>OHBJ01000168.1_pt1 | contig 35676 bp, 58 predicted proteins | sample 1577241 | NCBI WGS metagenome assembly OHBJ01 (sample SAMEA3541594, study PRJEB24748) | human gut metagenome | biome: human gut; feature: human-associated habitat; material: faeces | place: China | collected 2012 | reverse complement strand
GGCGTTGGCAGTCATCAGGAAGCGCACGTTGTGAACGTTGGCGCCACAGCGTGCCCTGCGTCTGCTGGTAGGGCCGCAGCTGCCACTCCTTCTCGCCGCCCGGCTTGAGCTCCGCCGGGTAGTGCGCCAGCAGCAGCGAGTAGGTGGAGCGGATCAGCGCCGCCGCATCTTTTACGTGTGCGCACACCAGCGCATTGCGGCCCTTGGCGCGGACGAGCTGGTGCCAGGCCATGTACGCCTGCACGAGCGTCGAACCTAGTAACATCTACTCATATATTTGAAATTTTTGATTAACTTTGCACTATGGAAAAGAAAGTTATAGCAATAATACGAACTTCTACCACTCAGCAAGAGATAGATAGCCAAAGAAAAGAAGTGCTGTCTATGGCTATTGCTGATGGCTACTCTATTGATGAGATTGAAGTAGTTGGTAGAGCTGGAGCATCTGCTATTAAAGTGGATGAAGCCTATCAAGAGAATATGAATAGAGTGTATGAGCTTATAGATACCATTCCTACTATAGAAGCTGTTTATGCGTGGGCGATTGACCGAATAGGCAGGAATGAGGAAATACTAATGAAGCTAAAAAACACTCTTATCACTAAGAAAATACAGCTAGTTATAAAGAATCCTTCTTTAAGGCTTCTAGAAGCTAATGGTGATGTAAATGCTGGTGTTGAGCTTGCATTTAGTCTATTCGCTACTATGGCGAAGCAGGAAATGGAGCAAAAGAAAGCCAGATTTAATAGAGCCAGAAAGCGTAATGATGAGAAGGGTAAATATAACGGCGGCTATGTGGCTTATGGCTATATGGTTAAAGATGGATATATCGTAATCAATGAAGAGGAAGCTAAGATAGTAAGACTTATCTTTACAGAGCTGGCTAGCGGTAAATATAGCTGTGATGGACTAGCAAGAGAATTGCAGGATAGAGGTATTAAGTTCAAGGGTAAAAAGATGCTCTTTTCTAATGTTAGAGGTATCTTAAAGAATAAGATATATTGTGGTGAGCAACTTAATACTGCTGGCTCTGTTAGGAATGTACCACAGATAGTAAGTAAGGAGTTATATGATAAAGCTAGAGCAGCTATATCCGCTAATAATCCAACTAAAACAAATTCCACTACTAACCGCTACTGTTTTGGGTTAAGGCTTATTAAATGCCCTTATTGTGGATGCCATTTCTCAGTAGCAGCTAAACTATACCAGTGCCATAATCACAATAGGAACTACTACGATAGTAGGCAGGGGTTTGAAAAATGCCCTAATGGTATATCTATAGGAGCTGCTAACTTAGATAGGCTTCTATGGTATGCAGCAGCTACGGTACACTTTGACTACCTAAAGCAACTTACTGGAGAGAGGGATGAAGAGATAGATGGTAAGATAGAAGTGCTTAACCAGAAAATACAGCATCTACAGAGTGAGATTGATTCCTTAGCAGACAAACGAAAAAGAATTAATCTGGTGTTTATGGATGGTGATTTATCTGAGAAGGAGAGGGATGAAAGACTATCCAAACTCCTAAAGGATAATGAGAAATATGCAGTCCAGATTAGAGAGTATAAGGAAGAGATAGATAAACTCTTAGCCTTAAAGGGCGGCGATATAGGTGATGAAATTCTATTTGAGAACTTCCATAATCTTATGATGCTGGACAATTTAGAGTTACAGAGTAAGATAGTGAGGAAGCACATAAAGAATATATCACTAGAGAAGGCTGAGTATGCTCCTTATAAGCGAGTGCTAAAGATTACCATACAGTTCTATAATCATCCAGATTTGCAGTATCTCTATCTAGCTAAGAGTTTGGGAGAATTTTATACTATCACTAATGGAGAATTAGATAGAGATATAAATGGGAATCTAGTAGCAATACCTAACCTTAAAGAACTGAGAGAAGTATTAGGTAATGAAGATGGAGGTGTATCTGGCTATAGATTTGCTCCGGAAATAATTGCTGTGAAAGATGAACTTTCGGATAGTAAGACGCTTACAGATGAAATTAAGATGAAGTATAATCTTACTGATGTGGATATAGCCTTTATATCTAGAACAGCTAAAAGATTCTTTATTGGTAAGGCTGATGCAGTCCTTCAACATAGAATAGAGCGACTTATAGAGCGAAAAGTAGTCATCCCTATGGATAACACCAGTATTCCACTGTAATAGGGGTATGGGGTAAAATTTTAGGGGTAAGAGCTTGTAAACCACACCCCCCTGACATTTTCACGGTTTTAGGTTTTCAAAATTCAAAAATTATAAAAAAAATAGGCTGTATCATATTGGGGATTTTGATACAGCCTATTAAAGAATTGTAGTGGTTCAAAGACCCTTAAAGACTTTCCTGCGGTTGGACTATGATAACTGCTATAGAGAATTGGGGAATAGCTCCATATTCACTATACATTTCCGGCTGTCCCGTTTCAGAGCCTATATCAAGTGTCTTTTTAATCTCAATCTCTATGATGTTGCCGTTTGATGATTTCCAAAGTATGCGGTCTTCTCTATCTAGGTGTGGAGTGCCATACTTAGCAACCAAATCAGACTTCAGCGAAGAAAGAACTTGATTAACTTTATAACGATTATTTGCCAACCATTGCTCTGCCTGCTTGTATGTTAGATGTGTTGTAAAAGCATCTTCATATTGAATAGCTTTATTAAACACAACCATTTTGAATTGGTCTTTGTCAAAGAAGAAACAGCATCCGTCAAAATTCTCTGAAGCAAATCTTACAGACCCTTCTAATACTATGTTTGTTGGTGATTTGTGTATATCAGAACTTTTAACACCGCGAGAAATTAGCTTCTGCGAAACGGTATTCATTGAGGAATCAAAGTCAATTCCCCAAATACCAGTTATTTGGCTCTGAGCAAAACCAGTTAAACAAGTAGAGAATAGAAGTATTGCTAATAGGATTCTGAACTTCATTGAATTAGAAGTAAACCTTTAGGCTGCTAGTTTGATAGCCGTTTGAGATACTGAGAGTGGCGGTATAGTCAAATTCTCTAGCAAGCTCCGAGCCGTCGAAGGAAGAGTTGGTTTTGCGGATACTGCAATTAGGCAGAGAGTGCCATTGCTCTTGACCCACATAGTCTTTACCAGTGGAATAAGCTGTAACAAAGCTACCGCTTACCTTGATTTTAATTCTCACTAGCTGACCGCCATTAACGTAATAGGCGGTTACTACTCGCTCTTGATTGTAGTTCTGAGCGAGTAACTTGGAATCATCATACTGGGGTGATTCCGTGGCGAAGGCTGCAAAAGAGCAGATTAGCAACCCTGCCACTAAAAGCATCTTTTTCATTGCTCTTTGTGTTTGGTCGTTCCGCAATCCCAATGAAACAGTTACTATTTAGAGATAAAAAAGGTGTGGGATTGTACTCGCTTTATCCAGTGATAGGCTTCTAGCATTGCCTAGATAGTGATAAAACAGCAAACCCACACCGATGAAGCTATATAGATACCCCTAGTGGGGTAGGTACAAGCTACCGATGTAGGTGCTATTTGCCTTATCTTACTATCTATGAGGAAATTTTGCTAGAATTTATCACAGAAGATAACTCAAATAACACCTTTTCAGATGTAAAGAGCCGACTCTTCGGCTCTATTTTCAAGTGCAAAGGTACTAAAAATCTCTGAATTATAGGGTAATTAGCTGATAAAAATAGCCAATCCAACTAAATGGACTGGCTATAATTTTATTGAATTATGATTTGGTATATGCCTTCTACAGATATACTATCTAATCCGGCTTCTAGTATCTTACTGTATTGCTCTGCTGTTATTTGATAAATGCTGTAAGCATCATAATAAGTAGTCTTATTCTCTCTTACTGAGGTGTTTACAGTGGTGTAATTGCCTACTGTAGTGATTCTAGCGGAAGCTGTATAAGTACCATTCTTATAAGTTCCCTTCTCTACATTTAAGAACTTTGTGGGTGTTACTGTAAAGCTATCTCCATTTTTAAGAGTGATATTCAGATTATCTTTGCCCTTCTTATAGAAGTAGGTAACATTAATGCTTATAAAGTGATTATCATACTTATCTACTGCTAAATACATATCTCTTTCTACCTTATTGTATGGATTAGAATTAGGCTGTATTACTAACTCTGCTACTATCTGAGATTCTACTGGGTTCTTATAATCGGACTTAGCAAAAGCTATGCCGAATCCGATTATAAGTGCTATAAGTATTGCTGCTATCCGTTTCATATAAAGGGGAAGATTATAGTGAATAGAAGTATAACTATCATCCCTAAAAGGTATAAATCAGCTCCTTTAAGCATTGGCTTATCTTCTAATATGTTGCTCTTTGTCTTCTTATAAAAGAGATAAGTAAGTAGTAGGAATATGGGGAGTAATATCAGTGTTATCATATCGGTTAAAATATTAAGGTTAAGACTATTAAAACAAGTATATCAAATATCTATCCATTCTAGCTAACTTCCATCTTTAAGGCTTTTGTTTCATCCTGCTCCTTTTGTCTTAGGTAATCGGTAATGAATAATCTGATTACTGCTAGTACAAGCAGGACTATTAGAATTATGTGTATTACTGTTAGTATCATTGTTTATTAAGATTTTTAGCGTTATACCATCTATCATCTATTCTTATAAGTTTGCAAGCATATTCTTTAGGAATCAGTAATATTCTCTTTTCTGTTTTACCCTAGAATACTGCTGTAGTCTTATTGGCATAAGTGGAAGTAACTATTACTTTGCCCTTCTTAATGCCTTCTGCAATCTTTCTAAGTGGAAAGATATACACTGTATCTTCACCAAAGAAGTTAACATAGTATATCTAATCAAACTCATTATCTTTCAATCTCTACCAGAGAGCCTTAAACTTATACACTTCCATCATATAAGTAGGATAACTCTCAAACTATTTATCTCTCTTCTTTATTTCTACTCCAGTGTACTTCTCTCTAATTGTAAAGAACATATCTAGAGTATCATATTTCTCTGTGGCTTCCGAATAATCGGAAACCTAGAGCTACTGTAATATTGTTGTGAATAAGGCTCTACCAGTCTATTCTGCTTTATCAAATTTATCCATTTTATTCTGTTATTTGTATCTAGCTACAGATGCTTTGCGGAGCAAAGTATCATTTCCATTCTCATTATCATCATACATTTAGCTTTTAACATCATCATAAGCTATTAAAGGTTAGTTATTTCATTGTAAAGGGTTGAAATCTTATCTTCTAAGAATAGCAGGGATTCAGTAAACAGCATCTTATTCCCTGCTAATCCATTAAAGTAATCTATAATCTAAGTCTGCTTCTAAAGATTAGGTATCGGTTCATTATTCACACACATAGCAAGTAATCTCTATCCTTTTTGAATCTCATTCACTAGAGCAACCTAACTATATTTCTCAACTAAGTATATCATCCGAACACTATTTTACTTCTGTATATTTCATATCCCCTAGTAGGTTTACCATCTATACGCTTTACTGTTGCTTTGCAATCAAAATACTTTTCAATCTCAGAAGCCTTTACAGTTCTATCTAAGCCTACTGTAGAATATGCTTCTGCTATTGCTGATTGGATTGAAGGTGTAGCATTGAATCCTACTGTTACTCTATCTTTAAGTATCATAGCTGCTTTATTCTCTTTGCTCTTATCAGCATCCAGATTTAATATAGCAGCTTGAATATCTTTCTTAATGTACTTCAAACTCTTTACCCTATCTGCTCCTAAGAGGTTATAAGCATCTTTTATAAGAGGTTGTACCTTTATAAGATTCTCTGCTTCACTGCTCAATGTAAAAGGCTGATTCTTTAGTTCTACATACTTTAAGAACGCTTCTTTGAAGCTCATTTTTTTAGACTTATTACTAATAGTACCATCTAGCTTTTCATATTCTGGACTATTGGTTATTATTCCGTTTTCGCTGTAATGTTTCATTATTGAGATTCCATTTTTATAAATACTTTGCTCTAGCTTAAAGGTGAATAAGTCCAATTTAATAAGCATATCATTAATGTAATAGCTTCCATCTTCATCCTTCATAACATACTCTTTATTAAGGAACTTTTCAGCAGACTTTCTAGCCTTATCACTCTTATTAACTAGTTCTATAATCTCCTTAGCTCCTTCTAAATCTTCATAAGTTCTTTGTACCATATCAGTATAGCTAATCTCTAAGTCTATATCTCTTTTACCAGTAGTGTTAAATATGTGTACTATCATATCTCTAAAGGGATTGGTAGCCGTTCTAATCCTTCCTGCTATCTGGTAAATATCGGTGCTAATATCAAGTAAGGTATTGCTGTTACTGCTATTGCTTACTACATAGCATATAGCCGAATCAGAGAAGTAATCAGCACCTTCAAATGATTTGCTAGTAATGAAGGTGAATCTTTTGTTTTCGCTTCTGCTGTTGCTTATATCATATCCGGCTAGCTTCTTTCTGTTGGATTCAGTATCAGCACATACTATCTTAACTTCATCCCTGCTAAGATTACAATACTGTAGGATAGCAGATATATCTGTTACTGAATTGATGAAAAAGAAGGCTTCATAGCTCTTTAATTCTCCTACTGTAACATATCCATCATTCTTATAAGCATCTATAATATTGGCAGCTTTAAGATATGGTTTGTTAGTCCTTTGTAAGTTCACTTTTAATACTTCAACATCATCCCAATCAGCTATAACATCCTCAATCCCTTCTAATGCTTTAGGCTTAAATTCTGGACTGATTGGAGTAGCTGACATAAAGCAGTAACTTCTGTAAGATTTGAAGCTGTTTAATACTCCATCTATGGCAGCTCTTCTATAGCTGTAAGCCTTCAGTAGTATGTGGTATTCATCTACAAGCAATCTATATTCTGAAGGATTTAGATACTCTTCCAATTTGGGTAGCTTATCATAAGTACACATAATCTTTTTAATGCCATAAGTGGCTAAATACTCTTTAAGCTCCTTCTTTACTTGGTAACTGAAGATTCCGAATAATCCGAATACGGTTTGCTCTTTTCCGCTAGGACTTGTAATAGTAGCTGCTCCTGCTTCTGTTAGACCAGTCTTATTAGTAATAAGCTCTGTAGTAGGTACTGCTATTACATAGTTTTCATTATTAAAGAGAACTATAGTAGTTCCACCGCATCCAGTAATCACTTTATTAAAGATGCAATTACTAGGTAAATCTGTTAAGTTCAAATATCCGTTCTAGGATTCAATTTTAAGTGTTTTCATAATGTTTTTGTTTTTGAAATTTTGTAACTGATAATCTGTAAAGAAATATTCTTATCTAAGAGTGCTATATAGTATATCTTTTAGTAGTTTAGTGTGTAACATTTTTAGTATCTCTAAGGGTATTATTTCAAATTTTCTGTTACACTTGAAGGCAAAATATAGGCGTTATCACAACGCCTTATATTCTGCTTTACTAGTTGTCAGACAAGTAAATTTAACTATGTTTCGCTTTACAACACCTCAACAAATGGCAGTATGCAGAGGATTAAAGTGGAGAATAACAGAATCGAACTGTTATCTGAAGTATGCCATACTTCCGGGATAGCCATTACCCCAATTCCCCGAATTTAGCTGTATCTCTACAGCTAAAAAGTCAGATAGTAAAATGATATGTTCCTAGAAATGATAGGAACTAGAAAAATATGTTAGTTGCTCATTCTCAATTTCTTATAAGCAAATATAAACAACTTTTTTCATAGTCCAAAATAATTTTTACACTTTTTTTGAAAAAAGTTTTTACGCTGCTCTGAGCTTCAAAATCGGCAGTTCCGGCTGTGCTAATTGGGATAGTTTGAGCTTTAGAAGCCGATTTAGTTCCCTGTTTAGTAGTGTTACTTTTTTATAGTATCTACTAGGCTATTTTTTGTAACTTTCTGTAACATTGAAAACAGAAATATAGGGGTATTTCTACCCCTAATATTCCATCTTCAAAAACATTATGAGAGAATTTCTAGCGGAAAACGCCAGATGATTGTAGCTTTAATTTCTACTACAAAGATAGCAACTTTCTGACACTCACCAAAATAATTCTATCACAAACTTTAATATTCAACTTGATTTGGACTATTCATCGGATATTTATATTGCTTCACTACTTGAATATTAAAAATGGTATCTAATCACTGTATATAATCTAAGATTCAATTAAATGGAAAATTATAAGATAAAAAAAAAAGAAATTATATATCTAAGAATCTATCTTATACTGTATGTGTATCTATTATTCTCTACGATTATTAATTAGGCAGGCGGTAAATATCCGTGTGTTGTGCCGTTCCGGTGGAGGAAGCTATGACACTCTTTGCATACGGATAGTAAGTTATCTGAATCATAGGCTTTAGCTAATCTCTCTAATCCTTCATAGTTTAAGAAGGAATCTTTGTGATGAACATCTATAGCAGGGGTAATCTTATCTTTACTTAGGCACACTTCGCATAGTGGCTATTCTGATAGCTTTGCTAATCTGAGAGCCTTCCACCTTTGGCTCTGATAGATTTTCTATCTCTCAGCTCTTCTTATCTGATTTGATGGCTTTTCTTTTGTAGGCTTTTTGAGATATGGCATAGCTTTGAATCTCCTTTTTTAAGTCGGTTAGTTTGCGTTTATCTCTCTTGGGTTGAGCTGTATCTAATTCACTGCTGAAACTGGTGTCGGAGTAAACAGCAGTATCTACTTTATCATACACTTCTACTAACTCCATATAGTAGTTAGCCACTTTATCATCTCTATTATATGCTCCTTTTAAGAGCTGGAAGTAGTAAATATACTACTCTATGAAATCCTTAGAAGGATTATAGTTATAAGTGAGTTTTAAGTAGGTATCATTAAATATACCTTCATCCCAATCAGACTTTACTAAGCGAGAATGAAGGTATCTGTAATGGAGCTGTAGTAATCGGCTTACTTCGCTATTAGGAATGGCTTTATCAATGTTTATCTATTTCCTTTTATAGCTGCTCCTTACTTCAATCATCTGTATCTTCATACTGTTTTATAAACTAATCCAGAATATATCTTATCAGAGCGGATTTAGTTAATTCAAATTGCTCACACATTTCATCTAACATTAAAGATTGGTGTGGAGTAATTCTAACATTTAATTTTCTCTCTTTATTGCTACTTTTGTCTTTCATAATATATTGATTTATTGGTTTTTAACTTATATACAAAGATAATACTTTTTTCGGACAGTCCAAAATAAAAATATCACATTCTTAAATTTAGTTGTAGATTGATTTGTAAGATGTTACTTAGCGTATCACAGTGATTCTAGATTATAAATGATGAAAGATTTTGTATCACATTTTTCTGTATAATTAATAGAAAAAGGGAAGCCGATGAAGAGAATATTTCTTATGGCTGATTACAATGATAAATGATTACTAAACACTAATTTATTACTAATTATGAACACGAAATTTATTATTCCAGTAGATATAGAGGATGAAGCCAAAACCTATATCTAGGATGTGCTGAAAATGCTTGAAGAGAATGGAGTAATGGAGGATGTTGATACAGCAGCTCTCACAATGTTAGCCAGAAATTACTCTATGTTTATAAAGGCTTCAAAACAGTTAGAAAAAGATGGTTTAACGGTTGTGTCGGATAGGGGTAACTTATCACCTCACCCTGCTATTAAGATAGCTAAGGATGCACAAACTTAGGCAATGAAGGTAATGGTAGAATTTGGATTGACAGCTAAGGCTAGAACTAAGCTACCTAAGCTGGATGCCAATACTGGTACTGAATCACCTTTAGAAGCCTTTATAAAGTCTAACAAAAAGAAAGAGGTAAGATGAATGTGCTAAGTTTATTTGATGGTATTAGTTGCGGTAGAATCGCATTAGAAAGAGCCGGAATCAAGGTAGATAAATACTTTGCTTCTGAGATTAAAGATATAGCCATTAAGGTAACTTAGAGCAATTACCCGGACACAATACAATTAGGCGATGTAACTAAGTTGGATGCTTCCACTCTTCCTAAGATTGATTTACTTATTGGCGGTTCACCCTGCTAGGACTTCTCTCTAGCTAATAGAACTGTTGCAGGATTAGAAGGAGAGAAAAGCAGCCTATTTTATCAATATTACAGATTACTCACTGAGCTTAAACCTAAATACTTCTTACTAGAGAATGTAAGAATGAAAAAGGCTGATTAGGCTAAACTATCAGAGATTCTAGGTATAGAGCCAATAGCCATTAACAGTAGGCTAGTATCTGGCTAGAATAGACCTAGATTATACTGGACCAATATCCCTAATGTAATACCCCCCTGCTGATAGGCAGATAGATGTGAATGATATTTTGGATAGTGGTTATTGCCCCTTAGATAAGGCTAGATGTTTACTAGTATCGGACAGCAGACCACTTAAAACACCTATAAAGATGTTTCACCGATTCCACGCTAAAGCCTTCACCACTCTTATCTTTAGAGATTAGAAGCACTATGATGAATGTGTGAAGCATTATAATGAACATTATAGAGGTATGGCTGCTAGTGATATTACAGACACGCCTAAACTCTATGAGGGTGTTAGATACCTTACAAAAGCAGAGAGGGAAAGATTACAGACTATGCCGGAAGGTTACTGTGATTTACTTACTGAGAAAGAAGCTGCTGATGTTTTAGGCGATGGATGGACTGTAGATGTACTAGCTCACATATTTAGCTTTATAAAAGACAATTAAACGATTAAAACAACACTATAATTATTACGAAAATGGAAACTAGAAATGATTTAATTTATAATATAGAAAAGTTTGATAACCTACAGAGCCTAGCAGAGCAAGTAGTGAAGGATTTTGAGAATGAATCTATAGGAAGTATTACTTTATGTAGGGATTCTGAGAAATTTGGAGAACTCTTTGATAGCTATATAAAAACTCATAATGTTAAATACTAATGGTATCTTTAGCTTTATGGAAAACACTAATAATACTGATGAAGTAGAAGTAATGGCTACTGGCTTACAAATTATAGAGGTATGAGCATAGAAGTTAAAGTATATGATGCTACTACAAATGAGTAGATAGGTGTATTTGATTCCACTTCTATAGCTGCTTATGAGTTTGATGTATCTAGGGAAACCATAAGGAAGAGTAATAAGGGAATCCCTATTAAGGGTAATATCTATTTCCGTTATGGGGAATCTGATAGAGAATATACCAATAAGGCTAAGGCTGTTATTTGGTATGATGCTAAAACGGATGCCATTCTAGGTAGATTTAACTCTGCTGTAGAAGCTAGTAATAAAACTGGAATACCTTTATCTACCATTAGAAATAATTGTAAGGGCATAACTAAGACTGTATGTAAAAAGAAATACTACTTTAGAAGTCCAGAGATTGAATTTAAGCCGATTCATCCAGAGCCTTATATTTAGAAGGGAAAGAGTAAGGACTGGCTTAAAAAAGCCGTCGATGTGTACTCTGTAGGAACTGATGAAGTGATTGGTTCTTTTGACAGTATTACAGAAGCAGCTAAATTTATTGGCTGTAAGGCTTCTAATATCACAGCTAACATTAATGGAAGCTGGAAGTATAAACACTAGGGAACTATTTATAAGAAATACTATTGCAAATATCACAATGAATAAGCCATACTATAAGTATGCTGTAGATGTGGTAGAAGGTAAGGTAGTATGTTGTGAGAATATAAAGCTAGCTTGTAAGCGTTTTCTTTCTGACTTAGAAAGAGAGGATTTAGAATTTAGAGAGGATGCTGTGGATAATGCAATATCCTTTATAGGGATTCTGAAACACTTTGCAGGAAAGAGTAGCGGATAGCCATTTATCCTAGAGCCGTGGCAGCAGTTTATAGTGGCTAATATAATCGGATTCTATTGGAAAGATGGAGATAGACGCTTTACAAGTTCTTACATAGAAGTTAGTAGAAAGAATGGTAAAACAGCCTTAGCTGCTGCTTTATGTATGTACTTTCTGATAGCTGATGGTGAAGATGGTGCTGAAGTGGATTTAGCAGCCAATAGTAAGGATTAGGCTAAGATAGCTTTTAGTTTTTGCTCCAACTTTGCCAAACAGCTAGACCCTTCAGCTAAGGCATTGAAGGCTTATAGAGATAGCATCCTATTAAATGCCAATGATAGTAAGTTAAAGGTGTTTGCTGCTGATGATAGCAAGCTAGACGGATTTAACGCTAGTTTTGGATTGGTGGATGAATACCACTCTGCTAAGAACAGTAAGGTAAGGGATGTTATTAAATCTTCTATGGGTATGAGGTAGAATCCGCATTTATGCACTATCACTACAGCCGGATTTGATAAAACTCTACCCTGCTACAAACTACGCTCTACAGCTATTGAAATATTAAACGGACTGAAAGAAGATGATAGTATGTTTATTGCTATCTACTCTTTAGATGATGAAGATGATTGGACTGATGAAAACAACTGGGTAAAATGTACTCCTAATCTGGATGTTACTGTTACTAAGAAATATATAAAAGAATAGGTTAAAAGTGCTATCAATAATCCTAGTGAGGAAGTTGGAGTGAAAACCAAGACGCTTAATCTATGGTGTGATAGTGCTTCTGTATGGCTACCAGAATCCTACATAGTTAGAAATACTAAGAAAATTAATCTGGAAGAGTTTAGAGGATGCTCCTGCTATATCGGAGTTGACTTAGCAGCCACTTCTGACCTTACAGCGGTATGTTACTTAGTAGAGAAAGATGGTACATACTACTTTAAGACGGATTACTATTTACCAGAATCAGCATTAAAAGAGAAATCAGATAGAGAGCTTTATAAGTATTGGAAGTAGATGGGATTACTGAAAGTTACAGAGGGCAATGTTACCGATTATGACTATATTACTAATGATATGATTAAAGCTAGTGAAATAGTCAATATATAGGCTATCGGATATGATAAGTATAATGCTACTCAGTGGGCGATTCACTCAACAGAGCTAGGATTACCATTAGAGGAATATCCACAAACACTAGGTAACTTCAATAAACCTACTAGAGAAATGGAGCGGTTAATCTTATCTGGTAAAGCAGTAATAGATAACAATGAAATAAATAGATGGTGCTTTAAGAATGTTACCCTTAAATCAGACCATAACGGCAATGTAAAGCCTAACAAAGATATTAAGGCTAAAAAGATAGATGGTGTGATAGCTATGATATAGGCTTTGGGTATGTATTTACTAGTGCCACACTATTCTAATGAAATATTAATAATCTAATAATAACTACTTATGTTTGGATTTGGAAAGAAACGAACTGAACAGCCTAAAGTAGAGGAAAGAAGTTACTTCGGTGATTATCTTTCTTATAATTGTGCCACTAACTATACTACTGAGAAATCTATGTTACTATCTACAGTTTACAGATGTGTAGAGGTAATATCGGATTCAGTAGCCTAGCTTCCACTAGAGCCTTATAAGATGGATAGTCAAGGGTATAAAATCAAATTCACTTCACACCCTACTTACAAGCTGTTAAATAAAGAGCCTAATCCTAGAATGACTAGATTTGACTTTATAAAGGTACTGATAGTATCTACTCTATTAAAGGGTAATGGATATGCTTATATAGAGAGGGATAATAAGGGTGATGCTGTTGGATTACACTTTATCCCTGCTGAACTAGTTACTATCAATAGACCTAAGAGCCTTAGAGAATCTGTATCTTACAGTATAGCCGGACTTGGTACGGTTGAAAGCTGTAATATGATTCATATTAAGAATTTTAGTTATGATGGAATTGAGGGTGTATCTACTCTCAGACACGCTAGGAACACATTAGGACTTTCTACAGATGCAGAAGCACACGCCGCCGGATTCTTTAAGGGAGGTGCTAATCTAGCTGGTATATTAAAAACTACCACTAATCTTAACAGCCAACAAAAGAACGAATTAAAAAGAAGTTGGCAGATGGCTTTTAGCCCTGCTACTGGTACTCCTAATGGTGTTGCAGTATTAGAGGGTAATCTATCATTTGAGCCGATTACAGTTAATCCTACAGATGCTCAACTATTGGAAACTAGGCAGTTTAATGTAGTGGATATATGTAGGTTCTTTGGTGTATCTCCAGTAAAGGCATTTGATTTAACTAAATCAAGTTACTCTACTGTTGAAGCTACTAATCTATCATTCCTTACTGAAACACTATCACCACTTCTAGAGAAGATAGAACTGGAGTTTGAGAGGAAGCTGTATAAGCCTTCTGAGAAGGATTCTATAGATGTGAGATTTGATACAGCCACTCTATTGAGGGCAGATAAGCAATCACTAGCCAATTACTATCAGACACTATTTAATATCGGTGTGGTTAGTCCTAATGACATTAGAAAGCAGTTGGATATGGAAGCTATAGAAGGTGGTGATAATACCTTTGTATAGGTTAATATTCAGACTTTAGAAAGAGCTGTATCTAGTGAGCCGGAAAACACCAATACCATTAAAGAGAAAACTGATACAGAAACTGATATACTAACTGATAACGAATAATTAAAATGGAAATTACAAACGGAAGTGATTTTATTGTTATCCTAAACCTAGAGGATATTAAAGGACAGCCATTAAGAGTAGCTGATACAGTTAAGTTTAAGCTGTATGTATGGACTACTAATAGGAATAACTACCTAGAGTTTGATAGGGAGGAAATTCTTACTGAAGGCAATGTAGATAGAGTAGCTATCCCCGAATTATATATGAACACTTTGGAATCTGGTGTAATCTGTTACTCCTATGATTATGGTAAGTGGGATTCTGCTTTTCATACTACAGATTGTATCTACAATAAGGTAAAGGTAGTAACTACTGATGTTTATTGGCAAAATAGGAACTTCAATCAGAATCCTGCTAAACCTATCAATTATCAAACTGTAGATTATCTAAAGAAGCTAATCTATAATGAGAGGATAGCTAGAGAGGAAGCTGATAAAGAGTTAAATCAGTATGTGAATACTGAGTTTACTGATAAACTTAATAAGGAGATTAAGAGAAGCAATGAAGTAGATATAGAATTTCACAAGCTAATCAAGGCTAATAAGGAAGCTGCTGATGCTGCTGATACGGAGATTCTTAATAAACTAGATAAAGAAATTAAAAGAAGTAATGAGGTTGATATTGAATTTCATAAACTTCTTAAAGAGAATCAACAGACAAATAAGGATGAACTTAATGCTGCTGTTGATGCTTCTAATGCCAAAATTGATAAGGTACAGAAGGATTTAACTGATTCTCTTAATGAATTAAATGATGCCGTTGTAGTAATGGTAAATGATGCAATTAGCCAGACTGAGAGAGAGAAGTCTAGAGCTATGATAGCAGAAGATACCATTACAAATAATCTCAATATTGAAGTAAATAGAGCGAAGGCTGCTGAAGAGATTATAGCCAATAATCTTACTGCTGAAACTGAAAGAGCAACCGCAAAGGAGAAAGCTCTAAAGGATAGCATTGATGAACTTGTAGAGAATCTAGGGGATGAAATTGAACGCTCCTTAGAGAAGGATAGAGAGTATAAGTAGGAACTTGATATAGAGGTAAACAGAGCAAAAGCTGTAGAGAATAGGCTGGAAACTCTGATAACAAATGAAGTCAATAGAAGCACCACTAAGGATAATGAACTTACTGGTTCTATTACTTCTGAAGTTGAACGTGCTAAAACTGTAGAGAAGGATATTACAGATGCTCTTAAAGCTCTTAAATCTTCGGTAGCCGATAAGAACACAGAAGTAACTAATGCTATTGAAGCAGAGGTAAATAGAGCAAAAGCAGCAGAGAAGGCTGTAGCTGATAATCTGGATGCAGAGATTACTAGAGCCACTAGTAAAGAGGATGAACTGAATACAGCTATTACTGAAGAGGTTACTAGAGCTAAGGCAGCAGAAAAAGCTCTCGATGATAAGATAGCTGCTGAACTAGCTGATAGAGTTGATGATGTTGATGCTCTTACTACTGCTATCAATGCAGAGGTAAGCCGGGCAACAGCTAAGGAGAATGAAATAGCCGATTCTGTAACTGCTCTTTCTGATACTCTAGCCGATGAAGTTAAACGCTCCACCGATAAGGATGCAGAGCTTACTAAGACTATATCTGATGAAGTTGCAAGAGCTACAGCAAAGGAGAATGAAGTGAGTGCTGCTGTTACTGCTGAAATCAGCAGGGCAAAAGCAGAGGAAGCTAGAATAGAATCTAAGGCTGATACCAATGCTTCTAACCTCACTTCTGAAATTGCTAGAGCTAAGGCTGTAGAAGCTGATATTACCACTAACCTTACAGCTCTTAAAAATAAGGTTCTTACTGATGCTGATACTAATGCTGCTACTTATGCTACTAAGGCAGAAGTGGATTCTAGGATTAAGGATGTAATTGGTACTGCTCCAGAAGCATTAGATACACTTGGAGAGATAGCCAATGTACTTAATGGTAATGGTGATGCTATTGATGCTATCAATGGTGTACTAGCCGGAAAAGCCAATAGTGCCGATGTATATACTAAATCTGATGTAGATACAAAGGTAGCTACTATTAATTCTGATATTGCCACTGAGGTAGCTAGAGCTAAATCCGCTGAAGGTGCTGTAGCCGATTCTGTAAGTAATCTTAGCACTACTGTTACTGATGAAGTAAACAGAGCTAAACAAGCAGAAAAGAATCTTTCTGATTCACTCTCTACTGTAAGTGATGCCGTAACTGCTGAAGCCAATAGAGCTACAGCTAAGGAAACCGAACTTAATGCAGCTATCACTGGAGAAGTAGCCAGAGCTACAGCAGCAGAGAATAAGGTAGCCACTGACCTTACTACAGAAGTAAGCCGTGCTAAGGATGCTGAAAAGGCTCTTTCTGATAAGATTGATGTTATCAATGGTGATGATATTGGTTCTATTGCACATAGCTTAGAGGATGCCAAACACTATACAGATGATGAGATTAGCAAGCTGAATGTTACTGTAGCCAATAGTGTAGCTGATGAAGCTGCTAGAGCTAAGAGAGCTGAAAAGGAAAATGCTGATGCTATCAAGGCAGAAGCAGACAGAGCTAAAGCTGCTGAATCTACTATATCTGATTCTGTTGATACTGTAAGTGCTGATGTAGCTGCTATTAAAGCAGGATTTAGAGTAGAAAATGAAACTCTTATAATTAATATTTAATGACTTATGGCAAATATAACTAAAATCAATCTGAAAGGGATTGAATATAACTTAACCGATAAGGAAGCTCAAAACCTTATAGCACAACTTAGAGAATCTACCTACAATAAAACGGAGGTAGATACTCTAGTAGGTGCTATAGATGATAAGATAGATGCTATTGATATGGCTTCCTATGCTAAGACTGCTGATGTAGATACTATGTTAGCTACTAAGGCTGATAAAGATGATACCTATACTAAAGAAGAGGTTAATACTCTAGGAAATCAATTAAAGGCTATTGCAGAAGCTAGATTACCTATAGACAGTTTTAATCAATGGAGTGCAACAGTAGCCACTAAAGAGGAAGTAGCAGCTAAGGCTAATGCTGCTGATGTATATACAAAAGCTGAAGTAGATGCTGCTGTAGCTGGTGTAGATGTATCGGCTCAACTTAGCGATTATCTAACTAAGACAGAAGCAGAAGATACCTATATAACTCCTAGCGGATTAGATTAGGTACTTTATGATTAGGCTGGTAACGAAGGTACTACTTTTGGCTCTGTTGTATCTGATGTGAATGATTTGAAGGATGGTGTAAAGAATGTATATACCAAAACAGAATCTGATGGCAAGTATCAAGCTAAAGGTAATTATCTGACCGAACACTAGGATATAAGTGGTAAAGCCAATGTAGGCGATTCATATACTAAAGCTGAATCTGATGCTAAGTATCTTACAGAGCATCAATCATTAGCGGACTACGCTAAGAAGAGTGAGCTTCCTACAGCTTATGATGATACTGCTCTTAAAGGAAGAGTAGCCACACTTGAAACTATCGACCATTCACAGTATCTTACAGAGCATCAAGATATAAGCGGAAAAGTAGATAAGGTATCTGGTAAAGGACTATCTACTAATGATTATACTGCTGCTGATAAGGCTAAGGTAGATGCTACCCCTACTTTCTGGGTAGGTACACAAGCCGAATATGATGCTATTGCAGTGAAGGATAATAAGACGTTTTACTATATAACTGAAGAGTAATGAACGGAACTAGTAAGGGATTGGTAGGAGTGCTGAAAGACAGCACTTCTATCAGCTCCATTTTCAAGGGTGTTAAATTAGTTTGGAGTAAATAGGGTGATATACCTATAAATGAACTAATCTTAGAAATTAATCTTACTAAAGGCTATTATTTCTACCTTCCTATAAGTGCTACTAGTGATGTTACTGGCTCTATTGATTGGGGTGATGGTAAGAGTGAGCAACTAACATTAAGCAAGGGAAATAGTGCTAAATATCATTATTATCAAAAGGGAGGAACATACACAGTAACTTTTACTCTTACTAGCGGTGAATATGTTTTTACTGATTCAATATGCACTACTAATAGTTACTGCAAAATAACTAAGGTTAATAGCTTAGGAGAGCAATATTATACTTCATTCAAAATCTAGAAAGCCAATAGTATTAGTGTGCTTCCTAAGAACTATCCTTTTAAGGATAACACTTTTATTTTAGAGAATGATGATTATGATGGAGCTATAAATGTATCTGGATTATTTAGTAAGGTAGATACTTTAGGAGATATTAGGAACTGTAATTTTACTAGGCTAGAAGGTGATATGTTTAAGGGGAATGATACTATTACTGATGTTTACAGTAAAGGTATTTATAATTGCCCGAATCTAGAATATATAGAGAATCTTAATTTACCTAATTATACTTCTGTTAATAAGGTTGTAGATAGTTGCAGCAGTCTTAAAACTGTAAATAAGGTAACTATACCTCTTAATCACGGTTCTTTTGCTATTGGATTAGTTTTATTTGGAAATAGCCAATATAGCATTAGGAAAATGACTATCACAAATTTAAGTGATTATGAAGCGTATGATATAATCAAACTATCTGACTTGACAAACTGGGGAGTTAATTCTACTGCTATTCCAGATGCTAAATAGAGCCTAATAGATAGTTTGATTACAAACACTACTACTAGAAATAAAACACTTAGCCTATATTTATCAGATAATACTAAGGCAGCTCTTACAAGCTCTGAGAAGGCACAAATAACTAACAAAGGATTCACAATAGTATGAAGCAGCAAGAATATATAACAAGGGTTATCACTCCAGAAGAAGGACACTTCTTAACACAAGCGGAGGATATTGATATAATGCAGAGGGTATTTAGTAAGGAGATATTTCTAGCCGTTACAGATTCCCCTGCTAATTGGAAAGAGATAACAGAAGATGAAGCCAATATAATTATAGCATATCAGAAAGAACACAATGGAAACTAAGCTAACAAAGGTTATCATAGGTGGTAAAGAATTTCAAGTTACCGATAAGCAAGCTCAACAGATGTTAGGTATAATTTCTAATGATGTTGAACAGCTAAAGAAAGATGTAGAGGAACTTAACAACTGCTTAACTTGGAGGATAATAGAATGAATGTAATTAAAGTAACTATAAACGGTAAAGAGTATCTGATTAAAGATACAGAAGCTCAGAAGCAAATAGAAGCTCTTACTAAGAGGGTTGAAGCTGTTGAAAGTAAATCTGGACTTTATATAATTGAAGTGGACTGATGGAGATTACTCAGATTACTTTCAATGGGGTTACTTATAAGATTAAGGATAATGAAGCTCAAACTTTGATTAATGAGCTGCTTAATCGTATAAAGGAGTTAGAGCATAAGACAGCAGAAGTAGAGGAAGTAGAAGCCTTTGCAGAAGGCAATATTTTTGCTGGAGTAATGGATGAAACCGATAAAGATACTCCTATTACACACAGCTATCTTACTGCCCTTCTCAGTAAAGATAAAGTTAATAACAAAGTATTTGCTAATACTGACCTTCCAATTAGTATAAGGCATAACTGGCTATCCACTGGAGGTACACCACTAAAAACATTCTTTCTTTTAGTCCCGGCTACTCACAAAAATCTCTATTCTCTTTCTGCTGGATGCTAGTGCTTTAATGGATGGGATGATGATTACACTTTAGTAACTATAGATTTTCCTTCTGGTGCTAAACAGTATAAGCTCTTTAGATTTGCGAACTGGTTAGTTAGATGCACTTCGGAAGTAACTTATAAATTCTGATACTATGGAGATTACTAAGATAAATCTAAACGGTGAAGAGTATCAAATTAAAGATACTGAACTTACTGATAGAGTTGAAAATATTGAATCTTTAATAGGCTGGAGTGATTATGAATAATATTAGTACAATCAGAATAAACGGAGTAGAATATGAGATAGTAGATAAGGCTACTAGAGAAGCTATAAACAGAATGGATGAGCGTTATATAGCCGATGTAAGCAGAGCTGATATAGATTCTCAGAATATTACTAGCACTGTTACTACTGATAGCTTTACTAAGCAGGATTACACTTACTTCTACTTCACCTCAACTAATGGAGATAGAAAGCTATATACTAAATACGGTAATTCCATACCCTAGAGAATGGTATGTGTAACAGAGAATCTAGCCAATCAGATAGAGGATATTGTAGATGGTGAAGTTATTACTATCCACTATGGGAACTGATTATTTCTACTTATTTGATGATGCTGAGGAAGCGGATAGAGTAGCCTTTATAGCTTCTGAAATGGAATCTCTGAAACAATTAGCTCCTTTATATGATGGAGTTGAATTTAGTGCTAGCTCCTATGAAGATGATTCTGCTTTAGAGGATATTTGATTTTGTATCACAAAATACTGTAATATTTATAGAAAGAGTAAAAAAGCTATGATGAAAGAAATTAGAAACAGTAATAACGAAATAACACCTATTTTACCCGAATCCAGAACTGTTAGCGGATATGCAATAGTATTTAATAGTGATTCTAATGATTTAGGTGGCTTCATTGAACGAATAGACCCTAATTCCTTAGATGGTGTAGTAGAGAAGTCGGATGTGCTTTGCTTACTGAATCATAATGAGGATAGAGGTGTATTAGCTAGAAGCAATAAAGGAGAAGGTAGCCTAACCTTAGAGATAGATGAAATTGGCTTAAAATACACTTTTGAAGCACCTAATACAGCTCTAGGTGATGAACTGTTAGAAGGACTTAGAAGAGGTGATATTTCTACTTCTAGCTTTGCCTTTACAGTAGGAAAAGATAGCTGGAGTAAAATGGAGAATGGCACTTATCTAAGAACTATCAATAGCATTAATGAGCTATTTGATGTATCTCCAGTGTATAGAGCTGCTTATGATGCCACTTCTGTTAAAGCTGATAGCCGTGGATTAGATGCTATCAAACAGAAGGAAAAGGAAGAGCTAGCCAATTATTATAAAGAACTTAGAAATAAATTAAAATGAACTCGCTAGAAATCATAGACCACAAAGAACAGCTAAAGATTCAAGCTGAATCTATTTTATCTGGAGCTGAAAAAGAATCTAGGAAATTAACAGATGATGAATCTGCTAACTATAATAAACTCATTGAAGAGATTGAAAAAGCAGATGAGGAACTTAGACAGATTAATAACACTATACAAATTGATAATAACAATAAACAACTTAGAAAAATGGAAAAGTTTTCTTTAATTAAAGCTATTAATTGTGTGGCTAACAATATGCCACTTGATGAAAGAAGTGCAGAGGTAATAAACGCTGCTAAGGTTGAAGCTCGTAAATCTGGACTTTCTTTTAACGGACAGATTCAGCTTCCAGTAGAAGAGCGTGCTGATGTGCAGGCTACTGTAGCTACTGCTGGTATGGAAGCTGTTGCAGAAGATAAGCTGAATATTCTAGAGCCACTTAGAGCTAACTTAGTAATGGCTCAGGCTGGTGCTACCTTTATGACCGGACTTGTAGGTAATGTATCTATCCCTAAGTATAGCGGTTCTAATGTAACTTGGGAAGGTGAAGTAGCTGCTGCTTCTGATGGAGCTGGTACTTTCTCTGAGGTTGAACTTTCACCTAAACGCCTTACTGCTTACATTGATGTTAGCAAACAGTTCTTACTTCAAGATTCTGTAAGTGCTGAAGCTATGCTTAGAAATGATATTGTAAAGGCTATCAGCAATAAACTTGAAGCTACTATACTTGGTGATGCTGCTGGTTCTACTAAAGTTCCTGCTGGTATGTTTAATGGTGCTGATGCTGCTGTACTTACTTATGCTGGTACTATTGATATGGAATCAGAGCTTGATGAAGCTAATGTAGGTGGTGAGTTTACTTACATTGTATCTCCTAAAGCTAAGGCTGCTCTTCGCAAGGCTGCTAAGGGTGATAATGGCTTTGTAATGGAGGATGGAGAAGTAAACGGTATCAAGGTACTTTGTACTTCTGCTGCTAAGGGTGTTGTACTTGGTAATTTCTCTGAATATGTAATTGCTCAGTGGGGACCAGTTGATTTAACTATTGACCCTTATACACAAGCTGCTAATGGCAAGGTAAGACTTGTAATTAACGCTTACTTTGATGCTAAACCTAGACGCTCTGAGGCTTTTGTAGCTGGAGTAGTTGAGTAATAATTAGTGTTTTTAATCTGTGGAAATGGAGTAGGCTTTAATGCCTACTCTACTTTCTGCTTCTAAAACTGAATAAGCTATGTATGTTACATTAAGTAATGCTAAAAAGCATCTGCAAATAGACTAGGATTTTAAGGATGATGATGAATATATCTTACTTCTGATTCAAGTTGCTGAAGATGCTGTAGAATCAAATTTGAACATACCTTTAGCTTCATTGTTAAAGGATGGTGTTTTACCTCAATCTGTATATCACGCTATCCTGCTAATGATTGGTAATCTATATGCAAATAGAGAGCCAGTTAGTTTTACCTCAGCTACTAAAATCCCTTATACCTTAGAATTTTTACTAGCTACTTACAAACACTACTATATACCGTAATATGAGAGCCGGACTATTAACAGAAGTAATTAAAGTAGAAAAGCCAGTTACTACTATTGATGAGTTTGGAGCTTCTTATACTCAATGGGAAACCTTTATAGGAAAGACTAAAGCACAAGTTACCTATACAAGCGGTAATAGGCTTAATGAGAATAATGAAATAATCTTTGCCTATGAAGTGGTATTTACAGTGAGAATTTATCACCAGATAAATGAACGAATGAGGATTATCTGGAAGAATAAAAAGTATCGCATATTATCCCTAGAGGAAAATAAGGCACTTCAATCTTTAACCATTAAAGCGGAGCTGATAAATGAGTAATGTAACTGTGGATGATACTTAGGTACAAAATCTCTTTAATGCTTTGGATTCTGACTCTACAAAATAGATTCTGTTTACTGCTCTAAAGAAGGGTGGATAGAAACTAACTAGCCAAACTAAAAGAAGTCTTAGAGCTAAATTAGGTGCTGGTGCTTCAACTCCTAACAGATGGAACGGTAAGACTATGGTAAGCGGTGTAAGAATGAAAGCGGATAAGGATTACTGTGAAGTATCTGTAAGTATCTTAGGAGATTTTAGGCTGAAGTTCTTTGAACTTGGTACAGCACAAAGAAGGCTTAGAAGGGGTGGAGCTAATAGAGGTAGCATTAGACCCTTATACTTCTTTAGAGAAGCTAGATAGCAGGATATAGGTGAAACTATAAATAGTTCAATAACAGAATCATTAAACCATATTAACTAATGAACGGATTAGAAATAGGTAAAGCAATATATAAAGTGCTGGATGGCACTACAAAAGTATATCCTTTAGTTGCTGATTAGGGTGCTGCTTATCCTTTTATAGCGTATAGGAGAAGTGGACTAACACACTCTAATACTAAAGACCGATTCAACTATTAGGAACTAGCCACTGTAGAAGTGATAGTAGCAGGTTCTACTTATCAAGAGGCTCTACAAATAGCTAAACAAGTATTAGGTAGAATGGAGCATACTAGAGGAATGTACGAAGGTATCAGCATATCAGAGATTAAGCTGGTTAATGCTGAAGAGGATTATATAGAAGATGCTTTTATACAAAAACTTACATTTAATATTGAAATACTATGATTACAAAAGGTGGTGATTTAATGCTTTTCGTGGGTGGAAAGTCTATCGCATACGCTACTAACCACACTCTTAGTATCTCTGCTGATACTAAGGAAACATCTACTAAAGATAGTGGTGGACTTTGGCAGACCTCAGAAGTAGGAATGTTAAGCTGGAGCTGCTCTAGTGAAAACCTTATTGGCGACCCGATGGCAGGAATCGGATTTGATGAACTCTTTGAGTATATGAGAGCTAGGAAGCCTATTACTGGTGTGTTTGCTCTTGAAGGAGATTCAGCTAATTTTGAGGAAGGCAAGTTAGGTGCTGCTCCTACTACTGGATGGACTGCTAAGGCTAATGATGGTTACACTGGCTAGATGATTATTACCAATCTAGAAAAGAACGCTCCTAACGGTGAAAACGCTACTCTTAAAGTAGATTTTACTGGAGTAGGCGAACTGAAACCCGTAAAAAAAAACTAAGCACTAGGAAGATTGAACTTCCTGCTGATGAAGGTGAACAGCCGGATTCAGAAATGACTTTAGATGAAGATAAGACCGTGTAACTAAATTTGTCAAAAAATAGCCTTATACATAGTCTAAAGAATTTTGGTTACACTGAAGGAATTAACTAAAATACAAGTATATCCCTTTATACCTTTGTTTAGAGGGTATAGAGGGATTTACTTTTTAATACTAATTATTATGACAATTACAATTAACAACAAAGAGTATAAGCTGAAATATACTATCAGAGCATTATTCATATTTGAATAGATTACTAATCGCCCTTTTGAAATCCGTAACACTATGGATAACTACCTATTCTTTTACTGTATGCTACTAGCCAATAATCCAGACTGCTTACTAGAATGGGATGAATTTATAGATGCTATGGATAATGATTCTACCCTTATTACTCAGCTCAACTAGGTAGTTATAGATTCTACTAAAAAGAATGAGCTATTTAATGAGGTGGCAGAAGGCAACGGTGAAAAAAAAAGTTAAGTGTATCAGAACTCTACGCTATACTAACACTTAGGCTTCACTATCCACCAGAGTATGTATTAGATAAGATGGAGCTTTATGAAGTAAAGGCTGTTATGGATTATGAATACTTAGCTTATAAAGACAGTTGGGAACAGTCCAGATTAATAGCCTATATGATAGCCTAGACCAACAGCACTAAAAGGTTAAAGCTAACTGATATACTTGAATTTCAGTGGGAAGATAAAAATGCTGATACTGCTATATCTAATGAAGATGTGGCTAGACTGAGGGAGAAGGCTAAACAATACGAAAACTTAATAACAGAATAATATGGCAAACGATTATATAGTAAGGCTCTAGGGTTAGGATAATCTATCTGGTACTATTAGAAATGCACAAAGAAGCATTAATGAACTAGGTGGTAGTGCTAACCGATTAGACGCAATACAACAGCGATTTAACCGAATAGAGCAATCTTCAGCACCACTTAATAAGAAGCTGAAGGATGTTAAAAGAGCTATGGAACAGTTGGCTGTTACTGGTGATACTTCTAGTGAACTCTTCTAGAGGATGGCACAAGCAGCACAACGGTATCAGCAAGCTCTAGATTAGGTGAATCAAGCTACTAGAAGGGTGGATAGTGCTAGTGGCTAGATGAATGGTAGATTAGGAAACCTTAGAAATATTGCCAATGAAGTAGCTTCTAGAAGTGGCTTCGGTGGTATTGCTAGCTCTTTGGGAGCTATAGCTACACCTGCTGGAGCTGCTACTGCTGCTGTGGCTGCTGTTGGTGTGGTAATGGTTCAAGCTGGTAAAGCTGCTGCTGAATTTGAAACACACTTAGACAGCCTACAATCACTGACCGGATTAAGTGATGAAGCTATGCAGGATATATCTAAGGGAGCTATTGAAATGAGCAAAGAGTTTAAGAGTAGTGCTAGTGATATTGTGGATGCTATGAAACTTATAGGTTCACAAGCTCCAGAACTCTTATCTGATAAAGATGCTCTGATGGAAGTTACTAAGGCTGCAAACGTATTAGCGGAAGCAGCTTAGATAGAAGTAGTGGATGCTGCTAAGGGTATCACTACTGTAATGAATCAAATGGGTGTATCAGCTTCAGAAGCATCCAATATTATCAATGTACTAGCAGCATCTTCTTAGCAGGGTTCAGCAGATGTAGCCTACTTAAATACAGCATTTGAAAAGGCTGGTACTGCTGCTAAATCGGCAGGAATGAATTATGTGGAACTATCTGCTGCTATTGAAACAGTAGCACCTAAATTTAGTTCTGCTGATGTGGCTGGTTCACAGTTAGCATCGACACTACTTCAATTATCTATGAAGGCTAGCAATGACTTTAAGCCTTCTGTAGTGGGTATGTCGCAAGCCCTAGAGAATCTGGCTGCTGCTCAGTTATCGGATGCAGAGATAGCTAAGATGGTTGGTGAATCTAATGTTACTATGCTTAAATCTCTTATAGAGGGTAGAAGCACATTTGACGGTTACACACAATCACTAGCCGGAACTAATACAGCCTATGAGCAAATGACTATCAATAATGATAACTTTGAAGGTGCTGTTACTAGGCTTAAATCTGCTTGGGATGCTTTGTTAATCACTCTAGGACAATCTGGAGTATTATAGGGTATAGCAGATGGAGTAATGGATATTATGGGATTACTGAATGATATTATAAATGTAATCTCTGATGTTATAAGCACCTTTGATTTATTTGGCTCTGATGTTACTGATAACTGCAATATCAGTAAGATTCAGATTCAACTGTTATCCGATATTATAAAAGGAATCGGCACAGTATTACAGATAGTAGTGGCTGTAGCAGCTAAGGCATTTAACGCTATTAAGGATGTAGCTACTAATGTGGCTAATGGTATCTAGAATAAATGGAATCAGCTTAAAGGTACTTTGACTGATAACGCTTTTGTTCAGAATATTGCTAATGCTTGGACTACTATTTATAATAAGGCTGTTGAGATTATAGGTAAGGTTAAGAAGCTCTGGAATGACTTTTTACAGTGGTTAGGATTGGAAGGTAAATCTACTTCCGTTCCTGCTCCTATGAAGGCTGGAACAGTTAAATCTACTTCTACAGCTACTACAGAGCTACCTACTAATACACATACTTCTACTAGCACTCCTTCAGTTGGAGGTGGAAAAGGTGGAGGTGGCAGAGGAACTACTAGCCACACTAGACCTACTCAAACTCCACCAGAAGTAGGAAGTATAGCAGCTCTAGAAGCAGCTTACAGAAAGTTAGATGATGAGCTTAAAAATACTGTAGTATCTGATGCTAGGCTAGCCGAAATCAATGCAGAGAAGGCAGCTCTAGAGGAACAGATTAAACAGCTCAAAATCAGAAACGGATTACTTGTAGAAAAGAAAGAAGAGCCTAAGCAAGTTAAGCCGGAAGCAAAGGAAGGTTCTATAGGCTATGTGCAAAAGCAAATATCTGATAAATAGGCTGCTCTTAAATTGGAAGTAGTAGGCTCTGATGAATGGAAACAGTTATCTAAGGATATAGCCGAATTGACACAACAGCAACACGAAATCTAGATTAAGATAGATGGTGAAACTGTAAAGAGCCAATTTGAATTAGCTGCTGAAGCTGCTGAAGCCTACTAGGAAAAGATGGATAATATCTCTTCTGTTACTGATTCTGTTGGTAGTGCCTTTAGCTCTTTAGGCGGTGCTATCGGTGGCACAGCCGGGAAGATGCTTGAATTAGCAGGATAGACCGCTTAGGCTGTAGCTCAGATAATCCCTTAGATAGTTGCTCTTATCGGTGCTAAGTAGGGTGAAGCTCTAGCTTCTGGTACTGCTTCCGCTGCTGCTCTACCATTCCCTGCTAATATTGCAGCTATAGCATCTATCATAGCCACTATAACAGCTCTCTTTGCTTCCTTCGCTGGTAGCTTTGCTGATGGTGGTATTATTAGCGGTGGTTCTTTTCACGGTGATAAGATGCTAGCTAGAGTAAACGCTGGAGAAATGATATTGAATCCAATGCAGCAGAGTAATCTATTTAATGCTCTTAATGGTGGAGGTGCTGTAGGAGGTATGAGAAATGTAGAGTTTAAGATTAGTGGCTCTACTCTTAAAGGATGCTTGAATAACTTTGATAAGAAATAGAGTAGATTGAAATAACTATAAATAATCCGTTGAAATGTCTAAATATACAAGTGAATTTACTTCATTGAACGGAGTTAGTTATAAAGTTGAGATTACCACTGAAAAGGGAAACAATACGGAAGTATTTACTTTAGGTGGTAATCCCTTTGTAACTTCTATGGATTCAGATGGGAAAACTATCTACGCTCCTATTAAGACTACTGGAGCTACTGTAGAAATGATAACTCCTAATTTGAAGTATGATATATATAGTGCTAATGCACAAGGAACTAAGATAAAGCTAACTAATCAGAATACCAATAAAGTAGAATGGATTGGTTATGTTACACCGTGTGCCTATACTTAGGATTGGGATGAAGATAGGGAAGTAATGGAAATAGAAGCTGTAGATGGTATTGCTTCATTAAAAGAAGTACCTTACAGAACTAGTAATAAGGATATTAATACATTCCTTCAAATTATCTTCAAGTGCCTAAAGAAATGCAAGTGTTACCGTTACTTATATGTAAATGATAATGTTGCTCTTAGTGCTGCTGATACACAGTGTATCTTAGAAAAGCTAAGAATCAGTGAAGCTAACTTTTTTGATAAGAAGGATTATGAAGCTGAATAGGATGATGATGTAGCTTGGAATACCTATGATGTCTTATTTGAAATAATGCAGTATCTAGGCTATACTCTTATTGCTGATGGAGAAGATGTATATATTATAGATTATGATGCTATCAGAGCCGGAAGGAGCAAATATTACCGTTATGATATAAGTGGCTCTGCTATCGGTGCTGCTTCTACAGTCAATATCTCCAATTCATATCACATTGATTCTAACTCTTATTCTGAGAATGGAACTAAGGTTAGTCTAGCAGAAGTATTTAACTAGGTTATAGTAGTGGATGATTTTAGTGAGATTGATTCTCTGTTAGATGGTATTGATTCCACTAAGAACTTAACTAACATAACAGCTAGCTATGATACTACTCTTAAAAACTGGTTTAAGAATGATAGCCGATTTTTAGAGAGTGAGGTATTTACTGCTAAGAATAAGCTAGGGGAAGATGAGAGCTTTTTTATCTCTCTTACTAAAGCTGATGATGGTAAAATATTCTTTGTGCTAGGCAAGTTCTACAAACACGCTTTAGTTACAACTAAACACTATGACCATAACAGCAATTCCCTTATAAATGAAGCTAGCTTTAATCCTATGATGTATTCTAAAATCTGGAATGGTAAAGGAGCTACTTATGTAGGCTACTTCACCAAACAGATAGAAGGTGATGTGTATAACAAGTGGAGAGTAGATATTACTTCTAATTGGGATGGCTAGAGTAAAGAGGTTAAGCTGGAGCAATTTGGTAGGCTCTGTAATATTGCCAATATCGGAAGTAAGAAGCTGGTTAATTACATTCTCTGCTTGAATCAAGACACTAACCACATAGAACACGACAAAGTTAGAGATTATCCCTACTTCACTGTTAAAAAGGATATGCCTACTATCTTTGGTGGTGATGGAGGTTATATAGTGCTTAAAGGAACTGTGATAAGACACTATATGTATAATGCTCCTTTTCCTATGAATGGTACTGTTTATAGGCATAAGGATGAAAAGAAAACTTCTATCTACTCTAATGAAGGCTATTTCTGGGCAAGGTTAAAATGGGGTAACTACTATTGGAAGTGTGAAGGTGATTATAAGACTTAGGGAGATTGGACTACTACCCCTTCTTACTTTAAGATATTCTATGGCGACCCTACTTCAGAACATAGGGTAGATGATTGGCAGGATAAGGATTAGAAGTTTTATAATAACTGTGGTGCTTTATGGGGAGTAGAGGAAGATGGCTATTACATTCCTGCTCCACCAGATTCTAACCTATATGGAAATGTAGAATGGACTGTTTACGCTAATAAAGATACTAAAGGTAAATGGGCTAGGAATAATAAGAGGGATAAAAAGAACAGCTATAACGGATTCAAGCCAAAAGTAGTATTATTTAAGGGATTGGATATAACTGTAGGCTATGCTGATGATGCTATGAATGATGATGCTGCTAGCTCTGATACAGTCTATACTAATGATGTATCTACTCTAAGCAGTGTTAAGCCTATGGATGAAATCAAGTTTAAGATTTGTACCTATGACGCTAAAACGCCTTCTTACTCCACTGTAGATTATCTAGTGGGTTCTACTTCCAACTACTTAGATAGGACTTATAATCAATCTACTAGACTATCTCTAAGGCAGGAACAGCATTTTATTATAAAGAATGTATCTCAGTATGAAGAGCCTAGAATACTTTTTGAGTGCAATCTGAAAAACAGCCTTAATATTAAGCCGTGGACTTTACTAACAGATAAAACTCTTAACGGTAAACATTTTATAGTAGATACTATTGAAATTGATTATAAGATGAATCAGATGGCTCTTAACTTAATTGAGAAAGCAAATACTTACAAATATGAAGCTACTTAAATATGATAGAGGAAAATCCGGCAGCACTACTATTATAAATGGTGGTGGCTCTTCTAGTAGTGGTGAATATCCACCTACTAGGGGAGGTGGTGATGATAGGACTATTTGGGGTTAGTATGATGGCGGTGATGATATAGATGGCTCTATGGTAGTGAATGGTAATGTTACTATCTAGGCTATTGTTCCGCCTACTTATGAAGGTGGTGATGATGGTGATGGTGAAGATGAAGAGGTGGAAACTGGTGGAGGTAATCTAACTGTAGAGTTAAAGATTACTTCTAATGAGGTTGAAGCTAATGATATTTACGCCAAACAGCATCTATATATTCCACACCCTACTACTAAGGCTAAGACTGATATAGTAGAGCTTCTAAAAGGCTATGATACTAGGATTACAAATAACTCCACTAACATAGCAGCCAATAAGACGGAAATAGACGCTCTTAAAGGCAGAGTAAGCACCGCTGAAACCAACATAACTAATCTTACTTCTAAAGTAAACAGCAACACTACAGCCATTACAAACAATACTACCAATATCTAGGCTAATGCTGATGAGATTGAGAAGTTAAAGAATCAAGTAAGTAATATCAGTGGAGATATTGAAGGGATTGATTTAACTGAGATTACCAATACCCTTAAATCTATATAGGAAGAGCTGAAAGTGTGCAAGTATGGCAATTATCAGCATCCAGTAGTATTACTAGCCGGAAAGATTAGGAAATATAGCTATGCTAGTGCCACTGGCTTATTTACATTTGAGGGGTGTAAATCGGAGCTTATTACAGACTTGGCTATTACTGCTGATGGTGGTACTCTTTATGTAACTCCTACTTTTGCAGATAATACTTCTGTTTACATTAATGCTATTCACGTTACTTAGGAAATGAGTGGTGATACTGCTAACAATGATACAGCTACAAAATCCACTCATAGCTCTAGTGTGTCTATAAATGGTAGAAGTGATGGCGCACACTGGTTTGAAGCCTATTATGAAGATAAGAAGTTTAAGATTAGGGAATTTCACTAGAGAAATGCAGATAATGATAGCTGGGGTAATGATTATTGGGGTGGTGATGGTGGAGGTATCAGAGCCATTAATATTACAGTTATCGGTTATCTCTTCTAGATGAACTAAGTATTTATTTAACAATTTATTACCAAAATGATTAAGGATTACAGATGGAAAGACCTATGTATTAAGGATAAGATTCAGTATGCTATGGCTATTGTGCTTATTGCTGCTGGTGTGATTATCGCCTTCTTATCCTTTTTCCTTAATGCCTTTAATATCGCTACTGGCACACTGATTTTTATTGCATAGTGCTTTATTACTGCTGGTGGTATATTTGGGGTAAGCATCTACTTTAAGTCCAAAATTGGAGAGTTTTCTAGTAGTGCAACAGAGAAGATAGAAAAGATAATACAGAAAGTGGTTAATGGAAGTTCTGATGAAGATAACTCTGAATCGGAAGTATAAGAAAGCCACATACAGTATAGGCAAGCTCTATATAGATGGGGTTTACTTCTGTGATACTGTAGAGGATAAGGATAGAGGATTAACTGATAAGGATTCTCTAGAGAAGATTAAGGCTACTAAGGTATATGCTAAGACTGCTATTCCACTTGGCACTTATAAGATAGTTATGGGTGTTATCAGTCCTAAGTTTAGCTAGAAGCCATATTATAAGAGCTTCTGTAATGGAAGGATGCCCCGGCTTCTTAATGTGAAGGGATTTGATGGAATCCTAATACATAAAGGTTCTAATGCTGATAGTAGTGCTGGATGTATCATAGTAGGTAAGAATACAGTGGTAGGTGGTGTAACTAACAGTTAGTATTACTTTGAGAAGCTATATAAGCTGTTAGATGCAGCCTATAAAAGAGGTGAATCTATTGTGATAGAGATAGTATAAGCATTTAATCCTACATTCCTATTATTGGGGATGTGGGATTTTTTGCTTAATTTTGTGATATGGATATAACTGTATATGAAGATAATCTGGGCAAAGATGGCTCTATTATCATTGATAGATACATAGATTATTTTATAAATCAGCTTCAAAATAGGTGTGAAATAGAAGGCAAAACCTATTTAGAAGGTGGAAGGGCAGCTAGTGCCTTTCTGAATAATCTTACACCTCAGCTATTTCAATCTTCAGACTTTGAAAAATGGGTTAAGGATGATGAATTAGACCAGCTCCACAAAGAAATTAAGGCTAACGGTATGAAGTTATGTCCCTTAAATTTCTTTACCCTTTGTCAGTATGTCCTCACAATAATCAAAGAACAATACTTTGTACTGTTAAAGCCTACTATTTCAGATACATTATCAGAATTATCTGATATAAAATCTATCTCCTTTACTAATGCTGATGGGAAGTGTATCAGCACTAATAACTCAAACCTAGTAAAGTTGGTAATGGAGAGTATAAAGGCTGAAGATAATAATAAATATGAAGCGGATAGAATTGTAAGTGTAGATAAGATTACTGATAAGATTCTTATACAGTCCAGCTTTGCCTATTATATAGCTTTATTCCTTAAAGAGTATTTTAAGGATTATTCTAGGAGGAGTAACTGCTGTATGGTATCAGCAACTGAACAAAAGCTAATTCTATATATGCTGTATTTCTTTGGACTTGCACCAGCTCCTTTAACTGATTCCAGATTTAGGCAGTTGATAGGATATTATAAAGAGCATCAAACTAGGGTAAGCTATTCAATACTTCCAGAAATCGGAGTAGTGCCACTGGAGTTTATTAAGTATAAAGATTGGAGGGATGGGAATATAAAGCTAGATAAGCTGAAATATCCAATAGATAAGGGCGATTCTATAACCTTCTCAAAGGATATAAAACTAGACCTAAAATAAGTGAAACTGTTAGTATGTGGATAGGCTCTACAACTAACAGTTTTTTCTTTTGATACCCTTTTTATCGGTTGTAATTTTGCAGTGTCGCAAGGCGATAAGGACAAAAGCAGAAACCTAATCAATCTGCTGGGATGCCTTCAAAAGACAAGATGAAAAAGCTAACTAAAGCAGAGTTTGATGAACTCACCGTAAAACTCTACAGCTACTTCAAAAATGTTCAGCCTATAAAGCTAGGTAAAGGGATAGCCTTCTTAGGTAGTTTGGCTGATGCTCTGGGTGTAGAGGATGCTAAAGCCTATCAGCAGTATCAGATTGAAGAAGCCTATCAGCAGCACGGTATTTTACCCAAAGTAGGCTAAACTGTTAACTTCACCAGTCAAGGAGTAACTAACAGTTTATTCCTTCACCACCAAAGTAAGAGGTATTAACTTTGCAACCGAAAACAAACGGCAAGCACCAGAAGCCAAAATAAATCCGAAGGGTATCGGTACTGAAACTAATATGAAGAAAGAAATCTTCACAATCTCAGAGCTGGGTAAGAAAGTTGCCCGCTTGGTAAATAACCGCAATCTGGAGCAGAAGGCGGTTAAGGATAAGGCTAACAGCCTTAACGAAAAATCACAGCTTATCCCTGCTGTAGTGGTGGATGCTGAAGCCGCTGTAGCTGAAGGATTGGAAGTAGTGGACTTCCAGAGCGGAAAGGAAATCAACGCTAACGAACTGAAGAACTATGTAGTTCTAGTGGATGGAAACCACCGCTATCAAGCTCACCTCAATCTGCTTGAAGCAGCAGAGAAGGGTAAAGGTGAGTATGCTGGAGAGTTTTGGGTTATGTACCCCTTCAATGATGAACTCTCTATAGTAGATATGCTCACAGAACTCAACATAGCTACTAATCCGTGGAAAGGTGGCGATTATGGCAAGTGTGCTGCTATCGTGCTGGGTGAGCAAGCTCCGGAGGGTGTAAAGGCTATGAATGAGCTGATAGGTAAAGGCTGCAATCTAGCAAGTGCTTCACTCTGGATAGCCTTCACAAAGGAAGTAAGCAAGAGTGTGATGGTGAAGGCGATGAGAAAGAAAGAAACCGCTGGAGCATTAACCAATAGCCACAATATCCAGCGTGGCTTAAAGCTCTACGAAGCAGCAGAAAAAGCTGGCTTCTCTGCAAAATACTTAGGCTCACGCAACTTTATCCAGTGGATAATCAGCAAAGTAGCCAATGAGAACAATGTAGCCGATGATGGCAAAGTGGAACAGATGATAGCCTTCTTAGGCACTATCAACGGCAAAGAGATAGAAGGTATCTCTGGAGAGAAAGGAGTGGCTACCAAACTTGACAACCAAAAGAAGAAGCTAAATGAGCTGTGGGATGCAGCTCAACAGCAATAAAACAAACGAAGGAGAAAGACCCTAAGCCATAACTGAAGCTATATAAGGAACAGAGCTAGTAGAGCAATCTACTGGCTCTTTTTCTTTTGTAATTTTTAACAAATGGGGGCTATCGACTTAACTGGCTGTATTTCAAGTGTATTCAAATATATGAGTAAATAGCAAAGAGCAGAGCCGCCCCACTGCCGGGCTTTCAACAGGATTACCCGGACAGGCCTGCCGGCGCGGCGCCGGGCCTCCATGACGCGCGCCAGGCGCTTCTGAGGGGCGTTGAGGCGGAACGGCACCGGCAGCCCCGAAAGCTTGTCGGCCACCGTCACGCACTCCTCGCACCACCGCTCGAAATCGTCGAAATAGGCGGCATGGGTCACGGGGCGCCGGGTCACGGCGCCCAAATCGGTTGCATTCATGTGGAAGGGGATTTAAAATTTCAGTGCAAAGTTACGAAATAATTCTGATTTATACAAATAAATTTGGATATATCTGAATTTATTCGTAACTTTGCAGTACAAAAACGGGTCTAATGGCCGAACGACGGGTATGCATCCCGGAGGCGACGGCCTGTACGGCGCGGGATGCGGACACAAAAAAGACCCGGGAAGGGCTCCAGGGTCACGGCTAGGCTCTGTTCCTCAAAAAATATTAACGTCAGGGTCGCAGATGTGCCTGGGATTCAGCCTTGCAGCCGAAGGAGCATAGCGAGCTATGTGACTGAGGCAAAAGGCTGAAGCACAGGTGCA
>OHBJ01000165.1_pt1 | contig 35790 bp, 26 predicted proteins | sample 1577241 | NCBI WGS metagenome assembly OHBJ01 (sample SAMEA3541594, study PRJEB24748) | human gut metagenome | biome: human gut; feature: human-associated habitat; material: faeces | place: China | collected 2012 | reverse complement strand
GGCTTCACGCTGTACACGGCGGGCAATGTCTACCGCTTCAAGGCTATCGCGGTCTACTATTTTGACCCGTCCGAGCAGGGCGCGGGCGCATTTGACCTGTACGGCAGCACCGACCTGTCGAGCTATTACGACTACCTGACCTTCGTCGCGGGCATTCAGGCCCGCAGCCTGTTTGACACCGGCGTTGACGTGGGTGACGACTCCCGCTTCCTGACCGTGACGACCCACAGTGACGAGAGCGGCGTGCTGCTCTGCATCACGGGGCGGCTGATCCGCGAGGGAGAGGCAGAGCTTTTAAACACCTCGGCCATCGCGGCAGCGGAGGAGCCGCTGCTGGCGGCGCTGCTGGCGGAGGGAAGCCTTCCGCCGGGTGCGGCTGTCCCGGTGTGGGTAGGACTTGACACCGGCGGGGAAAGAACTTATAATGCAGAGTGATATAGTGTCTGTACTATTTTTGTTATAGTGTTTATACTAATCTCGTGCGGCCATGCCGTATTTGTCAACAGAAAGGAATGGATTCCATGGTAAAAGAATTCAAAATGAGTCAGGAGCGGTACGACGAGCTGAAAAAGGAGCTGGATTACAGCAAGACTACCCGTGCCGACGAGATCGCAGAGCTCATCAAGGAGGCCAGAGGCTTCGGTGACCTGTCGGAAAACAGCGAGTACGACGAGGCCAAAAATGAGCAGGGCAAGCTCTACTCCCGCATTGCCGAGCTGGAGAACATCCTGCTCCACGCCGTCATCGTGGACGAGACGGACATGGATTCCGACAAGGTATCCATCGGCTGCCGTGTCACCGTGACCAATCTGGATAACGGCAAGACGCTGCCGGAGTACACCATCGTGGGCTCTCAGGAGGCCAACGTCATGGAGCGGAAGGTGTCGGAGGATTCCCCCTTCGGCAAGGCCCTGATGGGCAGCAAGGCCGGCAGCGAGATCACCGTGGAGGCCCCCAAGGGCGTCATCCGCTACCGGGTGGACAAGATCGAACGATAAGGAGACCATATCTATGGCACAGCAGAATCAGAATCAACAGGACCTGCGGGAAATTCTCCAGATCCGCCGGGATAAGCTGGCAGCCCTGCAGGAGGCGGGTATGAACCCCTTCGAGATCACCCGCTATGACGTGACCCATCACGCACAGGAGGTCAAGGATCAGTTCGACCAGCTGGAGGGGCAGACCGTCTCTCTGGCGGGCCGTCTTATGAGCAAGCGGGGCATGGGCAAGGTGTCCTTCTGCGATCTGAAGGATAAGTCCGGCCGCATCCAGATCTACGCCCGGAAGGACGAGATGGACGAGGAGGCCTATGACCGCTTCAGGAAATATGACATCGGTGATATCGTAGGCGTCAAGGGCGACGTGTTCCGCACCCAGAAGGGCGAGATGAGCATCCGGGCCCATGAGATCACCCTGCTGTCAAAGTCCCTCCAGCCCCTGCCGGAGAAGTTCCACGGCCTGACGGACAAGGAGCTGCGCTACCGCCAGCGGTATGTGGATCTCATTATGAATCCCGAATCCCAGCGGAACTTTGAGATCCGCAGCAAGTTCGTGGCGTATCTGCGCCGGTATCTGGACAATATGGGCTTCATGGAGGTGGAGACCCCCGTGCTCAGCCCCATTGCCGGCGGCGCCAACGCCCGGCCCTTCATCACCCACCACAACGCTCAGGACATCGATATGTATATGCGGATCGCCACGGAGCTGCACCTGAAGCGGCTCATTGTGGGCGGTCTGGAGCGGGTATACGAGGTGGGCCGCATCTTCCGCAACGAAGGCATGGACACCAAGCACAACCCGGAGTTCACCACCTGTGAGCTGTATCAGGCCTACACCAATCTGGACGGCATGATGGATATCCTGGAGGGCATCCTCACCGGAGCCGCCAAGGAGATTCTCGGCACCTACCACATCCAGTGGCTGGGTCACGACGTGGATCTGACCCCCAGCTGGAAGCGCATCACCATGGCCGATGCCGTGCAGAATGTCACCGGCGCCGACTTCATGGCCATTGAGGGCGATGATGACGCCGCCGTGGAGCTGGCCAAGAGCGTAGGCGTGGACATGGAGGGCGTGGCCCGGAAGTGGGGCAACGCCCTGTACGAGACCTTCGACCAGAAGGTGGAGGAGACGCTCATTCAGCCCACCTTCATCACCATGTACCCGGTGGAGGTGAGTCCGCTGGCCAAGCGCAGCCCGGAGGATCCCCATCTGACGGAGCGGTATGAGATGTTCGTCTGCGGCTGCGAGATGGGTAATGCCTTCTCCGAGCTCAACGACCCCATCGACCAGCACCAGCGCTTCAAGGCTCAGGCGGAGAAGCGGGCCAATGGCGACGAGGAGGCCGACATGATGGACGAGGACTTCGTGCTGGCGCTGGAGTACGGTATGCCCCCCACCGGCGGTCTGGGCTTCGGCATCGACCGCTGCGCCATGATGCTCTGCGGCACCGACTCTATCCGGGACGTGATCCTGTTCCCGACAATGAAGCCGTTGGACGCTGACAAGAAGGCTTCCAAGGAAGTTTCGGTTCCTGCGGAGGCTGCTCAGGCGGCTCCGGTTGTGGAGGAAAAAATCGATTTTTCCAATGTTCAGATCGAGCCGCTGTTCCAGGATCAGGTGGATTTTGACACCTTCTCCAAGAGCGATTTCCGTGCCGTGAAGGTCAAGGAATGCGAAGCCGTGAAGAAGTCCAAAAAGCTCTTAAAGTTCGTTTTGGACGACGGAACCGGCACAGATCGGGTCATTTTGAGCGGAATTCACGAGTATTATGAGCCGGAGGAGCTGGTTGGAAAGACCTGCATCGCTATCACGAACCTGCCGCCCCGCCCCATGATGGGCATTGATTCCTGCGGTATGCTCATCTCCGCCGTGCATCATGAAAACGGCGAAGAAAGATTGCATCTGCTAATGGTAGATCCTCACATTCCGGCAGGCGCAAAGCTCTATTGATTGCCTCAAAATTGTCGGTGCTTACGCCACAACTTACGCCAATTTACTCCGAGCTTACGCCAAAAATGCGTTTGGAATTTTGCGATTGCAGACAAGTTCCGATAGTATACGATAATTTCATATGATTTAAGCCCGCTGATTTCGATCAGCGGGCTTTTTCTATTTCTGCCCCTATTACATCTTTGTGATGTGATAGGGGCTTTTTTTGTTCCTGAAAGGTGGTCGAAAAAATTTTTTTGAAAAATCTCAAAAAAACTTCGTACAAATCGAAAATAATTTCCCAGTTGGTTAGTGAGGGCAAAAACCTCACGAACCTTGAAAATCGAATAGACATTCAACAGGTACATTCCTGATCGGGGGCGAAAGCCCCAGCCGAATGAAGGTGCGCCACGAACTTCCTGCCCACAGGGGTTATCACGGAAAGCAAGGTTGGTAGCGATTCCGAACCATTCTGAAATATCCGCTTGCTACGGATAAGGCGATGAAACGATTCAGGGACAATGATACTTCCCTATGGGGCTGGCGGAGTACCCGGCAGAGGTGAGATTCCTATGAGTTCGGTCAGCAACCGAACGCCTGTTGATTTCCTTTTACGCATTTGGGGGATGAGATCGAGTTAAATGCGACCACCAAAGCACAGGAAACGCTTCCTGTGTTTTGGTGGATCAAGCGATCCAAATCTAATAAGAAGGAGGAAAAAGCGAAATGCCAAACTGTAAAACCATTGCTATCTGCAATCAGAAAGGCGGCGTGGGGAAAACCACCACGGCAGTAAACCTCGGCATTGGATTGGCTATGCAGGGCAAAAAGGTACTTCTCGTGGATGCTGACCCGCAGGGCGACCTTACTACCTGCCTCGGTTGGCAGGACACGGACAGCTTGCCGCAGACCCTTCCTCACACTCCAACCCCTGAGAACTTCCAGACTATAGCTGTCAAAGACCTTGCAGCAAAGTTGAAATCCAATATTTCTCCTGTCTTATCAATGCCTAAATCAGAAAGCATATCTTCATGATAGGTGTTCGTGATTAGCTCTTCTGGAGAATATTCTTCAGGGATTGCTTCTGCAATGCACAACGCGGTACCTTTAGGAACTTCCCCCGTTTCAGCATCTCCTGCTGCGTGCAGCAAGGAGAAGCCGCCCATAGAAACTGCATTTACAACCGTGCTCAGCGGGGTATCATACCTATGACAATACAAATCATCTTGATTCTTGTATGTTTCACCGCGAACCCTCCTCACTGTGTCAGCGCATAATATACGATTGTGCTCATCCATATCGTACCTCAAAAAACGTTGATTAGCATGATTATTTTACCATAACGCAAAAGCACTCGCAACCGAATTTTCAGGCAGAGATGTCTGCATATTAGCAGAAAAAGGAACTGCTCAAGGAACGTTGCTCACCTGACCTCAGGAAACAGCAAATGAGCCGCTTGGCCAAGCGGCCGTCCAGTGTTTCATCAACACGCAGAGCGTAGTTACAAGTCATGGAAACAAAACTGTGAATACAGCATAACACCAGCTGAGCCAGATACCTGTGAAAGCCCTACAGGAGCGTACTATCAGCATACATTTCGGCACCATGCCGGACCGGGCACTTCGCTGTGGGAAGTCGCCCGCAGTAAACCTCGCAGAAGTGTTCTGGATCAATTTCTGAGAGCCATCGTGTGGATGGAACCATATACCGCGCGCCTTCCTGCCGGCTATGTATGTCCAGACAATCCGGGTAGAGGATCAGGTCCCCCTGCTCCACATAAAACCGGCACAGCTCTGGACACAGAATACTCTCTGCCACCCGGCGGGCTGCTGGTTCCGGTACGGAGGTGCGGGCGCAGAAGTATGATGGCACCAGCACAGGCCCCTCCTGCGGGATCCGAAGAAAAGTCTCCCGCCCATCCGCCCGGAGGGCGTAGATAGATGGCACCAGCGCCGTCTGGCTCTGGCTCATACGAACCGCCTGAAACGCGCCAATCGGCATATCCGCAATATTACTTCTTTCCAGCAGGCCACAGGCAGCCTCCTCCCCCCATCGATTCCAGACTGCTTTAACCACCGTTTTGGCGGCGGAGTTATTGATGCCGCCAAAGGCCAGGCCGTCCCAATCCTTGAGGGCGGTGCGCTCACATATGTCCGGCTGCCGGGTGTAGTAGACCAGCGGGATGGACACGAAGGGCAGGAGCCGATTGTCCCGCCTAACCGCATCCAGCGCACCGCCGTCCCGGAGCGGGAACCATTTGGTAACGGGATAGAGATCCTTCTCCAGCTTCCGATAAATGCGGGAATCTTCAAAGACCTCCAGATCAGCGGAGACGATCAGATCCGGGAGAATGGCATCCGGTCTGGCCATGTATTCCGACATATGTTCCGGGTATCCAAGCCCGAAATAGCGGACTCGCAGGTCGATGTCCTCGTTTGACAGGCGCTCAGCCAGTCGATCGAGGAATTGCTTTTCTCCCTTATGCAGAACACAGATATGGTTCCAGTAGAGTAAAACGGTCGTCATAGTAGGTGTGCTCCTTTCCTGAGCAGGGATTGATAGGTTTGATGCTGCTGGTAGGCAAGGCTTAGTTCTCCATACAGTTCTGCTTCTTGGGGAGAACGCTCCACCACTGCGGTGACTGCGCCGCCGTGCAGCACGATTCGCTTATGGGCCATCAAGGCGGTATGGGGATCGTGTGTGACCACCAGCACCAGTTTATCTTGGTTTTTGAGGTGCAGGAACGCCTTCTCCTTATCCACACCGGCATTTTCAATCTCGTCGATTAGGACCACAGGACTGTCGCAGACCAGCGCGATATCCGCGATCATCAACGCCCTGGCCTGGCCGCCGCTGAGCTGATTGAGGTTATGCGAGGCAAACACCGGCTCCGGCGTGATGTCATTTGCCAGTTCCAATACCGCAGCGGGAGAGATGGCCTTTTCCCGGCACTGGGCATGGAGCGTCAGGAAATCCTCCACCGTGGTATCCAGCACGAACCGCATATTCTGCCCCAAATGCGCCACCAGCCGTGTAGATTCTCGCTGGCGGCAGTCTATAGGGACGGCGGCACCGTCCAACAGCACATGGCGTCCGGTCACCGAATCCCCGTCCGATAGCTGTTCAATGTCTTTGATCAGACGGCTTTTCCCGGAACCGGTATTTCCTACAATTGTCCATAACTCTCCCCGCGAGAGCACAATAGATTGGAAGGGTTCTGGCTCTCCGCCTTTTCCGTGACCTCGCAAAATGGTTAGATTCTTCATGGCATCGCCTCCTCAAAGTCGATCTTCCCGACAACCCCCTGCTGATAGGCGCTGCCAATTCGCTGTTCGCCCACGCAGTAGGAGCAGACACCGCTGGGCATACTGTGGCGTAGGATGTCTCCCTCATAGTCCTCTGTACCGGGACGGTCCATGATCCATTGTGCCAACAGCTCAGTCCCGTAGCCGGCCAGTCCGTCCACCGGGAAAAGGGCTGCGGATGGATTGAGCCGTTTCACCTGCCAGGACACGATTTCCAGTTCGGCCTGGGAGACCATATCAATTTTCGTTAGCACAACAAAGTCCGCCTGCGTCAACATGGGGCCCAGCTTTTCCGGAGCGCGGCAGCTGGAGGTGCAGTCCAGCACACAGCCGGCCACCGTCCGCCGGGTGGCGGGGGAGCACCGGTGGCACAGCCCTGCCGTCTCCAGAAACAGCAGATCGCACTTGACACGCTCTGTCCAGTTCCAAAGCTCCGGCAGGTTGGACACCAGAAAATGATCCGGGCAGATGTCCCCGCTCAGCCCCACCACACACGGCAAGCCTATAGCACGATAGACCCTGTGGTCATCCGTCCCCAAGCAGTCGATCTTACATATAGCGGGTCGTCCGCCTCGCTGTCGGATCATCGGCAGGAGCGATTTCAAAACCGTTGTCTTCCCCACGGCGGAAGAACCGGAAAACAGGATCATGTTCCGCATATTGCTTTACCCACTTTCTATACACAGGTTAGTCATATCTTACCACAAGGCGCCGTTTACTGTCAGTCTCATTTGAGACTTTCGCATAACTCAGCCTGTATTGACTTTCCTTTGCGGAAAAGATATAATAACCGAGTGGTTAGCTTTGGCTAACCAAAGTAAATGCCCGTGAGTTAGACTTGGCTAACTCTCACATGGAGGTGATCTGTTGGCTGACTGTATCGTGGCCAAAATGCTGGCGGCATCGCCGCTTTTTCAGGGCTGCTCGGTTCCGGAGGGAGCGTTTACCGTCTTGCGGTATCGGGCCGGGCAGGTCGTTCATGACACGCCCAAGGGGGTTCCGTCCGTCGGCGCCGTGGCGGCCGGGCGGATTGATGTCTACTCTGTAGCGGTGGATGGCCGAGATGTCTGGCTAAATTCCCTATATACCGGTGAGTGCTTTGGAATCTACAATCTGGTCGCGGCCAGTGATCTGGAAACCGTGCTCTGCTGCGGGGAGGATACTGTGATTTGTTATATCGACAAAGTCACGCTTCGGATGTCGATGGAAACCGATCAGAAGCTGGCGTTTCAGTATGCCGCGCTCTGTAATGCGAAGCTGCAGTTTTTGATCAAGCGCATCGAACAGCTCACCACACAGACCTGCTGCGGCAAGATCGCCGCCTATCTCCTGGCACACAGGTCGGCTGACGGTCAGGTCAAAAGTTCCTGTTCCCGGGATGGTTTGGCCCGACAGCTTGGGGTCAGTCGGGCCACTCTGTTCCGGGAACTGTCCTCTCTGCAAGCGGCCGGAGTAATCGCCGCCCAGAGCGAGGGCTTTGTGATTACAGACTCTGACGGTCTGGAGCAGATTCTCTATTCGTCAGCTAAATAAATCAATTCTAAGATAAGAAAGGATCCTTCAAATGAAAAAATTGCTTTCTCTTTTTTGCGTATTGACGCTCTGCACCGCGCTTTTCGCAGGCTGTGCTTCCTCTAACCAGGACGGCGGCTCCGGTGATGTTCCAACCGCTGATCCTGTTAACGTCCGCATTGCGGCGTTGAAGGGGCCCACGGCCATGGGCATGGTTCAGTTCATGGATCAAGTAGACTCTGGCGTGCTGGCCGATAACAACTATACCTTCAGCATCGCCGCCGCCATTGACGAGGTTACACCCATGCTGGCCAAGGGGGAACTGGATATCGCCGCCATACCGGCCAATGTGTCCTCCGTCCTGTATAATAACAACAGCGCGGGCTTTCAGGTGCTAGCCATCAATACTCTGGGCGTTCTCTACATCGTAGAGAGCGGGAATACTGTCCAGAGCGTGGAAGACTTGCGAGGTAAGACCATCTATGCCAGCGGCAAGGGTGCCACGCCGGAGTATGCGTTGAATTACATCCTGAGTGCCAACGGAATTGATCCCACCGCCGATGTCACCATTGAGTGGAAATCCGAGCACGCCGAGTGCCTGTCCGCACTGATGGCTCAGGAGAACGCCATTGCCTTGCTGCCCCAGCCTTTTGTGACTACGGCCCAGACAAAGAGCGATCAGATCCGTGTCGCCCTCGATCTAACTCAGGAGTGGGACGCTCTGCAGGATGGCAATGAGACCCCGTCCGCACTAATCACCGGCGTAGTAGTTGCCCGCCGCGAGTTTGTGGAGCAGAATCCGGATGCGGTGTCTGCGTTCTTGGATCACTACAAAACCTCTGTGGAGTATGTCATCAGCAATACGGATGGGGCTGCCCAGATGGTTGGCCAATATGAGATCGTGACCGCTGAGGTGGCGGAGAAGGCGCTGCCCGCCTGCAACATCACCTTTATTGAGGGCAAGGAGATGCAGGAGAAGCTGTCGGGGTATCTGGCCGTTCTGTTTGAGCAGAATCCCCGGTCTATCGGCGGCGCTCTGCCCGGCGATGACTTCTACTTCAGCCGCTGATGAAAAATCCGCGGACGATCCGGGCCTGGGCGGCGGCCTTCTGGTTGGCGATCTGGCAACTGGGCAGTGTAATCCTAAACCGGGACAGCCTGCTGCCCCTGCTGGTGTCCCCTGTGCAGGTACTGATGCGCATTGCTCAGTTGTCTGTCACAACAGACTTCTGGGCGTCCATCTGCTTTTCCCTGCTTCGGATCGCTACAGGCTTTTTTCTCGCAGCCGGGCTTGGTATTTTGCTGGCCATGCTCTCAGCCCGCTTTCATCAGGTAAAGGATATACTGGCTCCCGTCGTGCTGGCTGTTAAGACTATCCCAGTTGCATCTTTCATCATTCTGGTGCTGATTCTGTTTTCCTCCCGCAGTCTGGCGGCACTTATCTCGTTTCTGATGGTGTTGCCCATCATCTATACCAATGTACTCGCCGGGATCGAGGCGGCAGACCGGCAGCTGCTGGAGATGGCGGAGGTGTTCCTGATTCCGGTGGGGCGAAGAATTCGGTATATCTATCTCCCGCAGGTGATACCCTTTTTCCGGTCGGGCTGTATGGTCGCTCTGGGCCTGTGTTGGAAGTCAGGCATCGCCGCGGAGGTCATCGGGACCCCCAGCGGCTCCATCGGCGAGCATCTGCAGCAGGCGAAAATCTATCTGGATATGCCGGACCTTTTCGCCTGGACATTGGTGATCGTTCTGGTCAGTCTGGCCTTTGAGAAAACCGTTCTTGCCCTTCTGTCGTGGACGGCAAAACGCCTGGAGAGGATGTGAGCGATGGACGCCATTGTGTTGGACAAGATCAGCAAATCCTTTCACGGCAAGGAAGTGCTGAAGAATTTCTCTGCTGTGTTCCCGATGGGCGAAACCACCTGTATCATGGCACCCTCCGGAGCCGGTAAGACTACGCTACTGCACATCTTGATGGGGTTGGAGCGGCAGGACAGCGGACAAATCCACGGGCTGCACACTCTGCGGAAAAGCGCGGTATTTCAGGAGGACAGGCTGTGTGATGCGCTCACGCCGGTATCCAATATTCGGCTGGTTACTCCATCCCTCGATGAGGAGCAGGTGCTCTCTGCCATGCAAGCCGTTGGTCTGCGCGGCTGTGAAAAACAGCCCTGCCGGGAACTCTCCGGCGGAATGCGACGGCGGGTGGCGCTCCTGCGGGCACTGATGGCCAACTATGATATCCTTTTTCTTGACGAGCCGTTCAAAGGGCTGGACGAGGAGACAAAGACGGCCGCGATCTACGAGACACGCAGAAGGTGCCAAGGGCGCACAGTGCTGCTAGTCACCCACGACCCCACGGAGATCAACGCTATGGGTGTCGATCAGGTGATATGTTTGTAGAAAATGATAGCGATGGCTGCCCTTTAAGCAATCCTCGCTACCCAGATGTATCCGTATTGCGCTGCCATAGCTCACTCGCCGCCTTTCCGCTTATTGACGGAAACAGTATCACAAAAACCGGGGGAAACCAAACGGAGATACGGATAAAATCTTGGGCCAAATGGATATGCAGGCCTTGTTTGAACGGAAACCCCAAAACCTATTTGAAAACTGTGACGAAATATAAACCCATAGATTAAATTTCAGCCCTCTGCCTTTTCCTTGGCAGAGGGTTGTTACTATGGCAAGCCTGCACATCATATAGAAACATCAATCTTAAAAATGGCTTCTAAATATCTCGACCGTTTTATATGCAGAAAGTATTTAATAATCCTTGCTTAGCAGAAACTCCGCCAGATGCACAATTTTGACACCGTTGATGTTGCCTGCGGCCAGTTCGTCCAGCGTTACTACATATTTCGGGTAATGGTCTTTGATCTCCAGCAGGTTAGCAACCTCCCGGTCAGATTCTTCCGGCAGATTGCGGCATACCTGCACATAGATCCGCTCGTCCCGCCGCACGGCCACGAAGTCGATCTCCTTGGTGGCGTTTTTGCCGATATACACATCATAGCCCTTCCGCCGAAGCTCAAAGTACACAATATTTTCCAGCATGGCGGCAACGGATTTCTGGTTGAAGCCCATCATGCAGTATTTGAGAGAAGCGTCCGCAAGATAGAACTTCTCCTGCGTTTTCAGGACAGTCTTTCCCTGCATATCGTACCGCTGACAACGATAGATCACGAAAGCCTTTTCCAGCCATTCCAGATAATTATAAACTGCTTCCACCGATAGGGAACGCCCTTCGCCTTTCATGAATTTCACGATGGCGTTGGCGGAAAAAGTCTTGCCGACATTCTCCACGACATATTTCACCACATGGTTGAACAGGTCAAAGTTTGTGATATTGTGTCGCTTGATAATGTCGTTGGTGATAACGGAATTGTAGATCCCCTCGACGATCTGATAGGACGAACGCTCATCGAAATTTCCGAGCGCAACGATGGGAAAGCCGCCCATGCGGATATACTCGTTCAAAAGCTCTTTCGGCGTGCGGCCGCTGTCCTTCTTAAACTCCAGATATTCAGCAAAGGACAGAGTAAAGACAGGGATGGAGATATAGCGCCCTGTCAGATAGGTAGAGAGCTCGCTGGACATCAGCTTGGAATTGGAACCTGTCACATAGATGTCGGTATTGAAATCCTCCAATAGACTGTTGACCGCCTTTTCCCAGCCGTCCACCTCCTGCACCTCGTCCAGCAGAAGATAGTAGCGTTCACCGTCAGTCATCTTCTCTTTGATGTCACGGTACATCTGCTTGGCGGTCATGCTGTCATCCAGCTCTTCCGAGGTATAACGCAGATGGATCACATGGTCTGCCGCAATGCCGCTGCCGAGCAGGTCGTCTTTCAGCATATCTAAAATGGTCGATTTTCCACAGCGGCGGATCCCGGCAAGGATCTTCACCAGCGGAACATCCCGATAGGTTTTCAACAGATCCAAATAGTAGGGTCTAACGATCATGGTATCGCCTCCTTGCTATTAGTATAGCCAAAAACGCCGTTTTGGTCAATAGTTTTTACTTAAAATTCAGAAAAACTTTTTATACAGAGCATCTTTTTCGACTCGCTTTGCATTTCTGCCAACAAAAAAGCGGCGCAGATCTCTCTGCACCGCTTTCGTCGTACTTATATTGCTTTGATTTTCTTGAGGTAGGCCACGGCGTCGGTATGTCCGCAGAAGTAGATGTGCTGTCGCTCCATGTCCTCCATTTGCCGGGCAAGGTTCAGATAGTCCACATACGCCCGATGCTCCTCTGCGGTCATGCGGATCTCGCCGCTGCCCTCGTTCATTTTGTCGATGACGGGGTACTGCGTTTTCAGCTTGTCTATACGGTCGGAAAGCGCGGCGTAGTCCTCGTTGGTATTCAGCAGATCCATCACAATATCGCTGTCGATCTCCGCAAAGGCGTCCTCTATGCGGGATGGCAGGTCAAAATAGCTGTCGCTCACGGTGTTCACTTCCTTATCGTTTTTATTATACTATACCCAAACCGTAAGGCAATATCAAAGGTGCAAATTTTATCGTTCCGGCTGTTCTGTCTGCCGTGGGGCTGCGGAGCGGATGGGTACGGCGGGCGAACTGATCCGATATTCTTCGGGGATGTTCTCGAAGTCGCCGTCGTAGATGTCCACAAAGCGGACGCCGTTTGACCGCACATAGCCGTTATCCCCGAACACGCCGCCTTCTTCATACCGAATATCCCGCCCGAAGCCCTCATAGTCAATATAGTTTGCCAGTGCGCCGAGATTGCTCGTGTCGTAGCAGCCGCTTTCCTCGATCCAGTAATAGCCGAGGTCATAGTCATTCTGCACGCCGGGCAGGTAATCAAAGCAGTCCAAATTCTCGGTCAGGTTGATCAGCTCCTGCACACTGCCGGTGTTCTCACCCAAGTCCAAGACTGCCTGCCAGAAATCGTCGCTTTCCCGCAGCTCCATGATCTGCCCGGCGAGGTAGTTCAGCTCGCTCAGGCTCTCATATTCTCCGAGCACCTTGCCGATGGCCGCATCCGGGCAGTCATAGTCTGTGATAAACCACTCCTCATAGCGCCGCCCGATGCCGATGCGCCGGAAAACTGCCTGCATTTCTTCATTGGTCACGGGGAACTTCACCCATTCGCCCACCAAAAAGCCCTCGTTGTATTTGCCGAGGTTGGTGATAAAGGCTTCAAAGGCGCAGTCCCTTGTATCTGATACATTCATCATAGCTGCCTCCGTTATCGCTCCTGCACCGGTGCCTGCCTGCGGGGGATGAAAAAGCCGTAAACATGGGCAATCTCGTCGCCCAGCCTGCGGGTCACTCTTGTAATGTCCGCACGGGTGGCAATGCCTCGGTAGAGTTTTTCTTTCAGATTGTCGATCTGTGTGTCGCTCACTCCGTCCTTATAGGCTCGATAGAGGTAATGGTTCGTGCCGTCGTGATGGATGGCATCGCAGCGGAAATCGCCGTTTTTATCCACATACCAAGTGCTGTAATCCATGTCCCGTTCGCTGTAAAGGCAGTCCCGGATGTTGCCGCTCGGAATCTCCTTATATCCCATGCGGCGGCCGTGCCAAAGCCCCAGATCACCGACAACGAGAATGGGGCGGGAGAGCTGGATGTCCAGATTGGAACGCTCGTCGTCCAGATAATTGCCGTTCAGTTCATACATCAGCTCCATACGCTCGGCTTCGGTGAGGTCGGGATACTGCTCCTCCAAGTCCTCCCGCCAGTCGTCGTAGTCAATGTCGTTGCTCCAAATGATGTGTCTGCCGTCCTTCATTGCGTCCGTCCCTCGCTTTCTGTCATCAGGAATTGTCCGAACTCGGTAAAGGCGTACCAATTCGTGCGGTCAAAGCGGCTCTCGTTAAACCGTCCCTTGGTGAGCACCCGCCCCTTGACCAGCCGTTTCAGGGCATAGCGGATCTCATCGTAGGACAGAAACGGGAAAAAGCCGGTCATCATCTGCACCGAACAGCGCATCCAGACCTTGCCCTCGTGGAGCTGCGGCGACTCGGTGCTTTTCTGCTCGATACAATCCCAAAGGAAGCAGGCCAGCACCGCCGCATTGACTCCGTATTTTTTCGCTATGTCCGAATCGAAGAAATGAACCATAATTTTTGCCTCCTTTTTGTTTTTCGGGATATGTAAAAGGGGCAGCGAATTTCGCTGCCCCAAGGCTTACTTCTTCTTTGCTCTGATCTTCAGGAAGATCAAAGCGCCGACGATGAATACGACCAGCCCGATCGCCAGAATGGTTTTCAGTTCCATTACTCTGCACCCTCCTTTCTGCGTTTTCTGAATCCGACTACGCCCAGCACAGCAGCGCCCGCAGCGGAAACGCCAAGCAGGGCAAGCCAGAGAGCGGGATTGCTGTCGTCGCCGGTTTTCGGCGTGTCACGAAGCTCATTGTGCATCTCCACCTTCGTCAACGCACCTTCAAACACAGATGCCGTCTTGTCGGCGGGCAGCACATAGGCGGAAGATGCGCCGTCCGACACCTCGGACACCACATACTCCCCGATACGGAGATCATCAATGATGATCTCGCCGTTTTTGTCGGTGGTGAATACGCCGACATATCCGTTCGGACCGGTGACACGGAACGAGAAGCCCTCAATTTTGCCGTCTGAGGAAGTCTTGATGATTTTCAGAGAGCCGACCTGCGGCGCATTGACAAAGCCCTTTCCGGCCTCGTTCTCCACGGTCACGGTCTTGCCGTTTTCGGTGATCTCGAAATAGTAGGCGTTGTCGTCCAGATAGAAGCCCTCCGGCGCTTTCGTTTCTTTGACAATATAGCCGCCATAGAGCAGATCGGGCATTTCATAAACGCCGATGCCGGTTTCGGTGAGCGTGCCGAGCAGTGCATCGTCGGCATCCAGTTCCTTGTTGCCGTTGCTGTCACGGTAAACGGTGAACTCCGCACCCGTCAGCTTGTTGTCGGGATAGTCCCGGTCGGTTTTAGTGAGCTGTACCGTGCCACGGATGCAGGTGTTTTCAATCTCCACCTCGATCACCGCACAGTCCGCATCGACGGTCACGGGATAGGCTTTCTCCGACAGCACAAAGCCGGTCGGGGCTTCGATCTCCCGCACGATCCAGTTGCCATAAGGTACACGGGTAAAAGAAAAACTGCCGTCCTCGGCAGAGGTGGCAGTCAAAATGGCGTTTTCCGTCGTAAACTCGGTGCAGTCCGCACGGAACAGCCCGATCAGCGCACCGGCAAGGCCGCTGCCGCCCTCGTTCTTTTTCAGCCCGCGGATCTCGCCGTAGAGCAGTTTGTTTTCGATGGGTGCGCCGCCGTTTGCCTTGATTTCCACCAGTGCCGTGTCCTGCCCGGCGTACTCAAATACGAGGGGGTACTTTTCATCGGAGAGGATATAGTGTCCGTCCGTGGACAACTCTTTGAGATAATAGCTGCCAAACGGCAGATCGGTCTTGCAGACAGCGTGACCGTTTTCGTCCATCGACACGATCTCCAGCAGACCGTCGGCAGGAATGATGCTGCCGTCAGCGGCGGTCAGCTCCTCGGCGGCGAACAGCCCAAAGGTCACGGCGGAAAGCTCACCGTTTTTGCCGATGCCGAAGCGCTCGTCCTGCTCCAAGACCTTATCCAGAGAAACGGCGGCTTTCTGCCGCTCGTTGCAGAAGTCGGCAGCGGTTTCGGTGATCTCGACCTCCTGCCCGGCGTAGACAAGCTCTGCCGTGTGGATTTCGGTGTTCAGCACATAGCCGGTGGGTGCAGTGATTTCCTTGACCTCGTATTTGCCGAGATACAGCGGCTTACTTTCGGCAAGCCCCGTTTCGTCGGTGGTCACGGTATCGACGACCGCTCCGGCCGCATAGCGGAGCGTGCCGTCCGGCGTGATGATGTCCTCGGCAGCGGTGATCTCATAGACTGCACCTGCAAGCCCCTTGACCGCAAACACCGGCTGATAGATGCCGTCCGCCTCGGTGACGGAAGAAAAGGCCTCTCCGCTCTTGCTGATTCGGATCACGCCTTTTTGCGCCGTGTTTGGCTTCGTGACCTCGACCACCGTAACGGTGTTTTCCTCCGTGGCGTTGTCGGCGGTCACATCAAAATAGATTGGCTCACTGTTCAGCGTGTAGCCGCAGGGGGCGGAAACCTCCACCAGCGAATAGCCCGTGCCATATTCCAGCTTTTCGGGTGTAATGAGATAGCCGTCGCTGTTCGTGTAAAAGGTGTCGATGGTGGTGACTTCGGGATAGGTGAAAGTCTGCGTAATGAGCGACCCGTCCGGGCGGTAGAGTCGGAAGCCTGCACCTGCCAGCGGAATGACCTTTCCCGTTTCGGCGTCCACCTTGACGATCTTGATATAACTCTCAAAGTTGCGGTTGTTGGCAAGGTAGCGATAGGTCTGTCCGTCCTTGGCGATATACACATCGAAATCGGCAAGCAGCTCACGGCCGTCCCAACCCTTGGCCTGATGCACCGTGTAGATGCCGTAGGGCAGGTCTTTTGTGGCCGCATAGCCGTTTTCATCACAGGTCAGATAGTCACGCTCGGATGCCTTGGCGTTGTCATAAGAGCCTGCGGCTTTCAGGAAAATCGCAAACTCCGCTCCGACCTCCGGCGTTTCAAGTTGGGTTTCGCCGTCGTCGGTGTGTTTGATGATAGCGATTCTGCCCTTGATGATCTGCTCGGTCACATCGCTTGCCGTGGTGTTATATTCCACGGTGTAGTTCTTCGCCGCTGCGCCGATAGGATAAACGGTGTTGTCCAGCAGGTAGCCCTCGGAGGGCGTGATCTCACGAATGGTCCAGTCGTCGCCGCAGACATAGTATTTCGTGGTGAACTGACCGTTGGCATCCGTGGTGTAGGTGTCCACAAGCTGGTCGCCCTTATAAATACCGTAAACGGCACCGGCAAGGGTGGCATCGCCCTGCGGCAGACCCGTTTCGGCGTCGCTCTTGGTGACGATGACATTCCACTTTTTCAGAATGTTCGTAAAGCTCTTGTTCGTGACCGTGTTCCATTCCACCGCCGCCGTCTGCTTTTCGGGGACGACATAGCGGATCGCCGTATCAACTTCCTCCAGCGTGTAGCCTGTGCCGATCAGCACATCAGAAAATACGGCTTTGCCTGCGCTGTCGGTCACGGCGTATTCATCCACCGCAAGCCCTGAAAGCGAAGTGCCGTAGAGGTGGAATTTCACGCCCTCGTTCAAGCCGTCCTCGGAGGTCTTGGTCACGATGAGCGTGCCGCGCTTCAAGGTATTATTGAAATTGACCGTTGTCACCTGACCGCTGACGACGGTGACACGGCGCACCTCCTGTGGTTCATATTTGTCGTAGCTCTGCTCGGTGACGGTGTAAACGCCGGGAGCAAGGTTGTCGATCTGAATGACACCGCCCGCACCCGTCGTGACGGTCTTGTTCACGCCGTTGCCGGTGATCGTAAAAGAAATGCCCTCGACCTTGCCGTCCTCACTTGTCTTGATGATCTTGGCGCTGCCGTAGCTGACCTTGATATTCAGATAGCCTTTTACGGGGTCGCTGACCGTCTGCGCATAGGTCACGGTGTCTTGCAGCTTGCCGTTCGGGCCGTAAACGCCGTCCGTCCAAGTGATCACGCCGCGCCGCTGAGAATTTCTCTTTTCGGCTGTGATCGTTACTGTGTCAGCGGGAGCTGTATCTGCTGTAATGGTCAGCTTGTTTCCGTTTACGGAAAAACGAATCCCCGGAACACTTGCGGAAAACAGGTAATCGGAAAGGACATTGTTTGTATCGGTAAGTGTGGCAGTGTACTTTTCGCCGTCCCATGCAAGCTCGATATTCTGCGCTTTTCCTGCGGATTTGGAAAAGAAGCTCGGCACTTTGGAATGCTTCTGTACGCTTGCCGCAATGGAATCGCAGTAGCTCATGATTTGGCTGTACAGCGGGTGGCTTGTGCAGATCTGCTCCGTGATGGCGTTTTTGCCTCCCGTACTTACCTTGCCAAAGTCAGCGTCACGCTCACCGACGACGGTTTCCCAGATCAGAAGCTGCGTGGCGACCGCATGAGCCAGCTTGTCGCCGCCCTCATTCTGTGAGCGCCAAGAGGTCGAGATCGTTCCCGTATAGCCGTACTGAAAGATACGGCCGATAAACAGCTTAATATCATCGGGAGAAATGGTACTGTTGTAGGACGACGGGTATTCGTCCCAGAAATCCTCGCCCTTTTTCGTAAAGGTGTTGCCCGTCTGCTGCGGCACGCCGGGTTCGATGCAGTAGCAGATATTGCCCTCATACGACCCCATTGCTCGGATCGTCGTAAAACGGGATGTTGCCGTAGACCAGCCGTTCATAAAGCTCAGGCTGTTGTGTCCCCATTCGCCGCCGTAGTTAGCGTCGCCGTCACGGGGATAGGAGATAAGATATACTTCGTCGGTTTCTTCTGCGGCAAATGCGGTCGTTCCCATGCCAAACAGCGTGGTAACGCACATCAGCATCGCAAGAAACAGCGACAGCGTTCGTTTGAATTTCTGCGTTTTCATTGAGTGACCTCCTTGAAATGAAAAAACGCACCGTGTTTCTCGGTAAATATTTGGTTTTCAGGCATAACCGATATACAGGTCGTATTTCCCGTCGGAGCGTGCCTCCGCCCATATCCACACATCGGTTATATCCTCGTCACGGGCGTATCGGTTCAGCCTGCTTTGAATGTCCCGTTCCAGATAGGAACAGTGCGTACCTACCGAAATAGGGTTGTCCCAACAATCCACCGCCGAGCTTTCCATCCGCAGCCCTATGCTTTCGGCATAAGCCTTGGCATAGTCGATCCAAGTCTGAATGTCAAATGCCGGCTCTGTGGGTTCTTCTTCGGCGGGCGATTCAGGCTCCTGTGGCTGTGTTGCCATTGGTTCTGTCGGTGGTTCGGGTTCGGATGCTTTCGGCGGCGCAGGCTCCATGGCGCTGCTCTCTGTCGGCAGCTTGGCATGGTCTGCGACAGGTATTGAAACCTCCGGCGGTATTTCCACCGTTTCGGGTTCTGCGGTGCTCTCTGCGAAAATCTCTGTACTTTCCGAAACAGAAACGGTTGTGCGCTCCTGCGGCGCAGTGCTTAGCACAGGCTCGGTCATTGCCGTTTCCTCCGAAGATGGCGTCCCATCGAAATAATCTGCATTTGCACAGCCCGAAAAAGAAAGTGCCAGCAGCACTAAAACGACGATGATCCTTGCGTGTTTCATATGCGCAAACCTCCTTTACTCTTTCATTGTACGGATCGCTGCAGAAAACTGCAAAGCTGCCGCCGCTCTAATATCTTTTTTTCGGGAAGTACAGGTAGTTTCGAGGGGGTGAGGTGTGGAGAGGGGGAACACGCCGACACAGCCGTACACACATTGAAAATGGGTATGGCTGCCCCTTGGTAGTGACTATCGTTCCATATCCCGCTGGCGCTCCCGCCTGCGGTACAATTCCAATGCCTTGATGATGGTATCTTCAATTTTCTGTGCGGGCGTCCCCGGAGCAAAATACTTGCTGATACGCTCTTTCGGCATTTTGAACTGCTCTCGCTGGTTCGGTTTTTCCTCCTGCATAATAGAGAGGATGACTTCCTCCGTCAGTTTCCCATCCCGGCTGAACTCTTTCATTTTGATGGCCTGTGCCAGCGACGGCGTGCAGTCCTCACACTCCATCGTGTCGTATAGGCTCTGTTGCTGTTCTTTGGAAAGGTAGGAAAGCTCCACGGCGGGACGGAAAGCGATCTTGCCGCTGTCCACCATGTCAAGCACCGATGGGATCAGCTCGGTCAGGCGGATAAAGCGTCTGACTTGTTCTCGGCTATCACCGTTCTTCTGACCCAATTCCTCGTTGCTGCGGGACTTCGACACCAGTGGTGTCGAAGTTAAATCCGACCGCTGACCTTGCCGTTTCATAGCTTCCAGCTTCATCTTGTAGGCAAATGCCTTCTCGGACGGTAAGATCGTTTCCCGCTGCAAGTTGCTGTCCACCATGATGATCGTCGCTTCATCATCGGTGAGGTTGCGGACGATGCAGGGCATCTCGGTGATACCTGCCAGCGTTGCCGCACACTTTCGCCTATGACCGGCGACCATCTCATAGCCGCCGTCCGCTTTGGGGCGGACAAGGGCAGGCACCAGCACGCCGTACTGCTTTACGCTGTCTACCATCTCCGCCATAGCCTCGTCCTGCTTGACCTTGAACGGATGGTTGGGGAAGTCGGAGATGTCGGCGGGATTCAGCGTAACGACCTTTTCAAGCTGGGCCTCCGCACGGCTCTCGTCGGTGGAGAACAGGTCATCGAGCGGTGTCATCCCTAAATCTCTCGGTTTTGCGCTCAAGCTCCAACACCTCCTTCGTCAGCGAGCGGTATGCGGCGGCGACCTTGCCGTTCTTGTCGTGGGCAAAAATGCTCTTGCCCCGGCCGCTGGTTTCTGCGGCTCGGACGGAAAAGGGGATCTCCGTCCCGAATACCCGGATCTTTTCGCCGTAGTGGGCACGCAGAGATGCGATGATCTCCTTGGCCTCGTTGGTACGGCTGTCCACCATCGTGAACAGGATGCCGTCGATTTTCAGTTTCGGGTTGATCTGCCTCTTGACCTTTGCGATGGACTGCATCAGCAGGTCAAGCCCTTTGGCCGAGAGATACGACGGCTGGGACGGGATGATCACGCTGTCCGCTGCGGCCAGTGAATTGATCGGCATCATACCAAGCGACGGCATACAGTCAACGAGGATATAGTCGTAATGGGGCTTGACCGCATTGATATATGTCCGCAGTACGCTTTCCCGGCTCATGGCGTTGATCAGCCGGATCTCCATGCCGGACAGCTCAATGTTTGCAGGGAGCAGGTCAACGCCCTCACCGTGATGCAAAATACCGCAGCCGTCCGGGATGGGGGTATCGTCGATCACATTCTGCATGATGTCCGCCAGCGTAACGGGCAGCTCATCCGGCTTCGGATAGCCGAGGGAGAGAGTCAAAGAGCCTTGCGCATCTGCATCAATAAGCAGCACCCGCTTGTTCTGATGGGCAAGCCCGATGCCGAGGTTAGCGGTGGTCGTAGTTTTGCCCACGCCGCCCTTTTGGTTCGTCACTGCGATCACTTTGCAATTTGCCATATGGGTTTCCTCCTTTGCATAAATTTAGCCGCCTGCGGCGACGCAGACGGCTATGTAGAGAAGCAAAACGACCGCTTGCTTTTACACAGACGGTCGTTTTACGGTAGGACACAAGAGGACACACGGTTCACATTTTCAGTTGAACGCTTTTCCATCCCCAAATTATTCTGCTAATACTTTTGCAATATGGCGCGAAAATTAGCAGGATATTGAGGGAAACGCACTGATTTTCAAAGGAACTCAAATCATCCAGAATCCTTGATATTCCAAGGCTTTTCGGACATTACAGAACACACAGGTACACGGTTAAAAACGAGATTTTTTGAACTCCTAAGCGTGGGGTCGGGAGTTCGAATCTCTTCTGGGACGCCAAAACGGGGCGGCTTGTGAGAAGGTCCGAAGGGGCTTTTCACAAGCCGCCCGCTTTTTTTACCCTGCGCAGGATGATGCAGGCGGGTCCACCGCATTCGGTCATCAGAGCATCGCGCATGGATGCGCTCCATATGCGATGAAATGAGAGATGAAAAGGCACGGTTCAGACAAGCGTCTCATCCCCCAAAATCAATGCCTCTATTGAATAGTGCTCCGTGGAAAGATTGACGCCGATGGCGATCCTGTACACCAAAAGCAAAGTGAGGACAGTTTTTACACTGTCCTCACAAAGCTGTATCTGGAATGGGTTTTGCATCACCGATCCGAACTGCTGAACCAGTCCGGGCAATCCATCCTTTAAGCAGGGAGCAATCAACAACCGCATTGCCCACAGAGTAGCGGTGTATTCCGTTTTGCAGGGAACTTTTACCGGATTTTTCTGCTGTATGTTCCCCATGCTGTCTTCGTTATTCCGCTTCTTCTTCAGCGTGAAAACCAACCATAAATCTTTTCAGCAGAAATGTGCAGAAGTACGGGAATGTGTATATCCTGTCCTCATGCCCGATATTGTTCTTTGAGAACTTAATCCCATATCTGATATCCGGGTAGTGATCAGAGACAATCAATGTTTTCATTGATTTTGCCCGCCCACTTTTCGCCTTTCCTTCAACAGGAATCAAGGATGCGGTTGAACGAATGAAGAAATCGGCTTCCAGTGTGGAATTCTCTTTTTTGTAATAGAACAGCTTATATCCTTGCTTGATGAGGGCTTCTCCTACCATGTTCTCATAGAGGGCTCCCTTATAAACACCCAGGTTCTTATTGGCTCTTAAATCCTCCTGCGATTCATCATCCAGCATGGATACCAAAAGACCCGTATCCGCAAAATACAGCTTAAATGTGTCGGGCTCGTAATTACCTCCCAATGGCAGTTCCGGAAACTCCATGCAGTAACAGATGTTGACCATACCTGCATCCGAAAGCCACTCTGCGCATCCTCGATAATCCCGGAATCTTGCACCGGTTGCCACCTTGGAAATCTGGAATTTTTTATTTTCCCTTGCAAGCTGCGGCGCGACCCGGTTGAACACATTGATAATTCTTGTTTGATCGATTCCGCTGGCATACTTGCGAATATCTTCTTTATAGTCCGCTATGAGCTGCTTCTGCGTATCAAGCGATCCCTCAAAGGTGTTTCGCTCGATATACTCCGCGACGACAGCAGGCATTCCGCCAAGGATATTGTAATCCAGAAACAGCGAATGGAAGACATTCATCTCCAACTCGCTAAAAGGATTGAATTCCTTCATATGGGAAAGCAGGTTTTCTACCGTGTCATCTCCATAGCCCTTTGCCCACAGGAATTCCTCGAAGTCCATCGAAAACATCTCATAGTCTTTTTTATACCCTACGCTGTTGCTTTCGATCTTCTTGTAATTGACTCCCAGCATTGACCCACTGCAAATCACATCAAACCGCCCATCTATGCAGAAGAACTTGAGCGATGCTGCAATTTCCGGAAACTCCGTAATCTCGTCGAAGAAGATCAGCGTCTTTTCGGGCACAAACTTCTTTGTCGGGTCAATGAGTGAAATGTTCTTGATAATGTCAGCGGCTTCATATCCGTCCGCGATGATTCCCTTGTATTTCTCGTCACGGACAAAATTGATCTCGATTACATTTTCGTAATGATCGGCAGCAAAATGCAGGATCGATTCCGTTTTGCCTATTTGACGGCTTCCCTTGACAATAAGGGGCTTTCTGTTTTTATCTGCTTTCCATTCCTCTAAGAAAGCATCTACTTTTCTTTTCAAATACATCTGAATCACTCTCCAGCATGAGTTTCCTGCTCCATTATGCACAAAACATGAGTGATTGTCAATCCGCTCCGCATATTTTATGGGCGAATAGAAGTCACTCTGCACACATTTTTAGATTATCGACCTCCTTAGTTTATAATAGCCGCAAGGTTTTGATTCCCTGCGGCTATCAAAGTACTACTTCATGATTTTCAGTAACAGCTCATTGACGTCTTCGGTCGGTTTGCCCTGCGCGACCAGCTTGTTTCGGAACCCCAGGAGCGCATATTTAGCGGGCCGGAGTTCTTCCGGATTTAACTCAACAATTCGCTTATCCTTTTTGCGTCTGAACATATCAGGCACCTCCGTCCTTTGATCTGGCTTCATTGTAGCGGTGGAAGTGCCATGCTGCAAATGTGCGAATGATTTCATCGCTCCCTGTCATCGCTGGAACGGCTCAGCTCCTCTTCGCCCCGCTCACCGTCTACGATCTCATTTTCCCGCTTGTCCATGTTCAGCAGAATATTCAGCTGATCCAGCCGGGCGGATTTCTCTTTCAGTTCCTCCTCTCTGGGGAAGGGCTTTTCTATCTCCTGCTTGGCAATCTCCACCTGGATTTCTAAGTTTTTCAGCTTCTCCTTGTAGTCCTGCTGCCGTGTGGGCATACTTTCCAGTAGGTTATCCATACGCTGAATGTTGCCAAACACATCCGTTCCAAGGCCGACTTTGTAGGTCAGCGTGCCCTGCATGGAAATTTTGAACAGCTTTTCAAAGCTGTCAAAGCAGAGGGTCAACCGAAATCCCCGGTAAGAACCAAGGGGGACCGGGTCGGCACTGGTCAGGGCATTGCAGGCCTCCAGAATTGCCGTTCCGGCAGCTTTCTTTTCGGTGTAGGTTTGCTCGCCTATCACCATGGGGCAGAACCCATCCGCATTTGGCTGGGTTTTGTCTTTCAGCAGGGCCATGTCCGATTCCAGACCGTCGATCCACTGGTGCATGGAAGCGATCTCCTTGGGGAATTTCCGAATAAGCTGATCTTCCAAGGCATACCGCTGGCTCATGTGGTTCGAGCGCAGGAGCTTCAGCTTCTGAACCTCAATATCCAGGTCCATTTTCTCTTTGATCATCGGATTGCCCGCTGCCAGCGCCTTTACCTCGGCATAAGACAGCGCAGCATCGTCCAAATCATCCGCACTGCGGGCAGGGCTTTTGCTGGTCATGACCTGCCCGATGAACTTCTGTTTGGTTTCCAAAAGCTGCCACATATAGCTGTCAAACGAAGATTCTGTGACGTAACGATACTCATACACCTCGGCATTGGTGTTGCCTTGGCGAATCATACGACCGTTGCGCTGCTCAATGTCAGAGGGTTTCCACCCGCAGTCCAGATGATGCGTGGCAACCAACAGCCGCTGCACATTGGTGCCTGCACCCATCTTGGCGGTGCTGCCCAAAAGGATACGCACCTGACCGGTGCGGACCTTGGAGAACAGTTCCTTTTTCCGTACCTCTGTGTTGGCTTCGTGGATAAAGGCGATCTGGTCGGCAGGCATCCCCTGGGCGATGAGCTTTTGGCGGATGTCCTCATAGATGGTAAAGGCAGGCTCCGGCTCATCCAGTGGGATTGCTTCTTCCAACCCATGAAGCAGCGGATTGTCCAGCTGTTTGGCTGCCTTTTTGGAGGGGGCTGCCTGGGGTGTGGAAATGTCGCAGAATACCAGCTGGGTCAGCTTATCTGCGTCCCCGTCCCGCCAGATCTGCATGATGTTGTCCACGCACTGATTGACCTTGGTGCCGGGTTCATCCGGCAGTAGCTGGTTGATGATGCGCTGGTCCAGTCCCAGCTTGCGGCCATCCGAGGTGATTTTGAGCATATTATCCACGGACGGGTCCACACTTCCTCTGTGTACTTCGGAAGCGCGCTCGGAGAGTGCCTTCACCATTTCCTGCTGATGTTCGGTGGGCTGTGCCACAATATTGTGGTATTCCACCTCCGGGGTGGGCAGGTTCAGCTGGTCGGCGGTCTTGATGTCCGCCACCTCTTTGAACAGGTTCATCAGCTCTGGCAGGTTGAAAAACTTGGAGAATCGGGTGCGCGCCCGATAGCCGGTTCCCTCCGGGGCCAGTTCCAGCGCCGTGACGGTTTCTCCGAAACGGCTGGCCCAGCAGTCGAAATGGGTCATGTTCAGTTCTTGCAGGCGGTCATACTGGAGATACCGCTGCATGGTGTAAAGCTCGGTCATGGAGTTGCTGACCGGGGTTCCGGTGGCAAAGATAACGCCACGGTTTCCGGTAATCTCGTCCATATAGCGACACTTCGCAAACATATCGCTGGACTTTTGGGCATCGCTGGTGGAGAGACCTGCCACATTCCGCATTTTGGTGTATAAAAACAGGTTTTTGTAGTTATGCGCTTCATCGACGAATAGGCGGTCCACGCCCAGCTGCTCGAATGTCACTACATCGTCCTTGCGGCTCTCGGCCTGCAATTTTTCCAGCCTGGCTTCCAGCGATTTGCGGGTGCGTTCCAGCTGCTTGACCGTAAAACGCTCACCGCCGCTGGCCTGTACCTCGGCAATCCCCTCCGTGATTTCATCAATCTGCTCATATAGGAGCCGTTCCTGACGCTCCCGGCTGATGGGGATTTTCTCAAACTGCGAATGTCCCATGATGATAGCGTCATAGTCACCGGTGGCGATCCGGGCGCAGAACTTCTTGCGGTTGTGGGTCTCAAAGTCCTTTTTCGTGGTCACAAGGATATTGGCGGAGGGATAGAGCCGCAGAAACTCCGAAGCCCACTGCTCGGTCAGGTGGTTCGGCACAACAAAGAGGGATTTCTGGCACAGCCCCAGACGCTTACTCTCCATGGCGGCAGCCACCATTTCAAAGGTTTTGCCAGCGCCTACCTCGTGCGCCAGCAGCGTATTGCCGCCGTACAGCACATGAGCGATAGCGTTTTTCTGGTGTTCCCGCAAGGTGATGGCCGGGTTCATGCCGCCGAAAGTAATGTGTCCGCCGTCGTATTCACGGGGACGGGTGGAGTTCATTTCCTCATTGTACTGGCGGACCAGAGCTTGGCGGCGGTCCGGGTCTTTCCAAATCCAGTCTTTGAAAGCGTCCCGGATCGCTTGCTGCTTTTGGGCGGCCAGGGTGGTCTCTTTGGCATTCAACACCCGGCGCTCCCTGCCGTCCGCGTCCTCCACCGTGTCGTAGATACGGACATCACGTAGGTTCAGGCTGTCCTCCAGAATCTTGTAGGCGTTGGCGCGGCTGGTTCCATAGGTGGTATAGGCCGCCACATTGTTCTGGCTTATGGAGCTTTTGCCAGTGATCTGCCACTCTGCTGTAAATGGGGTGTAGTTGACCTCAATATTCCGCTGCATATAAAACGGGGTATCAAAGGTCTCGTACATAAACTGCTGGATGTACTCTTTGTCGATCCATGTTGCACCCAGGCGCACCTCAATTTCCGAAGCGTCCAGGTCTTTGGGCTGGGCGGCGGTAAGGGCTTCCACATTGGCGGCGAAGGATGGGTCCTGCTGTGCGGCCCGCTGTGCCTGACGCAGCTTGCGGCGCACATTGCCGGACAGGTATTCGTCAGCGGTCACATAATGGGGTGTGCCATCTTTCTCCACTTGTCCCGGTACACGGAAGATCACGCCTTGCAGCTCGGCAGCCAGTTCGTCGCTGGTCTTACCGGTCAGCTCCGACATATATGCCATATCCACACAGGCTCTCTCCGCGATGGAAACGGCAAGGGCTTCACTGGCGGTATCCACGGTTTCCACCGCCTTGTGGGGCTTGATGGTCCGTTTGGTGAACATATCTGCCTTGCGCTCCAGCTTGCCGTCCTCGTCAATGACTTCCAGCGCGCAGAGCAGATAGTAGCTGGAATCATCGGCAAAGGCCAGCCGGTTCGCCCGGTCATTGATCAGGCCATATTTTGCGGAAAAGCTGTCATAGAGCCGGTTCAGTTCGGCCTGTTTATCCCGGATGGCGCTGTCCGGTGTGGCAGCGTCCATTTGCAGGTCAATGAGCTGCTGGACACATTCTCGCAGCCCCACCAGCCCTTGCACGCGGGCCTCGGCGGTGGCATTCAGGTCTGGGCGTACCATGCGGCTGTTTTCACGGAAATACACATCGCCGTCCACCACGGTATAGGAGTAGTTTTTCACATTGGGGTCGGCGGGGATGGAGGTGTCGATGGCTTCGCCCTCACCCAGCTCCGGCAGATCGGCTTCCTGATAAGTGCCGCGAATGTGCTTCACCGCATCGTGCAGCTGATCGGCAAGCTCCAGTCCCTCGATGGGATTCACGGTGTAGTCCATACCATGGGCGGTGCTTTCCGGTTCCTGTCGGCCCAGCACCATTTCCGGGTGGTCCAGGAAATAGCGGTTGATGGAAAAGCCGTCCTCGGTCTGCCCGGTCTGCGTCCACTCCGGTACAATGTCCAGCGGGCGATCTCGCTTTTGGAGGAAGATGATGTCCGATACAACCTCGGTCCCGGCATTGGCCTTGAACGCATTGTTGGGCAGACGGATAGCCCCCAGCAGCTCGGCGCGCTGGGCAAGATACCGGCGCACGGTGGAATCTTTGGCGTCCATCGTATAGCGGCTGGTGACAAAGGCCACCACGCCACCAGGACGCACCTGGTCCAACGCCTTGGCAAAAAAGTAGTTGTGAATGCTGAAATTCAGCTTGTCGTAGGCTTTGTCCCGAACCTGATACTGGCCGAAAGGTACATTGCCGATGGCAAGGTCATAGAAGTCCCGCCTGTCGGTGGTTTCAAAACCGGCCACGGTGATGTCGGCCTTGGGATAGAGCTGCCGGGCAATACGCCCGCTGATGGAATCCAGCTCCACGCCGTAAAGACGGCTGTTTCGCATTTCCTCCGGCAGCATACCGAAGAAATTGCCCACACCACAGGACGGCTCCAGGATGTTGCCGGTCTCAAATCCCATACGGCCCACAGCCTCGTAAATCGCTTTGATGACCGTAGGGCTGGTGTAGTGGGCGTTGAGGGTAGAACCTCTGGCAGCGGCATATTCCTCTGGGGTCAGCAGCTCCTTCAGCTGGGCATATTCCTTGCTCCAGCTTTCCTTGTCGGGGTCAAAGGCATCGGCAAGGCCGCCCCAACCCACATACCGGGAAAGGATTTTCTGCTGTTCCGGCGTTGCCTGCCCAGTGGTTTCCTCCAGGTATTTCAGCAGCTTGATTGCCTCGACATTGGCCTGGAACTTGGCCTTGGGGCCGCCTTCGCCCAGGTGATCGTCAGTGATACGGAAATTCTCGGCGGTGCGGCGCAGATTGGCCTTGTATTCCTCATAAGAGGCTTTCTCGGCAGCTTTGACATTGGGGAAGGTCTGCCACTCGCCGTTTACCTGAATGGAAACGGGGTGTTCGTCCAGCACTTCATCCGGGGTTTTCTCCGGCTCGGTGACAGGTGTAGGAGGCTCCGGCTCATTGGTTCTCAGGGTCTGAACAACCACATCATAGGGCAGATGGTTCTTGTGGCCCGGATAGACAGCCACAGTCTCGGATTGGAAGGTCGGAGCTTCGGCAGCCGGTTCGGGGCGTTCCTGCCCAAAACCGTCCAGCTGACGGGCATACATCCCGCGCAGCAAAGGCGCAACCTCGCTCCACTGGAAGAACAGCATGGCCAGACGCTTTTCATCTGCATCCAGCACTTCCAGTTCAACACCTTCCGGCATCGTGCGGTAATCGGCGGTCTCGCCGGTCTCCAGCTCCATCGTTTCCACGATGTTGGGATAGGCCCGGCTCAGCCACAGGGCCACCTCCTGGTTGCTCTTGCCGTTGCGAAGAAGCTCGGAAAGCTCCGCCTTGTCCGCTTCACCAATCAGGCCATGGGCAAGCACATCCCGCAGGTCCTGGTCCACCGTATCCAGATTTGCAGGCAGGAACTCGGTATAGAAGTCATTGCGGTTATCCTCCCGCAAAAGCTGCTCAAACCGTTCCCGGCTCTCAGCCCGGTAGATGGGATAGCTCATGCCGGTGGGCAGCAGCTGCACCGTGTCATCCCGCAGCTCCGTGATCCGGTGGGCGAGGTCATCCAGATAGACAATATCCCCCACATTGTATGGAGGGACTGTTGGATCATAAGAAGTCCGTTCCCGGACCGTGCCACGGGCCGCAGCATATTCTTCGTCTGACACAGGAACACGCGAATCGCCGGAAGAAGGCTGTTCCGGCTGGTCGGCTTGAGTGGTCTCCCTGGATATGGCCTCCACATCCCGCATGACCTGCTGAATAAAGGGGTCGTTGTCCAGCTTTTCCGGGTCCACCACATGGCCGTCCACAATGCCGCGCTGGGCCAGGGCCTCCCGGATGGCGATGGGGTCCACATCGTCCAGATTATCCTGTTCGACCTGGGTGTAGAAGCGATCCTCCTTGATGAGCTGGGCAATCCGGCGCTGCACCTTGGGCCAGGGCAGTGCCGTTCCTTCGGGGCTTTCCGGGCGGATCGCAAACGGGGTTTTACCATCGCCGCCGTCAAACTCATGGGCCAGCCATGCTGCGGTGTCTCTTTCTCGCGCATGGTCTTTCATGTAGCGGACAACGGCGTGTTTGCTCTCGATTTTGCCATTCCAGTCCTGGATAGCCTTGTCGATGTCATTGTCCGAGAGAGGGCGCAGCAGCTCATGGAGCTTGGGATAGGTCTCGTCTATGACTTCCCGATGAAGGCGCTGCCGGAACTCCGGGGTGTCAGAATAGAGGCGAAGCAGCCCCATATTACCGGACCCCAGGACAGCACGGCGAATAGCGGCGTTGCCCTCGATCACGGCGTTCTCGTAGTCACTGTGACCGCAGGCGTTCCGGTATCTGATGTCCTGGGTAACAGCCTCCAGCACGATGGGCTTGTATTGCTCATGCAGCTCCCGGAGGGTGGCGGCTTGGATGGCTTCTTCGTCCCGGAACGCCCGGAACCCGTCAGCACCATACTCCGCTTCATGGGCGCTGATGTCCTGTTCGGCCTCATGGTCGATAGAAAGAACGGAATACTCCCGGCGCTGGGTGCTGCCCTCCAGGGTGGCGGAGACCGTCACATCATGCTTGGCCCGGAGCTGTTCCAGGTACTGCTCCAGCCGGTTTGCCGGGAACCCGCACATTTCCACACGGCCACCGACAGGGATAGCACGGGAGACCAGTTGCAATCCCAGCTCCGGCGCGGCTTCTTTGGCGTCCTCGCCATAAATCTCGAAGAAATCGCCCATCTGATACAGGACCATATCATCCGGGTGTCGCTCCTTGACGCCGTTGTATTCCCACACAGCCGGGTCAGGCTGCGGCTGTTCTTGGGCAAAAGAAAAAGCAGAGGATGTTTTCACATTCTCTGCTTCATCTATTCTTTGGATTTGTTCAGCTTCGGAGAGGAACAGGTTTAGGGTTAGCTGTTGATAAGCTCCGCCAGCAAAATCTCCTCCGCCTGGGCCTTGCAGGTGTTCATCAGGCCCACCCAGCGCATCGGATCGCGGGCTTTCAGCTCCTCCGTCGCGCCCGCCGACTCCGCCAACTGGGGCATCATCTGCTCCAGACGGCTGTTCGCCGTCTCGTCGATCTCCAGCAGGTGCGGGTACAGCTTCTCGGTCAGCAGCAGCTGGTTGTAGATCAGGGGCCGGTGTTCCTTCAGGTACGCTTTCCGCATCCTGCCGTACTTGCCTAGGGGCTTCTCCGGCTGTTCGCTCAGGCTCAGGTCGGGAATCAGGTAATCGCCGTTCCTCGTGTAAGTCAGGTTGTTCTCCATGTGTAACGCTCCTTTCCGCGAGTTGCTCACGCTCATAATGTTGGACGGTGACACCGATCTGCCGCAGCACCTGCTGGTTGATCTGGCTGACCGCCGCTCCCAACGCCCCAACCGTGGCCGGGGTATTGAAATCGAAAATCGGCATGAAGTCCTCATGCTGGAAATACTGGTCTGTATCCAGCCCACAGCGGGACATCAGGGCGTAGGCGATGCTGACGGTGGCGGCGGACTTAAATTGGACTTCGATGTTGAGTTCATCGTACTCCTCCAGGAACGAACCGTCAACGATATAACGGAAGTCCTGTTGATGCTCGTCCCAATACTCACTCGCCAGTTTTCCGGCCACATCGGTGAGCTGCTGGGCAAGATTGTCACCAGCAACACCGTAGTTGCGCTCCAGCATGGCCGACACAGGCCCGATGTGCTGTTCCTCCAGCTGCCACAGCCAGGGGGTGCGGGAATGTTCGCGGGTCCCGGTGTCGGAAATATCGAACACATAGCGCAGGCGGGGCCTGTCGCCGGAATCGTCCACCAGAGCGATCCCCTTGGAGCCGCGCCGTACATACCGCCCCATTTTTTCGTTCCACAGATCGTACTCGGCGCAGGCGGTGGCGTCCGGGCGCTGGGCGTAAATCATCATCTGCTCATGGAACGGATATTTGTAGAGGCGGGCGGCGGTGGTAAGAAAGGCTGTCCATTCTTTCCAGCTGCCCACAAGCCGGGTCGATACCTGTTCGGCCATCTGCCGGTAAAATTCAGCTTTGGATGGCATGGTTTTCTGTCCTCCCTTCATGTTAAATAGAAATGGGGCGGCACATCAGGCCGCCCCGCTGGGTCTTGGTGTGGTTTTTACTCGTCGAAATCCGGGTACAGCTCCAGCTCGGCAAACTCGGCGTCGCTCATAGCCCGGAGCTTGGAGAGGGCGCTGTCCGTCAGCTCCCGCAGCTCGGCTTCCTCCGGCGAAAGCTCACCGCACATCTCCGTCAGGGCTTCGATCAGCCCGGTGCGGCTGCCGGTGTTGTAGATACAAAGCAGGTTCGTTTCCTCAAAAGTGAAGTTTCCCATATCAAATCTCCCTTTCCGCGCTCTTTTTGGGCGCTGTCTTTTTGTGTTCCGCCTTGGGCTGGCTTTTCAGCTGCTCCATGACGGACTTTTTCTTTTCCCGTTCCTCCCGGTGGGCGGCGGCAGCCAAATCCATGAAAGAAATCGGCTGGCCGCTGCGGGCCTGCTGTTCCAGCTGGGCCACTGTCGGCTCCTTGGGTCCGTTGTTGATGATGCCGTCGATCATACCGTAGTCATCCTCCACGACCATTTCCGCATTTTTCAGCGGATTGTCCGGCAGGAATCCGGGAACCTGCTCAAAGCCGAAGCTGTCGCAGTAATGACAGGATACCTTGCCATCCCGCTTAATGGCAACGATGTCGCTTACGCTCATGGACGGATGGCGGTAATCGGCGGGATGTTCATTGTTGAAGCGGTAAAAGAGCTGTTCGGCGGTATCGCCTTTCAGATCGGAGGGCAGCAGCGGAGCGGTGTAGACCAACTCATAGTTGTCCCGCTGCACCGTCTGCCCGATGGACTGGAGCCATTCCAGGCCCTCATAGCGGATGTCCCGCAGCTCGTCGGTGTGCTTCACCTGATAAATAGCGAAGCAGTCCCCCTTGTGGGAGAGAAACGCCTGCTCCCGTTCCTCCTGGTGGGCCATGCGGTCCTTGACCAGCTTATCAAACTCCGGGCTTTCCTCCCATTCCTCGCGGGGCATGGCAAAGATACCGTCATGGGCATCCAGGTCAGCGGTGTCAAAGGCCATCACCGGATTTTCGCCCTCCTGGATAATGTAAACGGTCAGGTCACGCTCCATCAGCTCATAGGCTCTCTCTTTGGAGAGGGGCAAAAGATCGCTGTCCAGGCAGCCGCATTTCTCCAGATCGTCCTGGGTCAGAACCGGGTCCGGCATGGGATATTCGTCCAGCGCCTGTTCCTGAGCATCCGGTAGCAGGGCGGCTGCGGCTTCTGCGGTCTGCTGGCTGGCCTGTTCATACAAAGTCTCGATCATGGACAGCGGCGCATACTTGATGGATTTGTCACCCAGCCCCAGGTCCTTGCAGATGTGGCTGACCGCTGCGGAACGGCCCATGTCCGGTCCATCCAGCTGGCCGCCGTCCATCTGCTTCATAGTTGCCACATCGTAGAGCGTGTAGTCCCAGCCGGTATCGCAGGGCTGAACATGAAGATATGTGGCATCATCCAACACCAGCAGGGCCTCCTGGTACTCGGCGCTGGGCTGAGATACTTCTTCCGCAGCCTGCGGGCATGTCTGCTCCGGCTCCGGGGCGGCAGTCAGGTCAATGCCGCGCTCCTTGCAGATTTCCTTGTAGTTGCGCTCGATGTCGTTAATCAGCTCACAGGAAGTCTTGTTGATGGTCTCCAGGCTGGCCCGCAGCTCCTTCAGCTCCTTGTCCTTGGACCAGGAAGCGATGTAGCCAAAGCTGTTTTCACCGGTCTGGATGCCGAAATACTGGCAGACCGCATAGGAAATGCTCTCGGCCTCCACTTCCTCGGTGTTGCGGTTCTTAGCGGCTTGTTTCACCGCCGTCAGATCTTCCTGCACCTCCAGCCGCCACTCAAACCGATTCTCGTCCACAAAGCGCCAGCCCATTTCGGTAGCAAACTGTTCTGCCTCGACCTCAGTTGCAAATCCAGATTGAAAATCTCTTACTGTGCCTCCACCGCTATCCATGACAACTTTCCAGGACTGCTCGATTTCATATTTTTTCGGGTCGTGGAGCTTGCTGTGTGCGGTCTCATGGACAGCGGCGGAAACAGTCTGCACCTCGCTCATGCCTTCCCGGATGGCGATCCGCTGCTGCTCGGAGGAAAAGTAGCCGTCCATGTTGCCAGCCATCGGCTCAAACTCGATGGGGACCGGGGCAGAGCGGCGCAGAGCTTCCATGAACGCCTCATAATGTGGCACCGTCCCGGACAGGCTGGAGGCCAGTTCCGGCAGAGGCTTGCCGTCCGTCTGGCTCACATCGAACACCTTGACCGGGCGGAACATGGGGATTTCGATTTCCTTTTCCTCCATGACGGCCTTGCCATCCGCGTCCAGGATGGGTGCATGGGTATCCGGGTCACGCTTCATTTCCTCGATTTTCTTTTTGTAGGGCGTGGGGGCGATGATGGTGATACCATGCTCGCCCTTTTTCACATGGCGCTCAAATTGGTTTTTCCACTTGTTGAACCCGGCCACCAGGGTGGCGTCCGGGCGCTGCATATAGATGAGCATGGTGTTGTTGACGGAGTAGCGATGGAACTTGGACATGACGGACAGGTAGCGCATATATTTTTCACTCTCGAACAGCTCCTTGATACCCTGTTCAATACCCGCCGTGATTTCCTGCAACCGCTCCCGGTTGGTGGGCTTATCAGCCATGATTTTCACTCTCCTTTCCAAATTGGCGATTTCTGATTGATGTTCGGCAATCCACAGTCTTTGTTCATCAGGGGTATCCTCCAGGAAAAAATCCAGCAGATAGCCCACATAGTCTTTTTTCTGGATTGCCTCCATGAATCGGGGATGTGGATTTTCCTCCGGTGTTTTGGGTGTGTAGTCCGTTTCCCACTTGCGGAGCAAATGAAAGTAGTCGGCCAGGACACGAAAGGCATGGTCCCGGTCCTCCTTGAATTTCTGGGCCTCGGATTTCCGCCGGACATAGCGCCTCCGGGGAGGGGCCTGACTGTCATAAGCCAGGCCAAAATCTTGGGCCAGCTTCTCGGCGGCCTCTTTGGGGGACAGATTGTAGAGCCTCGCTGTGAAGTCGATTACATCACCGGTGGCTCCGCAGCCGAAGCAGTAGAAGTATTCCTCGTTCAGCTTCATGCTGGGATTTTTGTCATCGTGGAACGGGCAACAGGCCATGCCGCTCCGGTTGACCTCGATCCCATACATCTGCGCCGCTTCCCGGACGGCGACAGACTGTTTGACGGCCTCAAAGACGCTCTCGGCCATGCTCATTCTTTGCCTTTCTTGGGGGTGGGCGGCCTGTACCCGGCAGCCTTGGCCCGTTCACTGGCTGCCTTACGGCGCTCGGCGCTGTACGGTTCCCGGACGGACACGCAGCGTTTGGGAACGAGAAAGGTTTGGTGGTCCTTTTTCATAATCTGATCCGGGTATTTCTCCGCCAGCCGCCGCAGCTTTTCCAGTAGCCGGGGGTCATGGGTATAGACCTCGGCGGTGGCTTCAGCCTGGTTGTAGAGGATGATGGTTTCCTGTTCATAGAGGGAGAGCTTCATCGTTTGCCGCCTTTCTGCTGGTCAAACTCCAGCTTGAAGTTGGCGTACTGCCCATCGTCCTCCAGCACCACGGTGGCGTCGTAGGTCTTGCCGGTTTTCTCGGAGTACAGGCCGCTTACATGGGCGCGGCCATTTTTGAGCAGCGCCGTCACGATGGCCTTGGTGGGCTGCTTGCGCTTCAGCTCCCACCACTTGTTGTTTTTCCAAATGGCAAATTTACAGCCCTCGTTCTGGCAGAAGAACCCCTTTTGCAGCTCCGCCACATCGCCACCGCAGCGGGGGCATTTGCCCACCACCTCGCGGGGCGGCGTGAACAGATACTCGGTGCCTTTAATCATCTGATAGGTTCCCACCAGCTCCTTGAGCATAGTGGAAATTCCATCCATGAAATCCTCCGGGGCCAGCTCGCCGCGCTCGATCTCACCCAGTCGGTACTCCCATTCAGCGGTCAGCAGGGGCGATTGCAGCTGCTCCGGCAGCACGGTGATAAGGGATACCGCATCATGGGAGGGCATGAGCTGCACGGTTTTCTTGCTCTTTTTGCGTTCCAGAAAGCCGGTGGACACCAGCTTTTCCAAGATACCGGCGCGGGTGGCCGGGGTCCCCAGGCCCTTGCGTTCGGCGTCCTCCGGCATATCGTCCTTCCCGGCAGTCTCCATCGCGGAAAGCAGCGTATCTTCGGTGAAGTGCTTGGGCGGGGTGGTCTTGCCCTCCTTGACGGCAGCACCAGAAAGGGGCAGCGTCT
>OHBJ01000163.1_pt1 | contig 35845 bp, 29 predicted proteins | sample 1577241 | NCBI WGS metagenome assembly OHBJ01 (sample SAMEA3541594, study PRJEB24748) | human gut metagenome | biome: human gut; feature: human-associated habitat; material: faeces | place: China | collected 2012 | reverse complement strand
TGGTCGAAGATTCTATATGCTGAGATTCAGAACCTTGAGAAAAAAAGGCATTGAAGCCGGTGCTGGGAATGGTATACCACAATATACAATTATGGGCAGATTTATTAAAGCATTGGGTATGGAAAATTTGCCTAATGCGTGGAACATCCTTTGGGATAATATGTCTGTTGTAGGTGTTAATGCCCCAACTTTGCCGGAGTTTTTGGAGTATTCGCACAAAAATAGAAATGTAATGAGCATGAAACCAGGAATGATAGGATTATGGCAGGTTCAGAGAAAACATTTTACAAAGGAGCAATCTGATGAAAATTATGTGGATAATTGGTCACTTTTTATGGATTTAGGAATTATTGTCAAATCTTTAAAATTATTTTTTACTAAATAAAGCGAGGTAATTATGAATTATTGGATAATTGCAACAATAGTAATTTGCTTATTTATATGGTATATTGTTAAATGCTGGTCAAAAAGTTTTGAAATAGTAAATGAAGGGGCACTCGCTCAGGAAAGAGAAGCAATACTTGAAATAATAGAACAGGAAAGACCGTTGGAGTATGCTCATATTTCAAATATTGATTACAGGCAGAAAAAGAAATATATATATCATTTTATAAAAAGATTGACAGATATAGCTGGTTCATTGGTGGGAATTATTCTGCTTTCACCAATATTTTTGCTTTTATCATTTTTGGTCAAAAGAGAAGATGGAGGGAACATTTTCTATGGACATATCCGTGTTGGATATCATGGAAAGAAGATTAAGGTTTATAAGTTTAGAAGCATGAAGATGAATGTTAAAAATCTTGAAAAACTTCTTACACCAGAGCAGCTAGAGCAGTATAGAACAGAATTTAAAATAGATAATGATCCTAGAATAACAAAGATTGGTAATATCCTCAGAAAGCTTAGTCTGGATGAATTGCCGCAGTTATTTAATATTTTAAAAGGTGATATTTCTATAGTTGGACCTAGACCTATAGTGGAAAAGGAAACACAGATATATGGGGATGATGTGGAAAAACTTCTTAGTGTAAAGCCCGGGTTGACGGGATATTGGCAGGCTTATGCCAGAAATAATGCCACATACGAAAGTGGTGAACGTCAAAAAATGGAGATGTATTATGTAGAACATAATAGTCTTTGGCTTGATATAAAAATTTTATTTAAGACAGTTATTTCAGTTATAAAGAAAGAAGGAGCACAGTAAGAATGGATATAAAAATAATTGTGGCTACACATAAAAAATATTGGATGCCATCAGATGATATATACTTACCGGTTCATGTTGGGAAAAAAGGAAAAACAGATTTAGGTTATCAGGGTGATGATACAGGAGATAATATTTCAGATAAAAATACCAATTACTGTGAATTAACGGGATTATATTGGGCATGGAAGAATTTGAAAGCAGATTATAAAGGATTATCTCATTATAGGCGTCATTTTATGGTTAAGGGCTCTAAGGGAACCAAGGAAGAGAAAGTTATTAATCGTCAACAATTGGAAGAATTACTTAAAAAGACAGATATTATTTTGCCAAATCCGAGAAATTATTTTATTGAGACAAATTATAGTCAGTATGTACACGCTCATCATGCACAGGATTTGGATGTTACAAGACAAATTTTGGATGAAAAGTATCCTGATTATGTAAAGGCATTTGATGAGACTATGAAAAGTACCATTGGTCACCGGTTTAATATGTTTATCATGAAATCAGAACTTTTTGACAGCTATTGTGAGTGGATGTTTGATATTTTGTTTGAATTAGAAAAAAGACTTGATATATCCGATTATAGTGCTTATGATGCCAGAGTTTTCGGGTTTGTAAGTGAAAGACTTCTTGATATATGGATTAAAACAAATAAGTTGACGTATATTAATATACCGGTTGAATTTATGGAAAAACAGAACTGGTTAGTAAAGGGAACTAAATTTCTTGAGAGAAAGATAGGTATACACAGATGAAACCTTTAATAAGTGTTATTTTGCCAATATATAATGTTGCACAATTTTTGCCAAGATGTATAGAGTCTGTTTGTAGTCAGACTTATGACAATTTGGAGATAATTCTTGTAGATGATGGTTCTCCTGATGACTGTGGAGATATTTGTGATAAATATGCAGAAAAGGATAATCGAATTGTAGTAGTTCATAAACAAAACGGTGGCTTGTCCGATGCCAGAAATAAGGGGGCAGAGATAGCAAATGGTGAATATATTACATTTATTGATTCAGATGATTATGTTACAGATACATATGTAGAGTATCTGTATTCTTTAATAGAGAAATACCATACGAGAATGTCACTTTGTACACATACGGTTGTATTTGAAAAGGGTAATAATATTATATATGGAAATGGCAAAGATGAGGTGCTGACCACTGAGATATGCCTTGAAAGGATGCTTTATGATGATGTGATTAATACATCAGCATGGGCAAAACTGTATGAGACTGAAATGGTAAGAAAATTTCCTTATCCGGTAGGAAAGTTGTTTGAGGATATAGCTACAACATATAAGTTTTTTATGGAGTGTGGCACAATTGCATGTGGATATAAAAGTCAGTATTTTTATATGCTAAGAAGCTCGTCAATTGTTTATCAGAAATTTAATATGAAAAAATTAGAACTTCTTGAAATGACTGATATTATGGCAAAGGATGTGTTAAAAGAATATCCACAGCTTAAGACTGCGATACGGAGGCGACAACTTTATGCCAGATTTAGTACACTTAATCAATTTCAAAATGTAAGTGGTTATAAGAATGAAAAAAAAGAATTGATATCATATATTAGAAAGAATAAAGATTGTGTGATAAAAAACAGTAAGGCACCAAAGAGAGATAAGCTTGCTGTTATAGCACTTAGTTTTGGATATCCAGTATATAAACTGTGCTGGAAGTTGGCAGGAAAATAGATAGCAGGAAATAGAAAATGAAAAAAATTTTAATTGGATATCTTATAGATGGGAAAAATAGTGGGATAGATAATTATATCCTAAATATCATTGATCAGATTAAAAATGATAATGTTAAAATAGATTGTCTAACTAATCATATAGATAATGAATTGAAAAGCAGATTAGATAAATTAGGCGTTGGACTTTTGGAAATACCAACTTTGAAGCACCCTTATAGCCATTATTGTGCCATGAAAGCCATTATTCGAAAAGGAAAGTATGATATAGCATACTTTAATATATCAGAAGCTTTTAATAGTCTTGGTTTGCTTGCTGCACATAGATGTGATGTTAAGAAGATTGTTGTACACAGTCATAGCTCAGGGGTGAATTCACATTCAAAGACGTTAAGATATATTAAAACATTTTGTCACACAATAATGAAGCATTTGATAGTGGGAAGATGTGCAACCGACTTCTATACCTGTTCATATGTTGCAGGAGAATGGATGTTTCCAAAGAATGTACTTTCGAGTCAGAAGTTCCATATTATGAATAATGCGGTTAGGGTTGAACGATTTAAATTCAGCGAAGAAATTAGACAAAAAAAACGTGTTGAGTTAGATCTTGAAAATCGTATTATAATTGGACAGGTTGGAGCTTTTTCCTATCAGAAAAATTCAGAATTCGTAGTTGATATAGCAGAGGCACTGCATAGGAAGAATCCCAAAACCATGGTACTGATGATAGGTACAGGTAGTGATTTTGATGAAATAAATAAAAGGGTTAAAGAAAGAAAGCTAGAGAATGCTGTACGATTGATGGGATCAAGAAAAGATGTAAATGAATTAATGCAGGCTATGGATATTTTTATTCTGCCTTCTAGGTTCGAGGGACTTCCTATTGTAGCAATTGAAGCACAGGTATCCGGACTAAAGGTTATAATTAGTGATAGGATTTCTAAAGAAACTGCATTGAGTGAAAGGTGCAAGTTTTTATCAATATCTGAATCGGCTGATAAGTGGGCAGATGCAATATTGAGTAATATTTATTATGACAGAGATTCGCTTAATTTGTCAGAATGTAAATATTGTTTTGATGTTGTTCAACAAAACAATGCAATAAAAGAAATCTTTAATTTTTAAAATGTATTTATGCATAAAGATGCGAAGGAGAAATTGATTAATGAAGAGATGTGATACTGTAATGGAAAATATAATAACGTGGTTTAAATACTTATATATTTTTCATATAATTTGTGCAGGAAATAGTTTATTATTTGATACACCTTTATTAAAAGTCACTTCAGTATTAGTTTTGATTTTGGGAGTTGTAGCGGTTTTTTGGAGAACTTTACAAATAAAAAAATATATACAATATCCATTTATAAAAATGTATATAATTTTTTTGGCACTGTTTATAATTACGTGTATTATTAATTTCAAATATGGTGTGACAAACAATATGAAAATAATAATATGGATGACATTTCAATTTGTGCTATTGTATTTATTTGATTTGAAAAGAGATAAAAAATTTGTAACAAAAGAATTTAGGTTTGTTATATTGGAAATCCTGATTATAACATCTATTATGAATATAATAGGTATAGGAATGCTTTTTGCAAACTATGGCTTTAATCGCATTATAAGTGAATCAAAAACATTTATTGTTGGCGTAGCTTATTGGGGAAGGTTGTATGGGATTCATACCGATCCTAATTATGGAGCCATATTAACGACAATAGCATTGATTATAAGCTTGTATTTTTTCTTTAATAGTCAAAAAAAGTGTATAAAAGTTAGTATGGTTATCTCAATGCTTATTCAGTTAATGAGTATTAGCTTTTCTGCTTCAAGAACTGGAATGATTTGTGTTATTATAAGTATGCTTTTGTTCTTCTTCCTGTATACTTTTAATAAAAGAAAAAAAATTACGACAGCTATTGTAGTTGCCATTATTGCTGTTGCTGTTGCAATGGGGGCACAACAGGGGATTAAGGCTGGATATAATGGTTATGTAGCAGCTGTGGAGAGCTGGAATCATGCGCATGGGTCTGATAACGACAAGGAAGATAATAAAAATAAAATAGAAATTGGAAGACAAGAGGAATTGGAGGGAGATGTAAGCAACAGAAGATTTGATCTTTGGAATAATGCATTTGAACTTTTTAAAACAAGTCCAATCTTTGGAATAAGTTTTGGAAATAATGTTACGTATGCAGGAGAAAAACTTCCAAATTGCTACATGCTAACCAATGGATTTGCTGTTTTTGACGCGTTTCATAATATGTTTATGGACCTGTTATCTTCTCAGGGAATCGTAGGAACAATAATGTTTTTACTTATTATGATATCATCATTGATTTATATTCTAAAAAATTATAAGTTTATTAAAGATGAAGATATCCTGAAGTGCATTGCACTGTTTAGTGGATGTATTACAATTGTTGCATCAAGTATGTTTGTGTCGGAAATATTATATGTTAATAATGAAACTACGGTTGTATTTTGGACGTTATGGGGATTTTTAATGTATTTTATTTATAAAAATAAAGAATCAGGTGAAGTAAATGGGATTAGTGAAGAGAATTAAATATACTATTTCAGCAATTAAGTTGATTCCGTATAAAATCCTGTATGGAAATAGATTGAACACTGGAAAACAAATTAATCTTGGTTCTAAAACAAAAATTGTCGTGACTAAATGTGGAAAAATTGAGATAGCAAATGATTTTGAAAGCAAAAGATTTTGTTATCTAAGTGTACAAAGCGGTTGCATGATAATAGGACAGCATTGTTTTATGAATCAGAATGTAAGTGTGACGTGTTTGAAACAAATTGAGATTGGAGTAAATTGTATTATTGCGAACAATGTAGTAATGGTTGATCATGATCATGATACTGTCAATGGTGGATTTGTTTCTGCACCAATCAAGATAGGTGATAATGTGTGGATTGGTGCAAATTCTGTAATATTAAAAGGTGTAACTATCGGTAATAATGCAATTATTGCTGCTGGCAGTATAGTAACTAAGGATGTTCCTGCTAATGCAATTGTTGGAGGTTGTCCTGCAAAAGTAATCAGATATAAAGAGGGATGAATATAATGAAATTGTCCATAATTGTACCTGTGTATAACAGAGAGAATTATATAGAATCATGTTTAAAAACTTTACTTCAGATTCAGAGTGATGAAATTGAAATTATAATTGTTGACGATGGATCTATAGATAATAGTCTGGATTTGTGTCGTGGCTATGAAAAAATAGACAAAAGGATAAATGTATACCATAAGGAAAATGGTGGAGTGAGTTCGGCACGTAATTATGGAATTAATCATGCATCAGGCGAATATTTGATGTTTGTAGATAGTGATGATATGATATGCGTAGAGACTATTTCAGATTTTATGAAAAAGAAATGGGATAAAGATATATATTTATTTGATTATTATACGGATAATGGTGAGTTAAGTTATTGTAAACGTGATTTACCGAAGGAGCAGGAAAATGAAAATTTCCTGCTCCATGCATTTTTAATGTTGAAAAACAATATGATTTGGAATAATATTTATAAAACATCTGTAGTGAAAACAAATAATATTTTATATAAAGAAAGTATAAAAATGGGTGAGGATTTGTTATTTAATCTTGAATATGCCAATTATGCAAGTAATTACGAGTATATAACGCAACCATTGTACAAGTATAATGTTGAAACAGTTGGTAGTGCTTTAAAATTGACAAGATTGTCATATATTCATGATTATACACAGATTTATGATTATTTGTTAACGTATTATTCGGAAAAGAAATTCGAAAAGTATAAAGATGTTGTGTACTTTATGAATGGTATATTTATGAATCTTGCAGGAGCTGATTACGATTTAAAACATCCGTTTATAGAGGAATTTGAGAAAAGTCAATTATATACAGATATTTCAAAAGAATCTTTGACAAGTAAAAAGCTTAAGCTTAAACAATGGTTTATAGTAAGACATATATATCGAAATAGGCTTATGAAAGAATTTGTAAAAAAATTATTTATTTAAAAGCAGAAGGGCGGCCGGTATGAATGCAAAAAAAGGAATTTATAATATAGTATTTGGTATTTTAGGACAAGCTTTAACTGTTGTATTTGCAATTATTGTTCCTAAGGTTATTATTGAATATTATGGTTCAGAGGTGAATGGACTTTTATCTTCAATTTCTCAGATATTGGTATATCTTGGATTGTTCGAAGCCGGAGTAGGTACCGCATCGTTACAGGCATTATATCAACCGATAGCTGAAGGTGGGAAAAAAGATATAAATTCTATTTTATCAGCAACTAATAAATATTATAAAAGAACTAGTAAGCTTTATTTTGCAGCGTTGGTTGTTTTTTCTGTAATATATCCATTTGTAGTAAAAAATAGTCTTAATACGTTTTTGGTTATGGCATTAATTTTCTTTGGAGGATTAGGAAATGTTGTCAACTTTATGTATCAGGGAAAATATAAAATATTACTTCAGGCTGAAGGTAAATCCTACATTGTTACTAATATTACAACAATTGTTAATGTGTTGATAAATGTTGGAAAAATAATACTTATTATTGCCGGATTTCAGGTCCTTGCAGTTCAGGTTGTATTTTTTGCATTTAATGTATTGCAAATGGCTTTGTTTGAAATATATATTCATAAAAATTATGGCTGGATAGATCTTAGTGTTGAACCGAATGAAGCGGCAATTTCACAAAAAAATTCTGTATTAATTCATCAAATTTCAACGTTGGTTTTTTCAAACACAGATGTATTGGTATTATCTGTTTTTTCAGGATTAAAGGTTGTAAGTGTATATACCGTCTATAATTATATATATTCTACAGTACTTAATTTGTTTAATACAGTAAACAATGGTCTGGTTTTTTATTTGGGACAGAATTATCATAAGGGAAAGGAACATTTTATTCACATATATAGAGTGTTTGAACTGGATATTACGGTCTTTGGGTATTATGTATTTACAGTGATTGGAGTATTAACACTTCCATTCATGAATCTGTACACTAAGAATATGACAGATTATAATTATATAGATAAGCTTTTGCCTGTTTTATTTTTGACTATCCAGTTACTTAGCATTGCTCGTTTTGCATCTAATAATTTGATTAATATAGCTGGACATTTTAAAAAGACACAGTCACGTTCAATTGCAGAATCAGCAATAAATCTTATAGTATCATTTTTAGCAGTATATAAATTTGGAATTTATGGTGTTTTGATAGGAACTATTGTTGCTATGGTTTATCGTACTAATGATATGATTATATATGCAAATCATAGAATATTACAAACTTCGGTGATTTCCAGTTATAGGATAATGATAGTTAACATATTAACAGCTGTTTTGTGCATGATTTTATTTTATGATAAAATTCATTGGGCTGGAAGCTATATGCTATTAATAGGTGCTGGAATTGTCTATGGAATAATTATTTTAGGAATTTTTTTAGCGGTAAATTTGATTTGCAATTGGAATCTTATGAAAACCAATTTTAGTATGGTTAAGCAGCTGATAAAGAGAAAAATTGCTTGCTGATTCATTGTAGGTTATAAAAGAGAGAGGACAAAAATATAATGTCAAAAAAAAGAGTTGGTTATTTTGATGCATTAAATGTAGTGTCATGCATTGCTGTTGTTACAATGCATGTGAATGGTACTTCATTATATACATTTCATCATAGCGTTAGCTGGTTGAGTAGTCTGTTTATAGACTGTTTATGTTATTTTGCGGTTCCTGTGTTTTTTATGTTAACAGGGGCAACACTTATGGATTATCGTAAAAGATATAATACATATGAATTTATAAAAAAACGTTTCAGTAGGACTATGATTCCGTTTCTATTTTGGAGTGTGGTTGCTATTGTATGGTGTGTTCTGGCATTAAAATGTTTGAAATGGTCTGATGTATCAAGTCCAATTAAACTTATAAATGTTATATTTAATGTTAGAGCGTTTAATATATATTACTTTTTTATAGATTTATTTGCAGTATATTTGTGTATCCCAGTTTTGGGAATAATTCCATCACAAAAAAGAATTGGTAAAAAAGGAGTTTTTACATATTTGATTCTTTATACGTTCTTGAGCAGATCTTTATTACCAGTGCTGTTTTCGATAATTGGAATTGATTGGAATCAAAGTTTAAATAATCCATTGGGTGGGGGATATATTATTTTCGTATTGCTGGGATATTATCTTGCAAACACACAGATGGAATTAAAAGTGCGGAGAGTAGTATATTTATTTGGTGTTATAGCGTTGTTTTTTCAATTTGGAATTACGGCATATTTGTCGTTTAGAGATAATTCAATTAATGCAACGTATAGAGGGTATACTAATTTTCCCACAGTGATATATGCGGTGGCTATTTTTACGGCATTCAAATATTTTAAATGGGAGAATTATGAAAAATTTAATTCTACAATTATGCAATTATCGGGGGCGAGTTTTGGAGTATATTTGATACATAAATACCCTATATATGTGCTATGCTATATTTTTAGTATTAATGAGTTTTCTACTGCTTGGAGAATAGGTGGTATATTTTTGACATACGGATTATCTGTAATTATAGTTAAATTATTACAAAAGATACCATATGTGAACAAACTTATACCATAGTGAAATGTTAAGAAAATATTAAGAAAATAATTTACATTTTATATAAAATCAAGTATAATTATAGAGCATTTTGTGGGCAGAATGCTCTTTTTAGTGTACAAAATTATGGGAAGAATGAGAGGTATATATATAATGGATATAACAAGAGAGAAAACTATGAGGATAGTAAATTATATATTTGCTGTATTAATAATATTGTGTATAGCTGTAATGTTGCTACCAGCAAATTATTCGGTAGAATATAGCTTGTATGGCAAAGATATGGATAAGCATACTCTGACAGAAGTGGAGTATTCATCAGATTCGGATTTAGAAAGACATAAGGCAGATAAGAATAATACGACTGTAAAGGTTCCATACGTTGCTGGCGAAACTTTTGATGAGATGAATATATATACAGACACTAAAAATATTAAAATGGCTATTAAATGGAATGGGATAACTGTAAAGAAATTTTCAAATGATATTATTTTGAATAATTGTACAGTGAAATATGATTTGATTGATGATGAACTTCCTGACTATTCCATTGAAGAATTACTTGAAAAATATTGTGATAAACAGTATTTGATATTGATGGCAGTATGCACAGATTATTCTTTAGGAATTACAGATTCAATTCAGCAGTGCTTAAATGATATTGGAATAGATAGTACTCCTAGAGATACAGGAATTGCATCAAGCTTCTATGCTGTTATCAGTGATGGAAAGCTCGTTAAAACGGAATCAAGCAATGAAGCAGCACTTTATTTTAAGAAAAAAATTCATGGTCACAATATAAATTTATGTAGTGGAGGGCAATATCTTGGAAATTGGGCAGATATTAAAATTGATGGTGAGAGTTATTGTACACACAGACAGGGGTTGAATATAGTTGTGTATGATTTGGAAAAGGATTGTTTGGTTGATAGTATAGGGTATCAGAATTATCAAGAGGCATCAGTTTTTAGGAATACGGAATATTTACAAAAGCCGATTGAACTTATAGCAGGAAAATCAGCATTTGATACAATAAATGCAAATATAAATATCATAAATTTCCTGCAATTGGTTATCCCATGTTTTATAGCTCTTATTCTTACTTTTATATGGAATATGATAAGAATAGTGGAAAAGTCAAAGAGAACCAATCAAACGATAAATATAGTATGGTTTGTAATACATCAGATAGTAATGGCGATTCTGCTCATGCTGGCGAGTGGTTTAGTATGGGGATATAAATATCTTTCAAATCAATTTGAAGATGTATCAATATCGCAACTGCTGTTTCATATGACTACGGATTTAGGGGGAACTAATTGGTCAGATTTTAGAAACTTATTTATTGAGATTGGTAGTTCAATAATTTTTGCTATAGTATTTGTTGTACTATTGTCGATATTTATCAGGAAGCAAAAATGGGGCTATAGGTTTTTGGCGAGCAGTTTGATAATAGTTATAATAAGTTTTGGTACAATAGGTAATGTATTTGCTAAATTTAATAAAAATTATGGATTATATAATTATGCAGTTGCTTCACAGACAAAGACAAATCTTTATGATGTTTATTATGTGGACCCTTCAAAGACTAAAATAACATTTCCTGAACATAAAAAGAATCTTATTTATATCTTTTTGGAATCTATGGAAATATCTGATTCAGATACAGAAAATGGTGGTGGAAAAGATACTGACTATATTTCTGAACTTACAGATTTGGCTTTAAACAATGAATGCTTTAATGGAACAGATACACATTTGAATGGAGCGTATCCGCTTGGAAATACCACGTGGACTGCTGCAGGACTTGTTGCCCAGACATCAGGGGTACCACTCAACGCAGATGTAAACGCATATGGTTCGGATGATGAAGAATTTCTTCCGGGAGTTTTTTCAACAGGACAGATCCTTGAACAGAATGGGTACAATAATTGCTTACTGATTGGCTCAGACAAGTCATTTGCAAATCGTGGAAAGTACTTTGAAGAGCACGGTGATTTTAAAGTGTATGATTACAATTGGGCAATAAAGACTCATAAGATACCATCGGATTATTTTGAATGGTGGGGGTATGAGGACGAGAAACTATTTGATTTTGCTAAGGACACACTCACGGAACTAGCTTCAAAAGGTGAGCCGTTTAATTTGACTATGTTAACAACAGATACTCATTTTACGGACGGCTATGTATGTGATTTATGTGAGAATCAGTATGGTCAGCAATATTCAAATGTGCTGGCGTGCAATAGTCGTCAGGTTGCTTCTTTTGTAGAATGGATACAGCAGCAGGATTTTTATGAGGATACAGTAATTATACTATCAGGAGATCATTTATGTATGGATAGCAGTTATTTTAAGGATATGCCTGATGGATACGATAGGCGTACATATGTAAATGTTATAAATTCAGATAAGAAATACACTGGAGATGCAAGAACGTATACAACTATGGATATGTTTCCAACTACATTATCTGCGTTGGGATGCGGTATTGAAGGGGATAGATTAGGTTTAGGAACAGATTTGTTTTCAAATACTAAAACATTAGCAGAAGAATTTGGGTGTTCTGCACTTGATTATCAATTGAAATTAAACTCTAAATTCTATAATAAAAATATTTTGAATTAGGCAATTGCGTTAAATGGTAAATATAGCACTTGAAAAGTATATATAATAGTAATAAAATAAATCTATAGTACTAAGGAAGGTGGCTTAATAAATGTTAAAAAAGCATGTAAAAAAATATTTGCCGCAATATTAATAATGGCAATGATTTGCGGTATTTTCCCTAATTTGGGAGATTCGCAGGAACAGGTGAAGGCATCATCAATTCCAAAATATGTTGTGGTATTGGATGCTGGTCACGATGCTTCTCACGCAGGAGCTCAAAACAGAAGTAATGGATACAGAGAGGAAGCCCTTACATATAAGATTGCCTCATATTGCAAGCAGGAATTAGAGAAGCATGATGGTGTAAAGGTATATATGGTAAGAGATTCCTACTCGTGTCCCTTTGGAGGCGGCTCAGTAAAGAGCACAGAATGTAATTCTAAGCGAGTAGAGTTTTCGAAAAATGTTAAGGCTGATTTGTATATTAGTTTCCATTTGAATTCTTCAGGACCATCGGCAAGAGGCGTGTCAGTATACTACCCAAATATGAATTATAAAAGTGAAATAGGAAGAAATGGAGAAGTTCTTGCCAAAGATATTATAAAAAGATTAAAGGCCTTGGGTATTCCTCAGCAAGGAAGAGGAACACTTATAAGAAATTCGGAAAATAATACAAGATATCCGGATGGATCATTAGCTGATTATTTGGCTGTAATAAAAGGAAATAAATATAACAATATTCCGGCAGTACTGATTGAACATTGCTTTATAAGTAATGCAAGTGATTGTGAGCAATTTTTGTCATCGGAAGAAAAACTGAGGACACTTGGAGTAGCAGATGCAAACGGCATAATGGACTATTTAGGTCTTAATAATTTGAAACAGGCATCTGATGGCAATTGGTATTTTTATAAAAATGGATCTGTTGATTATAGCTATACCGGTTTGGCATTATATTCAGGAAATTGGTGGTATGTAAAAAACGGTAAAATTGACTTTAATGCAAATACATTAGCTTATTTTAAAGGAAATTGGTGGTATGTAAGAAATGGACGTGCGGATTTTAATGCCACTACACTAGCATATTACAATAAAATTTGGTGGTATGTAAAAGATGGACAGGTAGATTTTAATGCAAACACGTTAGCATATTATAATAATAACTGGTGGTATGTAAGAAACGGACAGGTAGATTTTAATGCCAATACATTAGGGTATTATAATAATAACTGGTGGTATGTGAGAAATGGATCAGTTGATTTTTCATTTAACGGAATTGCAAGATATGGTTCCGGTGATTGGTATGTACATAATGGAGTGGTAGATTTTAATTATAATGGTCTATACAGGGTTAGTAATTTAACACAGAGTATGTCAGATGGTCAGACAGTGACATTTGATGGTTGGTATTCGTTTGTTAATGGTAAAGTAGATAAAAATAATTTGGATGTTATTTTTGATGGAGAAGAGTGGAAACTGGTAACAAATGAAAATGTAAGCAGTACATATAATGGTTTTGCTGAGAATGGGGAAAATAATTGGTTTGTAATTAATGGAAACGTAAAATCTGATTTTACGGGTCTGGTTACGGACAAAGATAATATTACAAGATATGTTGAAAACGGAAAAGCTTCAAATATTACAGGAGTTAAGGAACTTTCATGCCCGCAATATAATCTTACAACAGGAAATACTCAGGAAGTTAATGGAACATATCACTTTACTAATGGCTGTCTGGATAGAACATATACCGGCATAGTTGAAGAAAAAAACATATTAACCTACTGGGAAAATGGTCAGTTAAATAAAGATATTAATAAATTAGTAAAATATAAAAACGAATTGTATTATTTTGAAAATGGAAAATGCGACAAGACGTTCAAAGGAGTAGTGCAGGACGATACAGGCAGTTGGTATATAAACAATGGAAAAGTTGATTATAGTTATTCGGGAATGGCATTGTGTAATAAGAACAAATGGTGGTATTGCATTAAGAATGGTAAATTAGATTCAAGTGTAAATAGACTTGAATACATGTATGGCAGATGGTGGTATGTTCATAATGGAGTGATTGATTTCCAAGAAAATACACTTGTACAAAACAATAGGGGCTGGTGGTATGTAAAAAATGGAATGGTAGATTTTTCATTTAATGGAATTTCCAAAACTGATCATGGAGAATGGTATATAAAGAATGGAAATGTAGATTTTAATTATTCTGGAATGACATTATGTACTAGTGATCAAAATTATAATGGTAAAACATATTTCCATAAAGGCTGGTGGTATTGTATTAAAAATGGCAGCTTTGATGCACGTGCAGATAGACTTGAATACCTTTATGGTAGATGGTGGTATGTACATAATGGAGTAATTGATTTCCAGGAGAATACATTAGTGCAGAATAACATGGGCTGGTGGTATGTAAATAATGGAATGGTAGATTTTAATTATAATGGTAATTTTGAATACAAAAATTGGACATATGTTATAAAAAATGGACATGTTGAGTTTTAATATTTAAGCGTTGCTTATGGAGGATGTTTTTATGGTTAAAAATATGAATGCATTTAATATTCAAAAAGCATTTGTTGCAATTGCGTTGATGGCATTTACATTATTTTTCGTTGGAAAAAATGAAGTATCTGCATCGACAACTTCAAATTACTACGTAAGTGACCCGAACTCTGCTATGTATGGAAAAGTTCTGAAACTATACTACGATGATCAGGGGCATGTAATAGAGGATGCGCTGGGAATAGCAGGTAATTTCGCTGAATATGAAATATATGTAAATAAGAGTAAAGAACTTATTACTGTATATGGTAGGGATAACAATGTATATGTTCCTGTAAAGAGATTTATCTGCTCAGACGGTGGGAATAATACACCTGAAGGCATATTTTATACACCTGCAAAATATAGATGGCAGACTTTAATGGGACCATCATATGGCCAATGGTGTACAAGAATACATGGTGGTGTATTATTTCATTCAGTATTTTATAATTCAAAAAATAACCCACAGACATTAAGTGTGAGTGCATACAATAAATTGGGTACAACCTGTTCACATGGATGTATTCGTCTTACAGCAGGGGATGCAAAATGGATATATGATAATTGTAAGATAGGGACTAAGGTGGTTATATACTCCAAGGGAGGATACGAGCCGTTTTCGAAGCCTTCCTCATATAAATTACCATCATGGCATACATGGGATCCGACAGATCCGACATCGTATTATTTATGTCAACAGCGTGGTTGTCACTCAATCATTGCAGATGGTTTGACATATGATGCAACAGATAACCAGTGGAGATATTATCAGAGTGGAGTTTTTGCGGACTGGTTTACTTCATTGGCACAGTATAATGGTCAATGGTGGTATGTGAAAAATGGTGTGATTGATTTTAATGCCAATACATTAGCATATTATAACAATAATTGGTGGTATGTGAGAAATGGCCGAGTGGACTTTAATGCGAATACATTAGGTTATTATAATAATAACTGGTGGTACGTAAGAAATGGTCGAGTAGATTTTAGTGCCAATACATTAGGCTATTATAATAACAGCTGGTGGTATGTAAGAAATGGCTGTGTAGATTTTAATGCCAATACGTTAGGTTATTATAATAATAACTGGTGGTACGTAAGAAATGGTCGAGTGGATTTTAATGCCAATACATTAGGCTATTATAATAACAACTGGTGGTATGTGAAAAATGGTTGTGTAGACTTTAATGCCAATACATTAGCATATTATAATAATAATTGGTGGTATGTAATAAATGGTCATGTAGACTTTACAGCTAATACAATTGCGAAAAATGAAAAAGGATTATGGTATGTAAATAATGGTGTTGTTGACTTTGGATATAATGGAACTTTTGATGGATTAGACGGAAAAATATATTATATAAAAAATGGTTTAGTTTACCAAATAGATGAGGTAGAATAAAGTCATAATGATTTTATGGTAAAGGTTTCCACATGGAAAGACATGTGGAAATTTTTACTATAGCAGTTTGAAAATTATAAGTTGTTAATGAAAAATGGTAATAACTTTATATATATTTTTATTAAATGAGAAAACATGAGCAGAGTTAGAAAGATGCATATGTATACACACCAGATTATTTCGAAAAATATTTTGTGAATAAATTTGAATTTTAGAATAAGATAACTATAAAATTATGAAAATTACCACAGAGGTCATAACATGCAAACCAACACCACACGAGATAAAACAATTGATTTCATAAAGGGCATCCTTATTTTATTTGTGATTTTAGGTCACACTACATTGGGCCTGACAGACATGTATTCATTTGATGATACAATGTATGGTATTGCAAATGTAATATACAGCTTTCACATGCCTTGCTTTATCGCAGTTTCAGGCTTCTTATACAGTGAATATGTAGGGAATGCTTCACAAGGCATTTTTAGCCGGATAGGTCATAAAGCATTTAATATCCTTCTGCCTTACGTGATGATTTCAGTTATTTATTGGATTATTAAATTTGCCCTTTCAAATTTGATAAGGGAGCCGGTTGCCGTTAGCAGCCTGATAAGCATACCGTGGAAGCCGATAGAGTTTTTATGGTATTTATACGCACTGTTTCTCTTATATTGTGTTGCGTATATGGTTGATTATGTGTTTGCGAGGCTTCTGCCACATTTTAATTATAAAATGGAGCTTTTATTTGTGCTGTTTTTAATAATTGCTTTGACATGCTATGGCAGCTTTCACTATGTGGGTTTTAACTACATAGCCGGCTTTCAGATGTACTTTTATCTGGGATGCCTGATTAAGAAGTGGCTTGATAAACTGGATAATAGATATGCTGTGCTGAGCCTTGCCGTTATGAGTGTGCTTGTAGAGGCGTCCGGCATAGTATTACAGGATGACATGAGCAGAAATCCCCTTTTCAGCAGTCTGTTTGAGCGGTTTACCGCCTGTATAGTGACAGTATTTATATTTGCAGTAAGCTATTTTTTATCATGGTATTGTGATTTCCCTAAATGGTTACAGACTATCGGCCGTGACAGCATGCCGTTTTATGCGATGAATGTGATATTTGTAGGTGGAATCAGGATTATATTGAACAGGGCCGGTATAACCAATATGGTGCTGCAGTGTATATGCGGATTTGCAGGAAGCACTGCTATATGCTGGATATTGTATGAATGTATTATAAAGAAAATCAGGCTTATCGATTTTATATTCTATCCTGGTAAACAGCTTCATATCAGAAAATGACAAATAGAAATCAGGGTGTTGTTTTTTAATACTAATCCGATATACTATATAGTGTTTGTTGAAGAAAAATATCAAAATGAATAGTTTCAATAGAAAAGGAAACCCCATGAAATTTATTAAAATCTCTGCATTTGCAATAGTCCTCCTATTGCTCATGCAAATAGGATCAAAGGCATTTATTGCCATTGACAGTAGCGATATTGAAAATATATATGGCTTTTACGCAGAGCCAGAGAACAGCCTTGATATGGTCATGATTGGACCAAGTGAGGTATACACGGGCTATGCGCCGGCTCTGGCGTGGGAGGAGTATGGCCTTAAGTCGTGCAATCTTTCAATAGGAGCTGTGCCATGCAATATGTACAAGTCCATCGTCACGGAGATTGTGAGGAGACAGAAGCCGAAGCTTCTTGTAATCAATGCTTCTGCATTTAGTCAGGGCAATTGGAATCTGACTGATGAGGTTTATCTGAGAAAGTGGATTGACAATATGCCTATGTCACAGAACAAGCTTGACACGGTAAAGACTATTCCTAAAAATATCAATAAGGATGATGAAAAGGTGAAGGATAACATATCGGATACCCTTTATTTTCCATTGGAGAAGTATCATGGCAACTGGAAGGATCCTGAGGCGGTGTATACCTCATTTGTCACTCGCGCCTATATGAGGCTCAGCGGTGGAGGCTATCTGAAGGGCTTTTATTCAAAAACAGGCATCACCGGAGGCCGTGACAATCTGGCAAATATCGGACAGCCTACTAAAGAAGCATATGTGCTGACTGATGAGTGCAGGGCATATCTTAAGGAGCTGCTTTCGTACTGCAATAAGCTTGGCATAGAGCATGTACTTTTGCTGCAGCCACCTCATGAGACACAGGCGGCTGATAAGTCGGGCCTTGAGCAGATTGAAAGTATAACGAAGGAGTATGGATACGATTTTCTTGATCTGAGTACTGATTATGATAGCTCTGTAGGGATAGATGATTCCCATGATTTCGCAGATTTTGAACACCTGAATGCCTATGGTGCCCAAAAGCTTTCGTCATATATTGGCGATATGGCTGTGAATCAATATGGTATAAAGTCTGATACGGCAAAATCAGAGCTTTCAAGATGGAAAAAGTCTGTGAAGAGGACTAAAAAAGCTCTGAAAATGGCAAGAGAATATACTGACAGAGGAGAGGCACAGGTGGTTGGAGAGTATGAGGCAGCCAAATAAGTGAAGCTGCCGGGGAATTAAGCGTTGCAGAATGGTATTATTTAGTGGCATTTGATTCGGGCTTTGATGAGCCTTATGCCTTCCCACACCATCTCGTCACGCATCAGTACAAGTAGTGCCATATAAGTTATAAATCCGGTCACAATCATAATCATTGTGTGCATGAAGCTGACTGACAGCCTTGCATCCATGAGCAGCAGTACTATAAGCATACAGACTGCTGATATGAGATATTTCCGCGATAGAGAAAATATTTTCGGGATGCTAAGCTCATTTCGTATAAAGTAAAGCTGTACGGCAGTTATTATTACCTCCGAGATGACAGAGGCTATGGCTGCACCGTATGAATAGAGCTGATGTATGAGAATCATATTCATGACAAAATTGGCTGCGGCTCCGATACATACTGAGCGTGTCAGCAGGCTTTCACGCTTGGTTGTTACCAGATACTGTATACCGATTACATTGCTTAAGCCTATAATCGGCAACAGTGTAGCCATTATCATGATGAGATATGGCACCTTTTCATATCCCGGACCAAAAAACCATGGCGAGAAATTGCGTGCGATGCCTATCAGGCCAAAGCACAGGGCAAGACCTATAAACCAGACGAATTGAAAACTCTTATAAAGGAGGGCTTTTACTTCGTCTTTTTTATTTTCACTGAAGGATCTTCCTATTCTTGGAAGCATCACAGTACCGAGTGAGGTTACGAGCATGAGAACCATTTTGGATATCTTGTTGGCCTGCTCATAGTAGCCGTTTTCTGTCATGCTGCCGGTTATGTTGTTGAGCATGGTTTTGTCAAGCGCTGTGTATATGGTTGTAGCTATAGTAGGTACAAATAGTGTGAGAGTAGCCCTTAGATGAGAAAATGGCTTAAGCTCCTTAAGCTTTGGTTTGTCAACATATTGAGGCAGGTAAAACCAGATGGATATATTGGCAAAAAGCTCTAATAGACATACTCCTGCCACATATATGAGCAAATCATTCTCTGAGCGTACGGCGATGAAGATAAAAGCAATGTTTATGATTTTAAAAATCACGTTTCGACCGACTATTTTGCCAAATTCCTCAAGTCCCTGAAACAGCCAGGAGATATCAGAAGCAACCGATATCAGGTACACGGCTTCAATCAATAGCAGGTGCTTTTTGAGCGGTGAGTGCCCAAATGCAAGTGTGAATACCATATATGCGCACAGACACACAATCACGCTGATGACGGATAGAAGCTCTATCTCCCAGAAGGTTTTTGTGCGTTTTGCTCTGTCCTCCTGCAGGTATGATATTTCCCTGTTTCCGTAGTTTACAGTGCCCAGTGCGGCAAACATGATAAAGTATGATACCAGTGAGTAGGTATAGCTGTATGCACCTATTCCGTCTGCCTTAAGTACCCTCGAGAGGTACGGCGCTGTGATGAGCGGTGTGATCAGTGTGAGTATCTGGTAGCTCACATTATATATGTAGTTTAGTTTTATACTCTTGTTTTTTTGTGTTTTCTTTTTCATGCAGATATCATATCACATATTGACTTATTTTGGCTATGCAGTTATTATATAAAAATCGCAAATTAACATTACTATCAACTTACACGTATAAATTACGACAGGGGCTAAAGCCTGTCACATAGGTGGAGAAATGGATAATATTATAATACGAAACAGGAAAGAGGAGTTTAAGGAGCTTGTTTTATACACGGTTTTTGGCAATATGACCTTTGTGATCAGCATAGGTGCATATGCCATTTTTAATGTATTTTTTGGTATCAATGAGCTGATTGCGAACGCTCTGGCATGGGTGTTTGCTGTTCTATTTTCATATGTTACCAACAAGAAGTGGGTGTTTAAGGCTGCAACGCCTACCAAGACGGCATTTTTAGTACAGATGTTTGCTTTTTTCAGTGGCAGATTCATCACGCTGGTTATTGAAGAGACTATTATATTTATTTTTATCACGCTTCTGGACTATCCCAGCATGTGGGTGAAGCTGGTAGCACAGGTGGTTGTGGTTGTGCTAAACTATGTGATAAGCAAGCTGTTTGTTTTCAAAAATCGCTAAATGTGGTATATTTAATAAAATAATAAGAACTATAATAGTGTGTATATGGTATAATAAAGCGTAAATTTAAACGCAGTTTATGAGAAGTTGATTTACATAGGGATATAGAAGCTGCTTTTTGCAGTGTGGGACAGAAGGAGAAAATCCTATATGAGTAATAGACTTGACATGAAAAAAGATACAAATAATCGAAAAGACAAAACAAAATACGATGGTCCGGAGAAGCCGGACGCATACATGGGCAATGACAAGCAATGGGTTTTCAGGGCATTGGTGCTTGCTTTTATTGATATGTGCATCATTGCAATCTCATTCTTTTTCGCTTTGATGATCAGGTTTGAGTTTTCATATTCGCATATTCCGCTCTCATTTTTGGAGGGTTATCTGCACATTGTGCCATTGTTTATGGTGATTTCACTTGTGGTGTTTTATATTTTCAGGCTGTACCACAGTATATGGCGTTTTGCGAGCATCAACGAGTTTATGCATATTATTGGTGCCTTTCTGGTGCTTACAGTTGTGAGTGTTATCATTCATGAGGTGTATGAGATCAAGATGCCGTATGCCTTCTGGATTATCGGGCTGATGCTCAGCTTTGCACTGTGCACAGCGTGCCGTTTTGCGTACAGATTTATCAGGACAGGTCAGAAGATGCTGGAGCAGAGAGGCTCTGCAAACGGTGATGAGAGAGTCATGATTATCGGAGCAGGAAATGCGGGCAGGATGCTTATCAGGGAGCTTATCATGAGCTCACATCTGCACACGAAGGCTTGCTGTATCATAGATGACAACCCGGCTAAGCTGGGACGATTCATAGATGGCGTGCCTATTGTCGGCAACCGAAATGACATTCCGGAGATGGTTGAGAAGTATGATATCACGAAAATTGTGTATGCTGTACCTTCTACATCCGGTAAGGACAGGAAGGATATACTCAATATTTGTAAGGACACAGGCTGTGATGTGTCTGTGGTTCCGGGAATCTATCAGATGGTGGACGGAAGAGTGTCGGTTTCCAATCTGCGTCCGGTAAGCATTGAGGATTTGCTTGGAAGAGATCCGGTTGTTGTGGATAATGATGGTATTCATTCATTTTTACAGGGCAAGGTGGTAATGGTTACAGGTGGCGGTGGCTCAATCGGTAGTGAGCTTTGTCGTCAGATAGCCAGGGAGGATCCGAAGCTTCTTATCATTTTTGATATTTACGAGAATAATGCATACGATATACAGCAGGAGCTGAAGCGCAAATATCCTTATGTAAGGGTGGAGACGCTGATTGGCTCGGTGCGCAATACTAACAGGCTGCACTATGTATTCCAGACATATCATCCGGAGATTATTTATCATGCGGCAGCACATAAGCATGTACCGCTGATGGAGGAAAGCCCGAATGAGGCAATAAAAAACAATGTGCTTGGCACATTAAAGCTCTCAAGGATTGCAGCAGAGTACCATGTGAAGAAGTTCGTGCTTATCTCTACGGATAAGGCGGTTAATCCAACCAATATCATGGGTGCATCAAAGCGTCTGTGTGAGATGGTTATACAGATGATGAACAGGCAGACGGAGACTGATTTTGTCGCTGTGCGTTTTGGAAACGTGCTTGGCAGCAATGGTAGTGTTATCCCGCTGTTTAAGAAGCAGATAGAGGATGGCGGTCCTGTTACGGTGACGGACAAGCGTATTATCAGGTATTTTATGACAATTCCGGAGGCCGTGGCGCTTGTGCTGCAGGCAGGGCTCTATGCTCACGGAGGCGAGATTTTCGTGCTCGACATGGGCGAGCCGGTCAAGATTGATGATATGGCAAGAAACCTTATCAGGCTTTCAGGACTGGAGCCGGATGTGGATATTCAGATTGTATACACAGGCCTGCGTCCGGGCGAGAAGCTATACGAGGAGATGCTGATGAGCGAGGAAGGCCTTAAGGAGACTCCGAACAAGCTGATTCATGTGGGTGAGCCTATTGAGATGGATGATGAGCTCTTTGAGAAGCAGCTTGAGATGCTCGAGAAGGCATGCACCTCAGAAGCAAAGGATATCAAGCAGATAGTTGCCTCTGTGGTAAAGACATATCATCCTGACCTGGAGGACTAAAATATCTTTTTAAGCTCATAATATAGACTGTGAAAGCCGGATGTTTGGCATATTTTATGCCGGAAGCGAGGAACATAACTATGGAAAAGAGACAGATTTCATTTTCACCACCTGATATAACAGAGGCAGAGGTGTCAGCTGTTGCTGATGCACTGCGAAGCGGTTGGATTACAACAGGTCCAAGAACCAAGGAATTCGAGAAGAGGATTGCTAAGCTATGCGGCACGGATAAGGCTGTGGCACTTGGCTCTGCTACTGCGTGTCTTGAGTCGATACTCAGATTTCTAGGAATAGGTGCAGGTGATGAGGTCATCACAAGCGCATACACATATACTGCATCTGCAAGCCCTGCTGTGCATGTAGGTGCAACGCTTAAGTTTATAGACGTAGCACCTGATTCATTTGAGATGGATTACGATGCCCTGGAAGCTGCTATTACAGAAAAGACAAAGGTTATCGTGCCGGTTGATATTGCAGGTGTGCCTTGCGACTATGACAGGATTTTTGATATTGTGGAGAGAAAGAAGGCTCTTTTTCATCCGTCAAATGATGTGCAGAGGGCAATCGGACATGTGATTGTGGCGGCTGATTCAGCTCATGCTTTTGGTGCTTCTTACATGAGAGCAGGTGAGCGGATTATGTGTGGCAATGTAGCTGATTTTACAAGCTTTTCATTCCATGCGGTCAAGAATCTTACTACAGCAGAGGGAGGAGCACTCACCTGGAGACCTATAGAGGGCTTTGATGACGAGTATATCTACAAGCAGTTTATGCTGCTTTCACTCCACGGACAGACAAAGGATGCTTTCCACAAGAATGGTCTGGGCAACTGGGAGTATGATATTGTGGCTCCTTCGTATAAGTGCAATATGACTGATATCCAGGCGGCTATTGGTCTGGTACAGCTTGACAGATATGAGGGGCTTCTCAAGAGGCGCCGTGATATTATAGAGCGCTATGATACGGCATTTAAGCCGCTTGGTCTCTTGACTGTGCCTCATTTTACAGACAGGCATACATCGAGCGGACATCTGTATCTGCTTCGCATACCGGGCATCGGCGTGGACAGGCGCAATGCGCTTATAGTGCAGATGGCGGAGCGAGGTATCGCCACAAATGTGCATTTCAAGCCGCTTCCGATGATGACAGCATATAAGAATATGGGCTTTGATATAGCCGATTTTCCAAACGCTTATCATCAGTATGAGAATGAGATTACACTTCCTCTCAACACAAAGCTTAGCGATGAGGATGTGGAGTATATAATTAACAATTTATTGGAGATTTTACATGAGTAGATGGAGAACATGGGGAGAGATTCCTACATTCATGAAAAATGATTTTACACTTAAATATTACAGGCATCTGAGCAGAAAGAGGACAAGCATGGTATTCAAACGCATTTTTGATGTGATTATGTCCGCTGTTCTTCTTGTGCTGCTTTCGCCTGTTATACTGGTCCTTGCTGTCTGGATAAAGGTGGATAGCAGAGGACCTGTTTTTTTCAGACAGGAGCGTATCACACAGTATGGCAGGAAGTTTCGCATATTTAAGTTCAGAACCATGGTGAATGACGCTGACAAAAAGGGCTCACTCGTGACTGTCGGTGGGGATTCAAGAATCACAAGAGTCGGCGCTGTCATCAGAAAGTACAGGCTTGATGAGATTCCGCAGCTTATAAATGTGCTATGTGGTGATATGAGCTTTGTTGGCACAAGACCTGAGGTGGAGAAGTATGTCATGGCATATACACCTGCGATGATGGCAACACTTCTGCTGCCTGCCGGAATCACAAGTGAGGCAAGCATCAGGTATAAGGATGAGGACAGGCTTCTTGAGGCTTCTGATGATGTGGATTACACATATATCCACAAGGTGCTGCCGGGCAAGATGAGGTATAATCTTAAGTATCTTAAGAGATTTTCACTGATAAATGATATCAGACTGTGCATAGAGACTGTGCTTGCGGTAATACATTAGTCTGCTTGTCTGGGAGGATGATACTTATGAATAAAGTCAAATTTTCAGTATTACTGTCAATTTATTACAAGGAAAAGCCTGAGTATTTCAGGGAGTGTATGGAAAGCATATATTCACAGACTGTTTTACCGGATGAGATAGTGCTGGTGGAGGATGGCCGGCTGACAGATGAGCTTTATGAGGCAATCAGTGATTATGAATGCGGGCCTTCGGAAATAAATTTTGTTACGGTAAAGCTTGAAAAAAACAGCGGGCTCGGTCTTGCACTTGCTGAAGGCATAAAGCATTGCTCTAATGAGCTTGTGGCCAGAATGGATACGGATGATATATGTGTGCCTGACCGGTTTGAGAGACAGCTGGATGCTTTTTCGGAAAATCCGGGGCTTGATATCATAGGCGGCTACATCAGCGAGTTTTCCGATGATATGCATAATATTATATCAGAGAGGACAGTGCCTCTCGGAAATTATGTGATAAAGCAGTATCAGAGAAAGCGCGATGCGTTCAATCACATGACTGTGATGTACAAAAGGTCTGCGGTGCTTGCTGCGGGCAATTATCAGGACTGTCTGCTTATGGAGGATTCTCTTCTTTGGGCGAATATGATCAGAAATCACTGTCGTATGGCAAATATAGGTGAGACTCTTGTGTATGCCAGAACCGGTGATGATATGCTGAAGAGGCGTGGCGGCTTTGATTATTTCCTTAAATACAAGGCAGGAAGAAAGCGTATTTTAAAGACAGGGACCATAAGTGCGGCCGATTATTTTGTTACGGTTGCGGCACAGCTTGTTGTCTGTATGATGCCACTTTGGATGAGGAGCCTGGTGTTTAAAAAAATATTAAGGAACTAAAACTTTTCAAATGCACGTTAATGTGGTAAAATCGGTATAGTTAACATTAATAGGCTTATTACTAGCTGATACAGGAGGTTAATATAAATGGATTTCAGAGCGGAGTACGAGAAATGGTGTACAGACCCATATTTTGATGAGGCTACAAAGGCTGAGCTTAAGGCTATTGCAGGTGATGATAAGGAGATAGAGGACAGATTCTATCGCACACTTGAGTTTGGTACAGCAGGTCTTCGTGGTGTAATAGGAGCCGGCACCAACAGGATGAATATATACACAGTCCGTCAGGCTACACAGGGACTGGCTAATTACATACTTTCTCAGGGAGAGGACGCAGTAAAAAGAGGCGTTGCAATTGCGCATGACTCACGTAATATGCATGATGAGTTCACAGATGCCACAGCACTCTGCCTTGCAGCAAACGGAATCAAGACATATGTATTCCCACAGCTTGCACCTGTTCCGGAGCTGTCATACGCAGTAAGGACACTCGGTACAATAGCAGGTGTTGTTATCACAGCAAGCCACAATCCTCGTGAGTACAATGGATACAAGGTATACTGGGAGGATGGTGCACAGGTTACTCCACCTCATGATACAAGCATCATGGCTGAGGTGGCAAAGGTTACATCATTTGATCAGGTAAAGACTATGGACAAGGCTACTGCTATTGAGGCTGGTCTTTACAATGTCATCTCTGATGAGGTTGAGGAGGGATATTTCGGAGAGCTCCGCAAGCTTTCTATCCATCCGGAGATTATCAAGGCTATGGCAAAGGATATCAAGATTGTTTACACACCACTCCACGGCACAGGTCTTCGCCCTGTACAGAGAGTACTTAAGGATATGGGCTTTGAGAATGTATACATTGAGCCAAGCCAGGCAGTACCTGACGGCAATTTCCCTACATGTCCTTATCCAAATCCTGAGAATCCTGATGCATGGAAGCTTGCACTTGAGCTGGCAAAGGAAAAGGATGCTGATATCGTTTTAGCAACTGACCCTGATGCCGACAGACTCGGTGTATACTGCAAGGATACAAAGACAGGTGAGTATGTGACATTTACAGGAAATATGTCAGCTATGCTTATTGGTGAGTATATTTTAAGCCAGAAGAGTGCCAATGGTACTCTGCCTGAGAATCCTGCATTTGTTGAGTCAATTGTTTCTACAGATATGGGTAAGGCAATTGCGGCAGCATATGGCGTAAAGCATATCGAGGTTTTAACAGGGTTCAAGTATATCGGAGAGCAGATGCTCAAATTTGAAAAGACAGGCTGCAACAACTATGTATTCGGTATGGAGGAGAGCTACGGATGTCTGCCGGGCACATATGCAAGGGACAAGGATGCTCCTGCAGCAGTTTGTATGCTGTGTGAGGTGGCTGCCTTCTACAAGTCACAGGGAAAGACTCTCTGGGATGGCATGATAGACATGTACGAGAAGTATGGCTATTACAGAGAGGGCATTTCCACAATGACCTTAAAGGGCATTGATGGTGCTGCACAGATAAATGAGATTATGACAAAGGCACGTGCCGCTGAGCCAAAGAAATTTGGTGATTATCAGGTGCTTGCTATCCGTGATTACAAGAATGACACAAGAAAAGATATGACAACAGGAAAGGTTGAGCCGACAGGTCTTCCTTCTTCTAATGTACTTTACTACGAACTTAACGATAACGCTTGGTGCTGTGTACGCCCTTCTGGTACAGAGCCTAAGATTAAATTCTATTTCGGAGTTAAAGGAGTGTCTCTTGAAGATTCACAGGCTAAGCTTGATGCTTTGTCAGCTGAGGTTCTCGGACAGTTTGAATAAAGACTATGATGAAAATATACATTTGCCCGGATTGTGGCTGGATACGGATGGTTTCAAGAAGGAAAGAGGTTGAATGCTTCAAGTGTGGCAGGCCGCAGATGCGTCTGACGAATCTGGAGTTTGGAAAGTATACCAATATGTCAGAGAAGGAACGTCAGGACTACGCAGACGCGTGGCTTTACATTCATAGGAAAAAGGAAAAATAACATGGCAAAGAAGAGAAGAAGAAAAAAGAGAAGAAATGGACGTAAGAAGATTATACTTTTTGTATTTGAAATCCTGCTGCTGTTAATTGTTCTGTTAGTGGTTTGGGCTTATAATAAGACACTCGGACAGGTTAAATATGAGGATGCGCTGACAAATAGTGAGGCCGGAATCAATGAGGATATTGATGAGGATGTTCTTGCCAATATGCATGGATATCTCAATGTAGCGTTGTTTGGTCTGGACAACAGAAGTAATGGTTCATACAATGAGGGGCATTCCGATTGTATCATGATCGCTAGTCTGAATTATGATACTAAGGAGGTTCAGATTGTTTCTGTCTACAGAGATACGTATCTGCCTATAGGCAATGGAAAGTTTGCAAAGGCAAATGCAGCATATGCTAATGGTGGGGCGAAGAGGGCTGTAGCTATGCTTAATTCAAATTTGGATTTGAATATTACGAAGTATGTTTGTGTTGACTGGAAGGCTCTTGTAGATGCTATAGATGATATCGGTGGCCTTGATCTTGAGATTACTAAGGCGGAGATGAAGGAAATCAATTATCTGATTCCTGAGGTTGATTATACTACAGGATATAATACTCCTTATCTTGAGGGGGATGGTATGCAGCATCTTGATGGAACTCAGGCGACATGCTATGCACGTATCAGAAGCACCTCCGGTGATGATTTCTTAAGGGCATCCCGTCAGAGAATTGTGCTTCAGGCTATGCTTGACAAGGCTAAACAGTCAGATTTAGGCTCGCTCACAGAGATGTGTAAGGATATCATGAGTCAGATAAGTACAAACTTTACAGCTGCCGAGATATTACAGTATGCTTCTTATGTTACAAAGTTTCAGATGAAGGAGACAACAGGCTTCCCATTTGAGCTGACTACAATGAATCTGTCAACTACTGGCGATACCGTAATTCCTATAGACTTGGCACAGAATGTTTCTGAGCTTCATCAGTTTCTGTTTAACGAGACGGATTATCAGCCAACTGAGACAGTTCAAAATGTCAGTGATAAGATTGCTAAAAAGACAGGTGTTACATCTAAGACTTCAGCATTTGATCTTACGCAGTACAATGATACTGTTGGCTCTGATGGAACCGAAGGGGCAAAGAAAAAAAATAAGGACAAGCAGGATGCCCTGAAAAAGAGCCAGTCAGAATCTGAAAATGGTTCAGAAGAAAAATCATCATCAGATGATTCGGATGATTAAATAATTAAAGTTAGCTATTAGGGAGATTATTTATTATGAAACCAGAAATCAAAGAAAAAATCACGGCAACAAACCAGAAATACTTAAAGAAATTCTTAACAGAGGAAGCTCCGGCTAAGCTTGAGAGCCAGCTTGAGCACATGGACTGGTCATACCTTGATATGATTCACAACAAGGAGCAGCAGAGAGGTACATTCTCACCACTTGCAGCTATGGAGCTTTCAGAGATAGAGGCTAATAAGGATAAATATCTTGCAACAGGTCTTGATGCGGTCAAGAATGGCAAGGTCGGTGCAATTCTTCTTGCAGGTGGACAGGGCACACGTCTTGGTTTTGACAAGGCTAAGGGCATGTTTAATATCGGAAAGACAAAGGAGCTCTACATTTTTGAGCAGCTTATCGCAAACCTTATGAAGGTTACAAATCAGGCCGGTACATGGGTGCCGCTGTATGTCATGACAAGCGAGATAAATGATGGCATGACAAGAGAGTTCTTTGAAGAGCACGACTATTTTGGATACAACAAGGATTATGTGAAGTTTTTCGTGCAGGAGATGGTTCCGGCAGTTGATTTTGATGGAAATCTGCTCATGAAATCTGAGGATTCACTTGCCATGTCACCAAACGGAAACGGTGGATGGTTCAAGTCACTCATCAATGCCGGTCTTGACAAGGATTTGAAGGACAAAGGTGTTGAGTGGCTCAATGTATTTGCTGTGGACAATGTGCTTCAGCAGATTGCAGATCCTGTATTTGTAGGTGCTACAATCGAGTCCGGCTGTGTCAGCGGCTCTAAGGTGGTCAGAAAATGTGATCCATATGAGAGAGTTGGTGCTATGTGTCTTGAGAATGGCAAGCCTTCGATTGTTGAGTATTACGAGCTTACCCCGGAGATGGCAGAGGCAAAGAATGAGAATGGTTCATTGCAGTATGGCTTTGGTGTAATCTTAAACTATTTATTCCGCGTGGACAAGCTCATGGCTATCGCAGAAAAGAGCCTTCCACTTCATGTGGTAGAGAAGAAGGTACCTTATATTGATGAGAATGGTACAGAGCACAAGCCTGAGACTCCGAATGCATATAAGTTCGAGACACTCATCCTCGATATGGTATACATGATGGACAATAGCCTGCCATTTGAGGTAGACAGGGAGAAGGAGTTTGCACCTGTAAAGAATGCGACAGGTACAGATTCGGTTGAAACAGCGAGAGCTCTTCTTGAGAAGAACGGAATTGAAATTTAATATATGATTTATGGTAACTGTTCATTGGCAGGGATGTATTGATATTCTGCAATTTCTATTTATCGCAGACTTAGAGGTGCATCTGCCGATGAGCAGTTATTTTTATTTTTATAATCGCATAGTGGCCTGCAATGGGGAACATAGGCTATAAATAGTTAACTGATTTATGAAAAAATAAATAATCCCGTCACAAATTAAACACAGATTGACAGTATACTTCTAATTGTAAACGAAAGGAGAAATTATTATGGATAACAATTATAGAAATATGAATGATACAAATAATACAAATAATACTAACAGTACAAATAACAATACAAATAATGTAAATTTCACAATGTCGGGTAATCCTTACAATCCGGATGAGTCACAGAAGGCTGCACAGACTAATAATACATCAGCTGAAAGCTATTCACAAAGCTACAATCCATATTCGCAGGCTTCTGCAGCAGCACAGCCAAATGCAAATCAGTCATATGCAAACCAGCCATATTCTAATCAGTCGTATAATCCAGGCGCAAATAATAATGCATATGGCGGCACATCAGCAGGTTCGACAGACAATTCATATAGCCGGATGAATATGAATGGTCAGGCATACCAGCAGACTGCAAAGCCTAAGAAACATAGAGCACCTAGAAAGCCTGGTGCATTTGGACCATTTGCAGCAAAGACAGTAGCTGCAGCTCTTATCTTCGGACTCGTCGGAGGCGGCGTTTTCACAGGAGTAAGCTATATTGGCACGAGAGCTATTTCAAATTCTTCTACTGCAAGTGCAAAGCTTACCACTACAACATCCGGTGGGACTAAGCAGACATCCTCAGGGGATGCAAAGGATCTGACAGATGTATCATCTATTGTTGATGAGGTTATGCCTAGCATCGTTGCTATCACAAATACAGGAACAGTAACCTACAACAGCTTTTTCGGAAGGCAGTCACAGCAGTCTCAGAGCTGTGGCTCAGGAATTATTGTGAGTGAGGATGATGATTATCTTTATATTGCCACAAATAATCATGTTGTGGCAGATTCAGAGGAGCTCACAGTACAGTTTGATGATGATTCTGTGGTAAAGGCAGAAATCAGAGGAACAGATCCGGATGACGATCTTGCAGTTGTACGTGTAAAGAAAGCAGACCTTGGAAAAGACACTTACTCAAATATCAAGATTGCTACAATCGGAGATTCTGATAGTGTAGCTGTTGGAAGTCCTGCGATTGCTATCGGTAATGCACTTGGATACGGACAGTCTGTCACAACAGGTATAGTAAGTGCGCTTAACAGAACTGTTACTACACAGGATTCACAGACAGGTGAGACTGTTACCAACAACAAGCTTATCCAGACAGATGCAGCCATAAACCCTGGAAACAGTGGTGGAGCACTCTTAAATGAAAATGGCGAGGTTATCGGTATAAACTCTGTAAAATATTCTTCAACTGATGTTGAGGGTATCGGATATGCAATTCCTATGTCGGTTGCAAAGCCTATTATTGAGAGTCTCATCCAGGATGGAAAGTATACAAACGAGAATCAGGCATACCTTGGAATAAAGGGTGGCGATGTTTCATCTGAGATGGTAGCCTACGGCTTCCCACAGGGTGTGTATGTTTCATCTGTTTCAGCTGGTTCAGGTGCCGCAAATGCCGGCTTACAGGAGGGAGATATCATCACTGCTGTTGACAGCACAAAGATTTCTTCTATGACAGAGCTGCAGTCAGCGTTAAAGAGCTACAAGGCCGGAGATAAGGTTACTCTTACTGTTGCCCGTCAGAGTGGCAGACAGTACGAAGAGAGCAAGGTTGAAGTAACCTTAAGCTCTGCAAAGGATATTCAGCAGTAATTCCTGCGCAGTGTATTGGCGGCTGAAAGGAACCATTTTCCCAGTGTTGCTCTTTACGTACCACTTTCTCAGATCGTTTTCAGTCATACGGTCCTTTGCCTGACCTTGAACGTAAACCTTTTTAACACGGTTTCTGTCCATGAAGTTATCCACGTAAGCAGAACCCCATGCGACAGAGAAGGTGTTGTTGATATCGGTAGGTGAAAGACCTAAAGACATTGCTTTTTCGTAATCAATGTTGATCTTTAATTGTGGTGTGTCGTCCATACCGTTAGCACGAACCTGTGTTAAAAGTGGTGACTGAGAAGCAGCATAAATGTACTGATTACGTACTTTCATGAGCTCATCGTGACCACTTGAACCTTGGTCAACAAGATATAAATCGAAACCGTTGGCAGTACCTAATTCTGGAATTGCAGGAATGTTGAAAGCAAAAGCTCGGCTACAGCCACCGATGCGCCGATGAAGAGATAGGGAATGCGGCGTCCGAAGCGACACCATGTGCGGTCGCTGAGTGTGCCGATGATTGGCTGCACGAGGATGCCCATGAGCGGCGGCAGTATCCAGAAGTAGCTGAGGCTATGCGGGTCGGCACCAAGTGTGGCGAAGATGCGCGAGATGTTAGCGCTCTGCAGGGCGTACGCAATCTGTACGCCGAAGAATCCGAAACTGAGGTTCCACAGTTTCCAGAAACTTAGGTTTGGTTTTGGTTTCATTGTTATTTGGTTTTTTTAGTTTTTCTTCTTTGGGGGCTTTCTTGAGAGCTAAGCCGAACTAAGCCTTCTTAGGCCTTCGTGCTCTCTCTCACGACGAGCCTTGTTCTTACGACGCGCTTCTCTATATGGTTGCGCGGCGTGATGCCCTCCACCTTGTCCATGAGTATGGTGGCAGCCTCTTCGCCCACCTTCGTTCCGCGCTGCTCCACGGTAGTGAGCTGCGGGTCGCAGGCGATGGCGCGCTCGCCGTTGGTGAATCCGCATACCGAGACGTCGTCGGGCACGCGGAATCCGTTGTGCTTAGCCGTGTACATTACGCTGATAGCCGTGTCGTCGTTCACGCAGAAGAACGCATCGGGGCGGTCTTCGCGGCGCAGAATGTCTGGCGTGATGCGCTCGGCGTCTTCGCGGTTGTCGCAGACGAACACCAGCGACTCGTCGGGCTGCAGACCAGCCTTCAGCAGGGCGTCGTGATAGCCGTTGTAGCGGTTCTGTCCGAGCGCCGTCTTACCCTTCATGCCGTAGAAAGCTATGCGGCGGCAGCCCGTCTCGATGAGGTGGGTCACGGCGATGAACGCACCCTGATAGTCGTCCACCACCACACGGCTGGCGTCCACGCCCGTGCAGATACGGTCGTAGAACACGAGCGGTATGCCGCGGTCGATGAGCGACTGGAAGTGGGCGTAGTCCTGCGTCTCCTTAGCCTGCGACACGATGACGCCGCACACCTGATGAGCCTCGAACATCTGGCAGAGCTGCACCTCACGCTCGTACTGCTCGCGCGACGTGGTGGCAATGATGCGGTAGCCGCGCTTCGACGCAGCGTCCTCAATGCCGTTGAGAATGGATGAGAAATAATAATGGGTGAACTCGGGCACGATGACGCCAATCACCTTCACCGGCTGCTTATGAGAGTTGCGCAGCGACTTGGCGATGTCGTTCGGGTAGAAGTTGTGCGCATGGGCGTACTCGCAGATAAGCTTGCGCTTCTCCTCGCTGACGCGTGCGCTACCGTTGAGGGCACGCGACACAGTGGCTATGGACACACCGAAATGCTCGGCGATGTCCTTCATCGTGGTTGGTTGTAGTTCAGACATTCGTTCGATTGGTTTTTAATTACTTCTGCAAAGTTATCACATTATTATAATATAGAACGCATTACGGACGCACAAAATTTCGTTGTGTCGTGTAAACGTTTGCACAAGGGGGTGCACTTGTCTCAAGTGCACCAACCAAAAAGCAAGTGCACCAACCAAAAAGCAGCAAGAACAACATTGTCTCGCATCTCTTCAGAGCAGACAATGTGGTTCTTGCTGTTTAATGCGCTCTGTGATATTCTTTTATATGCGGAATGCTACTTCCAGAACAGCTTATCCATAAGTTCGTAGCGCTTCTCCATGTTCGGGTCTTCCTTTACGAACGTGTTCACGTCGATCTGCAGCACAGGAGCTACGCTCTTGCCGTTGGTTGTAGGCCAGTCGACGAGTCCGAGTCCGTTCGGGTTGCCGGTCTTCACGAAGTTGACGTAGTAGTTGCTGAAGATGTCCGAAACGACGTAGTCTTCAGGCTGCCAGTCGAATACGCGGTTGGTAGGCAGTGTGCCCATAGCATACTCGATGTCGGCAGAGTGAACGGCGCCGGTAGCACGCGGAGCGGCAGGCGTGTCGTCGGTCTTGTCCTGAACGCCGCCCGCAAGACCAGCCACCTTGTCCTTCAGCAGCATGTCGGGACGCGGATGGCAGTAGCGGTAGCGATAAACGGGCTGTCCGCTGGTGAGCTTGTGCATGTTGCCCCACTTCCATGTAGAGTAGTCGAGGAAGCAGTCGCCACCGAGTTCGTTGCCCGGCTGTCCGGTTACGTCAGCGTCGGTGTTGAGTCCGTAGAGCTTGAAGAGCTCGTCGGTAGCGTCGCCGAAGATGTTGCGTGCCGCAGCCTTCAGGTTCTCAACGGTTGCCGGTTTGTTGCCGAGGATAAACATGGCGTTCGCCTCCAGATTGTTGCCGCCGATGAGCAGCGGCACCTTGGTCTGCTCGCCATTGGCGAAGACGTCGTAAGGCTGCTTAGTCCAGAAATAGCCGTCTACGTTGTATACAGCGACGCTGCCAGCCTTCTTCATAAGTTCCTCAGCCGGCATGGCGCGCAACTCCTTTAAGTTCTTGCAGCCTATCTTCTTTGCCATCTCCACGCCTCGTGCCTCAGCCTCTTTCAGCGTGTTCACCTTCTTCATTCCTATCACCGAACCGCTCGAACCCATAGCCTGGGCGAACAGTCCCTGGCACAAAGGCGAAGCCATGAGAGCGCTGACAGACATAGAGCCAGCCGATTCGCCTACGATAGTGATGCGCTCAGGGTCGCCGCCGAAAGCGGCGCAGACAAAGACCCCGCAGAAGAAGAAATTACAGAAGATAAACAAAAAGCAGACATTCGTAGAAATAAATTCTATGGTGTCTGCTTTCTTTTTCTGTTTTTTATAATCCCAAAGGCGCAAGGCTTCTTTCCAGAATCCCATGAATATAGGCGATACAGATGCCGTAATTCGTCATTTTCGCGCCCTGCTCCTTCGCTATGGAAAGTCGGTGCTGCATTTCCTTTTCATTCAGCATGCAGCCGCCGCAATGCACAATCAGCGCATAGGGAGATAAATCCGCAGGGAATGTGCCGCCGCTTGTAAATTGAAACTGCAATTCCTTCCCCGTATATTCCCGAATCCAACGGGGCAGCTTGACCGTTCCGATATCCTCACACTGACGGTGATGGGTACAGCCCTCGGAAATCAGTACCGTATCTCCATTCTTCAACTGCTCCAAGGCTCTCGCCCCTTTGACATTTTGCTCCAGATTGCCCTTATACCGCGCCATCAGAATCGAAAACGAGGTCAGAGGGATATCCTCCGGTACGATTTTAGAAACCTTCCCGAAAATCTGGCTGTCCGTGATGACCAGCTTCGGACGTTTTCCAAGGGCTGCCAGCGTTTCCGCAAGCTCAAAATCTCTTGCGACAATCGAAACCGCGCCCGCCTCCAGAATATCCCGAATCGTCTGCTGCTGCGGCAAAATCAGCCTGCCCTTCGGCGCAGCGGAATCAATCGGCACAACTAAAACCACAAAATCATTTGGTTCCAGTAAATCCCCGATAATTCTGCGTTCCTT
>OHBJ01000161.1_pt1 | contig 35877 bp, 45 predicted proteins | sample 1577241 | NCBI WGS metagenome assembly OHBJ01 (sample SAMEA3541594, study PRJEB24748) | human gut metagenome | biome: human gut; feature: human-associated habitat; material: faeces | place: China | collected 2012 | reverse complement strand
AAAAAATATGTCTGAGATAATTCAAAATATCTCAGACATATTTTCGATTATCTCCTATGTATTTTCAATTATCTGCGGGAAGTTTTTTACCACAAGAAAAAAATATTTTTTATGAAAAGTCTTACTCCTGCTGGAATTGTTACACGCCAACTTTCGACCGAAGACCTGACACAAACATACTGAATGAAACACTACCCGCAACCCTGATAAATCACACAAACTTCACTTCTCCCGCACTTTGGAAAGGTATCCGCATGTATTCGTTGCACATTACAGAACCGAAAAAAAGAAAGAGACACAAAAAAGTCTCAACCCCTTCACAGGGATTGAGACCTTTATTATAATGCAATAATATTGTCGGTTTTTATTCCGCCTTGCTTTCTTCTGCTTCCTTTGCCGGCTCGGCTGCAACTTCGGCCGTAGCCTCTGCTGCTTCGGCAGACGTTGCTGTGTTTGCTTCTGCAACAGGAGCGTCGGCAGTTGCCGCAGATTTCTTGCGCGAACGGCGTGTGCGAGTAGCTTTCTTAGCAGTCTTAGCCATGTTGTCGTCGTAATCGACAAGCTCTATAAAGCACATCGAAGCTGCGTCGTCCTGGCGAATACCGGTCTTGATAATACGGGTATAGCCACCCGGACGATCACCAACCTTTACGGAGATGTTCTTGAACAGCTCGGTTACGGCAACTTTGTCCTGAAGATAACCGAAAACAACGCGGCGCGAATTGGTTGTGTCCTCTTTCGAGCGCGTAATCAAAGGCTCAACGTATTTCTTCAACGCTTTGGCCTTTGCAACAGTCGTAGTGATTCTTTTGTGCATGATGAGCGACACAGCCATGTTTGACAGCATAGCGTGACGGTGCGACGCAGTACGACTGAGATGATTGAATTTTCTATTGTGTCTCATTTGTTTTAATCTTTATCTAATTTGTATTTGGATATGTCGGTTCCAAACGACAGATTCAGACTCGCGAGCAAATCATCAAGCTCGTTGAGCGATTTCTTACCGAAGTTGCGGAACTTGAGAAGCTCATTCTTGTTGTATTGAACAAGATCGCCAAGCGTATCGACATTCGCAGCTTTCAAACAGTTGAGAGCACGAACCGAAAGATTCATGTCGATCAACTTCTTCTTGAGCAACTGACGCATGTGGAGAATCTCTTCATCAAACTCGTCGCCGTCGGTACCGATACTACCGTTGTCGATAATTATCTTGTCGTCGGAGAAGAGCATGAAATGCTGAATGAGAATCTTGGCAGCTTCCTTAAGCGCCTCTTTGGGCTGTATGGAACCGTCCGTGGATACATCGATGAGGAGCTTCTCGTAGTCGGTTTTCTGCTCCACACGAAAGTTCTCAACGGCGTACTTTACATTACGGATAGGAGTGTAGATTGAATCGATGGGCAACACATTAACATTGTTGCAGAACTGGCGGTTCTCTTCGGCAGGGACATAGCCGCGACCTTTGTTTATCGTCAGTTCTATTTTCATCGAGGCTTTGGAATCTAAATGGCAAATCACCAAGTCGGGATTTAACACTTCAAATCCAGTCAGATAATTTCCTATGTCACCGGCCTTGAACTCTGATGTGTTCTCGACGGTAATGGAAACCTTTTCGTTTTCGAAATCTTTAACTACTCTTTTGAAGCGCACTTGCTTCAAATTCAAAATAATATTGGTTACGTCTTCACGGACTCCGGGCACGGATGAAAATTCGTGCTCAACACCTTCTATGCAAATGGTGTTGATTGCGAAGCCTTCCAAAGACGAGAGGAGAATGCGGCGCAAAGCGTTGCCCACAGTGATGCCGAAACCCGGCTCCAACGGACGGAACTCAAACTTTCCGAACGTCGGGCTCTCTTCCAACATTATTACTTTGTCAGGTTTTTGAAATGCTAATATCGCCATAAATTTCATTTATTATTTAGAGTACAACTCGACTATCAACTGTTCCTTTATATTCTCGGGGATTTCAGAACGTTCGGGACGGTTGAGTAACTTACCAGCCTTAGAACTTTCATCCCATTCCAACCAGGGATATTTGCTGTGGTTGAAACCGGCCAATGCGTCTGCGATAACTTCCAACGACTTGGATTTTTCGCGGATAGCCACAATCTGACCAGGCTTAACAGAATATGAAGGTATGTTTACCACGCGGCCGTCAACAGTGATGTGCTTGTGGCTTACCAACTGACGGGCAGCTGCGCGAGTAGGAGCAATACCTAAACGATAAACGATATTATCAAGGCGAGATTCAAGATTTTGCAGAAGAACTTCACCTGTAATTCCATTGGAACGTGCAGCAGCTTCAAACATATTACGGAACTGTCTTTCCAAAACGCCGTAAGTGTATTTCGCTTTCTGCTTTTCTGCCAACATGGTACCATACTCCGAAGTTTTGCGACGACGGGAATTACCGTGCTGGCCGGGAGCATAGCTCTTTTTCGACAACACTTTGTCGGGACCAAAGATAGGCTCGCCAAAACGACGGGCTATTCTAGATTTCGGACCTGTATATCTAGCCATTTTTTTTATGCTTTACTTTTTTATATTATACTCTTCTTCTTTTGGGGGGACGGCAACCGTTATGAGGTAACGGAGTAACGTCTATAATTTCGCTTACTTCGATTCCGGCACCATGAATGGCACGTATAGCAGCCTCACGACCGTTTCCGGGACCTTTTACATAAGCCTTAACCTTGCGAAGGCCAAGATCGAATGCTACCTTTGCACAATCTTCGGCCGCCATTTGAGCAGCATAGGGGGTATTCTTCTTGGAGCCACGAAAGCCCATTTTGCCGGCTGAAGACCAAGAAATAACCTGACCCTCGCTGTTGGCCAAAGAAACTATTATGTTATTGAAGGAGCTATGAACATGAAGCTGACCCATAGCATCAACTTTAACAGTTTTCTTTTTTACTGTAACTGTTTTCTTCGCCATATCTTATTTATTATTTAGTAGCTTTTTTCTTGTTTGCAACCGTTTTCTTCTTTCCCTTGCGAGTACGAGCATTATTCTTTGTGCTCTGTCCGCGCACAGGCAAACCATTACGGTGGCGAACACCGCGATAGCAACCTATATCCATCAATCGCTTGATGTTAAGCTGTACTTCAGAACGCAAATCACCCTCTACTTTATATTCTGCTGTAATGATTTGACGTATCTTGGCAGCTTGATCATCGGTCCAATCTTTCACTTTAATATCCTTGTCGACACCAGCCTTTTCCAAGATCTTTGCCGAACTACTGCGACCTATTCCGTAAACATAGGTCAAGGCGATTTCACCTCGTTTGTTCTGAGGCAAATCGACACCAACAATTCTTATTGCCATATATTTGTTTTACTTTATTTACCGAATATTTAACCCTGACGCATCTTATACTTAGGGTTCTTCTTATTTATAACATACAAGCGTCCCTTGCGACGAACGATCTTGCAATCTGATGTACGTTTTTTTAACGATACTCTTGTTTTCATATCTATTGCTTTTATTTATATCTTAATACTATGCGCCCTTTTGTAAGATCATACGGACTCATTTCCACCTTAACCTTATCACCGGGAAGAATCTTGATGTAATGCATTCTCATCTTTCCCGAGATATGAGCAGTTATTTCATGATCGTTTTCCAACACCACACGGAACATCGCGTTCGAGAGTGCTTCAACGATAGTACCGTCTAATTCGATGGCTAATTGTTTTGACATACGTATTTTTCTACTTACTGTTTTCTATTTGTTCAATCTCCTCAAATGAAGACATTATCTCAGCCTTGCCATTATGAATAGCTATTGTATGCTCAAAATGAGCCGCAGGCTTGCCGTCACGCGTCTTAACAGACCAATGATCCTGCAACAGTACCACGTCCTTTGCCCCCATCGTTATCATGGGTTCTATGGCTATACACAAACCATTCTTCATAAGCATACCGTTTCCACGACGTCCATAATTAGGAACCATCGGTTCTTCGTGCATTTTACGGCCAATACCATGTCCAACAAATTCACGGACTACTCCATAGCCATGTTTTTCACAATGAGTTTGTACAGCATTACCTATGTCTCCCAAACGATGTCCGGCTTTAGCAGCCTCTATTCCCAGATAAAGGGATTCCTTAGTAACCTTTAGTAATCTGTCCACCTCTTCTGAGACCTCTCCTACACGAAACGTATAGCAAGAATCGCCATTGAAACCATTAAGAAGTGTACCACAATCAACAGAAACTATATCTCCGTCTTTTAAAGGTTCATCATTTGGTATACCATGAACTACTGTATCATTGACCGAAGTACATATCGAAGCTGGAAATTCCGGCCCATAAGGATTTGGAAAGCCTTTAAAGGTAGGTACCGCGCCATTGTCACGAATGAAAGTCTCGGCTATCTTGTCAAGTTGCTTCGTTGTAACCCCTGGTGCAATTTCTTTTGCAATTTCAGCAAGTGTCTTTGCTACCAAAAGATTCGCTGCACGCAGTAAATCTATCTCGTCTTCAGTCTTAAGAGTTATCATAGAGCATTAATAAGCAGAAACACTGCTTGAACGGCGAACATGTCCTGAATTAAGCAAACCGTCATAATGACGAACAAGTAGATGACTATTTATTTGCTGTATTGTATCGAGAACCACACCCACAAGAATCAACAATGAAGTTCCACCAAAAAATTGTGCAAACTGTTGATTTATGCCAAAGAACCCTGCGAATGCAGGCATTATCGCAATAAATGCAATAAAGAGTGACCCGGGAAGCATAATCCGCGACATAACAGAGTCTATATAGTTAGCCGTACTCTTACCCGGTTTAACACCTGGAATAAATCCATTGTTACGTTTCATATCCTCTGCCATTTGAGTCGGATTCATCGTTATTGCTGTATAGAAATACGTAAATGCTATAATAAGCACAACAAATACAACATTATACAACATACTTGTATGATCCATAAACTGACGTGCCGCCCAACTTGCATTCTGATTATTATATCCGGCAATAGCCATAGGAATAAACATCAGAGCCTGTGCAAAAATTATAGGCATTACATTTGCTGCAAAAAGCTTCAAAGGAATATACTGACGTGCACCGCCATATTGTTTACTACCAACTACACGTTTCGCATATTGAACGGGAACTTTCCGAGTAGCATTGACAAGAAGAATAGCTGCTGCTATAACAAGTACAAAGACTATTAATTCAAATAAGAATTTAATCAAGCCACCTGCACCCGGTGTTGACAATGTGGAAGTAAGCTCCTGAACAAAAGCCGTCGGGAAACGCGCAATTATACCTATCATAATGATCAACGATACACCGTTGCCGATTCCTTTATCAGTAATACGTTCACCCAGCCACAGAATAAACATACTACCTGCAGCCAAGATTATGGTAGAAGTAACAGAGAACCATGTCCAACTCAGACCAGCAGCCAAAGCAGAACCTGCCTGATTATTGAGATTTATCAAATATGTAGGTCCCTGAAACAAAAGAATTGCAATCGTAAGATAACGTGTATACTGATTAATCTTACGACGCCCACTTTCACCCTCGCGCTGCATCTTCTGAAACTGAGGAACAGCAACTGCAAGAAGCTGCATTATAATGGAAGCCGATATATACGGCATTATTCCCAATGCAAAAATTGAGGCATTTGAAAATGCACCTCCTGAGAACATGTTCAATAACGACATCAAACCGCCGCTTGTTTGCTCGTGAAGTGCCTGCAATTTATTTGGGTCTATACCAGGAAGCACGACAAACGAACCAAAACGGTAGATGGCTATGAACAATACGGTGATCAGAATACGCATACGCAGATCTTCTATCCGCCATATGTTCTTAAAGGTTTCTATTATTTTTTTCATTTACCTTATAATTTTATAGCCTTGCCACCAACAGCCTCTATTGCAGCCTGAGCAGCTTTCGAAAAAGCATTGGCTTCTACTTCCAGCTTCGATTTGAGTTCACCTCCAGCCAATATTTTTACCAACTGACCTTTTGAGATAAAACCAGAAGCCACCATATCTGCCACTGTAATTTTATTTAAACCTTTTGTTTCAGAAAGAAGTTGCAGCGCAGAAATATTAATAGCCTTATATTCTACACGAAAAGGATTATGAAAACCATATTTGGGAAGACGACGCTGAATAGGCATTTGTCCTCCTTCGAATCCAATCTTTTTCTTATAGCCAGAACGTGCTTTCGCACCTTTGTGACCACGAGTAGAAGTACCGCCTAATCCTGAACCGGTACCACGTCCTAACCTACGTCGGCTTTGAGTAGAGCCTTTTGCTGGTTTTAATGTATGTAATTTCATCTTAGACTTAACGATTTTGAGGTTATTCAACTACTATTACCAAATGGTTTACTTTATTAACCATTCCACGAGTAACAGGATTATCTTCGCGTTCAACGACCTGACCTATTTTACGGAGGCCCAGCACCTCGAGGGTTCTTTTCTGAACAGCAGGAGCACCTATCTTACTCTTTACCTGTTTGATCTTAATTGTTGCCATTAGTCATTCAAATTTTAACCTCTAAATACTTTTTCCATAGATATTCCACGTACGTGTGCAATAGTACGAGCATCGCGCATTTCGCTTAGCGCCAATATAGTAGCCTTTACTAAATTATGAGCATTAGAAGAACCCTTAGATTTCGCTAACACATCCTTTATACCTACACTTTCAAGAACAGCACGCATTGCACCTCCGGCAACAACGCCAGAACCTTCTGAGGCAGGCATTATCAAGACTTCACTTCCTCCGAAATGAGCTACTTGTTCATGAGGAACAGTACCATTTATTACAGGAACCTTATATAAATTTTTCTTTGCAGACTCTACACCTTTTGCTATTGCAGCGGTAACTTCACCTGCTTTACCGAGGCCACATCCAATGACGCCCTTACCATCACCTACTACTACTATAGCTGAAAAAGTAAAAGTTCGTCCACCTTTCGTAACTTTAGTAACACGATTGATAGCAACCAGTCTATCTTTTAATTCTTCGCTATTTACATTTATTCTGTTTGCCATAATCTTTAAAATTTAAGTCCTCCTTTACGAGCGCCGTCTGCCAACTCTTGAACACGTCCATGATAAAGATACCCATTGCGATCAAAAACGACCGCTAATATACCTGCCGATATAGCTTTTTGGGCGATCATTTCACCAACTTTTGCAGCCTGCTCTTTTTTGGTCATTTTTTCCATACCAAGTGAAGAAGCTGCAACTAACGTCTTACCTTCCTCATCATTTATAACCTGAGCATAAATTTGCTTGTTACTTCTAAAAACACTCAAGCGAGGACGTTCTGCTGTACCGGAAATTTTATTACGAACCCGATATTTTATCTTTTGTCGTCTTTCTATTTTAGTTATCATAATATAAATTTCTTAATTATTATTTAGCTCCGGCAGCTTTGCCTGACTTACGACGTATTTGTTCACCCAAGAATAAAATACCCTTACCTTTATAAGGTTCCGGTTTACGGAAAGAACGTATTTTGGCACATACTTGACCCAAAAGCTGCTTATCGCACGACTCCAAACAAATATAGGGGTTTTTATTTCTTTCTGATTTTGTTTCGACTTTTATTTCAGGCGGCAACTGAAGATATATAACATGCGTATATCCTAATGAGAATTCCATAACATTCCCTTCATTGGACACACGATATCCTACACCAACAAGTTCCAGCTCTTTTTTGTACCCATGAGAAACCCCTACAACCATAGAGTTAACAAGAGCACGATATAATCCATGATAAGCTTGTTTTTGCTTATCGCTCACAACATCGTTCTTTTCATCTATTGTGAAAACTATCTTACCATCTTCAATATTTACAACAATAGAAGGATCTATATTTTGGGTTAACTCACCCTTCGGACCTTTTACAGTCACTACATTATCCTTATACGTTACAACAACGCCTTCAGGAATGTTAATCGGCAATTTACCTATCCTTGACATTTATTTTCCTCCTAATTAAATTATGAAACGTAGCACAATACTTCACCACCAATTTTAAGATCAGAAGCTTCTTTGTCTGTCATCACTCCTTTAGACGTAGATATAATAGCTATACCGAGTCCATTTATCACACGCGGCATATTTCGATAACCCGTATATTTGCGTAAACCGGGCCGAGATACACGGCGCAAACTCTTAATAGCATTAGATTTTGTAACTATATCATACTTCAATGCTACTTTAATTATACCTAGAGGACCTTTTTCCTCAAACATATAATTCAAAATATAGCCCTTTTCGAAAAGGATTTTTGTAATATCCTTTTTCAAATTTGACGCCGGAATTTCGACAATTCTATGATTAGCCTGAATAGCATTCCTTAATCGCGTCAAATAATCTGCAATTGGATCTGTCATTTGTTTGTTTAATTAATCGGGATATCCCGACAATATTAAATTAATTATTATTTATAAATTGAACACACGAAATTACACAAAATCAAGAATAAAACAATTTTATTACCTAATTATGTTATGTAATTATTTTTTCATCTACCTTTATTATAAACCTTATTAGGCAAAATAAAGATTTTACCAGCTGGTTTTCTTAACTCCAGGAATCAAGCCATTAGAAGCCATTTCACGGAATTGTATACGCGAAAGGCCAAACTGGCGCAAATATCCCTTTGGACGCCCCGTTATTTTACAACGATTATGCAAACGAATAGGAGACGCATTATGAGGTATTTCCTGTAATTTACGTGCAGCCTCATAAGCCTCGGCCGGATCTTCGGTCGTATTTATGATTTTCTTCAACGCGGCACGTTTCTCGGCATACTTAGCTACCATTTTAGCACGCTTTACCTCACGTGCTTTCATTGATTCTTTTGCCATAACTATTAATTATTTTTTACTTCTTTAAACGGCAATCCGAACTCTTTTAAAAGCGCATAACCTTCCTCATCTGTCTTAGCCGTAGTTACGAATGTAATATTCATACCCATTATACGCTCTACAGAATCTATATTTATTTCAGGAAATATTATTTGTTCTTGAATACCAAGAGTATAATTTCCACGACCATCAAACTTACTTTCTATACCTTTAAAGTCACGAATACGAGGAAGCGCAACTCTAATCAATTCTTCTAAAAATTCATACATACGTTCACGGCGTAATGTAACCATAACACCGATTGGCATTTTTTTACGAAGTTTGAAATTAGATATATCTTTCTTTGAAACGGTCGCAACGGCCTTTTGACCAGCTATTGCTGTAATCTCATTAATTGCAGTATCTATTATCTTCTTATCCTGTGTAGCAATTCCCAAGCCTTGATTTATTACTATCTTTTTTAATACAGGAATCTGCATGTTAGAAGAATAATTAAACTTCTGCTTTAAAGCTGGAGCAATACGCTCTGCATATATTTTTTTAAGATTTGCGGTATTGTTCATCACTTAATTTCCTCTCCTGATTTTTTAGAATAACGCACTAATTTGCCTTCTTCATTACGGCGACGACCTAAGCGTGTAGGTTTACCACTCTTCGGATCTATCACATTCAAATTAGAAATATGAATAGGGGCCTCTTTCTTTACGATACCACCTTGCGGGTTTTGTGCATTTGGTTTCTGTGCCTTTGAAATCATATTCAAACCTTCAACTAATGCACGTTGTTTATCTACATAAACTTTAAGTACCTTACCTTTACGGCCTCGGCTCTCCCCTGCATTTACATAGACAGTATCACCTTTCTTTATATGTAATTTACTCATTTCCGTGTATTTCTGTTATCACTATAGAACTTCTGGAGCCAATGACACTACTTTCATATTCACTGCACGTAATTCACGAGCTACAGGACCAAAAATACGACTTCCACGCAATTCTCCTGCATTGTTAAGCAACACACAGGCATTATCGTCGAAACGTATATAAGAACCATCTGCACGTCGTACTTCTTTGCTTGTACGGACAATCAAAGCTTTTGATACTGTACCTTTTTTCATGTCGCTCGACGGAATAACATTTTGCACCGAAACGACAATAATGTCACCAACAGTAGCATAACGACGTCTTGTTCCACCAAGTACGCGAATACAAAGAGCCTCACGTGCCCCACTATTATCAGCAACGTTCAATTTTGTTTCTACTTGTATCATATTACTTAGCCTTTTCTACTATTTCTACAACTCTCCAACGTTTAGTCTTACTCAAAGGACGAGTTTCCATGATCGATACCGTATCACCTACGTTGCACTCATTTTTTTCATCGTGAACGTGGTATTTCTTGGTCTTAGACACGAATTTACCATAAATTGGATGCATCTCTTTGAATTTTGCAGCAACAACAATGGTTTTTTCCATCTTGTTACTTACAACAACTCCCTGACGAGTTTTTCTATTATTTCTTTCTTCCATTGTCGACCAATTATTTATTTAATTCCCTTAGACGCAATTCAGTTATTATACGCGCTATGGTACGGCGTAACATTTTAATTTGAGAAGGATTTTCAATCGGAGATATGGAATGATTTATAAGCATCTGATGATAGTTCGCTTTCTCTGCATCCAAACGCTCCTTCAGTTCATCTGTGGAAAGTTCTCTAATTTCTGCAATTTTCATAATCAAGCGTTTTTATCGTAGTCACGTCTAACTACAAATTTAGTAGTTACAGGAAGTTTTTGTGCAGCTAAACGAAGAGCTTCTTTAGCCACTTCATAAGAAACACCTTCCACCTCAAATATTATACGTCCCGGTGTTATAGGGAAAACGTATCCTACAGGATCACCTTTACCTTTACCCATACGTACATCTGCAGGTTTTTTGGTAATTGGTTTATCAGGGAATATACGAATCCAAATTTGCCCTTCACGTTGCATATAGCGTGATACGGCCACACGTGCAGCCTCTATCTGACGGCCATTAATCCATTCCGTCTCAAGACTCTTAATCCCAAAGCTTCCGAAGGCCAATTGATTTCCTCTTTGGGCATTACCTTTACAACGCCCTTTTTGAGGTCTTCTGTATTTAGTTCTTTTCGGTTGTAACATTGTTGTTCTAATTAACGATTGTTATTTCTTCTTTTACGGAAACCGCGACCGCCATTATTACTATTAGAACGGTTGTTTTCCTTTACCTGAGCGTAATTAGGTGCAAGATCACGCTTTTCATAAACCTCGCCTCTGCATATCCAGACTTTAATGCCAAGTAATCCTACCTTAGTCAATGCGGTAGTCTGACAATAATCTATATCTGCACGAAATGTATGTAAAGGAGTACGACCTTCCTTGTACATTTCCTGGCGGGCCATCTCTGCTCCGTTCAATCGACCTGCAATATGAACTTTTATGCCTTCTGCACCTGCGCGCATTGTATTTGCTATAGCCATCTTAACAACACGCCTGTAAGCCATTTTTCCTTCAATCTGGCGTGCGATTGTCTTGCCCACTATTTGAGCATCAAGGTCAGGTCGCTTTACTTCAAATATATTTATCTGTATTTCCTTATCGGTGAGTTTCTTCAACTCTTCTTTCAGCTTATCTACTTCCTGGCCTCCCTTACCTATAATAAGTCCAGGACGTGAAGTACATATTGTAACTGTTACCAATTTCAGTGTACGTTCTATAACAATTTTCGACACGCTGGAGTTTGCCTGACGCTCTTCCAAACGAGTTTCTATATATTTACGAATCTTGCTATCTTCAACGATATTATCACCAAAATTCCGTCCGCCAAACCAATTAGAATCCCAGCCACGGATGATACCAAGTCTATTACTTATTGGATTTACTTTTTGTCCCATATCTATTATTTTTCATTTTTTGTACCAACAAACATGGTAACGTGGTTAGAACGTTTACGAATCCTATAGCCACGTCCTTGCGGTGCGGGACGCATGCGTTTCAAAGTAGCGCCTTCGTCGACGAATACTTTTGTAATATAAAGTTCGCCTTCTTCAGCTTTTCGATCATTTTTTTGTTCCCAATTATTAATAGCCGAACGTAACAGTTTTTCTACTGGCACCGAAGCAGCCTTAGCTGAGAAGCGTAGAGTTCCAAGAGCTCTATTCACCTCCATGCCGCGAATCATATCTACGACATAACGCATTTTGCGGGGTGAAGAGGGTATATCTTTCAATTTGGCAAAGTACTGGGTTTTGCGGCTTTCGTTAATAGCCTTAGCCGCTAATTTTTTTCTTCTTCCCATTTATTTATTTTCTTTATTATCTAATATTACCTGTGGCTTACTTATTTCCGATTACCTGCATGGCCACCAAATTTACGAGTTGGTGCAAACTCACCCAATTTGTGCCCTACCATATTCTCGGTAATATAAACAGGAATAAATTTATTTCCATTATGAACTGCAACTGTATGGCCAACAAAGTCTGGCGAAATCATTGAAGCTCGAGCCCACGTTTTTATCACGTTTTTCTTTCCGTTTTCATTCATTGCCAAAATCTTTTTTTCCAAAGAAACTGCAATGTACGGACCCTTTTTTAATGAACGACTCATAAAATACTCTTGTTAACTTTGTTATTTCTTATTGGCTCTTTCAATAATAAACTTGTTCGATGCTTTCTTTGGAGCTCTTGTCTTCAAGCCCTTAGCATACAAACCGTTTCTTGAGCGCGGATGTCCTCCTGACTGGCGGCCTTCACCACCACCCATCGGGTGATCATGAGGATTCATTACAACACCACGGTTATGAGGACGACGTCCGAGCCAACGTGAGCGTCCTGCCTTTCCAGAGCTTTCAAGCGCATGATCCGAATTACCAACACTTCCGACTGTAGCTTTGCAAGCACTAAGAATCTGACGTGTCTCGCCAGAAGGTAGTTTAATTACACAATAACGACCTTCACGCGATGTCAACTGAGCAAAATTACCAGCCGAACGAACAAGCAAAGCGCCTTGTCCCGGACGAAGTTCTATATTATGAATTACAGTTCCAACGGGAATATTCTGAAGAGGAAGAGCATTTCCCAACTCTGGTGCAGCATCCGCACCAGACATTACAGTACTTCCCACTTTCAATCCATTAGGAGCGATTATATATCTTTTCTCTCCATCGGCATAGAACAATAAAGCGATACGAGCCGAACGGTTAGGATCGTACTCTATTGTCTTTACTACTGCGGGAACACCATCTTTTTCTCTTCTAAAGTCAATAAAGCGGTATTTTCTTTTATGACCACCGCCCAAATAGCGAACAGTCATCTTTCCTACATTGTTACGTCCACCTGTAGAACGTTTACCGCAAACGAGAGATTTTTCTGGTACAGATGCAGTAATTTCTTCGAACGTACCAATAATTTTATGTCTTTGACCCGGTGTTGTAGGTTTAAATTTACGTACTGCCATCTTCTTAAATATTGCTATAGAAATCTATTACATCACCATCTTTAAGCGTAACAATAGCTTTTTTAAAAGCGTTTGTACGTCCTTTAACAAGACCGGTGCGTGTATAACGGCTCTTTGATTTGCCGGCGTAGCGCATTGTACTAATGCCTTCAACCGTCACATTATAAAGAGCCTCTATTTCTTCTTTGATTTGAATTTTATTTGCATTAGGACAGACAACGAAGCCATATTTTTTCTGCGTTTCTGCCAACTTATTCATTTTCTCGGTGACGAGTGGTTTAACTATGTATGCCATGTCTTTTACCTCCTTATTTGTTTAAAACGCCATCGATTTCGGTTAGAGATTTCTCTGTAACCACCATAACACCAGCATTAAGCACAATATAAGTATTTATATCTTTTGCTATTGCTACTTTGGTGTTTTGCAGATTGCGGGCCGAAAGATACACATTATTATCAGCTACCGGCAATACAAGAAGAGATTTCTTGTCTGCAATATTCAATTTGCCCAGCATTTCAATGTATTGTTTTGTTTTAGGAGATTCAAAAGTAAAATCTTCTACAACAATAATCGAATTTTCCTGCAATTTATAACTAAGAGCAGAACGACGGGCAAGCGCCTTAACTTTTTTATTCAACTTAAATCCGTAGTCTCTGGGCTTGGGACCAAAAACTCGGGCACCACCCACGAGTACAGGCGAATTTATATCACCGCGACGTGCGCCGCCACTTCCTTTCTGACGTATCAATTTGCGAGTAGAACCGCTAATTTCGCTTCTCTCTTTTGACTTAGCCGTACCTTGACGACGATTAGCCATGTACTGTTTTACATCGAGGTAGATAGCGTGATCGTTAGGTGTTATACCAAATATGGCATCATTAAGAGTCACTTTGCGACCAGTGTCTTCTCCTTTTATATTTAAAACGCTAAGCTCCATTATTTCTTGATGATTAAGATTGAACCTTTGCATCCAGGAACAGAACCTTTTATCAACAAGAGGTTGCTCTCTGGAATTACTTTAAGTACTTGCAAATTGTGCGTGGTAACGTGGTCTCCGCCCATTTGGCCGCCCATTCGCATACCTTTAAACACTTTTGCAGGATACGAGCAGGCTCCAATAGAACCCGGCTTACGCTGACGGTCGTCCTGTCCATGAGTGGTCTGACCTACGCCGCCAAAACCGTGACGTTTAACAACGCCCTGGAATCCGCGTCCTTTCGACGTGCCCGTTACATCCACATAAGTAGCACCATCGAAAAGATCAACGGTGACAGTGTCGCCCAAATTCAATTCATTTTCAAAATCTGTGAACTCGGCCAAGTGGCGCTTCGGTGTAGTTCCGGCTTTTTTGAAGTGTCCTTGCATCGGCTTGGAAGTATTTTTTTCTTTAGCTTCCTGGAAACCCAGCTGAACAGCTGCATATCCATCCTTGTCGACACTCTTTACCTGAGTTACTACACAGGGGCCAGCTTCGATAACAGTGCATGGCACATTCTTGCCCTCGGCACTGAAAACGGATGTCATTCCGATTTTTTTTCCTAATAATCCTGGCATTTCAGATAAAATATTTTTTAATGAGTGTAATGTTTTATATTATACTTTTATTTCCACTTCTACTCCGCAAGGAAGCTCAAGTTTCATAAGAGCATCTACGGTTTTCGACGTTGAGCTATAAATATCGATAAGACGTTTGTAGCTCGAAAGTTCAAACTGTTCACGCGACTTTTTATTTACGAAAGTACTACGATTCACAGTAATTATACGCTTATGCGTAGGAAGTGGAATAGGACCGCTCACTATCGCTCCCGTAGCTTTTACGGTCTTTACAATCTTATCGGCCGATTTCTCAACCAACGAATAATCATAAGATTTGAGTTTGATTCTGATTTTTTGACTCATTGTTTTTTTTCATTTGCATTTGGATTTTCGGAGATAAGAGTCATTCGTTATCTCCGAATACCAAATACGTTTTTATTTTACTGTTTAGTTTATACCAAATCTGTGCGTCCTTTCATTTCTTCGAGCACTGCACGGGCTATCGAAGAAGATACAGGAGCATGGTGATCATATTGCATTGAAGATGTAGCACGTCCCGATGTTATCGTACGGAGAGCCGTTACGTATCCGAACATCTCGGCAAGGGGAACCATTGCTTTAACTACACGCGCACCGCTACGGTTAGTGTCCATGCCTTCAACCTGTCCACGACGTTTGTTGAGGTCACCTATAACATCACCCATATTTTCTTCCGGAGTGATAACCTCAAGCCGCATAATCGGTTCCATAAGTACGGGCTTGGCTTTGGCGCAAGCATTTCTGTAGGCGTTTATCGCACAAATTTCGAACGAAAGCTGATCGGAGTCCACGGGGTGGAAAGAACCGTCCATGAGTTCAACCTTAAGGTCCACCATTGGGAATCCGCCAAGAATACCGTTCTTCATTGCCGTCTCAAAACCTTTCTGAACCGAAGGAATGAATTCCTTAGGAATATTACCGCCGGTAACCTTGTTGACAAACTGCAACGAACCTTCGGTGAAATCTTCATCTTTGGGCCCGACATTAACAATTATATCAGCAAACTTACCGCGACCGCCGGTCTGTTTCTTATAAACCTCACGCAAGTTGACAGTCTGGGTAATTGCCTCTTTGTAATTAACCTGAGGCTTGCCCTGATTGCATTCCACATTGAACTCACGGCGCAGACGGTCGATAATAATATCGAGGTGAAGCTCACCCATACCGGAAATAATAGTCTGTCCGCTCTGTTCGTCGGTTTTAACCGTAAACGTAGGATCTTCTTCTGCAAGTTTCGACAAACCGTTCGACAATTTGTCAAGATCTTTCTGCGTCTTGGGCTCAACCGCGATACCGATAACGGGATCGGGGAAGTCCATAGACTCGAGTACGATAGGAGCGTCTTCATCGCAAAGCGTATCACCGGTACGTATATCCTTGAATCCAACTCCGGCACCGATATCGCCCGCACCGATATAGTCGACGGGGTTCTGATGGTTCGAGTGCATTTGGAACAAACGGGATATACGCTCTTTCTTTCCGGAACGTACATTATATACATAAGAACCGGCCTCAACTTTTCCGGAATAAACACGGAAGAAAGTAAGACGGCCTACATACGGATCGGTTGCAATCTTGAACGCAAGAGCCGAAGTCTTCTCGTTTTCGTCAGGCTTGCGATCCTCCTCTTCTCCGGTACTGGGATTCTTACCAACAACGTTGGGAGTATCAAGGGGAGAAGGAAGGAACATGCAGACATAGTCGAGCAAAGTCTGAACACCCTTATTCTTGAACGAAGAGCCGCAGCACATAGGAGTAAGATCCATAGAAAGAGTACCTTTGCGAATTGCCGCGATGAGTTCTTCTTTCGTAATCTGCGAAGGATCCTCGAAAAATTTCTCCATAAGAGCCTCGTCGCACTCGGCAGCCTGTTCAACGAGTTTGTCACGCCATTCCTGTACCTCATCTTTAAGATCATCGGGAATTTCGTCTACCTCAAACTCCGCGCCGAGCGTTTCGTCATGCCACAATATGGCTTTCATGTCAAGAAGATCAACAACGCCCTTGAATTTCTCCTCAGCACCGATAGGTACATTAATTACGCAAGGATTAGCATTGAGAATGTCTTTCATCTGACGCACCACTTCAAAGAAGTTTGCGCCGGAACGGTCCATTTTATTTACATATCCGATTCTCGGAACGTTATATTTATCAGCCTGACGCCAAACGGTCTCACTCTGAGGCTGAACACCGCCAACCGCGCAGTATGTTGCAACAGCGCCGTCGAGCACACGGAGAGAGCGCTCCACTTCGGCCGTAAAATCGACGTGCCCCGGAGTGTCAATCAGGTTAATCTTAAAATGTTTGTTGTTCCAGTTCCAGAATGTCGTGGTAGCGGCAGAAGTAATGGTTATACCTCTCTCCTGCTCTTGCGCCATCCAGTCCATAGTAGCGGCACCTTCGTGTACTTCTCCTATTTTATGAGTCTTACCCGTGTAATACAAGATACGCTCCGACGTAGTTGTCTTGCCTGCGTCGATGTGTGCCATAATACCGATATTACGGGTAAGATGCAAATCTGTTTTTGCCATTAGTTCTGTTCTGTTTTTAATTAGAATCTGAAGTGAGCGAAAGCACGGTTAGCTTCGGCCATACGATGCATGTCCTCTTTACGCTTATATGCGCCGCCCTGCTCGTTGTAAGCGTCGAGAATCTCTGCCGCGAGCTTCTCAGCCATAGACTTGCCGCTGCGTTTGCGAGCGTAATTAATCATGTTCTTCATCGACACCGACTCCTTGCGATCGGGACGGATTTCAGTAGGAACCTGGAACGTAGCTCCACCGATACGACGCGACTTAACCTCCACCTGGGGAGTGATTTTATCGAGCGCCTGCTTCCATATTTCGAGCGACGACTTCTCTGCGTCTTTCATTTTCTCGCCTACGAGGTCGAGAGCTGCATAGAATATACGATAGGACGTGTTTTTCTTTCCGTCGTACATCAAATGGTTAACGAACTTGGAGACTTTCTGATCTCCATACACGGGATCGGGAAGGATCACGCGTTTCTTTGGTTTTACTTTTCTCATTTTGTTTGAAAGATAATTGGTTTGGGGCTGCTCATCCAAGTGTCTTCAACATCTCCTCCGAGAATGTTTACTCAGCCTTTCGCTTGCTGCTTCCTCACAAACCGAATGATTTTATTACTTCTTGGCAGCTTTCGGGCGTTTAGCTCCATACTTCGAACGGCGCTGCAGGCGATTAGCCACACCGGCAGTATCGAGCGTGCCGCGAACAATGTGATAACGTACACCGGGAAGGTCTTTCACACGTCCGCCGCGAACAAGCACAATAGAGTGCTCCTGAAGATTGTGACCTTCTCCGGGAATGTAAGAGTTAACTTCTTTAGAGTTGGTCAAACGTACACGCGCAACCTTGCGCATTGCAGAATTAGGCTTCTTAGGGGTAGTTGTGTAAACACGAACGCACACCCCGCGACGCTGCGGACACGAGTCGAGCGCAGGTGATTTGCTCTTGTCTACCAGAGCCTTTCTGCCTTTTCTAACTAATTGCTGAATAGTAGGCATTTGTTTGTTATTTAAATATTTATATACTTATTTTTATTCTATTTTCGGTTCACGCAGGCGCACAATACGCCCTTTCGGAGGTGCAAAGGTACGAATAACATTTGGATTGACAAACGCTTTTAAGTAGCTTATTTCAAGTGAATTCGAGTTCCCGAACCCACAGCCGCACACCTTTTCGACGCGCGCACATCCATTCAACGTTCGATAAATCAACAACTTATAAAGACGCGAATACTTTTACCTGCAAGCAAGGCATTTATCTTTTTAAGAATATTTAACCTAAAGAGGGACGGATTGGCAATTTTTAACTATTAAAATAAGCAACCCGACATGTCATTCGGGATATATAAACGATATTCCACACAATATCTCACAGACATTACATCCATGCAACATGCCGCCTCCGCAAACGACGCAATATGTTAAAAAATATATCGCAAGGCCTAAAGATAAAAATACAAGAAATGGAAACTCAAAACATCGTACCTGCGCAAGAACAACTTTTCCACAAAATACGGGATATCCCTTACTTTGTCAAACCGCTGTATTCCGTCAAGGAAAAGAGGCCCTTTAGAAAAACAGAAGAAGAACACTTCATATCCCGTCATATCCCCAAGAAAAAAATATTTTTTTCTTGCGAGGTAAAAAACTTCCCGCAGGAAATTGAAAATACAAGGGAGATAATCGAAAATATGTCTGAGATATTTTGAATTATCTCAGACATATTTTTCGCTACATATACACCTGCTGATTTTCAAGTACTTGCCAGGTGACCGTTTTTGTCTGCAAAACCACGCGGCAAAACAGTGCTTTATCTTATGGAGAAAAACATTTTCCGCTTAAAAGCATTAACCTCAAACGCAACCGAGAAAATTTACGAATGCCTCGCAAAGCATCCGCAAAAAAGACCATCCTAAGCCACAGTCCTCCTATCATGTCATCGCAAAAAGAAAGAGCCGTACGAAACACAGGCTGCGCATCCATGAAAAGCGCACTACACATTATTATATATATGACACAGACAACCATTATGCAAGAATAATACGAAAACATACGGAACCGGTATTTTTTAACTGTCGAAAAAAAACATTCGCAAAAGAGGTTAAACATCACGAATATTTTATCTTTGCATCTACAATACATACCATGCACATAAATCATTCACTAACAATAAATATAAACATGAAAAGAATCTTTTTCCTGCTTGTTTCCGGAATGCTTGCCGTCGCGTCAATGGCACAGAAAGCATGCAAAGTAAATCCGCCCGTCATGGGCTGGAGTTCCTGGAATACACTTGCACTCAACATCAATGAAGAAAACATCTGCGCAAACGCCGACGCCCAGGTTTCGTCGGGGCTGCGCGATGCCGGCTACGTGTACTGCAACATAGACGACGGTTTTATGGGAGGACGCGACGCCGACGGAAACATCCTCTACAACAAGAAACTGTTTCCGCGCGGCATGAAATACGTGGCCGACTATATACGTTCTAAAGGACTTATTCCGGGTATTTACAACGACGCAGCCGGAAACACATGCGGTTCGGGCTCGTTCGAAACGCCCGCATTCGGACAAGGCGTAGGACTTTACGGCTACGAAGAGAAAGACTGCAAGACCTACTTCCTCGACTGGGGATACGATTTCATAAAGGTTGACTACTGCGGAGCTGCCGGCATGCGTTTGCAAGAACAGCCCACATACACCGCCATAGGCAATGCCATAAAAGCCACGGGCAAGAAAGTTTCCTACAACATATGCCGCTGGGCATTCCCTGGAATATGGTGCAGCCAGGTGGCAGACTCGTGGAGAATAAGCGGCGACATCAACATCTCATGGGGCTCGATTTGCTATGTCATAGGCAAGAACCGCTATCTCTCGGCCTACTGCGGCGGAGGCCACTACAACGACATGGACATGCTCGAAATAGGCCAGGGGCTGCCGCTCAATGAAGAAGAAGTGCACATGGGAATGTGGTGTATACAAAGTTCTCCGCTGCTCGTGGGGTGCGACATGACAAAAATACCCGAGCAATCGCTCGAACTCATGAAAAACAAGGAACTGATCGCCATAAATCAGGACCGCCTCGGATTGCAGGCTTATATTGTAAGTCGTGTGGGCAACACTTACGTATACGTGAAAGACATTGAAGAGCTTAACGGAAACACCCGCGCCGTAGCGCTGCTAAACCTCGGCGACCAGGAAGCCGAATTCAACCTGCCGCTGAGCGAAATAGACATGAAGGGCACCATTAAAGTGCGCGACCTGATAAAACACAAGAACGAACCGTCGATCAAAGGAAATATAAACACGACAGTCCCCGCACACAGCATAAAAGTGTGGAAAGTAAAAGGGAAACGCATAGAGCGCACCAAATACAACGCAGGAACGGCATTCATGCCGCTATTCAACGATCTGGGTAAGAACCCCGAAATAATACGTTACAGCGACAACGGCAAAGCATCGTGCGGAGTAGCTGTAAGATACCTCGGGAACAGCCCGCAGAATGTAATGAAATGGAAAAACGTATACACGAAAAAAGGCGGAAAATACGACATAGCCGTAAGTTATTCCTGCAGCGACGAGCGCGGCCTGTTCATCGACGTAAACGGCAAACGACAGTATGCAAACGGGCTCAACTCGGGAGGCGGCAACTTCAAGGATGTAGTATTCACCGCAAATCTTAATCCCGGAAACAACATCATAACCATCGGCAACGACTACAGCTGGGCACCCGACATAGACGGAATAACACTCACGCGCAAATAGAAGCCTTTCCCTTCCGGCTGCACACAAATTGCAGCCGGAAGGGAAAGGTTCAACAAAATGCCCGCAGCATTTTTATAGAAAACAGATTGCTTCTGTCTCAAACCAACCCTTAAATAAATAGAATCAATCAACTATGAAAAAAACAACCAAATCATTATTACTTTTGCTGGCCGCAAACCTGATAGGTTTACAAGCGGTTCCGGCCCAATATACCACCGTAAAACTCACTACAGCAAAAAACGTGGGCGAAGAAATCACATTTGCAGTAAACCACACTTACAACGGAGTCAACGTAAACTGGGGAGACGGCAATATTGTTGTCTACGACACAGGCAATGAAGCCATAAGAGAAATCACGGGAACCGTAAAGGGCAACGCCATAACCATAAGCGGCGACGAAAATCTTTTCAACACGCTTATATGCCCCGATTGCGAACTGACAGAAATAGATCTGAGCGAGGCAAGAAAACTGCACTCGCTTTATTGCCAGGATAATAAGCTCAGCGAAATAGACCTGAGGGAGATGACCGAACTCACCGACCTTGACTGCTCGCGAAACCAGATATCAAGCATAATCTATACATCACGAATATATCCCGAACGCGACCTTTTAAAAATAGAGAACATAAACTTGGCCGACAACCTGCTGAGCGGTTCGTTCGCAATACGCGCAGCAACACTTAAAAACCTCGACGTAAGCGGAAATCAGATAACCTCGGTAAACACCACATCGAACACAAATCTGGATCAGCTTAAATGCAGCAACAACAGAATATCGTCTGTTTCCGTAGCCACTTGCGATTCTATTTCCACATTGGTTTGCCACGACAACAACATATCTAAATTAGCCCTGCCCACAGATGTATCTGCTCTTCAACAATTAATATGCGACAACAACATTATAAAAAGCAGCATTCCCTTGAGCAACTGCACTGGATTAAAAGACCTTTCCTGCTCAAACAACCAGATATCGCAAATAGAAATGCCGGCAAACGTAAAATGCAGCTCGCTTAACTTCTCAGGAAACAAACTAACACTCGGAGTACTGCCAAGAACCATTTACAAACCCGACTATATACTGTTCACACCGCAGGAAGCAATAGATATTTCATCGTTCAACAATGTAAAAACAAAAGACAACGTACCCTACATGGACGTAGTAACATGGAATGAGCGCAAAACAAACCCGCTCGACTTAAGCGACTACACTCAAATCGCGACAAGCTACGGCAGCAGCGGAACGAACGGCGGAACAATAAAATGGTATTACCTCGACGAAAACGGACAGGAACAGGAAATGGTATTGGGAACAAGTTCCATTAAATCAAACGACTATTACGAAAGCGCCGGAAAATTCACATTCTTTACCGAACACACCAAAGCTTTCGCCAGAATAAAAGCTACAACAGGAAACTACGGCAACGAGGACTTCTATATTGAAACAAGCATGATAGCAATCGGCGAAAACTCAACCGTAGGAATAGATAACGTAACGAATAACACCGCAACTATAAGCGTGAGCCCCGGAAAGCACAGCCTTACGATTTCCGGCATAAACAATAAAAACATCAACGTATATTCTACCGACGGAACCCTTGTATGGAACGGAACTACGGGAAAAGGAACGGTTACAATCGCACTTCCCGCCGGAATATACATAGTCGAAGGCAAAAAATACTCCGTACAATGACATTCTAACAAAACAAATATTCTGTACACACCATGAAATATACAATAAGAAGAAAAATAAAAGCAACATTCCTATTATTGGGAATCACATTGCTCTGTTTGCCTGCAAAAGCTCAGACCGAACTGCCCGAAGGTGCAAACCCGATGATCGTTACGCCGCACAAACAATCCACGGATTACAAGGAGCGTACCCTTTGCTACAACATAGCAGCAAATATCGACTATACCGTAACGAGCGACCAGGACTGGGCCACAGTGCGCAAGGGAAAGAAAGGAAGCGTCTACGTACATGTAGCGCAGAACTACCAGACCGAAGAGCGCAAAGCCAACATAATATTCAACAACTCGGAAAAAAAGATAACCTCGACGCTCACAATAGTACAGGAACGCGATAAAAGCGCCGACGAACTACCTACAGATATTTACATAAGACCGTCTTCGGCAACCGACAACTCGCATACTACAAGCGGAACGGACGGAGATATAACCAATACATACGACAATGATCTAAACACATTATACCATTCAAATTATAACTCAACGGTAAGCGAAGAGAATCCTGCGATTCTCACATACAACTTCACGAATACGGAGCGCATAGACTACATAAACTACATTCCCAGGCGCAACAGCAGCAACGGACACTTCGGCAAAGTCGAGGTATCCTACAAACTTGCGGGAGACGCTGACTACACCGTCTACAGAACTTACGACTGGGGAATGACGTCCGAAATAAAAACCGTATTCTTCAAAGAAGGACTGGAAAATCCTGTGTCCGTGCGTTTCACCGTAACATCCGGCGGGAACGGCTTTGCCACATGCGCCGAAATGCAGTTTTTTGCATACAACAAAGAGAACGAGGAAGAGTATGCCATTTTCGCCGACGACATTTACAGCAAGCTGAAAGAAGACGTTACCCAGAACGATATCGACAAGCTGAAATCCCCGTTCGTCAAAAGCCTTGCAACAAAAATCTTCAACGGAACCTACAGCACCGACTACCGCGTAAACACATTCCCTTGTCTGCTTTCGGTCAAATCGCTTGCCGAAAGCTGGAACTGTCCCGACAAATATTATGACCAGACACCCGGAGTAACAGGAATAAGCTTTACGCCAGGAAAACATGTAATCATAGTAAGCGGTCTGCCTGAAGAAAAAACCGCCACACTCAAGCTCGTGGCATGGTACAACGGTATCAGAGGCGACAATTTCGACGGCGGAGACCCGCAGGAGAACGATTTCCAGCTCAGAAACGGAATCAACATCATTGAATACGATCCAGAAAGCAATTCCACATTCGCCGAGGGAGGCTACAAGAAAGATTACGACGCTTTGGCCTACATCGACTACAACGCCGACGAGAATCCGCACTCCTACCCCGACATCTCTGTGCATTTCGTGAACGGAACGGTCAACGGCTACCTGTCGCTCGACAAGACCAACGAAGAAATGCACGAGCTTACGGCAAATGCGAAAAACTGGTGCATGGACGTCGTAGGACGCAAGGTTCATGCTGTATGGACTTCGGAAGGCCTGCACAATTACTGTAAATCCACAGACGGGGGCTTGGGTTATCGTCAGTACATGAACGTGCTCGACTCGCTCGTGCAGTGGGAACACAGAGTTCTCGGCTTCGAAAAATACGGGCTCGTGCCGGAAAACAGAACCTTCGCCTACGTAAACTACACCTACTACATGTTCCAGGGCGGCAGGGGAGTATCTTTCCACTACGGACAGGAATCGCGCGTGCTCAACTGCAACACTCTTATAAATAATGACGACGATGCGATATGGGGGTTAAGCCACGAATGGGGGCACCAGCACCAAATGCACCCGTATTTCTGCTGGAAAGGTGTTGCCGAGGTCACAAACAACGTAAATTCCTACTTCAACATCATGCGCATGGGATATAGAACGTCCGACAAGATAAACCAATGGGCTCCGGCAAGAAGACATTACATAAACGACAACCTCAGCAGCTTCAACAAGCGCAGTTCGCTGCGCGGAACGGCTTTCCGCAGGGCCGAGGCAATGAACTGGAATGAAGACTTCCACAATCTGTGCCTCAGCATGAAAGACAGCATGATAACAACCCATGCCGAAAATCCCGCACTCGGGCCGAGCTACCTCGAAACCAGCGCCGGCGAGATGCTATGCCCGTTCATAATGGTCTATGTTTACTTCACGCAGAACGGATTCCCCGACTTCGCTCCCGACTGGTATGAAGCTTTGCGCCAGACCGACATAGAAGGAGGCTCCACTATCGAAAAGACCGGCGGATACGATAAATACGAGCTCGTTGCAGCCGCGCAGAACTGGAACAAGAACAACGCGCTCGCCATACTGGCCGAAAAATTCCCCGAATCGGTATGGAACAGATACATCACCGCAGAGCAATGCAACAGCAACAATAACAACATGCCTTTCATACTCAACTACATCCGCAAGGTGAGCCGTCTTTCGGGATACAACCTGTTCCCGTACTTCGAGCGCTGGGGATTTCTGCGCCAGGTAGCTTTACTTGTAAACGACTACGGAGAAGGCTGGCAGCTGTTCACTAAAGCCGCATACGATGAGTTCAAAGCCGATATGGACAGCCTTGTTTCCGACGGCACACTAAAAGAAATGCCCGAAGGAATGGTAGAGGAAATATCGAACTGCAATGACATGTTCATGGACAAACCCGCATTTCCCAACTAAACGAAACGTAAATAACAACACAACGCACAAGCCGTCCCCCGAAGCACTAAACTGCCGCAGGGGGACGGCTTTCCGTATCATGTAAACACGCCGGAACCCATACGTCGTATACCGGAAACCTATCAGAAAGGCATTCAACGGAAGCAGACTTTCCAAGACGTGACATTTTGTCAGGTTTTTCAATCCCCCTACCAGTGGGAAGAAAACAGCTCCCGCATGTAAAAAAAATTATCTCAGACATATTTCAAAATATGTCTGAGATAATTTGAAATATGTCCGAGATATTTTTTCAGGACACTTTACACGACTTTTCAAAGCCGCATGACAAAATGGCAGTCAAGTAAAGAAATTACCTTTTCCACTGCCGCCGGTCACCTGCCGCACCCGAAAATCACACAACAGTCACCTCGCCGGCTATATCGGTGTTCATAAGCCAGCGCACCTTCTCGCGCGTATAGTTATGCCCCAACAGAAACATAAGTTTCGTTATTGTGCTCTCCACCGTGGCGTCGCGCCCGTTTATTATTCCCGTTTCAAGCAGTTGCAGACCCGTGCGGTAACGCTCCATTTCTATGGAACCCTCGCTGCATTGCGTCACTCCTACCACGAGAATGCCCCGTTTGTCGGCCTCTTTCAGGAGTTCTATGAACCATTTGCGCTGCGGCGCGTTGCCCGAGCCGTAAGTGCGCAGCACTATAGCCCGCAGTCCCTCGATATTGACTATCGCCGATATTATTTCGCGGCGTATTCCCGGAAACAATGTAAGCACAACCACATTGGTGTCCATAAGATAATGCGGCTTGAACGACACTCCCGGAAGCGGGCGCCTTATAAGCTGATGTTCGTACTTTATGTGAATGCCTGCATGGGCGAGCGATGTATAATTGAACGAGCGGAAAGCGTTGAATCCCTCGGCGTTTATCTTTGTGGCACGATTACCTCGTAGCAGGCGGTTTTCGAAAAAGATACACACTTCGGGCACCACAGCTTCGCCGTTCTCGTTTTTTGCGGCCGCTATCTCTATCGACGTGAGCAGGTTTTCCCGTCCGTCGGTACGCAACTTACTTATAGGCAGCTGCGAACCAGTGAGTATAACAGGCTTGGCAAGCCCCTCGAGCATGAAACTGAGCGCCGACGCCGTGTATGACATCGTGTCTGTGCCGTGAAGAATAACGAAGCCGTCGTACTTTTCATAATTGTCGGCTATAACCTTTACCATAGCGGCCCAATATGTGGGCTCCATGTCGCTCGAATCTATCGGCGGGTCGAAAGCATACGATTCTATATTGTAGTCGAATTCCTCGAGTTCGGGAATCCAGCGGCGCACATGCGAGAAGTCATAATTCTCGAGCGCTCCGGTGCGGTGGTTTTCCACCATTCCTATAGTACCGCCCGTATATATAATAAGGATAGACGGCGTAGATTGTTGCGGTTTCATACTGCAAATGTAGCATTTTGTTTGTTTACATACGCAATTCGACTTAAAATAAAGCCCTCGCGCTTTATTTTTGACAGCACAATGCCATGCGGACTTTTAAAAGCCTTACTTCCTCCGGCACTTCCGCATATCTCTACAAAAAATCCCTTTCACACCACAGCCTTTATGACGCCCTGAAAATTATGTCTGAGATATTTTAAAATATGTCAGGCATAATTCAAATTATCTCAGAGATAATTTGAATTACATGCGGGAGCTGTTTTCCGTTTTCTGTTGCCCGAACGGAAAAACATCAAAAACAATCCGCCGCTCTGCATTTTTTTACACTCCGCCACGCAAACGATGCACCAAAATTCATATATTTGAGCTAAAGCTCCAATATAGATTGCGGCTCGGCATAAGAAATGAGCTTGCTCATTTTGTTCTGCACTCGCCTTTTACTATATTTGCCTGTAATATAAGGACAACCGCATTCTTTACAACACATAAAATCCAAACTGAATGAAAACTAAAACGATAATTGTTTCGGCGTGTTCGGCAATAACCCTCCTGTACGGCTGCACCGACCGGCAATTGGCCGGAACAGTGGCAGGCACAAGCATAGGCGGCGTGTTCGGCTCCAGCATAGGCGGCCTCATGGGCGGCCCCCGCGGAAGCGACGCCGGCACAGCCATAGGAATGCTCGTAGGCGGCGTTATAGGCAACGCGGCAACAAGCACAACAGGAAAATCGGAAGAACAATACGACCGAAACGACCGTAACAGATATGAACGCAAGCGCGACAGATACGAACAAAACCGACAAAGCAGCAGGCAAACCGCTCCCCAACCGGAAAGAATACAAGGATTGAGCGTAGAAAACATACGTTTCATCGACGGCAACCGCAACCAATGCCTCGATGCCGGAGAAAAAGCCAGCATTCTGTTCGAAATACACAACCGCGGCAACGTGACGCTTTACGACATAGCCCCCTCGCTGTCGTGCGACAACCCAAAACACATAAGTATCTCGCCCACGGCCATAATAAGCAACCTCCGCTCCGGCGGCGGAGTTACATATACCGCCGCTATCATGGCTTCGCCACGCCTGAAGAGCGGATACGCCACTTTCGAACTGGCATTCAGCACCGCAAGCGGCACTGTGGTCTACAAAACCTTCAGCATTCCCACCGCCGCAAAGAGATAACACGGCTCGGTTGAAATAAATATAGTCGACAAGACTTATCCCGATAAAACCAGAAAGCGTTTTTTCGGGATTTTTCTTACGCTGCCGCATTCGCACAACTTACAGGAAAATAACACGCCGCGCCTCGGCCGCCCCGAAGCCGGAACCGGAATTGGACTTTTCAGAACATGACATTTTTGTCAGGTGCCCGAACCTCCCGTCGGCACAGAGAAAAAAACTTCCCGCTTGCGAAAAAAATTATGTCAGACATATTTTAAAATATCTCAGAGATAATTCAAAATATGTCTGACATAATTTTCCGGGCCCTTTTTGCCTGTATGAAAAAAACGACCTGACATTTTGTCAGGTCGGCAAAAAAATCTCAATCTTGCCACACGGATTATCAACTAATCGTATTACGTCGCCCTGCCACGCGAAATAAAAAAACAGGCGCCCCTTAAATTATAAGGTGCGCCTGTTTTTATTATATAAGTCGGGAACTGTTTGATATCAACCGGAAACTACTTGCTCATGAAAGCGTCGAACTTCTTCATCACAGCCGCGACGGGCGTACAGGTAGCCACGAAATACCACGCAATGGGCACGAAGCAGAACATGAAACGCTTGGCCGAATAAGCAAGAACGTTGCCCAGGCTGTCCCACTTGTAATCTATCTGATAAAGCAGCACGAAATAAAACACCACAGCCAGCACGAACGCCGAAAGTTTGGCTATGTCGGCACGACGACGCACCATGAAATAAACGTCGGCAATCACCGCCAGCAGCAGCGCTACAAACGTCCAGCCGTAATACTGTGTATTTGTGAGCAAATCGATAGCGCCGTTGTATATGGCCGAAGCCTTTTCGCCGTCAAAGTACGGATGAGTAATCACGAAGCTCTCGGTAGTCATTCCGAAGCACTTGGTATAAATCTGCCACACAACTACCGGCACGAACGCAAGCGCTACCGGCACTAAAGCGCGGAACTTCCTTTCGCGCACGCAGGCAAAAAGCACCACTAAGCCGGCCGCCCCTACGAAAACCACTCCTTCGGCGCGGCTCCACACGTTGCAGGCAAGCAACAGCGAGCCGAGCGCAAGATTCTTGGTCTCGCGGCCGCCGAACCACGTGAGCACATAAATAATTCCCAGCGAGGCATAGACAGCCTGAATGGTATTAGTTCCCGAAAGCGACGAAAACGATGTCATCTCGGGAGTGAGCAGCACGAGAAGCGTTGCCGCCATTGCCGCAGTGCGGCTCGTAGACCGCGAGACTATCGCATAAAACGCCACAAGGAACGAAAGATACATCAGTCCTGGAATAATCTTGGAAGTTTCTGCCCCGAGGGCATACACATAGGTGTACGCCAGCTGAAGCAGGGGGAAATATGCTATCGGGCTGCCGGGCGCATGTATTCCCGGCATGTAATCGCCTGTAAAAATGCTCATGCCGCCGTAAGTATGCTCCTGAGCGGCCACAAAGCCCAATGTGTCGAACGCCGCAAGGCTGTCGCGGTCGTAAACGGGGAAGAACATACACTTCGTGAAGTTTGCATATTCAAGGTACACGGCAAAGGCGAGGAAAAGAAGCCACACAAAATTGAACGCGTTCAAATCTATAGGGCGGCGGAAGGCTTCGAGCACTTTCCGACGCTTTCTCGCGAGCAATACCGCCAACACTGCGGCAATCACAAACGCCGCTGCGAGCAGCGAAACCGATGTAAGTGGAATCCTGACCAAATCCATAATGGCCATAACGAACGTAACCACGCCGGTTCCCACGGGAAAGGCGAGCCCCACGCGCTCAAGGCGCGTAGTTGCGGTTGAAATATTGAACACCGTAAGATATCCTACGATGAAAAGCAGAATTATTCCGATCTGTACCATATCTTATTGCGGTGTGTTGGTTTTAAGTTTCGTAGAATCGACCGGAAGCACGCTTATGTCCACTCCCTGACCGAGGCTGTAGGGCAGAAGTTCGAGGCCGTGGCCGTTGACAATAGCGACGTGGCTTATTTTCTTTCCCCACGAGGTTTTTTCCCTTTCGGCTTCGATAACCACGCGGCGCGGATAGAGAAAACGCACGGCCGAGAGCTTGTCGCAGAGGTTTCCCGAGAACGTTATCTGACTGTTCTCCTTCTTGTCGGTGAAATCCTTGCGCGAAGGGTAGAAAACAACGGCGTCGGCCGGAGTCTGCCGGCGAATCATTTCGATAAAGGCGTAGTCGTAGCCCAGCTTCATTTCAAGTTTCTGGTCGGCAGTAAGATCTTTGTATTGCTTGATTACTTTAAGGTTGCTCTTCGCGTATCCGTCGATAAGCCATTCGTATCCGGGGTTCGACTTCACCATTCCGGGAAGCAGAAGATACGCCAGGGCCGCAATCAGTATGTTTTTCATCCACCACGCAAAGCCGTGGCGCGACGAAACGTCTGCTTTCTTTTTGTTCATTATGCGGTTGTTGATAGATTGTTATGCTTTCAGTCGGTAAAACGGTACTTGAGCAGCGTCCACACTGCCTTCACGCCGTCGGTCCAACGCAGTTTCTTGCCTTCTTCAAGCGTGCGCGGCGTATAGTGTATCGGTTCCTCGTGTATTTTTATTCCGAGTTTCGAGACCTTTGCCGTCACTTCGGGACAGAACTCGAAGCGTTCGCAGCGCAGGCGGATTCTTTTCATCACCTCTGCGCGGAACAGCTTGTAGCACGTAGGTTCGTCGGTAATGTTCTGGCCATAAAGCAGATTGGCAACCAGCGACACTAAGCGGCCGCCCCAATAAAAACGCTTGTATAACACCTCGTTGCGCTTGTCGAGGAAGCGCGAGCCGTAGATAACCTCATAGTCGCCGTCCACGAGCACTCTCAGCAAAACCGCTATGTCGTTTGGGTCGAGCTCAAGGTCACCGTCCTGGATGATAAGGTAATCGCCCGACGCATACTCTAAAGCCGTTCGTATGGCCCTGCCCTTGCCGCGGTTGCGTTCATGGCGGAGCAATCTCAGCGGTTCCTGCGGATGAGCTTTCACATAATTGTCGGCAACCTCGTACGTATCATCGGCCGAACCGTCGTCGACAACGATTATCTCTCTGCCTATACCGTAGGGCAGACGCACGGCGAGCACTCTGTCGAGCAATGCGCCTATATTACGCCCCTCGTTATACGCAGGCACAATGATCGTAAGTTTTCTATCGCTTAAACTTTTTGTTTCATCCATTGAGACCGGCACACGAAATTTTATTCATTAAAGTAGCAAAAGTAAGTCTTTTTATTCACTTACAGAAATTTTGCACATAATTACGCCGCAACGGCCTCCCCCCAACGGCTCTGCGAGTAAAATCCGGCCACATTGCAGGAAGACGGCGGAACATCTTATAATAACCCCGAACATGATGCGAGCCGTACACAAGCACAACCATTCCGTACAACGGGACAGGCTCTGCAGAGAATCCGCTGTGCTTTTCCGGAGGAGTTTGCAGACAAATACGGTCACCCGCCAAGTAGTTGAAAATCAACGCGTGTATATGTAGCAAAAAATATGTCTGAGATATTTTGAATTATCTCAGACATATTTTCGATTATCTCCCTTGTATTTTCAATTTACTGCGGGAACTTTTTTACACGTACAAAAAAAATATTTTTTTCGCGGGAGGCAATTTTTTTATAATACTCTCCCCCGCCGGTTTTCTGCCGTATCCGTTTGAATTCATCTTAAATGCACGTTCATTTTCCCTGCACGGCAAAGAAAAAAACATTCATTTTTACCCCCCCGAGAAAACAGTTCTATTATATTGATTAATATAAAAATATATACAAACTTTTTTTGCGCTGTTTTATGTTTTCATTACATTTGTCAGCACAATTTAGGAACTTTCCACTTTATGGACACAAGCTGCCTTGAGGTTGTGCGTGCTCCGTAACGGGCGGGAAGTTTTTGTCGGCTCATGACATAAAAATGCAAACGCCGGACAATTGAACAACTATAAAATCCGACTACCGAAAAAAATGAACAAATCAAATAATATGAAAAACTTCAGAAAATTCGCAAAGCATGTGGCGATTGCAATCGTCGGCGTCGCCGCATTGTCAATGACGGCATGCTCGGACGACGTAGACGAGTCAAATCTCTACACGTTCACAGGCAACATGATAACAGGCTATCTTGCCAAAAGCGACAGTTTCCAACTGTATTCCTATTGCCTGAAAAAAGTATACCTGAGCAACAAGTCGAAATCCACTTTCAGCGACCTGCTGTCGACACGCGGAAACTACACCGTGTTCGCGCCAACCGACGAAGCCATGCATTACCTCATCGACTCTATTTACAACCAGAAAGACTACCCGATAGAGCAGGTTGAAGACTCGATAGTGGAAAAAATCGTGCGCTGCGGCATTATCGACAACGGCGACAACAACGCATACCGCATTGAAGACCTCAACGAAGGCTCCATACCAATAACGAACGCCGACGACCGGTACCTCACAATCCGATTCGACACTCTGGCCGGAGGAACCGTAGCAAAAATAAACAACGACGCCATAGTCATTTCAAAAAACCGTGAAATGGAAAACGGATACATTCACGCCGTAGACCGCGTTGTAATGCTGTCGAACGCATACATATCGTCGATGATAGACGAGGCGCCAAACCTGCGCATTTTCTCAATGCTTCTAAAGGAAACCGGCTGGGCCGACAGCCTGAACTTCTACCGCGACGAGGTGTACGAGCAGCAGGAACACCCCGAATACACAGGCGAACCCAACTGGGACGACCGCACTCCGCAACACCGTTACTTCGGCTACACTGTTCTCGTTGAAACCGACAGCATTTTCCACGAAAAGTGGGGAATCGACATGCCGGTAATGGAACAGGGCGTGATTGTAAACGAAGCAACAATACGACAGCAACTCAAGGAAAAATGCCGCCAGGCATATCCGCTTGCCACCGCCGAAAACCTCACCGACCCCGACAACGCCGAAAACCAGTTCGTGGCTTACCACCTGCTGGAATACCGCATTCCGTTCAACTGGCTCGTGGTTCACCGCACCGAATACGGATATTCCTACAAAAATCCCACAAGACTTTCAATAAACTGCGACAACTACTGGGAGACAATGAGCCACCGTCACCGCCGCATGATAAAAATGACCGAAGGACCCCTCACCGACGGTATCAGAATAAACCGTTATTATAAATACGACCCCGATACTTACGACGAAACCGACGTTATAATACCCGGTATCGGAATAACTTCTATCAACGGCGATTACGACAACAACGCGCTCAACGGCTTCTACTATCCTATCGACGACATTCTCGTTTACAGCGACGATGTGCCGGGAAAGGTGCTTAACCAGAGAATCCGCATGGACCTCTCCACCTATTATCCCGAGCTTATAAACAACAACATTTTCATTACCGACCACAACGGGCATTACATGCCCCACGGCTACCTGAAATATGTAACAATCAACGCCGAAGCGTCCGACTACCACTATCTCACGGGCTACAACTGCGGCTGGAACGACATGTACTGCGACGAGCACAACATTACCGGCGCCTATGACTTTACGCTGCGCATACCGCCGGTGCCGTTCGAGGGAACATGGGAAGTAAGGCTTGTATACTCATACTCCTCAAACCGAGGAATGGCCCAGCTATACTTCGGAACGAACAAGTCGAACCTACAGGCATACGGCCTGCCCTTAGACCAGCGCGTACAGGTTACGAACCCCAACATCGGCTGGGCGCTCTATGAAGACGAAGACCCCGAACTGAACCGCGCACGATTATTTTTTGTACAAATTTTCAAAAAACATCGAGAAAAGTTCAGGAAAATATGCTGATATTTCCGACAAAATATGCTGATGTTTTTCTGAAGATATGCTGATATTTTGCTGCATACTGAATTTAGCTGTCAGCTTCTGATTTACATCCTGATTACGTTGGCAGGTTAAATATTAAATTCGAAATATACAGAATTTAATATTTGTCTTTTACGAGTATATTTGAAAAAAGAGAAATATCCTGCTTTATGTAAAAAGACGGGATATTTCTCTTCTGAATGAATGGTAGCTAAATATTATTTAGTGCTCAGATTCAGCAAATAGTCGATATCAGGATTTTGCTTGACGATTTTTCCTGAAGGGTCTATCACGAACAGGGCGGGTATCTGTGTTACTTTATAGTCTTTAGCTATTTGGTTGTCTCTGAACGATTTTTGTTCACTGGTGTTAATCCATAGAATGCCATCTTCCTGACTGGCATCCAGCCATTTCTTTCGTTCATCATCTAAATTAATACCACAAATCTGAATGCCTTTTGCTTTAAGCTGCGGATATATTTTTTTTATCTCCTTGGCTTTGTCACGACAAGGTCTGCACCATGAAGCCCAAAAGTCGAGCAAAAGATAATTACCTTTAAAGTCGCTCAGTTTGACTGTTTTTCCGTTTATATCTGTTGTCGTAAAATCGGGAGCCTCTATGTCTTGTATCCATAGAGAACGGGCTTCATTCATTTTTTCTTGCAAAGAACGGAAAGCATATGAGTATGTGTAATTTATTGTATCTACTGTTTCATAAACCTCTTTCCATTCGGGGTATTCTCTTAGTAACAGATTTCCGGCTAAATCAACAGCTGTATAACTGCTGGGACATGATTTGATAAAGTTTACCGTAGTTTGCTGCTCTTTTGTGAAATGCTGAGTTAGTTTCTCCCGGAGTTCGGAAAGTGCCTTTTCGTCTTTTGCTGTTTCTGCTTCCGCATATAAGTTCATTAACTTTTCAGCTTCTTGTCTAAATGGTGTTATCGTTTTCAGATAACGGTTCATGAGTTCTTGTTCTTTACCCTGAATTACCGTTACGCTGTCATTCTTCAGTTCGTAACATCCTTCTGCTTCCGCAATAAACTCATACCCATTGCAATAAGGTTTAAAGCTGATGCGGTATTTGTCCGGATTGCTGATATGTTGTGTAAAAGAGAATTCGGTAGCGTTGGTAAGCTGCACTGAATCTATATTAGTGAACTTGTCTGTTATATGTCCCAGATATACTGTACCAGTGAAAGGTTTATCCAGTTTACCTTTTACTGTAAATTCATCTTTAGATTGAGAGGTACATGCCACTCCAGCAAGTACGCATGCGAAAAAGAATATATTTTTTATCATGATGGTTAATTGTTTAGCGTGGGTTTTGTACTATATTTCCATTTTGCAGAATGACACTTTGTGGGATGGGGAATAAATAACGGTTAGATCCCGGAGCCAGTGTATGGGTTTCTCCGTCTGGACTTGTACGAGTGAGTGTCTGAGTGTAGATGCCGTCTTGTACCAGACGTTTCATATCGAACCAGCGAAGTCCTGATAAGGCCAGTTCCCGTCTTCTTTCCTCCAAAACGATTTCTAACAAGCTGTTTCCGTCTTCTGCTGTCAATGCCGTATAATCTTCTTCTGTAAAGCGATACTTACGCAGTTCGTTCAATATGTCCAATGCGGCAGGATCATTTTGACGAGCCAGTGCTTCTGCTTTGATAAGCATCATTTCGGGAACGCCTATGTTGTAATTGGGAGTAGTCTGAATGTAACAATAGGTATTCTCATCGTAGAAAAATTCTCCCTTGTTGTCTACATTCGAGAACCAGAACTTGAAACGAAGGTCTTTGTCATTTTTCTTGTATAATTCAAGAAGACCTTCCTGAT
>OHBJ01000158.1_pt1 | contig 36087 bp, 29 predicted proteins | sample 1577241 | NCBI WGS metagenome assembly OHBJ01 (sample SAMEA3541594, study PRJEB24748) | human gut metagenome | biome: human gut; feature: human-associated habitat; material: faeces | place: China | collected 2012 | reverse complement strand
ATATTTTAAAATATCTCAGACATATTTCAAATTATCTCCCTTGTATTTTCAATTTCCTGCGGGAAGTTTTTTACCATACAAAAAAATATATTTTTTTCATGAAAGTCCGGATTAAGCAGAAACCTTTATCCGCTGATTTTTCACCAGACCTGTTTCTGCCTAATCTGCCCTCACTTTAATCATTAAAACAAGGGCAATAGTATAAAGACTATCGCCGCTTGTTTTTCTGCCATTCCCACTAATCAGGAAAGGCTGGAATTAAATTCTCTTACTGAGCCTTCAAAGTGGTAGTGAAAGTCACTTCGTTGTTTTTACCTATGGTTGCTGTAAAACCAACGCGTGTGGTACCGGTGTTAGCAACATCCCAACTGTTAGAACCTTCATTTGACCAGCTCTGTACATTGACGGCTGTAGACAATGTGCCTGTCGAACTTACAGAAAGGAGCATTTTCCTACCGTTTTGCTCAAGGGTAGCCGTATTATTACTGTTTATAGTTACGGTAGCTTCGGTTACCATTACCCATTTGACAGTTGCCTCCTTTGAGCTACCTGCCTTAATTTTATCAATAACAGTAAGGTCATTGCTTGCATCGAGATAAATCTCACGGGTGGCCGACTGCACATATTGGCCGTTTGTTGCCGGATATTTGAGAACCGGCTGCAAATTCAACATTGCTCCGTGTTTATCACTCTCGTTATATGAAGCGGTAATCGTAGCCTTACCATTATAAGCATGTTCGGCATCGTTAATGGTGATAGTGTTATGAGCAGGATTGGTGTAACGATAAACAAACCAGCGCGTCCATGTGCTTGCAGATGTCGAAACGCCAGAAGAGCTGTTATTATAATTCCAGATAGCCGAATTGTTGGTAGCCGATTTTGAGGCTTTCTCAAAGATGCTGTAAGCCTGTCCGCCCATATCAATAGCCCAGCGCACACCATCCTTTTCATATATAAACGAACCGGCGTCCTGATGACCGTGCGAATTGTTCATCATGCCGCCTTTAACGCCAAGATAAGCGTCTTCGGTAGAATTCCAGCCGCTGCGATACACGTACATGGGTTGTACATCGCTGGACTCGTTGTTCAGCCATGTATTCGTATTCGGTACAGTTGCCGCCGACAAATCCACGCGGGCCAGGAACGACATAAGGGGAGCCAACATGGCGCTGCCGAAGTCTGAATAACGGCCTTCGTTAAGCGCCTTGCTTTCCAGGTAAGCCAGTCCGGGCTTTCCGGTGTTAGCGGCAAACCAGAGCATAATCATATTTACGGTATTGCCATTGTTGCAGTCGGAAAAATTGAACGTACCGCCTGTAGGGGTATTCATCATCAGCATCCAATCGGCCGATTCAATAAAACCTTGAGTATTTGCCAGTGCTTTGGCTTGCGATACAACATTATCGTCATCGCTTTCAAGCATGGCTTCAAGCAGAAGAACCTCGTAATTATTACCGTATATGAAGTAGTCGGGACCTTCGATATAGCAACCTTTGGGCTGCATTTGGGCAAGCAGTTTGGGATTCCCGCTGACAGCAGTCGAAATGGCTTTGGAACAGTTAGTAGGATACTGTTTTTTTAGAACAAGGCCGCATATCACTCTTCCTGCATTACAGATAGAATTCCAGTTATTGGTTCTGGTAAAGACGTCTGAGCTGCCAGGAGTTGCACTGAGATTTTTCTTATAGATAGCCTCGCGAATGGTAGAACGCTGGTCGGCTGTCAGATAGTCGTACAGCCAGTCGTAACCGAGTGCCATACCGGTGCCCAGTTCCGAAGGATCAAGGAAGTGAGTAGGATTCCAATCTTTGAAGTCTGCGGCTTTCAGCATAAACTCGATTGCCTTGTCGGCATATTTCGTATCACGGGTCATGCGATAGGCGTATGCCAAAGTCATGATGCGGTTTTCGTACCACTCGGAAATACTGGCGTTGTCTGTAGTCATCAGACGTTCGCTGTAAATGTTATAGTCAAGTCCGGTTTCGCCCAGATATTCTTTGCACTTGTCCAAAATATGCCTGTGCATGCCGGCAATAGCGGGATTAGTGCGGATTGCGGTATAAATACGGGCGATGTCTTCGTCGCGCAACAACATGCAGGGGTGGTAACCAAGCTCTTCATCAACGGCAATATCGGTGCGCTTTTCCACTGTCAGATTATCCATACCACTCATGGTTAAGGGGAATTCATATAGGTAATTGGCTTCAAAGTCGGTTGTTGCGGTGCAGGTAACGGTGGCCACGTGGGCGGTGCTGAACACTTTGACGGTAACTTTGTCGCCTTGTTTAATAGTTGGGGCTACATTCATGAAACCGTTATAGGTGGTGTTCGTTGTCAGTTCCGGACGGTCCATCCATGTCATTGTTATGGTGTTGCAATCTTCGGGCGTATCGGTGAACCGGATGAAGCCGGTGTTGGCGCTGAACTCGAAGGAGCCTCCAAGCTGACGTTCTTCGCTGCCATCGGCAGAAGTTACGGAGAGAACTATCTTCTCCAGCTTCTCGTCTTCCAAATCAGTATCGGTAGTGTTAATGGTATAGCGCACTATACTGAACAAGTGGGTGAACTTGAATACACCGTCCACGTCGCCGTCGGGCTTGCCTATTTTCCAGTCGTTGTTCATGGCACGATAGGCTTGCCAATAGGTCTGGTCTAAGCCAAGAGTACCGGTCAGATTGTCAGCTGTGCGACCGTCATTGCTGGAGTTATAAGGGAAATAGACCACTTTGGCTTCATCGCCTTCGTTCATTGTGCCGCTGAATGCGGCCTTAGTGGTATTAGTTTCTGTGGTGGTGAATCGGGAGTTCAAGGTAGCTCCTCCAAAAACACCGAGCGTATCGCTAACCTGCCACAACAAGTCGATATACTCTTTGTCGAGCGTGGTTTCATCAACACAGGTGCGTGTTTCAAGGGCGCGACCTTCAAGGCTGGCCATAATGGTTACAGTACGGCAAGGAACATCGTTACCGGTCATGTGGTGGATTATATCATCCGAACACGATAACAGGAGCGATACAGTCGACAGCATTCCAACAATTATCCGACAGCATAGAGAATATTTCATATATATATTACAAATTAAAATTGAAAAACAAGAGATAAAAACATTTTTCACAACAAATACACGGATTGGCACAGATTAAAATAAAAAATAATCTGCGTCAATCCGTGTAATGTTGTGAAATGTGATTTCCTAAATTGGAAATGAAATTATAAAAATATAAAAACGGGGAAAGCGCTTTTATTCGCCGCGTGTAATTACGGCACGGCTCAGACGCGGGTCGTCATAGAACATGTTTCCTACACCGCCCTTATAGTCTATACGCAAACGTTTCTCAGGCACACCGAACTCTTTGACAAGACAGTTGTATACATTCTGCGCGCGTTCACGACTCAGACGCTCATTGCCAGCCGTATTTCCGGTACCCTTATCCGCATAACCGGTAATGGTGTAAACAATATCGCTGTCGCTCGATTTGATAATTTCAGCCAACATGCCGAGATTTGTGCGCGCTTCATTTGACAAATTAGTCTTATTGATCTTGAATGTAACAAGGTTGGCAGCAACCATCTTCTTGACTATGACGCGTTCCTCTTTCTTGTCGCCGGCAGCGATAGCCTGTTTCAGGCGTGCGTTCTCGGCGCTGATTTCATCGAGCTGACGGCGCAGTTCGTTAATAGCATTATTGTCGTATTCATGACGGATAATCGTCTTGCTACGTCCCCAGCCGCGCTGTTTGAATTTATATGTAATGCCGACAGTAGCCGACCACATGCCTTCGCCGAAGCGTCCGCCGCCTTCACCGTCGAAACGGTCGTTTACATACATGCCGCGCAAGTCGATGTTGGCTTCGAGAGCGCTGCACAGGCGGAATGAGTTAAGCAAACCTATGTTGGCGCTCACCTCCTTTGCATTCGGGCGTTCGAAAACACGGGCATAACCCAAGCCCACATACGGACTGCAGTTCCACACACGCTGTTTGTAACCGCCAAACAGATTGTGAAGATTGAACAGCACATCTGCATGGAAGTTTGCCATATCGAACTTCTGTTTCTCCAGCCAGTGCGGAGCAGCACCGCCCTTAACGGGGCTTCCTGTTCCGTGAGCCGAATCAAAGTTGGGGTCGCCTGGATGCTTTGTCGCACCTTTAGCCTTTAGTCCGCTATACATGAGACGCATTCCTATTCCAGGAGTAAACCACTTTCCCACGGCAACATCCAACGCAGGAGCGAGACGGTCGCCGAACTTGCATTGTTTGTCATGATCGCCGAAATAGATCTGTGCGCCACCGCCCACACTTACGAACCAATTATCCCAAAAACGATTGGTCTCTACCTTGTACTTGTCTGCCGCATACACGGTATCCTCCGTTACAGTAGTCTGTGCGAAAGCGGAACCCACTGCAATGAGGCATACAGCAGTTAATAAAAATTTTGTTTTCATTTTAATATCAAAGTTTTGATTATTAATAAAATTCTTTATAGATACTACCAATTGCCGATAGAACTGTTCATACTGTTAAGCCGCTCAAGATAAACGGTTTTCATATTCTCTATAAGTTTATCGTAATCCATACGTTCGTCGCCGCTATAATCTATAAACCAACTGTTGCCCGTACGCTCTTTCGATTCTATCGGCCATATCTGCTGATTGTAAGTATCGGAAATTTTGTTGGCCTGTCCCAACTTCTCGATAGTAGCGGTCACACCCGACAGAGTACTGTACAGTTTCTGCCAACGGCTCTTGACAAGGGCTTTGAAGTTAGGATCGTTGAACAGCAGCGGGTACCACATATACGGTGCGTCACCGTCATTACCTCCACTATACGAATATTTTGTATAAAGCAAAGTAGATAAATTAAAACTTAACGAACTCTTACCGTAACTGCTGTTTATCGCGTTTATGTTGCTAATGTTCGGGAACGTCTGATAATCGAAATCCCACACCGGACCGGCAAAAAGTTTACCCGCACCATCCTTATACATATACACGCTCTTAGGATGACGGTATTCATTATTCATCGTGAGTTCCTGAATTATCCAATAATCGGCCACCGAATTGATGTCAAGTTTCGCGTAAGCGGCCGTATAATTCTTGTTGTATAACTGATTCTCGATATCCTGCACCCAGTTCTGCACATAACTCCAGATACTGTTGTCGGTTATCACATCCTTGCTCATGCAGGGCAGATTGCAATGCGAGGTACGGAATTTGTTGGTCTCGTCGTAGTTGTCGTCAAACTCCAGCAGATAACCGCAATTGTCAGTAGCAGGAGCGTCGCCCTTTCCTTTTGTATAGTCATCTTGTACATCTTCAAAGCCAGGTTTGATATTCAAACGATTTTCATCTATCTTAATCTGTTCGCATAAAAAATAGTTGCCCACATGCACTCCGTTCAGTACCAATTCCACACTTTTGCCACTCGGATTCCATGCCAGCCCGGCTTCATCGCCGCTAAAGGCATTCTGCACACGATGAGCTATGTCGAAAGCTACTCCGTTGCGCATCAACGAACGGTCTATCCAGTTGGCAAGCAGGCACCAACGTTTGTGTTTCGGCATGCCGAGGACTTCTGATTTTTTTAAAAGTTTGACAGCAAATGGTTTCTTGGGAAAATTGCTTGTAGAATTACCGCGCAAGCGAAATCCGCAAGCCTTTTCCTCAAGATTATTGGAAGGATTACTCTTATCGTAAATGGCAATAAGATCCGTTTCTGTGAAATCTGCGGTTTTGGCAGGCACCGTCATGTCGAGAAATTGCACCGAACCGCCGGAGTTGCCTGTCATTACCACTACGGGGAGGCCGGTATTGGTTACTGTAACCACATAATTGCGACTCCTGGGACCGGAAGTCACGGTATAAGTAACAGGATTGCTGAAATCATGCGTAGTAACGCCGCTCTCCTGCTCCACTCCATCCACCGTCACATGAGCGCCTTCGCTTACAGTGAAAGTCGGCGCCAGAGTGAAATCATAGAGATAAGGAATGCAACCGCTAATCTCGCCGTTTTCAGAAACCGTCAGTTTTTGCTCGCTTATACTGCGAACCGTAGTTTTCGAGCCGTTATAATAGGCTTCTTTCGACAAAATTTTGCCTTTGTTGGCCGCTGTCGTGAAAACGAATGAGGTAATTGTAGGATCTTCTCCTGTAATTTCCTGTATCGTCAGATTATTGTCTTCCTCGGTGGCTGCAGCGATATGCAGCGGTATATCATAACACCCCCCCGCGACTATATTCTGTTCGGCTTTCACCGTAAAGCCTATCCAGTGCTTATCGGTCTCAATATAAATTTGCAGACTCTGCCCTTCTTTAATGGTAGGCACAACGCAGGCGTATGCTACCGCTTTATCGGTTAGCACTGGCTGGTCGGTTATGGTAAGCGTCAGTCCGGTAACAGCTTCTCCGTCCACAGGAATAAGTCCGGCGTCAAGGTTGGTAAGATTCATCGTGAATTCCCCCGCCCAGGGCTCGGCAGTACCGGCGCTCTCTTCAGGCTCTTCCACACGTATGCTTACCAGGCGCTCATCTGTGCTTACACCTTCCACGCCTGAAGCGTCTACCTCGAAACGGAGCATGGCAACCATTGGACGAAATATAAAGTGCCACACGCCGTCGCGCTGCGTAGGAGTGGCGCTTGCCTTGATATCGTTGGTTGAAATTGAAGCGGAGCCCGTCCACGATTGGTCTGAAACAACTGTTACCGGCACCTTTGTTTTATCGGTAGCCTCTTCGCGATAAGGATAGTAGGCATATTGCGGAGTGTCGCCCGATATCACGGACCCCGAAAAAGTTGCAGTAGACACCGGTGTGGTATTTGTGCCTGTGAACTCGGCATTAGCAGTAGAACTTCCGAACACGCCAATCCGGTCGCCTGCCGACCAAAGAATTCCGGTTTCATCCGCTTCGCTCGCGTCATCTATCATCGTTCGCGACACAAGCGAGCGCTCCATATCGGCCGTTATTTCTATTTTTTCCTTCCTTCCGGAATAGTCATAGGTATCCGCGCACCCTGCCGCTAAAACGACAAAAAGCGCCGCCGCCAACCAAGCAAGAAGCTGTTTTCTATTTTTCATAAATTTTTGATTTGTTCTATAAAACTAATCAGAAAGCATGCCGGATACAACAAAAAGATTCCGGCACACTCCCTGATAAGAATCATTACTTCACACCAAAACCTACACCGCTGTTGGTATAGCTGCTGTCGTAACTCTTTTGAATTGGTTCAACATCACGAACCAGCCAGACATAAGCAATATCGCCTGCTTTTGCAGTTTCATCCGTTGTTAAAAAATATGCTCCATTGTTGTTACTTATCCAATAATATCGAGCGCCATAAGTTGTTCTTGCTGTAGCAGATGTTCCCAATTTGCTACCAAACCATTTGAACATAAGTCCCAACTCTTTCTCATTAGGAACGCGCCATATTCCTTTGTCCGAGCCGTCTGATTCTTCAGAATATTCAGCTCCGATACCATTTCCAGTCGCTGCATTACCGAACGTCGTAGAAATTTTCTCTGAAGCTATCTTAAATGAATTTGGCAAGCGGTCCTGAATTGCACCTACACCATGTGCGGCATAATTACCTTCTATATCATATAAACGTAAACAATCATTGCTAATACCCGAAACGGTTATAGTTCCAGTGCCTTCATCATACGTAGAGATATTCGTTGTTAACTCATTATACGATTTTAGGGCTCTTATTGTCCGCACTAAATTTTTTCCTGCTTGCGAGGCCTCATTGCCTGGTTTATCAGTTGGCTTCCAATATCCAAAACATACGCCTTCATCACTCCACCATGTACGGCCAACATTTGCAGTACTGGTAAGATATAGATGACCGGTTTTTAATTTAACATCCGTCGGCATTGAATTGTCTCCATACCAAATTACCAGACACTGGTTATGTGCCGGCAGGAACCAACGTATCTCATCTTTATCAATCGTACCATTACCATTTGTATCCCTGTTGCGGGTTATCATCTGATAAATGGAATAATTATATCCTGTTTTCAAAATATTGGAACCGCCACCTAATTTGCCCTCAATATATCCATTTTTACTTTCATCGATTACCTCCGACCATTCTTTTCCGACAAGCAATTTAGTACTCGTCATATTATCCCAGCCGTTATCTTCACTGGAACCAGTTTCCACATCACCATCACCTTCATCGCTTCCGTCGCGCATTTTCAGTTCCTCTCCTTCTTCAACAGTTTCTAGACCGAACGGATTGGAGACATCCAGATTCATAGGCGACTTAATGGAACGTTGCTGCAAAGCAAAAAGCGGTGTAACGGTATAGGAACTGTGCCCGTCCTTGCTGACACTTGTTCCCGAAGAAAGCATCATTTCGCGCGGGTCGGCACCCACAAAAGTTTCGAGAGCTTTATCTTCATAATAATACTCGTTTACATAGGCGGCTACATAAACGATGCTTTTATCGTTTGAGACAAGGAAATATTTCTGGCTTTCCTCATTATTGATATCCTTCAGATATCCAAGCAACTCTTTGATGTTGCACAAACCGTTTTTCATAACCTCGCCATATGACTGGAATGTAGTAGAAGAAGCAGGTTTTCCGAACATCACCCAGTCGATATCATCATCGCTGTTCCAATCGCTGTCTTTTGTTATAGTCTTGATTGTATAAGGAGTTTTTATTGCCAAAGCATATTCCGAAAGATTCCCACCGACAGGTATCGCAAAGAGTACTTGCTCATAATGAGAATCTAAGTTAACATTGAGAGCATCATTCTTGCTCAGGATACTTCCCTCGGCTCCGTGTTGAAAGTCATCTCCGTCGTATGCGTCCGATTGCGCCTCCACAATGATACTGTTCACACCTGTAACTGTTACCTTATAAGTGTATTTCACGTTGCGGCGCACAGTAAAGTTGTTATTGCTTCCACTTACAGAGGAAAAGTCGCCGAGATGTATCGTATACTCCACATCACCGGTAACGGTAGTACCGTCATCCTTGCCAGGACCATCGTAACGTCCCTTTACTACCACGTATGTAGCTCCGGCCGGAGCATACTTGAATTTATCATGATTACCGTTCTCGTCATCGCGTGTTTCACGCTTGTCATAGCTGGAAACATCCGCTGTCGTCTTCTGTACATTTTCCTGAGTATAGAAAAAAAACTGCCCGTTTTCAATAGGTATATTCATTTTCTTCCGCAGAGAAGTGCCGGAAGCCGCCTCGTAATCCAAATTGCCAGGGAAAGTTCCTTTTACATTCTGATTACCTTCTTTATCCACCCAGCCCGTGCGCTCCATTAATGTAGAGGAGTTGGAATAGTTGTAAATATCGTAGCTTACCGGAGTGAATGTAACACCGGTGCCATTTTCGAATTTGAAAATGGATTTGGAAATCATGCGGCGCAGCACTAAGCAGGGATCTCCTTTCAAGTCATTATTTCCCTCTTCAAGAATAATAGTGCCTTCCTTATCTTCATGTTCATACTTTCCCGACATCAGAACAGCTGTTTCAACGATATCCAATTCGTCTGAACCACCAGTGCAGAAATTGTCAATCTCCGCTTTAGTCATAGCCTTCAGCTGGTCGAGGGATACATGAACGAATTGTTTGTCGTAGTTGGCCACGGCATAAAGATACCATTCCCCACTGTACAGCTCGTCGGTTTGTACGGTGACCGTATACTTGTAGTTCGTTTCACTATCATTTACTTTGGTTGGTGTGCCCAAATCCGTTATTTCCACTACTACCGGCACTTCGTCCGGCTGGGATTTTTTGTAGAAAAGCAGTGCCACTTTCTCAACAGAAGTTTCCTGCGCGTCAGTGGCTTTTGTCATGACTGCTTCGCCGGCTTCGGGCACGGAGATTGACAAGGTTAGAGAGCATGGCAGCCCCTCTCTCACGGTTTTTTCCATTTCGTCTTCCTGACAGGAGGCAAAAGCCAATACAGCTATCAGGACACACAAAGTCTCTATTATCTTTTTCATTGTATTTTATCAGCTGATTGGTTATTTGAATGTGACGTCATTTTCGATAGTGGTGTATTCCTCCACCTCTATTGTGGTATCCTTCTTTATAGAAATCTTTGGACCTGAGGCCACCACACACATTGTTTCTTCAGGCTCCACCTTTACCATTGTTGTGGCAGGCGCTTCGTAAGCCTTCTTGTTGTTTTGCTCTTGTTTTTCCATTTTTACACTTTTTTTGGATATTGTGAATCCGTTACGAAACGTAACAGAAAGCTTTGTTTTAATTTGTATTAAAAAATACTTTCCGGACGTCAATGGAAAAACAATCTTTTAAGCGTTCTTCCATTTATTCGCCCTTCCGCTTCATGCGATATTTATAGTTATTATCGATTATAGCCTGCGGCAATAAATCGCCGTAGACAGTAACTCCGGAAACGTTTGCCGTACGTTTCCCTACGAAATCCAGCAACATGATACCGGTACTGCCAACTGTTTTATCTGTTCCTGTCAGATATTCATAGATAGCCGGATTTGTAACAGCGGCATTGTTTGAATATGAATTGTATGACGCAGCACTGCCGATGTAGCCGGAGCAATGGTTAATAAACCACGTATTCGTATATGCGCTGTTAGTATGACTTCTTGCAGACATTTCCAATTCTTCTTTTACCAGACTTATTTTAATCGTGGTACTTTCCGGATTATAATTGTCCTGCACTACAGCATACCCTGTGGCCGCCCCTTCGTATTGCGACTTGAAATAAACACCCGTACGCACATCTGCGCTGCCTGCCGGCCAACCGGAAATAAATGTCGTTCCGCTCAAGGCTTGTGTAGCATAGAATCCATCGGGAGACGTTCCTTGATTCGGGCGCATTATGATAAGTATCTTTCCTCTCATTTCGCCTATCGTCAAATCGGGTTTAAAAACGACTTTACGTGCTGAAGGATAATTGGTGGCGTTGTTCAAGAAGTTAGTCATACATTTGTTAAACATATCCATACTGAAACTCGTATTAACAGGATACCCGTAAGCACCCTCATTTTCCCACCTACAGGTTACAATAATAAACTCTCCAGGATTTTTAGCCAAAAAGGTATTGAATGTGGAAAAAACAGTTTTCATGTCTGTTTTACAAGAAGTCATACCATGATAGATTGGCAGATTCCTGTTTCCGTCAGAAGTTTCGTTTGAAAGCCTGGTGCCGGTGGTTGTCGGGCGCAAGTCAAAAGCGCGAATGCCCATAGCAAGCTGCTCTTCAATCGTATAGTCTTGGCATCTTCCAGCCGTGATTAAATAACCAGCGTTTTGAGTTGCCGCATCGTGGGTGCCGGGAATCGAAAGCTGCGACACATATATGTCGTCATCGAGCGGAGTTATCCAGTTGTTGCCGTTCTGCGTGGTAGGATACCAGCCGAGGGTGAGCGAACCCTTAGAACTTGCGGCATACTCAATAGTATTGCCATTCTTGTCGCTACCCCCCCCTATAGTCACCTCATGCGTGACCTCTCCGGTGGCGTGTACACGTACATCTATCTGATTTTCGGAATCGACAGGCAACGGCGGCAGGAACACCGTAAAAGTGACCGACTGTCCGGCCTGCAGTTCGAGAGAATAGTCCGTTCCATTCTTTATGCGGACAAAAACGGTTTCCGTATCGTCGCCGTTTTCAGCTTCGACAATCTTATTGGCTGCCATATCATATTTGAACTCACCTTTTACAGGCGAATTCTTTTTCACGATACTTATACCTGTCAATAAAACGGTCTCCGTATTGTTCGTCTCGCGGCCGCGCACCGTGATGTTGAGCGTAGTCATTATGGGACGGAATTTCAAAGAGACCTCTTCAACAGGTACTGTCGACAGATTCGCCACCATATAGGCGTCGGTCATGTCGGGAGTTGTTGTATAATGGCCGTCGGCGTCGGCCACTCCGTCGACAGTGCAAATCTGGTTGCTGTTTATCTGAAACGTGGCTATTCCGTTCTGTACGCTCACACGGTTGTCATCGGCAGGATATACGGCATAGAAATTATGCTCCTCTTCGTTTCCCCAGGCCAGGCCTTCGGGGTTATACTTAAGCGTGCTTTTATGTTTGTTGTTTTCGTCGATAGGGGCAATCACTTCATAGTCGGCACGCTTCACGTCTTCCGCCTCATCGCAGAAAATGCGCACTTTGTCGCCGTCCACCCAATCTATCTGGTAGTTGTCGTTCTCGTTCCAGGCCGTATGGGTTTTCTTGTCGGGAGACAGTGTGAAATTGACAACAGAACCGGCCGACGGCTTGTTTCCGCCCTTACCGCTATCGTCGCTGCACCCGCAGAGCGTTCCTGCCAGCACGAACGCCAGGGATATTGGCAATATGTTCTTTTTCATTTTCCTGTTAATTTACTCGTTCCATTTGTCTAACTCGAAATCACCGCCCACCTCATGTCTTTTAATGTCGACAGTGGTGTTCTTGTCGTCGGTCACAACTTTTTCTTTGGAGAAACCTGCCATGAAACCGTCCTCCAGTTCGATTTGAGACTTCCTGGTGGCAGGAGTCTCATACTCTTTTTCTTTAAATCCACTCATTATCATATGTTTTAATAATTAGAAATTCATAATATGCTCTTATTTACCACGGAGAGTTTATCGGAGATTTTCGCCTTTTTCAAAATAGCACAGGAGCATTGCCGGTTTTGTCGAGAAGAATCATACGGAAAGCCGGCGGAATGCTTCCCGACAGCCTGCCCTTGTGTTTTGCACGGAAAGGCCAGGTTTGAAAAAAAATATTTTTTTTACATGTAAAAAAATCTCCCGCAGCAAATCAAAATTATCTCAGAGATAATCGAAAATATCTCAGACATATTTCAAAATATCTCAGAGATAATTTTCGCCGTGTATACACCTGTTGATTATCAGCAGCTTGCGCGGTGACCGTTTTTGTCTGTTTAGGAAGCGCATTGCGCACTGAAAGATTGCATTATTCTGCAAGCCGAACCGCTGAAAGCCGGCAGGGTCTTCAACGGTCATGCTTGCCATATCCGTAATGCCCGTAGCCGTAACCATAGCCGTATCCGTAGCCCCTACGATCAAGGTCGATACCGTTGAGCACCAGTGCCATGTTATTCAGCGTCTTTTCCTGATACAGCGTCTCGATATCGGGCAGCTGACGGCGGTCCAACCTGCCTGCGCGCACCACAAAGATCGTAAGGTCTACAATGCGGTTTACGATAGAAGCGTCGGCTATGATACCTACAGGCACGTTGTCGACGATAATATAATCATAGCGTGTACGCAACTCGGCAACCAGACTGTCAAGACGCCCGTCCATAAGCAGTTCCGCAGGATTGGGCGCAACTGTTCCTGCTCCGATCATATCAGGCGTCTTGCCTGCCTCGCCCTTTTGAAGCACATCGTCCAAGCCGAGCGAGTAATCGGCCAAATAATCGGTAATGCCTGAATGGCGTCCGGACAGCAGCAAACGGCTCAGCATGCCCTTGCGGATGTCGAGGTCGAGCATTACGACCTTTTTCTTGGCATAGATAAAACTCATGGCAAGGTTGCGGGCTATGAAAGTCTTTCCGCTGCCTTCATTGAACGATGTAAGTGTGATTACCTGCATGCGCTTTTCCTTATTCTTGCTCATGAACGACATTTTGGTGCGCAGTATGCGCATGGCTTCCGCGACCTCACGGTTACGGTCTTCTTCAGCGGCAGGAAGCTGCGGAGCCTTACGGCCGCGGCGCCTTATGGCCTTTTTATCCAACGGCACCTCTCCGAGGAAAGGAACGCTTACTACTCCCTGCACGTCCTTGCGGTTGTGCACTCTTGTGTCCATGAAAAGAATCATCAGGAATCCCACGCCGGGAATGGCGATGCCCAGCAAAAAGCCGAGCAGCAGAATGCGATTGCGGTTGGGCGAAATGGGCGAGTTGCCTCCGTCGGGAGTATCGACTATACGCGCGTTGTTGTCGGCCATTGCCTGCGACAGGGCGTTCTCCTCGCGGCGGTTAAGCAGAAACAGATAAAGCGTCTCCTTGATTTTCTGCTGGCGCTCGATAGAGAGCATCTTGCGTTCTTTGGTAGGAATGGTAGTTACACGCGCCTGTGCGCGCATTTCGGAGCTCTGCGCGTCTTTAAGGCGCACATTCAGGCTCACGATAATATTATCCACCGCGCGTATTATGCTCTGCTTCATAGAACGCAGCGAATTGTTCAGCTCCTCCACCACGGGGTTCTGGTCGCTGCTGTCGGAAATAAGCTTGTTCCTGCGCAGCCGCATGGCATTATACTGGTTTATCTGACTTTCGAGATCGACGTCCTTTATGCCTGTATTGGCGGGAATAAGGTCGGTTTCCTTGCCGGGGTCGGTGAGATAGTCCTTAATGTAACGCACCAGGCGCAACTGCGTTTCCAGTTCAATGGCGTCGGCGTTGTACTTTTGCGACTCTCCCATATAGCGCCCCGCAACCGAACCTATATCGACAAGCTGGTTGCTGCGCTTGAACGACTCGAGGTCGGACTCCACGCCCCCAAGTTCCTTTTCGATGATAATAAGCCTTTCGTTAATGAAATCGGCCGTGTTCACCGCCACCTGGTTCTTGTCGTTTATGGCGTCCTCGTTATATACGGTGATAAGTGTGTTCAACACATCCTCGGCACGTTCGGGAGAGCTGTCTTTCAACGAGAGTGTGAGAATGGACGACTCGGCCTCCTCCTGCTTTATGCCGAGATTATTTCTGTAGTATATGCTCATGGCCGACATCGGCACTTTCTTCACGACTATCGGCACCCCGAACCAGCGCTCATTGCAATAGTCGGTAGGAGTAATCTGAATCCTGCCTTGCCTGGTTGCCACCGTGTCGTTCAAACGAGCCTCAAAGGACGGTTCAGAGCTGTCGTTCCACGAAACTTTTGCGGTTTTCGAGTCTTTAAGCGTTACGGTAATACTCAGGGAATTCTCAGCTTCAGCGTCCGGAAACGTGACGATTACGGGGGTCTTCTTATAAAGTTCCTTATAGCGCAGGCCGTCTTTCAGCAGATAGCTCACATCGGCATGGAGCCTCTGCACCACCTCGCGCATAAGTCTCTTGGAGCGGAACTGCAGGATTTCGTTGGCCACATTCACCTTGTTTATGATGTTGTCATAGCGGTCCAGTCCTGCGGCCGAGGAGGTTTTATTTGAAGGATCCTTAATTGTTACGGTAGCCGACCGGAAATACACTTGCGGAGTGCGGGCATAATGCAGCCACGCCAGACTGACACACAATACTACGGACAACAGGAACCACTTCCATTTCGACGCCAGATATGACAGTATGTCGAGCAGGTTTACGCTCTGATTGTCCTTGCCTGAGGATAAATGATTATTCTGCATTGTCTTTTATATATTATCAACTATTTGGTTGCCCATATTATAGAACATACAGCTGTAACCAACGAGAAAGCTCCGGTAATATATTGCCAAACCTTGTCGTTCTTGTCTTTCCTGCGGTATTTGGGCTCAACATACACGATGTCATTCTGCTGAAGATAAAAACAAGGGGAATTGAACAGATCGTGACTGCGGAGATCGTGCAGAAAAACCTGCCGTTCGTCACCTATCTCGCGTATGACCGCCACATTGTTCACACGGGCATTCGTGGCAAGGTCTCCGGCATTGGCTATGGCTTCCAGCAGGGTGATACGGTCTCCGTCAACACTGAACGTACCGTTGTTCCCGACAGCTCCCAATACGGTGTATCTGAAGTTAAGGAAATCAATCGACACCAACGGGTCTTTAATATACTTGCCTTCGATAATGCGGTTTTTTATAAGTTCCGTCGCTCCGCTTACGGTCATCCCTTCCACATGCAGTTTGCCCAGAATGGGAAAACTTATGTTACCGTCGATGTCCACGCGGTATCCCTTTTCACTTACTTCGGCAGAAGCGTTGGAAGAAAGGGAAACGTCACCGTTGGTTGCGATTTTGAGTCCGCCGTTCTGCACATTAAAAGGAATTGCGAGTTCCGGCTGCTTGCAGCTTACGGTAATACTAAGCCTGTCGTCCCTGTGGATAAGGGCCTCATGTCTGATCTCGAAAGGATAACGTTCGCCGGCATTCATATCCTGTAGGTAAACGAAGTCCTTGCTGCCACCGCATGACGACAATGTCAGCAGCGCACTCATAAAAAGCATGAGCACATGGATTTTTTTCATTTTACACATTGCTTTGATCTTAATATATTTTTTGTATTCTCTTTCTATTATTGTTTGCCCGTGTCTGTCCCGCCTTTTTCATCCGCTGCCAATGAAGCGGCGCACAACCGGACAGCAGCTTCATCGGGACGGCATTCAAGTTTGCCAATCCTGACGGAAGTTATTATCTCTGTAAGAGTATCATACATACAGTCACACATTTCCTTGTTGTTGCGTATGGCCGAGCAACCCGGCAACAACGTTATAAAAGCGTCTACGTCCGTGCATGAAACAAAGCTATTCTCCCCGCTCTGGCGCAAACGTACGATACCAGCCAAAAGACATTGCCGATTCTTGTAGCATGGTGTCTTTCCGCTCCACGGAGTGCCGTAGACGGTGACTTTACCACCTTCCGCACGAACGGTAGGATTGTCGTCATTCAGCAGCGTGCACTCCGGAAAATGCCGGAGCCACAATGCGGCATGCGTGCTTTTTCCTGTGCCGCTCTTGCCCATAAAAAGGTAAGCATTACCGTTCAACACTACGGCCGCAGCATGCAATGAAATGCCTCCCCTGAAAGGAACCGACAAAGAATAAACGATACGAAGCATGGAACTAAGAGCATATCCCACATATGGGTCATACCAAAGCATATTGACCCGTGCCAAACGGAACGTACGGTCGGCACACAGTGTATGAATCGGAGTATCGGACATATAATTCAGTTCCACAATATAGTTATCGCCATATTCCGACAGACGCACATGCCCCATATCATTCTCCGCATCATCCAGTATACGTACTTTACAGCCGTCGGAGACAGGAACGTCGCAGGCCGTGAAATGAAACAGAATATCATCTTTACCTGCATGTACGTCTATCCCTTGATAGAAAGGGACGAATGACGGAAGCAGGCTATGTATGTCCTGTTCCTCGGGCAAGGAAACTTCAAATATGAACTCTGCAACCTTATAATAGTAATCTATCAACATCTGATTTGTCCTTTTAAAAGTGTTGCCACTGTCCAGAAAAATTCTTCAGGAGCATATCGGCAGGAAAAACCTGCATTTTGCATAAAAGAGGCTGCCGTATGAAATTTGCGTCTCCATGTGGATTGCATTTCCCGTCTGTGCCCGTCCTTATATTGCCCGAAATTGCCGCCTGACATTATGATTTTCAACAAGGCGTCGCAGGATATATGTTTTTCCTTGTATGGCAGATAGCTTTCCGGCATTCCCAGCACTGTCACGAGGAAAGAATGCAATAACCGGCTCCAGCGGCCGAGCCCCGCCCTGCGGTATATTTCCTTTATCTCATTGCCGTCGAAGCTGTCATGCAGATTGCAGTAAGCGCGTGCAAGGTCGCAAAGCTGACGGAGACCGATACCTTTTCCCATTGCATGTTTCATAATATGACTATTGAGCAGCAACAAATTCAATTCAGGAGAAGGTATCATGATATTCGTACCGGCCGTACATTCTGTCATCTGCACGACATATCCCTTTTCTCGTTCCACCGTTTTCAGATACGTCCTCAAAAAAGGATTGTGCAGGTCTACAAGTCTCGGATGATGCTCTATTTCGGCTCCGTTCCAAAAGTAAGAGACACTTCCGTCCGGTAACTTATCTATAGAAATTCCTTTTTCCCGCACTAATTGTTCCGCATAAATACGTTCGGTTTCATCGGGAAAATAAAGGTCGATGTCACCGGTTTCTCTCAACAGCGGATATTCATACATGCCGGCAACGCCCTGGCCTTTCAGCAGCACGGGATGTAGTCCATGCAAATCAAAAAAGGCGCAGACACGATATACCGTCTCGTTCATCTTCCGGCTATAACGCTCTATTTTATCAATTTCAACAGTCCAACGGCACAACAAATCTTCCGGTGGAAGAAAATTGTCCGGAAGATAATTCAACCCGCGATAAACAACTCCTGTAACAGTCTGTTGCAAGGCCAGACTGAACACCTTGCGCCAAATTTCACCGGATATAAGAAAAAGAGAATCCGAATCCGTTTCCTTTTCCCACAAACCGGCTCGCAACAGAGTTAAAAATACTTTATGCTCTTTTTCGGACGGCATATACATTTGTCAAGGCAATATCAACCCGTATGTAATCCATTCGTCCAATTGTCTCTTTACATCTTCCAATACAATTGCCTTATCTACGGCATATTCCTCGCACAACATAGTGGCCAACATTTCAGCCGTAAACTCTCTGCCTTCCGCCAGCTTCCACATCCGAGAAGCTGTGGCATTCAGAGTATACACGTTCGTCAGATTCACCGTATCGCCGGAATCCACTATCATGTGGTGACTTCCTATCTTACGCAATTGCAAATTCGGTTTCAGTCTCATTGTTAGGTTTATTTTATTCAGAATTTTTTCCCCGACAGAATGGAAACTGCTGTCAGCCATACAATCTTTATGTCCTGCCATATGCTCCACGTCTGCATGTACTCCAAATCCATACGCAGCCGTTCCAGCATCTTCTCCATTGAATCGGTATAACCGTTGTACAATGTAGCAGAGGAGAATATTCCAGGCCTCATTCCGTATAACATGGTATATCGCGAATCTGCAAGCAGAATTTTGTCTACAAAGAACTTGCGTTCAGGACGATAACCGACAATCGACATATCCCCTTTGAGAACGTTCCATAATTGCGGGAATTCGTCTAAATGGTGTTCTCTGAGAAAACGTCCCGTACGGGTAAGACGTTTATCCTTTTTTTCGCAAAGATGCGGAACACCGTCTGCCTCGGCCGTTACAACCATAGAACGGTACTTATACAAAGTAAAAATCTCACCTCCATAGCCCACGCGCTCCTGCTTGAAAAAGACAGGCCCGCCATCTTCGATTTTAATGATGATACAAAAAACCAGCAACAAAGGTGAAAAAAACACCATGCCGCAGAAACTTACCAAAACATCAAAAATACGTTTAACAACCATCATTCACATACTACAATTAAATACATATCCTTTATTAACAGACAACTTGACTGTTCCGCTTGAACTTTTTCCAGTTTCCGTCAATTCAGAACAGCAGAATTTTATGTAGGGGGGGGTAAATACGAGTTTCACATTTTCTGAAAAATCCATTTGAAATATTTGCATAGCTATTGTATGTTTACAAAAAATTATGTTTGAGCTATTTTTATATACAGGCAGAAACGCCTTTAAGGTACACTGAGACAGAATATGCAAAGACAGATTTTTTCTCCTTTGATTTTCTATGACCCTGTAATTTTTTATCAGAATTCCTTTATTATATTTAAATACCGATTTATCATTTCCTGTTTTGTGAACACAGTATTATATCGCTCAAAAGCGTTCTGCGAATACTCCATGTAAGTCTTTTCATCCTTTGTGACTTCCATAATGGCCTCGGCCAATGCCACAGGATTCTTTGGCGGCACATTCAGTCCCGAAACGCCATGTTTGTTCACCCACGGAACTCCGCTTCCGGGTATATTGGTCGCGACCACAGGCTTGCGACATGACATGGCTTCAATTTGCACTATACCGAAAGCTTCTGTTTTCTGTACAGAGGGAAGACAGAATAACGTACAGCCATGATAGTAAGCTGGCAAATCCTCTTCTCTGATTCTGCCGAGCAACTTCACTTTATTCACTACGCCGAATGTTTCTATTTCTGTTTCCAGCGCTTGTTTCAGCGGCCCCTCTCCACCAATCAAGACTATATAACCCTCCGGCAGATACCGAGCTGCCCGAATCAAATATTTAAAACCCTTATAAGGAACTAATCTTCCCAACGAGAAAATTATTTTCTTTCCGGGATACAAGGTTTGCATTTCTTTATCCTGTTGCGAAGAGACGGGAAAAATCCCGATAGGTAAGTATAGACTCTTATCTTTTACCTTTTTCAGATAAGATGAACCTTCCAGATAAGCCGGTGTTGTTGTAATGACAAGATCAGCCCTGCGTATCATCCATTTCTGCAAGGGCAAATAAAACATCAACCAAAATCTCTGTTTGATAATATCGCTGTGCCAATGCAGTATGACTTTCCCTTTGAATCTCGCGCAGAATAATGCAAGACATGCGGTCGGATCTGGATGATGCAAATGAACTATGTCATAATTCCGGCAAATTCGCGCCGATTTGACTATCAGTTCCGGACTAATCATCGTATTTGCGATGTGCGCCCATGTCCTGCAACAAATAATTCGTGACGTTTTTCCAATTTCTATAGTCCGATTCTTTCCTGTATAAGCAGCACACAGCATATCACATTCGACACCTTTTTCCGATAATCCGGTTGTCAAATCATGCATTACTTTTTCCACGCCGCCGCGGATGGGATAGAATTTTCCCAACTGTAATATTCTCATTATTTAGTTTCAGTAAAATTTTGTTTCTATGACCCTATCTACTTATAAGTTCGTCATAGAGCTTCAAATAATCGGAATAACGGTCTTCCTTATTAAAATGTGCCAACGCATATTTTCTGCATAAATTCCGATATTCCCCCTTTCCCTTGCTTTCAATGACCCGCACAGCACGAATGACTCCCTCAAGGTCACCCTGCTCCACAATGAAACCGGTATTTTCTGTCACGGCTTCGATACTTCCTCCCGTGCGGTAAGTAATGACAGGCGTTCCACAGGCAATAGCTTCCATATTAACAGTAGGATAATTATCTTGCCACGTTGGATTGATGAACACGGTGGCTGCCGAATACAACTCAGCCAACTGATTGATATTTTCAGTGCGTCCGATTCCTACTACATTTCCTGGAAGTTTCTTCTGCATATTCTTTCCGACACCTACCAAAACGATTACTTCATCATCATTCAACATTCCAGCCAAACGAATAAAATCATCAAATCCTTTTTCTCTGCTCCATATGCTGGCTACACCAAGCAGAATATGTTTTCCCCTAAAGTCAAACCTGTCCTTTACATGATCATTGCCATATATTTTAAATATTTCCGTATCTACGCCGTTGTGGATAACACGCATGTTATAACCGTGGAAAAACGATTGTTCCAACTCTCCCTTTATCCATTTCGACACGGGAACGATAGTAAGCCTATCGGCCGACAAAGATGTGGATGCAACACGCTTATCAATATAATTACGGCGAGAACGGTCGATGAACCAACTCGCAGGAAACTCACGCTGCTGGGGGCACAATCTGCATCCGGTTTTCCATTTGTCACAACCCGCAAAAGAGTAATGATAACAATGTCCTGTATAAAGCCAACAATCATGTACCGTCCATACCACAGGGACATGACACTGCACCAAATATTTAAACAAGATCTTATAATTCAGAAAATACCCATGAACATTGTGAATATGTATAATATCAGGCTTCAAATCCTCTATCTGTCGAATAAATTGCTGTGTAGCTCTGCTAGATGCTAACCCGTGACGATCAAAAAACCTTGTCATGATACCATGCCATGCTACGCTCCAACGATCACCCACAGGAACAAGTTTAGATTGGCAAAACTTAATGCCATCCCGCCCGCGACTGTAGGCTATATAGCTTTCCCAACCACTCTTCATGACATGTTCGCCAATTTCCTGCATGATATGTCCCGTAGAAGTGTTTATACGCAGTACGGGATTTATTTGCAACAGCTTTTTCATTTTTCTTTCAATAAAGCGAACAGGGTAATCCATTTTTTCATCACCGATTCTTCTGAATAAATGTCAACTACCTTCCTGGCATTTTCCGACATTTTTTTTCTATAACCAAAATCAGTCATCAATTTCATCATAGCTTCAGCCAATCCTTCAATATCCCCATTACTTACCAACAGACCATTGATCCCATTGTCAATTATATCTTTAGGGCCGCATTTGAAATCAAAAGAAACAACCGGAAGACCGCAGGCCATCGCTTCTATCATCACCATCGGAAATCCTTCGTAATTGGAACTCATAACAAGCATAGAACTACGGACATATTCATCCCCAAGCTTTTTGGTGGGCGGATTAATATGTGCTGTTTGGTGCAAGCCGGCATCGTCGATCATGCGTTTCAACATACTATACCATTCGCCCTGTCCAAAGATATCAAGACACCAATCACTATATTTATTCGTTTTCTGTACTAATCCCCAAGCCTGAATCAAGCGGTCAAATCCTTTCTGATAGTCCAATCGTCCCACTGCAATAATTCTTTTGGCGGAAACATCGGAATAATTGACGGCCATACGCATCGCAACATTGGGAATGACTGATATATTGTTCTGCATCCCCCAAAATCCCTCATCCTCATGCGTCAACACCACAAACTTATCAAATCGTCTGACAATCCGCTCATCTTGCTTTGTACGCCATCGATCGATAAGTCCCAACAGCCCCTTACGACCGTACTGCATACGAAAGAGCTTGCAGTAATGCAGCTCCAAAACCTTCTTGCTACCGTCCTTAATAGTAGGAAAGAACGACGATTCCGATGGATAAAGCGCCACTGTGATGTCGGGACGTTCGCACACGAGGAATTCCGTGAGCCTAGCACGGTGCAGACGACGTTTGTACAGATATAAAGGTATTCGCTTATATAGCGGCTTACCATTATCGAGAGAATAGTTAATCCCTAAATCAATCATTCTGACGCACGACGGAAACTCGTAAAACGGGCGGTGCCCCTGTTGGTCGGTAGTCACAACCAATACTTCATGACCGGCCTTAACGAACCACTTCACCTTGTTGAGCAGCACACGCTCCATCCCTCCCGGATTATAAAGCGAACAATGACAATAGATTATTTTCATTTATGCTGTTAATTACGATTTATTTCCATTTTCCACATCCGCTTTACCTATAGAACATCCATTAGCATTGGAGTGTATGCATAGAAAAAGAGCAAAAACTACAAATAAGTCGGACGAAACTTTAAACCATTGGATAAAATTGACAACAAGCACAAGTAAGAACATACATTTGAATGTTGGAAATCTTCGGCACAACACGCGACATGTTTGTATAAAGAATATACAAAATACTACAAGCCCCACGACTCCAAAATAAAATATATAACGCAAATAACCAATATCGGTTTCCATGTAGTAGCCATGAAAATTACCTACAAAATAAGGGTCATAAGTATCAAGAAACTTATCTGCCGGATTATTCATATAACCATCGCCGATAAGCCAAGTCTTAAGGTTGTCCGGCCACACGACCATTCTCCACAGAATATCATTTGAATTAGTCTGCCACTCGCCTGTTTCCGCCAAAGAGAAAAAACCTTCGAATCCGAACCTAAGATTTTGTTTAAAAGCTAAATTTGTGGTATATAGAAAGATACAAATTGATACAGCCAAAACAACAATGACGGACAATTTTGTCACTAATTCCATATCCTTCTTCACGAAAACAGTTATATAAATGATAAAAGCGCATGCAATGACCGAACCTATCGTGGTTGACCGCGATATCATATTCCCTACAATGCTTATGAAACAAATTGATACAATATAGATCCACACTAAAGCTTTTTCCCGATTACAACCAAGCAAAAAGGCAATCATACAAATTACAACAGAAAACCGGAAACCTGCCACATCCAGCGCACACCCGATACCATGCAAACGAACTCCGTTCACATTTCCCATATAACTTTCTCCGACAAATATAGAGTTATACCACTCCGATGCCGCTGCATAACAATTAAAAATCAAGGCTAAGACGCATTGCATTACGCATACGGCAAGCAGATAATTAACTACAAGAGGCACCGTTACCTCTCCATGAACATATTTGATAAGCATGACAACGGAATAGGCACCGCCAAGCCACACCCACATCGATATGAAATATATAGCAAAGGTGTCATCGGGAGTATTATTTACAGTAATCGCTGCATACGTGATCAACGATACCAATAATGCCCAAAGGGTCAAGCTTATAAAATCAAAATCAACACCAGCGTGTCTTTTTTTTGCCAAATTCAGAAACAAAATAACAAGGCCGAAAGCGGCCAAAATCATCTTGGAGTTGGCTATAGGAAATATCGCCAGTACAAAAGGAAAGAAATAACAGCTCGTAACTACTAACGTTATTGTGACCAACAAAGCCTTAGTTATATTCATCTGTATATTATACCGTAAATAAATTTAAAAACCAAAGCATTATAAGCTCGGTTAACAAAAGTGAGATCATGCGCCACCATCCACTGCAATACTCGTGTCCACAATGCTTGGTTACGATTGCTCATAATATCACGGTCGGATTCCGAAAACCATTGACGCCAAAGCAGCATATCGGACTTGTTTCCGCTGAACAAAAAGGGTAACTTGACATTGAGTTTGAACCAACTGATCTCTTTTTCTATAGAATCATCGACAACCCAGCCCTGCACAAAGTCGCATACATCAATTGTATTCCTGTACAACTCACGCAAATGCGCCAAAGAATAGTTCTGGGTCATTGCGCCATAGTTAGTACGAATATAATGATAAAGCGGTTCTGCGACATGCCCCACGCGCTTAGCATGTACCAGCAATTTTATCATTGTCATATCCTCGCCCATCGAATTCCTTTCGGGAAATCTGATCCTAGATTCGACATAAAGCGAGCGGGCAACCAATTTATTCCACACATTATACTTCAAGCCTCCTGCAAGTAGCACGGAAAGAGCCTCGCGAGGAGTTGCGGCCGACGGCTGACGCATCGTGCGAGAATTGGAGCCGAATGTCAGAAACCAGTCGCACCAAACATAGTCGCAGCCGTTCCTTCGGGCCGCGTCGTAAAGGCGTTCGAGCATATTCGCCTCGGCATAGTCATCGCTGTCCCAATGAAAGACGTATTGACCGCAAGCCGCAGCCAGGCCCGTATTGCGCGCCGCCGGAAGTCCGCGGTTGACGTCATGCGTGAGGATCGTCACTTGAGGCCGCCGCCATGGATAACGTGAAATCACCTCACGGAGCACCTCGATACTAGCATCGGGAGTGCAGTCGTCGACGAAAATAAACTCGACATCATCGAGCGTCTGGTTCATCATTGACTCCGCCGCCCTGCCGATAAAGCACTCGACGCCATAGACCGGCACCACCACTGACACTTTAGGGATTCTTCCGTATTCCATACACAAAGTAGCGGACGAGAATCTTGACACGCTTCAGAAGCGGCAGCTGATCCAATTCGTTGAGCCTGTTATAATAAAAGTCGAAATAGAACCTCTCGTCGAAGACCGGCGACTTACGATAATATTCCCACCAGATGTCAAAATTTACGCTCCATTTTCGCCACGGCTTATGCCCGTTGAAATGAAGATTGCCATATTTCATCCCATCCTCGAACTCCTGCGCCGTATATTGCCTGATCCATTTCGCCGGCTCCTTGATCCCATAATAAAACGAATAATCCGTCATATTATATTTGGGTGCAAGGAAAAACACACGATCATGACAAACAATGTTGAGGGTATCCTGATCTTGATACTTCCATTTTTGAGAAGCAATTTCCACGAATTTGTCTGTCAACCCATCCTGACGGATAAGGGATGAATTGAGCATTATGAATCCGGATTGAAGATAATCCCCTGGAGTTACACAGGGCAGAGTCTGAATATATTTTTTGCCATCCTCCGACAAATTCAAGCCCAAGTCTTTTGTTGCGGCAAGATAGTTCGAGCCAAGTTCTATTGAATAAAGGCTGCTTAAATCCGACCGAAATATAATATCCGTATCAGCGTATATTATCTTATCATAATGTGGAATGAGTTCAGGAATCAACAAACGATAGTAAGCCGGAGTAGTAATGCCTCGGATCTCGAAAGCGCCATCGAAAACATCTCTGACAGAGACATAATTTATCATGCAATTACTATGGAACACATCGGCGATCTGCGAAAGCAAGGCTTTATCAAGGCTCTCTCGCTCGGAATGGAGAACATAGATATCATAGAATGTCTCCGGCTCCGCATTCATCAGCAACGAAGTAAATGCCACAGCCGCAGGCACAACCAGATTGTTGTCAAAAGCAAATGCAACGGGAATTACATTCATAGCCTTACGACTTTAGGAATAGACGCATATTGCGGGCTTTTCAGAAAACTGCGCGCCTTATCAATAGACTTCAGCTTGCGCCGAAACATTTCACGGTCACCTTTCACCAAGGATACCGCAAGTCCGAAAATATAGAAATAACCGATGCAGACCCGGTTCCAAGCCCTTATGAAGGGATTGTGCTCCGACTCCTGAATGAAGCGGGTCCAAAATACCTTGCGGAAGAAATAATCTGCCTCGACCATACGCTTAGCCCTGTCGACGTTCTGCAAGGTGGTGCCCGCATCGAGATGCACAATACCCGATCCAAAGAGAGTCAGCTGTTTCAATCCGATGAGATGCATCTTATAAAACATAACTTCATCCTCCCCCATCGGATACGACATCGTATCCAGCCACCGTTCCTCTTCAAAACATATCTTGAGAAAATCCGCCTTCTGGCATAAGAAACAATTCCCCGCATTGGTATTGGACAAGTATGCCCGCGGCTCGGGAGACTTGTTATAGGAATAGCCACAGGTGCGCATCACCCGATAACCATATTTCCTGTCGCCTCTCCTTGCAAGCATTCTTCCCGACAAAGTCATCAACAGCTCACTTTTCAGACTGCGGGAAGAATTGTAGAACGTATCCGGAGACACTACCTGCGCTTCATTTTCACGAAGAACGTTGAATAACAACTCGACACCCACAGGAGGAAGATATATGTCGTCATCGAGAAACAATATCCATTCGGTTTTGACTTCGTCATAGGGAAGCGCACGCTGGGCTACCATGCCCTTCGGAACACGGACATAGCGCTCCCTGCCACAAGTCTCCGCGGGCAGTGGATAACCTTCGGCGATATATACAATTATATCCTCAGGTGGCAGCGTCTGCGCACAAAGAGAGTCTAACTCCCGCTGAAACTTCTCTCCGGCCATACCGAGCGTACGTATGACAACCGTATATTTCATCATACAGACAAATGTAATAATGATGCCGCGCAGCCAAACATCTTTTTAACCTGCGGAGTGATGTATCTATTGAAAATAAAACCGGCCATCACCACCAAAACCGCATATACAGCATATTTAGCGGCATCGACATAAAGAACACCCAAATAATCGGAAATCTTCACACTAACAGGGATAAGGATCTTATGCAGAAGAAGGATTTCGAAAGAAATATCAGGAATGCATTTTACATATTTTTTCCCCCCCCCATTTATTGAAATAACTTCCAATACCATCGGGCGACACCGCATTGGCCAGAATACATATAAAGCAAATTATACCGACCCATTCGATATCTGTCGGAGAGAAAAACGAATAGAATGCTCCCGCTAGAGCGACAATGCTCAATATATTGAAAAAAAACTTGTGAGTAGCAAGCCATCCCGCCACATTCTCTCGTCTCAAAGCCATTCCGAGCAGAATACCAGCAGACATTCCCGCAAGTCCCCGCCATAAAGGCATATAAAAAAAGCCTTTATACGTCCAAATTTCCAGCGTGCTGCCCCACAACAGGAAAAAGAAACCGTAAACGCCGATAACTATCACTGAAAATATGCAGATCGCTACTTTCCTCGTAACGTTCACTAATAACCAATATAACAGGATCGCTCCATAGAAATAGACAGACACATACCATGCACTCTGTAAGATCACCATGCAGCGCACATGGAACAATTCGGTAAGACCCACTCCTTGTAACATAAAGAGTTCCCTAATAAAGGACAGCCCCCAATGGTCATATGAACTCTCCGAATAAAATTGCGGAAACGCCAAACTGTATCCGGCATAAATCAAAAGTATCAACAAATATGCAGGGAAAACCCGCATTATCTTTTTGATGATGAATTTTCCGAATTTATATCTCTTAAACGCATACGAGACATAAACATAAAAGCCCGACACGATGAAAAAGAACTCGACCGGCAAAAAACCGTATTTCATGCTCGTCCACCATGCCGTATGCAAAAAAGCAATGACCAGAATAAACGTCAGCTTCAGAAAATCAAGCCAGTGATTTCGCCCCATGTCCTTTCAACATTAAAATCATCCTGTTCTTATTTCTAACCAACCAGATCGAAATGGCAGGCGAGAGGCAGATGAACGGCAAATATCTGTACGACACCGAAGCCTGGCGCATCCGTACCATTGTTCTCTTCTTCAGATCCTCAAGAGCCAACTGACGCACGATTTCCTTACGCCTCGGATAGTAGACATCGGAAGCAACTGTACTCAAGGTCCAATAATACATCATCACCGAATAATATATGTACAGCTCTTTGAGCCTTTTATCGCCGATCTTATCACTTTCACAATAAAACACATCGCAAAGCGAAAACGAACCAGCAAGATTACCGATTCGGGCCGTGGTGGAAATCGAAGCCATTCTCTTACGATAAAGATACATGCGTTCATCGAGGTAGCCGCAGCGCAATTCTCGATTGGCGAAAAGACGGCTGAAAAAATCAATATCCTCCTGAAACGTTGTCCGCTCGTTAAATCTCAAATCGCCGATCGCATCCTTTCGAAGCAAGTACAGCACTGCAAACCATTCGCCGGCTATTCCATATTTCACCAGTTCATAATTGTCGAGCACTCGCCCTTCAACAACGAATTTACCATAGTTTCGAGGCTCTGTACATTCGAGGTTCTCATTAACTGCCTGATATTCAAATCTTACTATGTCGAGATTGAGTTTCTCAACGTATGAATAAAGTTTCGCCAAACAATCACGGTCCGACCACACGTCATCGGAATCGAGAAATATCAGCCATCGCCCGCGAGCTTCATCAATACCGCGGTTCCTCGCGGAAGAGAGCCCACCATTTGGTTTATGTACTACACGGAAATCCGCATGTTCGGCAACATAGGCATCACATATATCACCCGAGCCATCGGTACTACCGTCATCGACCAGAATCACCTCCTTGTTAGGAAAGCGCTGGGCCACAACGCTGTCGAGACAATCTGCGAGATAATCCTTAACATTATACACCGGGACAATCACAGAAATCATAGGAATAACTAATGTAAACTTAAATACGGCTTCTAAAGAATCCTACAAATCTATTGCACACCATTACTAATATACTGCATACATCCATTTGTAAACAAAATCTTTCCATAATTTTTTAAAATGTTAATTTTAGGTACATTCCAGAAAATCATCTTTCCAATATATATCTGTATTATAAAATGGTGTTGGCTTAAAAAACAAGTAATAAAAATATGACTACTTTTTATGATCAAAATATATTATATTTCACCTTTATCAATATCATAAGTCCATATTTCTTCTTTAGGCGCCAGGTTAGTAAATAGTTCCTTAATATATAAGCCGTTAGTCGAATTAAATTTCTAAATCTTTATACAGATACTCCAGATACAAATTTTCTATCCGATCATCTGAATTAATAAAAGATTACTATATATTTTAGGAGTTTTAGCCATTAATTGCGTTTTTAAGGAGTTGAATTGATCGATGTATATCTGATTCAAACTTTATCCACACTTCATCGCTGTCATATATAAATAATTGCTTATTCGGAGTATCAGCACAATACTCTAGGCCCGCAATTTTCAATAATGGAGAGATACGACTATCCATCATCCCCTCATATGCAAAAAAAGGTTTGCAAAATATAATAGAGAAAACTACAGCATGAAATGATTTGCAAAACACATATTTACTATATTTAACCAAATTCAGAAACTCAATAGGTCCTGTAGCTGTATAGTATTCAAAACGTGGATTTCTACGCCACCTTGATATGTTGTCAGGTATTGTGCATATAACTTTTAAATTATGTCGTTCGGCTATCTTCATTGCATCTACAAAAAGTTGTTTATAATCATCATATCTAGGTGTATAAGCCAATATGTAATCACCACTTACAAGAGGTTTGTCGCCAGCCAAAGCCGACCAATCCTGCGGATTCAATAACAATGTAGGATCAAGGACTATTTCGGGTTTGATACCTACAATATCCTCCAACATTGCAGCTGTATCTTTTTCTCTAACAAAAACTGAATCATATTTAGACACATATTCTCTTATGTAAGGGAACAAACTCTTTTTTAAACTTAGATGCATACTCGGTGCTGGCCCCATGCTTGCTGCGTAAGCAATCCGCTTCCCTTTCCTAACAAAATCAAGAAAATAAGCAAAATTAAAATCTCCACTTGTGGTATTCCAAATCTGGTCGCTACCAGAGATGTAGCAGTTGTAATCCAAATCGGCCAGTTTGAGCTCTTCCGCCGTAGAATAAGTCTTAGAAGAAAGGATGTACTGCTGCCTAAGAAATTTCTCGAACTTACGGTATTTTCTTATGTCATCGATCGCTAGCCGCGGATATCTTATCGCCTTCAGCTTCTTGAGCCACCCCTTATACATAAAGAACGGACTATAAATTTTTTTTTGTATATCTGTTCTAAAATTAATAATTTCACACTCATGCCCCAGGCTCAACACAACCTGTTGCAGAGCGTATGCCTGCAACATAGAACCATAGTTGTGCGAAGCATGAAATGTGATGATTCCAACTTTTTTCATAAATGATGAGGCGTATAGCGCAATAACCTATTACGCAACATATTGTTAAAAAACAAACGTTCTGACATTGTGAAACCGCAATAATAAATGACCACAACTCCTAAAATCAAGCATGAAATTGAACAAGCAAACAAACGTCCCCACCCTTCGGACATCGCACAAAAGACTATAAACGGCACGATAAAAGTAAGAATAGATACTATACCGATAGGTAGCATCACCTCACGGAGATATGCGCGAATAGATAGGCCTAACATATTGCGGCAAAACAGCAAACGAGAAATATTGCCCAAAATCACGAATATCAATGAAACAACCAGCGGAGTCACAATATTAAAGCCCTGTTTAAGTAAAACGTAAGCTACAGGAATATTAAGCAACAGAATCGAACCAACCACAATCTGATACCATTTAATATTTCCGGTCGCCATAAGCGATGTTATCATAGGGCCACCCAACGTGTCAAAAAGTGCTTCGAGAATTACTATTCGCGTAAATAGCGACGCATATTGCGGAACTTCCACAAGCCAGACATCAAGCAGGAAATTTATTTCAAGTAATACCGGCACAGAAATCAAAAGCAACAAAAAATATGAAAACTTTGAACTCTTGCACAGCAGACGACATGTTGCTACAGAGTCATTGGCTGCATAAGTTTTGGTGAGTTGCGGATTGACTGCTGATTGAAAGCCGCCGACAAGACCTTTTACAGCCCCTGTAACTTGCCCTGACACTCCACGAGCAGCATTCACCACCGGCCCGCCAAATATGTTTAGCAGCACCGATGCTCCCTGATCCTTCAATGTCCATGCAACCGTACCAAACATATTCCAACCAGTAAAGCCAAGCATTGATTTAACTTTCGGAATATCCATAATATGGCGTTTTAATGCACAGTTGCCAAACTTTTTGGTGCAGTATATTCTGTAGAAAAGCGAAGAACACAACTGAATAGCAAAGACGGCAAATCCCCATATTGCGAGTCGGTCGTATGGATAATATATAAGTCCTAAAACGATGAACAATTTGGCAAAAGTTTCCCCAAGTCCCACATATGCATAGATGTGCATGTGTTCATGCGAAATTATTGCTGCATTATAAGGTGTCTGAAGTATTCCTAAAACAGTTGTAAGTATTGTAGCTTGAAACACCCAATTGGCAGCACCTATTCTCGTTGCGGGAATATTAAGATTTGTGTTTACAAACCATACACCTATTGTTTCCGCCGCAATCAAAACGATTACAGCAATCAATGCATGAATCCTTACTGCAATATTGAATACTTTGTTGAATTGTCCTTCTGTACCTTTACCCAACTCATAGGTAAGATAACGTTGTGTAGCCACCGACATCGAGCCATTTATAAACGACATCAGCGTTATAATACCGCCCACCACATTGAATATGCCGAAATCCTCGACACCGAGGGCCTCGAGAACCTTTCGCGATGTGTACAAAGACACAACCATTGACACGAACGTCCTTATATACAAGGCTATCGTGTTCTTAGCTATGCGTTTGTTATCGACGATAGTCATCTAAATACTTTTCTGCCTATTATCTTAAATACGGTATAGAGCTTCTGGCCGGCAACACATACAGTGACGGCCTTATCGAACGCCACCGCAGGGTATAGCACGTCGAATATTTTGGCTGGCAATGCCTTTTTCACAGGAAAGCGCAATTGGTCGTTGCCGTTTACAGCTTCATCGACACTACGTTCATAAATATTCAATGAAGACTTTACAGCGGCAATCAGCGCTTTCCCCTTTTCGGTTGAAGGCAACAGCACACTGACGCCTTCTTCTGTTTTCAAAGGAAGTGAAGCCGTATTCTGCAGTCCCCAGAAGTCGCCAATTGTTATATCACCTACCCTTTCCTTACGTGCAAACGGACATTCATAGCAACTTTCCCTGTAAGAAATTCCACTCAAAAAAGCCCTGTAATACATATCTTTGTGGGGCTCTGAGGAATATACTGTACCGCCTTGAGACGTGATCTCAAGGCGGAACAGCTGTCCTTTTCTAAAGGACAGCTGTTCCGCGGAGCGGTTGTTTACAATCTGACCTACATGTTCAAGCAACATCTTTTGCGACGGAACACCATGACAGATCAGATCCACCAGATACAAATGCGAGGGGATATGCCTTATATAGCTTTTCAGCCCCGCAACCTGACAAGGGGTACCGATGAACAACACAGGTTTTCCTACTTTCAAATCGGCTCTTACATAACCGAACAATCGTTTGACATCGCTTTGCACATATTTTGACCCTTGCAATTTGTACAAATCCGACAAAGCATCCACCCTAATATGACGTGCACGCACTCCGTCGAATGTACATCCGTAAACAACACCTCCTTGTTCTACTATATAATATGAAAAAACATATGCAACTCCTCCTGATGAACTTGCAAGATACTGCTTTCTATTCTTGTTCCATGCCGCATAAGCAGCCAAAGGAGTATTCATCTCTATTACATTTTCAAACGGACATACATTCTCGCAGATTCCGCAATCAATACAAACAGCATTATCGACTTTCGGATAAAAGAAGCCTTTTTTATCGGGAATCATCTCTATACAAAACTTCGGACATGCTTCTGCGCAAGCATTACATCCACTGCATTTTGCTTTTTGCTTGATCGCTACAGATATCATATCTTGATTGTATTAGAGTTATTGAACAAATTGTATGACTTTAGTTTGTTATATAAAGTAGATTTACAGATTCCCAGTAATTTTGCCGCCTCTACCCTGTTATTTCCCGTCTGTTTCAAAGCCTTACGGATACGTTCTTTCTCCTCTTCTTTCCTTTTCCTTGCAAGACCGATGTCATCAATCTGTTTCTGCATATGCCTCATCTCCTTTTCAACAGCAAGGAGCCGATTATGCTCTTTTATCGCCTCCGGGCGGTTGCGACGTATAAAACCACCTACACTTTTATATTGTAAATCCAAACGCTCCGCTATGGATTTCAAAGACTCTGTTGTAGATTCGTAAAGGCGTATCGCTTCCATATATTTCTTAACGCTGCGTGCCGAAACGACTTTAGTTCCGGATATGCGCACCATTCCGAGAGCGGAGGCAAGTTCGGGTTCATGCTCGCGAAGATACATCCTAAAGGTTTCAGGATTCAGACTGAATTCTCTTGCCACTTCCGCAGTAGAGCGGGCTGTATCTTTCATCCGTTTTATGGCAGCTGCATATTTGAAAGCTGTTGACTTCAAGTAATGCTTTGTCTTCGACAGATCTATTTCATCTTCATTGCCGCATTCTACTCCACGGCGCTCCAATATAAGATTCCTGTTCCATACCCTCAGATAATTGCGCAGTCCGCTCACCGTAACGCCAGCAGCAACGGCAATCTCTTTCTGAGTCATGGCAGTTGTTCTATACAGGTGTAACGCCTTACGATATTTATCCACCTGCGTCGGAGAAGGTATATGCAATGCGCCGTTTCCTGTCAGTTCACCGCGTTTTTTGCGAGATTTTACAAGTCTGCGCCTGCTTGCCCGCTTTTCAACCAACTCTTTGTGATAGTACAAAAGGTGTTCACGCAAACCGGAGCAAGAAAGATTATACAATGCAGCTGTCTGCCGGATAGTGTCATCAGTGGTACGCAAATGTTCAACAGCCTCTGCATATTGTTCCTTACACCACAGTTTCACACCCCTGTGAATATTATCATTTATTCCTAATCGGCAACGTTCCTTTTCGCGGCGTTCAAGTATTTCAGGGAAATGGGCATGCAACTGACGACCAAGAGCGGACGGATTAAGATGAAAGATATGGGCAATTTGCGAAACATTGTAATCAATATATGCCATATCGTCGCACGCACGGATTGCATCTTTATATTTGGCGTGTGCGGCAGCAGTCTGTCCCACAGGATTGCGCAACCGTGTTGCAACAGCTTCCGCAGGAGATATTTCTATCCCGTATCGTGCAAACAACAAATCCCTGTGGTTTCGGCGAATATAAGCGCGAAACGCATTAAACGGGGTATCGGTGTATTTACATATAGCTTTTACCGGCAAGTCCGTCGTACGATACAGTCCAAGTGCAGCACTATACCTCTCTTCCGTTTCCGGCTTCGACACGCCTTGTTTATAATTGCGTCCCGACAATTTTTCTTTCATTGCATTAAGCCGTTTTTCAAGAAATAACTTCTACCAAATCCGGATGTACCTCTACCGCAATTGCGATAAGACCGTCCAACATAACTACCACCCTGCGATTCCGCTTGCCTTGAACACGCATAAACTCCCCTGTAACACCGTCGAACATTCCGCCGTGAATACGTACACGCGTACCCTTCTTCAAATCTATCTCATCAGGATTGAGATAGACCACATCCTCTTCATAACAGGAAGCGACTTTAATGAAATTCTCCATCTGCCCATCCGGCACAACAAGATATTCTCGTCCCGTGCTTTTTTCCCATATCACAAATTGCAGGAAATTATACTGTTTCTTAAAATCCGTAATTTCAGAATGACACGCATGCACGAATACCAGGCTCTGAATCGCCGGTACAAGCTTTCTTGACTTTACACCGTGGTAAACTCTTATTACATAGCATTTCGGAACAAAAAATTCTATCCCTTTCTCCGTAAGTTTCTCTTCCGCTATCCTTTCACTTTTATAGGCCCTCATAACAAACCAACGGACCTTCATTTTTTCTTCCGGAATAGCTGAATTCATCATTCTTGTATAAAATTGTCCGTCCGACCAAAAGCAAATATTCTTAGTTCACCTCAATCTACGTATCGAGATGTATCACAGCAAGTTATGCGTATTTAGACTTTCTTTCAGTCCGCAATTTGTCTCGCTTTCAACTATTTCATTTTAGGATCTCTTCGCAAGAGATTTACATGGTACCTAATTGCAGAAATAAATAACTGAGACAATGGTGTTTATATAAAAATTAAAAAAATAAATAATCAAGAAGCTTGATTATTGAATACAAAAAATGTAAAGTTTTATTTGCATGTTTCGTTTATTAATAATAAATTAACTATCTTTGCATGCGAGGGATATCTCTTGCGAAGAGAAACGAAAATATATTTAAAAGATATCTCTTGCGAAGAGATTTACATTTCTTTATTCTTTCTTCATTATCCGATATTTTTATCGAATCACGAAATAAAGCGTATTATTTTCTATTCACGGCACGCCTGTTTCTGATTGAAACACAATAAAAATCAACAAAAACGATAATACTCCTTTATTTTTTCGCCGTCCTAATTTATCACAACCTCGCCCTAATTTCATTGAATGCAGCATGAAATCGACAAGACAAGAAAAATACCGTTCACACCCTAATGTCATTCGATTTTGCAGACAAAAACGGTCACCCGCCAAGTAGTTGAGAATCAACAGGTGTATATATAGCAAAAAATATGTCTGAGATAATTTAAAATATCTC
>OHBJ01000156.1_pt1 | contig 36243 bp, 52 predicted proteins | sample 1577241 | NCBI WGS metagenome assembly OHBJ01 (sample SAMEA3541594, study PRJEB24748) | human gut metagenome | biome: human gut; feature: human-associated habitat; material: faeces | place: China | collected 2012 | reverse complement strand
AGAGTATGAAATGATGATATAATCATAATAAAACGGAAAAGATTGGGCAGACACCCCCGGTTCCGCCCTACGGCCGCCGTCTGCGCCGCCGCGCTGACGCAGCTGCCCTATCTCATCGCCCGCAGCGGGCGGGAGTGGCTGCTGTGCGGCGCGTCGCTGGCGCTGCTGGGCGATGCGGTGGACTCCATCGGCATCGCGCTGACGCCCAGCCCCGGCTATCCCGTTTCATTTACGCTGTCCGGGTATCAGAATGCGCTGCCGCTGGCAGGCGGCTTCGTGGCGGTAGGCGATAAGGACCTGGCCATCTATTCCGCGGGCGGCAACGAGGTGCGGCGCATCCAGCACGGTTACGGCAGGCCGGCCATTACGGCGGGCAACACACGTGTGTGTGTATACAACCGCGCTGGCAAGGAGCTGCGGGTGGAGAGCCGCAGCCGCACGCTGTTCGAAAACAAATTTGATGACGCCATCCAGCTCTGCGCTATGAGCCCCAACGGCACGCTGGCGGTTTTTACAAAGTCAAAGCTGTATGTTTATGACCCGATGTTTGAGAACATCTATACCTTCCAGACGCAGGACCTGCCTACAGCTCTCGCGTTTGCCGGCGACAACCGGCAGTTCGCAGCGGGGTGCCCTTACGCCGAAGGCGGCGCGCTGGGCGGTACCGTGTACCTGATGGATACACGTAAAGACGAATATGTCACCATTCGCAATACCGAGGGCATGCCCGTGAAGATCCAGTACCTCACCAATGCCGAGGTGCTGGTGCTGTACGATACTTATGCCGCGGTGTACGATACGGCCGACGGAACAGAGCTGTACCGCTATTCCTATGGTGGGCGCACGCTGCAGAGCGCGGCCATCAGCGCGGGCAAGAATGCGGTGCTGCTGTTTGGCGACGGCGTACACGGCGCATTGACGCAGCTTACGATTCTGGACGCGACCCTGTCCGAGGCGGGCAGTGCCGACGTGAACGAGCGCGCAAGCGGCGTGGCAGCCAGCCGTACCGGTGCGTTTGTTCTGACAAATGACGGTGTGCTGAGCTATGGCCTGGACGGCGTGTTTTACGGCGCAACCGTGACGGAGGCAAAGCCGCTGGCGATGGTGAACGGCCGAAAGCTACTTTTGCTGGAGCAGGGGGAAGTGAGCGTGTTCGAGCCGCCCGCGCCGCCGTCGGCGTCCGTGGGATGACGCCGGCCACCGCAACCGAAGCATATGCGGGGGAATGCATCCCGCAGGAAAGGACATACTTATGAATATCTCACCGGCAATCATCATCGACGTCGCGCTCATCGCGGTGATCGTCGTGTCCGTGTTCCATTACGCCCGCAAAGGCTTTGTGGCGGGCTTGATGGACCTTGTGGGCAACCTCGCGTCTTTGGCGCTGGCCTGGGTGGTATCCGGCAAGCTTTCGCCCACGGTGTTTGAAAACTTTTTCAAATCGGGCCTCATCGAACAGACGGCCCGTACCATCCAGCAGCAGGGCGGGGTGAACCTGTCCGTCATTCTGGACGGCCTTTCGGGCATCCTGCCGCAGAAGTTCATCGACGATATCACGGCTTCTGCGGCCGGCATGCTGGATTCCGGCGCTCCGGATATTGCTCAGCAGGTGGTGGAAAAGATCATTGCGCCGCTGGTGGTGCCGCTCATCACCGTAGTGGTGTTTTTTGCCACATTTGTGCTGTGCCGTGTCGTCATTGCATTCCTTGTCACTGTGCTCACCAATATCAATAAGATTCCGCTTCTGGGCGGCGTGAACCGCATTCTGGGCGTGTGTATCGGCGTGGTGGCCGGGTTCATCAACGTGCTGCTCATCCTGTGCCTGCTGTGGGCCGTGGTGGTCATCACAAACGGAAATCTGCCGTTCGTCAACGATTCGTCGCTTTCGGGCAGCTGTTTTTACTCATTTTTCTCCGCGTATAATCCGTTTCTGTAAGATGCGGAGAACAGGAAAGGAAATAATCTGAATGCTTTGTGTTAGATGCAAAAAACGCCCCGCCATTGTTTTTGTACAGAAGCTGGAGGCGGGCGAGGCGAAAAGCGAGGGCTACTGCCTTTCGTGTGCGCGGGAGCTTGGCATCAAGCCCGTGGACGATATTATGAAACAGTTCGGCATCTCCGATCAGGATCTGGAGGCCATGGAAGAACGCTTCGCCGGCATGATGGAAAACGGAGATATGGACCCCGCCGCCATGATGCAGCAGCTTGGGATGATGGCGCCGCCGGACGATGCGGACGGGGATGAAGCGCCGGACGACGATACGGACGAAGGCGGCGACGGCGATTTTACGCCCGGCGGCAACGCAACGTTCCCCTTCGGTATTTTCGGCGGCCGCAGGAAAACGGAAGAAGCGCCGGAGAAGGAAGCAAAGAGTAAGAACGACCGCGGCAAGAAACGCAAGTTTCTGGACAATTACTGCGAGAACCTCACCCGCAAGGCGCGGGACGGAAAGCTGGACCGCATCGTGGGCCGCGACAGGGAAATTTACCGCACCGTCCAGATCCTTTCCCGCCGCCAGAAGAACAATCCCTGCCTCATCGGTGAGGCGGGCGTGGGCAAGACGGCCATCGCCGAGGGCATAGCGCTGCATATCGCAGAGGGGAACGTTCCGGCGCGCCTGCGGGACAAGGAAATTTATCTGCTGGACCTGACAAGCCTGGTGGCGGGAACCCAGTTCCGCGGCCAGTTTGAAAGCCGTGTGAAAGGGCTCATTGGCGAAGTGAAAGCGGCGGGCAACGTTATTTTATTTATTGATGAGATCCACAACATCACCGGGGCGGGGGATTCCGAGGGCGCGATGAACGCAGCCAACATCCTTAAGCCTGCGCTCTCCCGGGGGGAGATTCAGGTCATCGGCGCGACGACGTTTGCAGAATACCGCAAATACATTGAGAAAGACCAGGCGCTGGAGCGCCGTTTCCAGCCGGTGAAGATCGAGGAGCCGTCCATCGACGATGCTACGGCTGTTATCGCGGGCATCCGCCAGTATTATGAGGCGTACCACCATGTAAAGGTGAGTGAAGCCATCGTGCGCAGCACGGTCACGCTGTCCGAGCGCTATATCACCGACCGTTTCCTGCCGGATAAGGCCATCGACCTGTTGGATGAGGCCTGTGCCTGCTGCAGCCTGCGCCACCCGGAAATCACCGAATGGGTGGAAAATGAAAAGCACCTTGCGGGCCTGAAAGAGCAGGAGGCTGAGCAGGAACAGGCCAAGGAGGGGCCGGACTACGAGAAGCTGGCGCAGATCAAATCCGAGATCATCCGCCTGGAGGCAGAGCTGCCCGCGCAGCGGGAGGCCGTGGACGGCATCCAGGTGACGATGGAGGATGTGGCAAAAGTCATTGAGCTTTGGACGGGGATTCCGGCCGCAAAAGTAAAGGAAACCGAGTATACAAAGCTTGCGCATCTGGAAGAAAACCTGAACAGGGTCATCATCGGCCAGCCCGAGGCCGTGCATCTGGTGGCAAACGCTGTCAAACGCAGCCGCGCAGACATCTCAGCGCGCCGCCGTCCGGCCAGCTTTATCTTCGTCGGCCCCACGGGTGTGGGCAAAACAGAGCTTGTCAAGCAGCTCGCGCTGCAGCTGTTCGATACGGTCGACCCGCTTATCCGTCTGGATATGTCGGAATTCATGGAAAAGCACACGGTCAGCCGCCTGATCGGTTCGCCGCCGGGCTATGTGGGCTATGACGAGGCCGGGCAGCTGACGGAGAAAGTGCGCCGCAAGCCATACAGCGTGGTGCTGTTTGACGAGATCGAGAAAGCGCATCCGGATGTGATGAACCTGCTGCTTCAGATCCTGGACGAAGGAAAAATCAACGACGCCCAGGGCCGCACGGTCAATTTTGAAAATACGGTCATCTGCATGACGAGCAATGCAGGCTCCAGCGACAAGACCGGAGAAACAGGCTTCAACCGTACCATCGCTCAAATGAGCAGGGATAAGTCCATCAAGGCGCTGGGCGAATTTCTGCGGCCGGAGTTTATGAGCCGTGTGGACGAGATCGTCACTTTTGCGCCGCTCTCTCCGGAGAGCCTGAAGCGGATCGCCGCTCTGATGCTTGGCGAGTACAAGGAACCTCTCGCGGCAAAAGGCATCGGTCTGAGCTGGACAGAAGCCGCGCTTGCCCTGCTGTGTGAAAAGGCGAAGGGCGGCAAGTTCGGCGCCCGCGATCTGCGGCGTGTCATCCGCAAAGAGGTGGAGGATGCCATCGCCGGGAAGATCATCAGCGGCGAGCCGCTGACGGCCATTGAGGTGGATACGCAGGACGGGGATATCGTACTGCATTGCTGAGCGCCGCGCCGGAGAATGATGCAAAAAAGCGGCCCTGCTGCTGGAATGCCAGCGGCGGGGCCGTTTTATAGATGTTATTTTTCGGGCTTGACCGGGAAAAATTCCAGAAGGATATCGGGCAGCAGGCCTGCTGAAGGCAGCAGGCGGACGAGGTCTGCTTCATCTTTCGGCTCGCGCGGCAGCACCATGCCGCCGCGTCCACGGTCCTCGGTCTCGTGATGATCGGAGCCGGAAAAAAACAACAGGCCGTTTTCGCGGGCGAAGCGGAGCGCGTCATCGTTGTGAGAGTCATGACGGGCGTTGCCGTTGAACACCTCCACGCCGTCCAACAGGGCGGGGTCCTCACGCGTCAGCCCGGTGCGAAACGGGTGTGCCTGCACCAGCAGCAGGCCTTCGCGGTCCGCCAGGGCGCGCAGCTGCGGGATGGTATACCGGTGCAGCTCCGGCGTACTGTAAAGCAGTTCGGGCGCAGCGCCGAACAGGAGATAGTCGTTGTCGCTTGTGGTGGTGCGAAACTCAAGCCCGCAGTAAATGTGCAGGCCGGTCTGTGCCCCTGCTTCACGCGCGGCGCGGTAGCCGGACAGAAAGCAGTAGATCTTTTGTGTCCAGCTTCCTGTAAGGCTGTCGAAATAGCCATGGTGGAAGTGGTCTGTAATAACGGCGCCGCCGTAACCGGAGCGTTTGAGCTGTGTGACGAGCTGCACGGCGGGCAGGCGGCTGCAGCCACTCACTTCAGAGGTGTGGCAGTGTGTTTCCAGTTTGAACATTGCAGAAAGCTCCTTTTCGCAGAGTGGGCCTGTGCCCGGCAACCAGTATACTACTTTTTCAGCGCTTGTGCCAGTCTTGCGGCTAGGTGTAAGAGGAAATAATTGCATTCCCACATCAAAAAGGATAATATAAAGAAAAGAGACCAGCACAAGAGGAGGCAATGGATATGGCACAGGAAGATTACCGCAAGGCGCTCCGCCTTGGACAGAAAGAGTTCCGGTCGAGCGTGCTGAAAGGGACTTACCCGTATTTGCAGGCACTGGACGAGATCCTGGAGCACACCGCGGTGGAATATACAGAACCGCTCGGCGTTGTAAATATCCCTTTGGCATCCATCGTCGGTACGAAAACGGCCGGGCGCAAAACGGCATTTGCAGGTAATTTCATGCCGCTTCTGGATGAGGACACTGAATTTGCCCAGAAATGGAACGCGCTGTGCGACGCGCACTTGTCCGTGGGCATCCGGGACCCCATCAAGGCCTACGAATACATGAACAAGTTCTATGTGGAAGAGGGCAACAAGCGTGTCAGCGTAATGAAATACTACGAGGCGATGAGCATTCCCGGCTCTGTCACGCGTATCGTGCCGCGCCGCTCAGAGGACAAGGAAAACAAGATCTATTATGAATTCCTGGATTTTTATGATCTGACGGGGGTCAATTATCTATGGTTTTCCCAGCTGGGACGCTTCCGGGCAATGGACCAGGCGGTCAACAGCCGCCCGGGGCAGCCGTGGAGCAAAGAAGACCGGCGGGACTTCCAGACGGCATATTACAATTTCGAGGATGCGTTCCACCGCTGCGGCGGCGCGCGGCTGCCTATTACCGTGGGGGACGCGCTTTTGAAATTCGTGGGTGTGTATCCTTATGAGACGATCAGGGACAAAACGGGCCGGGAGATGGCGGCAGAGCTGGAAAAGATGTGGTCCGAGATCGAGGCCCTCACACAGGACGAAGCGGTGGAGCTGTCTCTGGAGCCTACGACGCAGGCGCCGCCGCTCATCAGCCGCATCCTGCCGCTGGAACAGTCCCGCTTGAATGTGGCCTTCCTATATGAAAAAAGCGCGGATACCAGCGCGTGGACCTATGCCCATGAATTCGGGCGCGGTCATGTGGATGAGGTCCTTGCCGGGCGGGTGTTCACCAAGGGCTACGACAACATCCGGGTGGGTGAAAACGACGACGAGGTCATTGAGCGCGCCATTGCCGATGGAAACGACGTGCTGTTTACCACGACGCCGAAGCTGATGGAATGCAGCCTGCGTGCGGCCATCCGTCATCCGGAGGTAAAGATACTCAACTGCTCTCTGAATATGGACCATCCCAGTGTGCGCACCTATTACGGCCGCATTTATGAGGCTAAATTTCTGGTTGGGGCAATCGCGGGTGCGCTGGCCGACAATAACCGTGTGGGATACATTGCGAATTATCCCATTTACGGGATGGTCGCGGGCATCAATGCATTCGCGCTGGGCGCAAGGATGGCCAATCCGCGTGCCAAGGTTCATTTGATGTGGACCGGGGAAAAGGGTGTGGACGCGCTGAGCGAGCTGGAAAAACGCGGCGTCGAGCTGATCTCCAGCCAGGACGCAGGGCTGCCGCGGGGCGATAAGCACTATGGCCTGTACCGTTTGGACGGGGAGGAGCCGGTGCCTCTGGCAATGCCATTCTGGCATTGGGGAGAATTTTACGAGCGTATCCTGCGGGGCATCATGGATGGCCGCTGGAAGCTGGAGGGCAACGAAGCGGGCCGTGCGGTCAATTACTGGTGGGGCATGGCCTCGGGAATGATAGACGTGCTGCAAAGCCGCAGCCTGCCCCGCGGGACGAAGCGCCTTGCCGCGATCCTTCACAAAGGCCTGTGCTCGGGCACGATCGTCCCGTTCGAAGGAGAACTGTACGCCCAGGGCGGCGTGATGATACAGGCCGAAGACAAACAGATGGAGCCGGAGGAGATTCTGCGCATGGACTGGCTGGCGGAAAATGTGGAAGGCCATATCCCGGCCTTTGACGACCTCATTGAGGAGGCGAAGCCGCTGGTGCGCCTCCAGGGAATTTACAAGGAGGCACAGGTGTGAAGATTCTGGCAATTTCCGATGTGGAATCAAAATATCTCTGGGATTATTTTCAGCCGGAAAAGCTGGAGGGAGTGGATCTGATCCTTTCCTGCGGCGACCTGAAGGCGAGTTATCTCACACTTTTGGCAACGTTTACCCACGCGCCGCTGCTGTATGTACACGGCAACCATGATACGGACTACCAGCGCAGGCCGCCGGAAGGCTGCACCTGCATCGAAGACACGGTTTACGAGGTGAACGGCGTGCGCATCGCCGGGCTGGGCGGCTCAGTGCGGTACAAGCCGGGGCCGTTTCAATATACACAGAGGGAAATGGAACGCCGTGTTGCACGGCTGTCCTCCAAAATACGCCGTATGGGCGGGGTAGATATCATCGTTGCCCATGCGCCTGTCCGCGGCTGCAACGACGGAGAAGACCCCGCACATATGGGTTTTGACTGTTTCAACGCCATGCTGGGACAGTTTCAGCCGAAGTACTTTGTGCATGGACACGTTCACCTCAACTACGGCCGCATCCCACGCTGTGCGCAGTGTGGGGAAACACAGGTGATCAATGCCTACGAGCGGTATACGTTCGAGCTGGAAACGCCAGAGGCTCCGCCGGCGCCTCCGCAGCGGCCGTTCGGTTCTCTTTTGGTGCCCAAGCTGTTCTGGAAAAGCAAATAAAAGCAAGAGCCCGGCTCCCAAATGCACAGGCGCAGTAATGCGCCGCTTGGGGCCGGGCTCTTTTATAGGGGGCTTGTGTGCTATCGATGCCTTTACACGCTTTCAGCCTGCCGTTCTCCCATTCTGCACCAGTTGATAAAGCCGTAGATATCATTGACGAGAAAGGCCGTAAAGCATACCACGACGGACAGATAGGATGTATTTTGACGGGCAGCCAAAATCCATAAAACAATGAGAACGATGTCGTTGGCCGCGTACCCGAGCGCATAATAAGGACTTCTTTTATAGGTAAGATACACCGCGATGAAGCTTGTCGTTACAGAAAGGGTGCTCGGGACTAAGTTGGCCGTTTGAAAATACCCCAGTATGAAGTAAAAAAGCGCAGTGACAAGAATTGCCGCCAGATACATAAAACGCCATTCTGTTCGGGCCAGGTGATTGACGCTGACTTCCATCCGGTTCCCGTTAAACGGGTTTTTCAACCAGGAAATAAGAGCGAACACCGCCATCGGCATAGTCATACCTACATAAGTAAGCATTTCTCCATAATAGGAAAAGGTGAAAGAAATGATTCCGTAAAGCAGGCTGAAAAGAATCATAAGAAGTTGACCGAACGGATTTCCCTTTGCGTTAAAAATGAGGGATGTGACGCCGAGCAGCGAAGCAAAAAGCGTGAAATAATTGCTGCGGTCGAAAAAATAAAAAGCCGCAATGATCACAAATACGGAACCAAACCACAGCGCTCGCTCGCCCTTGGTGAAATAGCGGCGCAGTTCTTCAATTTTTTTCATACAACCTCCAAAAAAATAAGCATTCGCATGCACATCTTCTCAGACCTAACGATGTACAAACGAATGCGAATTGCATTCCTACCCGGTGGCAGTGATATTCACATATGAAAGCGGCTGCTTGTGCCGCGCAATTTCGGAAAAAAGCAGCATCCGCAGATGCTGCCTTTTGGAGCAGATGAACCGAGTACATCGGTATCAACAGATGTATTGTTTGACAATGTAATGCGGCAAAAGTGACCGCCTCCGTCGTAATCGAATACCTCGATTCGCGTTACATATTCTGAAATAATAAATTTTTGCTGGGCGGGCGGAAGATCTGCAATATTGAGAAATTTTTTAAATCTACTGCGAATTTCGTCTCTCGTTAAAAAATCTCCCTTTGGTACGTTGGATGATAGGAGTGCATCTTTTTGTGCGGATAAATCTGCCATTCTTTGTTTGATTGGCCCTATATCTGCGCCGCTTTCGATTGCTGTTACAAGATTTGAAATTTTTTTGTCAATATCCGCAATTTTTCCGCTGATGTCTGGCATCTCATTGTCCTGCGCTTTATATGCTTCATCGACAAAGCGTTCTATCAAATCGTCGGAAAATGCGAGTTGATTTAATTTTTGAATCACGGCTTGTTCAATTTCATTCTTTTTCACGGCATGCTTTGTGCATGTCTTTTTACGCAGCTTTGCATTGCAGTCGTAGTACAGATATCTTTCTCCGCGAGATACGCGGGAGTTCCCAACCATTCGAGCGCCACAATGTCCGCAAAATAATTTTCCGCTTAGGATATAAAGTTCTTTTGCTTTCCCGGACGTTGCGTCGTGTTTTTTGACATCCATAAGTCTTTGCACCCTTTCCCATTCATCCGCTGATATAATGGCAGGACATCCGCCCTCGATGCTGATATATTCTTTTTCTTTTTTGTGCTGGCTTCTATGACCGTTCACAGTTTTAGTTTTACCATAGGTGAATCTTCCCGTGTAACGTTCATTGCGTAAAATATCATAGATAGAATTTTTTCCGAACTTTGCACCGCGTTTTGTTCTAAACCCACGTGAATTTAATTCGTCGATGATCTCACCATAGCCTGCACCGGAAATGTACATTTTAAAAATAAGCCTTACAGCAGCAGCTTCTTGTTCGTTTATGACGAGTTTTTTATCTGCACCAAGATTGTAACCAAGCGCGGGAGTGCCTCCGGTTGTGATGCCTTTATAAGCGTTTTCACGCAATCCCTTCAACACTTCTCCGGCCAGATTCCGGCTGTAATACTCGTTCATGCCAGTGATGACATATAGCATCAACCGGCCTTCCGGCGTGTTTTCAAGCCGTTCCGTTACGCTAATTATTTCAATTCCAAGCCGCTCAAGATAGTCTCTGTCGTTCAGCGCCTTGACACCGGCGCGGCCAAAGCGGTTCAATTTGTGAACGAGAACAATATCGTATTCTTTGCGCGGCGCAGCATTCAGAAGCGCCTGAAACTCTTCTCGCTTTTCGGAATGATACATGCCGGACTTAGCGCGATCAGCATAGATTCCGATAATGTCGATGCCGTTCTGCTGTGCGTAATATTTACAAGCGCGGATTTGCGCTTCCACGCTTTCTTCACGCTGCATGTCACTGCTGTATCGGGCATAGATTACCGCTCGATTCACTGTAATACCTCCAAAGTATGACTTGCCAAGCCTAACCCGGAGGTGGTATAATCCAATTGTTGGGGCGGATTATCCTCCAAGGGTAAGCTGTTCTATAAACGCTTCGGTGCTCCCACGCCGGGGCGTTTTTTATTTATTCAAGATTATCAATAGCATACTGAGCTTCTTCAGCGGTGAACTGTTCTCCGTATTCAGAAGTTAACTGTTCATAAATAGCACTTGGTGACATCGCCATGCTGTCCTGATATGATTTTGCCTTTTGCAAAGCGTTTTCTTTATAGTCAACCGCTAACGTATCGACCGCATACTGCGCTTCTTCTGCGGTAAATCGTTCTCCGTGTTCTGAAACAAGCTGGTCATAGATTGCTGCTTTGGACATAAACATCGTTTCACTGTATGTTTTTGCTTTTTCAAGCGCATTCGCGTTCCAGTCGGCTATAAGATTATCTATAGCATACTGTGCTGCCTCGGCAGAAAACTGCTCGCCATACTCAGAAACCAATTGGTCATATATAGCAGATTTTGACATGTGCATTAATTCGCTATACGATTCTGCTTTTTTTAACGCCGATTTATATTCCGTAGGTATATTTTCTTCCTTGGGTGAAGAATCGCCTACGATTGTATCATTCGACATGCTTTGAGATTGGACTGATGGGTTATCATTGTTATTAGATGAATTTGACGGTACATCATTAGAAGATAAAGACCCTATAATTCCAATGAAAAACAACAATGCGATCGTAACACCAATAGCAATTAAACAACCATGGTTCTTTTTCTTCGGTTTTTTCTGCCCGGTAAATTCGTCAGGGTCTCCAGAATACATCGACGGAACCGGCGCAACAGATTGATCATCAACATATTTGGGCGTTGTGCTTTCTGACAAATTATCTGTATGAATTGCTTTGGTTCCGCATTCGGGGCAGAATTTTCCGTCAAATTCCTTCCCGCAATTTGTACAATACATAAACATCCTCCTAACTTAACGCCTTTCGGCGTAACTTACTTAATAATCCAGTCAGGATGCAGGATTCCGACTGCGCGGCCATTCACAACGACGCTTTCATCCAGAGGGATGGGAGCGTATTTTTTATTTTCGGATTCTAGTACGCCCATACCCAGCCGCTTGATATATCCGCATCCGTCCAAGGTAACAAGGCCAATACCGTTGTATCCGGGGCGCTCCTTGGATATCATCACGATATCTCCGTCAAAATAGATCGGCTCCATACTATCGCCCTGTACACGCACACAGAAGTCCGCACGCCGCGTTTTATCATTGGCAATGACTTTTATCGGGGCGAATGCTTCTGGCCCCAGATACGTGCCTGTGCCCGCGCTGGCGGGTTGTTCTGACAGGGGGAGATAAATGCAGTTATCGTCTTGTTCTGCTTCCGGTTCAGGTGCGGTGCATCGGGTGTATTCGATATTCATAAGCCCCTTTATTGCATCTCTGCCCCATTCGTCCAGCGCGTCATATTTCTTTGCAATGCTTAACGCCTCCGCTGTATATGCGGGGGCGATTTTTGTTTCAGACGCACCTATTAATTCATCTACAGAAACCGAAAACAATGATGCGAGTTTAATAAGCAACTTATGGCCCGGTTCACGTTGATCGGTTTCATAGTTTCGCAATGTGGTATACGGAATATCAAGGTTTTCAGCCAAGGTAGAGCGAGACATACCACGCGCTTCACGCAGTGCGATAAGATTTGTACCAAAACTCACGGTTATCACCCCTTACCTTAAGAATATCGTATTGATAACTATGTGTCAATAGAAAATGGAAATCTTTTGCTCGAATTGAGCATAATTTTTCTAAAATTTACTTGACTTTTGCTCAAAATGAAATATAATGGAATCAAAAGATGCTCAATATGAGCAAAGGAGGTGAGCGCTTGAATTTGCCTGTAATTGAAGCGGAAAGGATAAAACACAAAATGAGCAAAGAAGAACTATCGCATTGCCTTGGAGTATCTCGGAGAACTATTCAAAACTGGCAATACGGTAGAACAGAAATGCCATTGTCAAAGTTGATGAAACTTTCAGAAGAATGGAATTGCTCAATTGACTACCTGCTCGGGCTGGCAGAGAGATAATGAGAGAAAGGAGCAGAAATGAAAAACAACCAAAATTTTAAATATTGGGCTGGGCATGTGATTCTTCATGTTTCAGAAACGCTACTAGCACTATCTATTGCGCACATCATCTTTCGCTGAATATGTCCGATAAATGGGAAGAGAAAGGAGGAGATATTAGCTTGAAGCGTGATTATTTTGTTCGGCTGCTTCTTTTTGCGCTTTTTGATTTTTTAATTGCTTTCGTTTTTTGTTCATTTGTATTCGGTTAGACAGATTTGAGCCAATCTTAAAAATTTGGTACCCAATAAATGTACATTCCATGGCCCAAAAAATTTGAATGAGTGCCTGCCTCCAAACTGGTTCGCTCGGAAGATGCGGATACACCCCAAATACAAGATAACAAGCGCATGGAAAAAGAAACGTCAAAATAAAACTGATTGCATCTGAGACAAATGTTTTCCTTTGATTTAATCGTTGATAACAGTCTATGTCTTCTTGGAAAATATCAGATTGTATATAAGGGTATCCAAGTTTTTTCTTAGCCCAATTCCAATTTGATATGGCCATACGCTGTAAGTCTAAGTCTATATCAGCAGTCCCCAAGTCGTTTTTTAAAAAAGAACTTCTACGCCTATATAGTTTTATGATTGATGGCGGAACAAGCGAGTAATTATTTTCAATTGTTTCAGTTAGAACTTTGGATACCGTTTCTGTTTGAAATCGATCATCGGATTCATACATTTTTGATAGAGGTTCAAATACATTGAAAAGTTGTTTTTCTAAAATCTTTGCATTTCGAGTGGTTTGAAATGGCCCGTCTGGACCAAATAGTGATGAAAACAAATAAGCAACTATTCCCGAAATCGCCGAAATAAGCGCAACCAAAATACTATCGCTCAAAATAATCACCCCAAAAATTATTATAGCACATTCTGACATATGGAAAAAACACCATACAAACAGACCGAATAAAGCAGACGGAAAGGAGAACACCATGGAAGGCATGGAAGAAACCAATGCGCGCGTAGCAAAAGTGCTTGCGCCGTATTTTCTGGAGTTGATAAGAAAAGACATCCAGCGGGAAAAAGAGGAGGCGCAGAAAAATGGACAAGCCTAACCCGTTCTGCCTGCGTCTCCCGCGTGGCCTGCGCGGATGGACAAGCCTTATTTACAAAGTGGTACTGCTCGCATCCGTACTGCCCGTGCTGGACGGCTTGCAGGCGATAGGCCGTGGCAACTCGGACATGCTTCCGGGGCTTGCAACGCTGGCGTTTGGGCTGGTGCTGGTGCTGGCTGGGATTGGTGGGTACATAGTTGTAAGAGAGGAGGACAAGCCATGACACAAAAAGAATGCGTGCAGGTTGTACGTGCGGCCGGGTTCAGCGGATACGACAAATCGCTGGACAGCAAAGCCAACAATCCCGGAAAATACGGCGTACAACGCACAGCAGAAGCGCAGGCCGCGCTGGACGCGGTTGCAACAGCCAGGAACGGCGGTTTGGCCGTGAAGCAATGTAAACGGTCGGGTGACAGGCACAAGCTGCCACACCGCATTTCCGCCCGATTCACGCGCGAACAGGCCGAACGGATAAAAGAAGCCGTTAAGTTGTGCGGATACGGAACAACACAGGGATGGTTGAACGTATGCAGCTACCGACTGTTGCGCGAAGAAGAAAAAAAGAAAGCCCCTGCATCCGCTGGCACGGATAACAGAGGCGCAGACCAAAAATCTACACTTAAAAAATACCACGAAACGGGAGGCGTGTCAAATGTATGAACTGAATTTTGTTGGTGTCTCGATTGCATGGGACCCTTGTGATGAAGGCGAAAACCCGAAGTGCAGCATATGCCACACGCGCCTCGGATACCACGAAAAGCTGTATTTTGATTTACGCGGAGCCGTGCTCGGATGCAGCGAATGCTGCACGGTGCGTGATGATGAATACCTTGTGGACGCAGACGACGAGAACGAGATCGTTGCAGAGCCGGGTACATATGTTTGGGAATATGCTGAAGATATGGCGTTGGTAGCATGAAAGGATTCTGTGATGGGATATCCTACTACACGGAATATCGCGCCAGCATTCGCGTGTTTTTCCCGGAAGGGCGTGAAGTATGTCAATACTGCCCTTTTCTTCGGCACGAAGATGCCTTCAACCGCTTTTTTTGTAAGGCTACTCCGGCCACACAATACAACTGGATATTATCACCGGAGCGGGAGCGTCCGGGCTGGTGCCCGCTTGTTCCCGCCAGAGGGAACACCGATTCCGCCGATTGAACCCGGCGGAGAATATGATCCATTCAGAAAGGATGACGAGAAATGAGTTTAATTGCAAAAGCTTCCGGAGGTTCTAAATTCCCGATTTTGGAGGCGGGTTCTTACCCTGCCATGTGTTATGCCATTGTTGACATTGGGCAGCAATATAATAAGACTTTCAACAACTATGCGCAGAAAGTCATTTTCATGTGGGAGCTTCCCGGAGAGGAAATCGAGATTGAGGGAGAAATGAAGCCGAGAGCAATTTCAGAGACCTATACAAATTCGTTGGGGGAAAAGGCGAACCTGCGAAAGATGCTTGAAAATTGGAGAGGCAGGGCGTTCACGCAGGAAGAAATGGACGGGTTTGACCTGCGGAATGTATTGGGAAAGGCGTGTATGATCTCTGTAGTTCACGGAACAAAAAGCGACGGCTCTCCGTACGCCAAAGTGGGCAGCGTAAGTAAGATGCCAAAAGGCATGAGCGTTCCTCAAAAAACAACCAACGCCTTAATTTTGTTTGATTTGGACGCGCCGGATGCGCTGGAAAATCTGCAAAAGCTTCCGGAGTGGGTACAAAACCGCATCAAAGAAAGCGAAACATACAAAGAGAAGATGCGACCGGACGCCAGCGTTGTAGAAGCGCGCAATGATGATTTTGCCGTAATCGACGCATCGGAAGATTGCCCATTCTGATGGAACGGGTGGAAGCGCGTATCACGAAGGTCTTAACGGGAGAAGGCTTTTATTGCTTTGTCCCATATGAACATACGGACAAGCTTTCCGAGTTGCCTATCAGGTGCACAGCGGTGCTTTCTGACGGCAGAACGATCACGGAGCGGCAGCGCAGGTTTATCTACGCGCTGCTCCGTGACATGTCCATGCATTTTGGGTATCCTCCGGAGGACATGAAAGAACTGATGAAATATCAATACGTTGCAGAAACAGGCGGAGAATATTTTTCCGTCGGGGATTGCAGCGTTACCACAGCGAACCGGTTTATCGAGTTTGTCATAGAGTTTTGTGTCCGTTGGGGTGTCCCCACAAAGCAGGATTTCGTGGAAAACAGCCCGGATATTGGGCGGTATGTATATGCTTGTCTGATGAATAAAAAGTGCTGTTTAACTGGACGGACCTGTGAACTGCATCACATTGATGCGGTTGGTGCCGGGAGAGACAGGGAAGAAATTGTGCACAAAGGTATGCGTGTGCTTCCGCTTTCGCACGAAAAGCATATGGAAGCGCACACGTTGGGACGTGATACGTTTTTGAAGAAGTACCACCTATCGCCTGTAACACTGGATGACAGGCTTTGCAGGCGTTACGGATTGAAAGGATAAGAAATGAATCTCGCGGTAGAATTACTTTCCAACACCGGATACATCATGTACAACAAGGCACTTGCCCGTGTTCTTGGCGTGAATGAAGCGGTCATGGTTGGAGAATTGTGTGCGCGGTATCAATACGCATTTGATTCTGGTTTTTTGGTGGAACACGACGGCTGGTTTTGCGTGAGCCGTGATGACATCGAATGTGATACAGGGCTTACAGCAAAGCAGCAGCGCTCCGCGCTACAGGCCCTGATTGACCGAAACGTGATTGAAAGCAAACGCATGGGCGTGCCAAGCAGGCTTTTTTACCACTTGAATGTGCATGAATTAAATGCGGTTTTTGATGAAATCGAAACGACTAGATGTGACAAAAGGTCACAACTGGCTGTGACAAAAGGTCACGACATACATATATATATAAAAAATAATAAAAAAGAGAGTGACGCACACGCATCGAAATCTGTTACGACTGAGAGTGCATCTGCGAACACATACGGCAACTTCAAAAAGCCGTCTGTGGAAGAGATTGCATCATATTGTGCAGATCGAAAAAACGGAATTGATGCATCGGCATTTTATGACTACCACGAAGCCCGCGGATGGATGCTTGGAAAGGTCCGGATGAAAGATTGGCGTGCCGCTGTAAGGACGTGGGAGAGAAGGAATTGCACGGAAAAGAAAGAGAGGCGTACGGTACTTGAATAGTGCGGAAGTCGCGGTGATTGGATGCCTCATACAGAACCAGAATTGCCCAGGAGAGGTATTCGGTATGTTGGATAAATCCGATTTTACGGACCTTGACCTTGCGGAACTGTTTGAAGAATTGCACCAATTATGGCAGCGCGTTGGAAGAATCGACACTGTTACAGTTTGCGGATTACCTGGAAAGCAGGACCTTGTGCTGCGATGCTGTGAAGCGCCTGTATCGTATTCCGCATATGAATCTTACTGCAAAACCGTGAAGGACAATGCAGTTTTAACGAGGGCACAGAGCATTGGGCTTTCCATCGCGTCTGAAGGCCTTACAGTGGAAGAAACCAGAGAAAAAGCAGATGATCTGATTCGCTTGCTGAACGGAACAGCGGAGAGCGAAGGGGTTTCCATGATGAACGGGGTACTCGATTTCCTGCGTCAGCAGTCGGAAGGAGAGCAGGAGTATTTCAAAACGGGATTTTCGAGGCTGGATAAATACTCTTATATGAGCCGAAGCGATTTCGTCATCATCGGAGGAAGGCCGAGCGCGGGAAAGACGGCGTTTTCATTGGCGCTGGCATTGAATTTCGCAAAGAACAAGTACAAAGTCGTATATTTTAGTTTGGAAACGCGTCCGGATAAGCTGGTAAACCGAATGGCAACGAACTGGTGCGGTCTCGATTTCGACGATGTGAAGCGCAGAACGCTTGACATGAAAACCGTTGATTTGAACTTGATGGACGAACTGGCGGCGTTGCCGATTGAAATCGTTCCGGCAAGTGGGAAAGGCGTGGCGTGGATGCGTTCCGAGGCTTTGCGCAGGAAAGCGGATGTTGCAATGGTGGATTATCTCGGGCTTGTAAAGAGCGACGGAAAGACACGGTACGAAAAGGTAACAAATGCGTCTCTTGCGATGCACGATTGGGCACAATCCACAAACATGCTTGTGATCGCGCTCTCTCAGCTCAACCGTGGTGGAGCGGGACAGATGCCGAGCATGGAAGATTTGAGGGAAAGCGGTCAGATAGAACAGGATGCAGACGAGATATTATTGTTGCACAAGGATGACGATAAGCGGGAATATACGGTAATCATCGCAAAGAACAAAGAGGGACGGACCGGTGATATCCCGATGAACTTTAACGGGCTGCACCAGCAGTTTACCGAAGTGGTATTCAAGGAGGAGCCATGAACAGCCGTGAAAAAGGGAAACGCGGGGAGCGTGAGTTGGCCGGAGAGCTTCGGCGGCACGGATATGATGCCAGACGAGGGCAGCAGTATTGCGGTGCGAATGGCGATGCCGACGTTGTAGGCCTGCCGGGGCTGCACATCGAGTGCAAGCGTGTGGAAAGGCTTGACCTGTACGCCGCTATGTCACAGGCCGAGCATGACGCACCGGACGGGATGCTCCCCGTGGTGATGCACCGACGAAATAACTGCCAGTGGCTGGTTACAATGCGGCTGGACGACTACATGGAGATTTATCGGGAATGGGAGGCCGGAAAACATTGAGCAAAAACCTTGCGCTTACGCTTGCCCGTGTGAAAAACAACGGCATCCGTGAAGGAATCGACGCTGTATGCGAAGCTATGGCGCTGGCGCACTATAACGCCGCGATAGAGCTTGAATTGGATGAGCGAGAGGTCGGAGCATTTTATACGCGGATGCGCACGGAGCTGCTGGAGATTCTTGCACAGGGCGGAAGAGATACGTTCACCGAAGAAATGAAACATGCGATATTGGTTGCATATGAAAAGATGGGGGTGGCTCCATTGTGAACGTTGCAAAAGAAAACACCCTGAAATGTGAACTGTACCATGACAACTATCAAAATTATAGACGGTACAACATACCAAAGGCGCAATTGATAATTGCGGACATACCGTATAACATCGGCACGAACGCATATGCGAGCAATCCCATGTGGTATAACGGCGGTGACAACTCAAACGGTGAAAGCAAGTTAGCGAAAAAGAGCTTTTTTAACACAGATGGGCGCTTTAAAATTGCCGAGTACATGCATTTTTGCAGCCGGATGCTTGTAAAAGAGCCAAAGGAACGCGGAAAGGCTCCGGCAATGATTGTGTTCTGCGCATACGAGCAAATGCAGGCGGTGAGCGAATACGGGAAGCGGTACGGGTTTGAAAAGAGCTATCCTTTATTTTTTATCAAAAATTATTCGGCACAGGTCTTAAAAGCCAACATGCGAATTGTTGGAGCGACGGAGTTTGCGGTTGTTTTGTACCGGGACAAGCTTCCGAAATTCAACAATGATGGCAGCATGATTTATAACTGGTTTGCATGGGAGAATGACAACACGAAGCTTTATCCCAAAATACATCCGACGCAGAAACCCGTAAAGCTGTTAAAAAAGCTGATACGAATATTCACCGATGTGGGGGATGTAGTAATAGACCCATGCGCAGGCAGCGGTTCTACCTTACGCGCGGCGTATGAACTCGGCAGAAGCGCATATGGGTTTGAGGTGGACAAGGGGATTTATACGCTTGCCAAAAGCAAAATGCTGCAAGCTATGGCACGTGAAGAACAGACTGCTGATTTTGAGCAATTAACAATTTAACGAAAAGATGGGCGTAGAGCCGATGTGATTGGAGAGAAAGACAATGGCTGATTTGATAAGCCGAAAGGCGCTGACAGAAAAAGCATGGGAAGCAGATACACAGTGCGGATATGTGCAAGTGGTAGATGTCGGAGACATAGAGGACGCCCCAACCATCGACCCGGTGCATGCGGCCGGCGCGTGCTACTGCCGGGAGTGCCGAAACTATAACAAACCTCGATTAGGATGGTGTTCCCATCATATGGACAGAGAAAATCCATACGATTTTTGCAGCTACGGCCAGCTTAGGGAGGGTTCACAATGAAAATTTTAGTAGCCTGCGAAGAAAGCCAGGCAGTAACGATTGAACTGCGGAGGCTAGGTCATGAAGCTTACAGCTGCGACATTATACCCTGTTCCGGAGGGCACCCGGAATGGCACATCATGCAGAACGTTCTGCCTTTGCTGAATGGGAACTGCAGTTTTAAGACTATGGACGGGACCGAGCACAGCATTGAAACAAGATGGGACATGATTATCGCATTCCCGCCGTGCACAAAAACAAGCAACGCAGGCGCTCGCCATCTTTGGAAAGGCGGAAAGCTGAATATCGAGCGTTATTATGACGGCTTGTGCGGCAAAGCATTGTTTTTAGCGATATGGGCGGCTGACTGTGAAAAAGTAGTGATTGAAAACCCTACGCCTAGCAGGGTTTTTGAGTATCCCGAACCATCACAGGCAATCCAACCATATGAATACGGCCATCCATTTACCAAAAAGACGCTGCTGTGGGAGCGCGGTGTGCCGCTGTTGATGCCAACAAACATTGTAATGCCGGAAAGAACATGGTGCCCTTCTGGATCCTATTCAAACAAGCACGGGGAAAAGCACAGAGGAATGTTTACCACGGATAGAGCAAAGAACAGAGCAAAGACATTCCCGGGTGTGGCAAAAGCCATGGCAGAGCAATTGGCCGGAGACATACGGGAGGATTGATATGGAAAGATATACATACTTTGACGGTGGGAAATGGCGGCTTAAAATTGGCGATACAGAATACAGTGGAGACTGGGTTGACCGCCTCGCCGCCTATGAAGAAACCAGACTTGAGCCGGAGGATATGAAAAAGGCGTTTAACGAGGACGCCACACTAAAATTAGCTTGGCAGGCACTTGGCATGTCACCTGACCGCCTCCGCGAGCTGGCGCAGGCGGAGAAAGAGGGGCGGCTTGTGGTGCTTCCGTGCAGTATTGGGGACCCTGTTTTTATGGGAACTGGCCGGTATAAAATTACAGGATATGAGGAAGATGTTTGCGACGGTTTCTACATTGGCCGCGATGGCGTTTTGCAGGTGAAGGCTCAAAATTATAATGGGAACCACGGGACATATGGAGTTATTGGCCAAACGGCAGAACTGACCCGCGAAGCCGCCGAGGCCGCGCTGGAGGAAAGGGAGGCAGAGCATGAGCAAACCGATTGAACTCATGCATGTGTATTTTGGAGAAAATAAAAATACATGCGGAACGTGTTGCAATCTTGTAGAGGTTATCAGAGGGAAGAAGAAATTACGTAAATGCAAAGCCTATGGAGGTTTCCACAGCAGCAAAGCTGATTGGGCCAAAAAGTGGGTGGCTTGTGGGCTGTATGGTGAACATGTGCCGCAACCGATGGTATCGGATACGGCGAAGCAAATTTTTTATAGAGTAGGTATAACTCAAGAGGTTATAGGATGTGACGGGCAGATGGAAATGGAGGCCGACCATGACAGATAAAGAGATTGTGGAGCGGTTAAACGCATACTCCGCTCAATACCAAAATCATGGAGGCATTACAGCGGAAGCGGCGGACCGCATTGAACAATTGTGCGCAGAACTCTACTTTGAAAAAATCGACAACACGAAGCTCAAAGGCGAACTTGCCACGGTGGCCGCAGAGCGCGACAGGTACAAGGCGGAGCACGAGAACCCGCAGCCGCTGACCTTGGAGGAATTACGGCGGATGGATGGGCAGCCAGTGTGGGTGACATTTGCAGATAATTATGTGCCTGTGACGCACACGCAAATTCCACCACTTTGGATGATTGTTTCCGCAGAGGATGAAGAACTTCAAGCGAAAAATGAATATGTCTGCTTTTCTGATATCGGTTGGATTGCCTACCGCTCAAAGCCGAAAGGGCGTGAGGAATAATGAAGTGCGAAAACTGTACCAAGTACGATGACTGCCGGACAGGCTCTGGCTTGACATGGCCGTGCGGTGCGTATGTGCCGAAAACCATTACAAATGCCGACCGCATCCGTAAAATGAGCGATGATGAGCTTGCGAAGTTTCTTGCGACAAAACTTAATGATGATTTTTATGAATATCCGGATTTGACATTGCAATGGCTACAACAGCCAGCGGAGGAGGAAGTATGAGTAACTGTGTAAATAAAGAAACCTGTATTGAATATGCTAGACTTGGAGAAAACACAGAATGTTATCTTTGCCCTGATTATAAAGCGCCAATGTCCAACGCAGACCGCATCCGTGCGATGGACGATAATGAGCTGGCGGAGTTTTTGATGGAATGCAATCCGGCTAATTGTCAGCAGTGTGCGTTTTCATCTGGATGGAGGTGCGACCCAGATCGGGAAGACTATTCGGACGCTGAAAAATGCACTGAAGGACGCAAAAGATGGCTCCAGCAGCCAGCAGAGGAGGCGCGATAATGGACTATGCCGAGAAATTAGACATGATGGACGACGACTGCGATATACAGGGATATCCGTTGAACGATGACAGGTGTGCAGGCTGCCCGCTCGATGGGCATTGCGAATTTGTAAAGTGCAAGGAGAAGGAGGGCATGCAGAATGTTTTGGATAAACAAGACAAGGGCTGAAAAAGCAGCAATGATTATTGCAGGATATTGCGATAAGCAACTAACTTGCGATAAGTGTAGGTTTGCAGATGAAAACGGTAATTGTACGTTGCAAGCAAAAATTCCATCGGATTGGGAAATGCCGAAGGAGGGCGTACAGCATGAGTGAATTTGAACGGCAGGTTTACGCAGATATGAAATCCACAGACCGCATTTTGCTCTGGATGGCCAAATGTATTGAACTTTTTGAATTTTCGGATATTTTAACGAAGGAAGATATTAAGGGCCTTGTGAGAGTATTACAAGCTCATGAAAAGGAGGGTGTACAACATGAATGAATGGATTTCAGTTGCGGATAGGCTGCCGGAAGGAAAAGAAGATGTATTGTGTGTTGCATTTTGGCATGAAGCATGGCAGACAATGGTTGGATGGTACAGCGATTTAGTAGGAGAGTGGCGGATTATAACGCCAGTTGGTGAAAAAGTGCCTGGTGGAGTTGCTTTTTGGATGCCGCTGCCAGAGCCACCGAAGGGGGTAAAACAGTGAAAGAAGTATTTGAAAAGGCAATCCTTACATACGGCAAGACCGCGCAGGAGGATGTTGCCATCGAAGAAATGAGCGAGCTTATCAAGGCGATTTGTAAAATGCGTCGCGCCGGCGTGAACGAAAAGCCAGCGGCTATGGATGCCATCGTTGACGAGATCGCGGACGTATCCATCATGTTGGAACAGCTCTGTATGATGTACGAGTGCTTTGACGCTGTGGAAAACCGCAGGCAATACAAGGTGCGCAGGCTTGAAAACAGGCTCAAGGAGGCCCCGGCATGCTCGAAATAATCATAGCTTTCGTAAAGGCTGTGGGAATTGTATTGCTGCTATCCTGCCCTGTTCTTTGTTGGGCGTGCTTGGTGGTTTCGGGGAGGTGCGATGATGATTGAGCGACAGTGTGAAGTGTGTGGTGCTCCGATGATATTGAAGAGACCGAACTCGTCTCGGAAATATTGTGATTCATGTGCTAAAAAAGTCAGAATGGAAAATCAAAAAATAGCACAAGAACAACTAAAATTGAAAAGAAAAGCCGAAAAAATAAGAGAGCGGGACAAGCTCGGTTCATTTTTAAGGGAACTGGATACATATAACAACGAGCGCCGAAAGCGCGGAGAATGCCCGATCAGTTATGGAAAATATGTGGCAATGCGCGGAGGTCTGTTTGATGTCCGATAAAGAAATCAAAATGATGCGCTCTATGCGAGAATCAGGCGTTACAATAGCACTGATTGCAAAAGCAATGGAATGTTCTCAGACTACGGTATATAACTATACAAACGATTGTAAATTGCCAGAGATTGTAGATTGGCGCACTGAAGCTATACGCAAACTGAAAAAAATGAGACCGCCAAAGAACCCACCACAAAAGATGTATCCGTGTGAACATTGCCAATGGAGGAAAAACAAAGAAACGCCACCTGTATGTGTGGTGTGTTATCAGGAGGCGTTTAAAAATGGAATATGAAAAGCTTAAGAACTATGAACGATACTGGAGGGCCAATCAAAGCATTGAGCAACGCATCATGGCGATGAAATCCGCTGAAACCAGCATTACACCACAGGCCGGAGATGGCAGCCAGCACATAGGCGCACACGACCCAATGAAAGCAGTAGATATGCGAGTTGATTGGTGTGCGTCACACAGCGAGGATTATGCCAAAAACCTTGCTGTAATGCGTGAAGTGGATAAAGCCATTGATTCGCTGAAAGACCCGTTAGAACGAGAAATATTGCGTCTAAGATACACGGATTTTAGATATGGAACTCAAATGACTTGGACACAGGTAAAAAAAGCTCTTTATGGAATAATAAGTGTAGGCGAAAGAACTATTTATCGATTGCATGACGATGCAATTTATCATTTGAAAAATATTTAGATTAAGGGTGTGCAAAATGAAATCATGTATCTATGATGATTCTGGGAATATTGTGGCATATGCAGACAATGCGGATAAAATGAAAGATGGATCATTCACATGTGATCAAATTAAAAGTTGTGGATTTTTCAACGATAATGAAAATGAACTTGAATGAAGATTTGGCAGACTGTGGCAGTAAATGACAGTTAATGTCACTTGTAAACAGTATCAAAAATGAATTACAATATAATCGAGAAAGCGCGTAGAGAAATCTGCGTGCTTTTTTCATTCTGCGCTGTGGAACGCCATGACACCGATCCGTCAAAGCCCGGGCAAAGCGCGGAAAAAAGCGAGCTGCCACCGATCAGGCGATCCTGTGGGGCCGACGCTGGCAGACGTGCCAACCGTGAGAGCCGGTTAATACCGCCGCGGGTCGGGAATATAACCCGCATCAGTTTAGCAGATCGCAGAACGCCTCTCAATGATGCGCAACATCTGCGCCACTTGCAGAATGGAGCCGCGCAAGCTCCTTGCAGGAGCGTATCATGCGCGCCGGTAGACAGCAGCCCGGATTGTGATACAGACCCCGCCACGCGAGCCGGAAGGCAGCGTACCATGGCGGGGTAGACCTATAGGAGGATACAACATGCAGATAATCAAAGCGATAGCCTTTGTAATCGAAGCAATTATGGCAATATATTGGCTATTAAAAGATGATCGCCAAAGAGCGATTTTCTATATGATTCTAATGTTGTTCCTTGTTTGAATATGTGTTGCTTGTCTGCGTGAGGTCAAACGGCACACCAAAGCATAACGTATCGGTTGAGAACGGCTTCGATGCGTATCGGAGAACGGGTAATTAGAGGCCCGTAATACGTGACGCGCCTCAAAGTACAAGAGGCTGACACGACGGAAAGACGTCGATGCATGGAGAAAGAGCTGGGCGGCACAGCAGCTTAAAGGTATAGCCTGGTAGCGTTCACGGGTTCAAATCCCGTTTTCTCCATATGCCAATTGGTAAAGCAACCCGGACGCACACCGGGTCAACAAAGCAATGATGCCGGGGAAAACCCGGCAAGAAGATTTAGCCATACGGCTGAGAATAGATTTTAATAAAGGGCGGGATTGCATGATAAGCAGAATTGAGCTTGACAAACTTTCTCGCATGTTGGCTGAGGGACGTGAGGTCGTATGGTATAACAGCGCTGCATGGGAGCAGAAACGCAATGAGGTGCTAAGGTTTGATCATTATGAATGCCAGCAATGCAAGGAGTTAGGGAGATATAGCAAGGCCGTTATCGTGCATCACGTTAAGCATTTAAAAGACAGGCCAGATTTAGCGCTGTCTATATGGGATGAAGAAACAGGAGAAAGGCAGCTTGTGAGCGTGTGCAAGCGGTGCCATGAGGGTTTGCACCCGGAAAGCCAGCGTCAGTACGCAAAAATGGCGAAACAAGTGACACAAGAGTGCTGGGATTGACAAAGATCCCCCCATCAGAAAAAAGCATGTTGCCGTTGCGGCTCTTACTCGTGTGGGTCCATGGCATTCCGGGGATTTCCGCGCGTAGGTGAGGGGGTGTAGGCAAAAATGGATGGAGGTGTAATGTAATGGCTGAAAAACGTAAAAAAACTGTGAGCGTATGGGCAGAAACGCAGGAATACAAAGAACTAAAGAAAGATATGCTCGATGACCTAGATGCGCGCGGCTTGGTTGGGCGGCAGTATGTGGACAAAGTGGACGAGTATCTGAATTTATGGTGTTGGCTACAAATGCTAAATGAAGATGTGATGACGCGCGGCGTCTATGTAGAGTATTCAAACGGTGCCACACAAAAAGGAACCACAGATAATAAAAGTCTAACGATTGCGACCCGCGTATCTTCGCAAATGCTTGCAATTTGGACAGCTCTTGGTTTCCGCGAACAGGCGGCCGGTGCCAAACCGCAGGCGGGCGGTGAGGATGATGAGCTGTGAGTTGCCATTAGAAGTGCGGCGCTACATCGAACAAGTGGAGGCGAACAAACCGCGTGCCTGCAAGGAGCAGCACGCCTTGGTGGCGCATATCAAAAAATGTTTTGAAACCGAAGATTTGCATGTGGATGCCGAACAGCTGGTGAAGTACCTTGGGCTAGTTCGGTATTTTCCTTATGAACGGCTTTTCCCTTGGGAAGAGTTTCTGATTGCCCTTTGGGATTGTACCTACAAAGCGGACGGAAGCCCTCGCTGGAAAACCGTACTTTGCATGGTGGGTCGCGGGGCAGGAAAGGATGGATTTATCGCATTTGACAGCGCCTGTTCCATTTCTCCTTATAATCCAGTGAATCATTACAACGTAGATATCTGCGCCAACAATGAAGAGCAGGCGGTAACGCCTGTGAAAGACTTGGCGGAAGTGCTTGAAAGCCCGAAGTACGAAGCCAAACTTAACAAGCACTACTACCATACCAAAGAAATCATACAAGGGCGCAAAAACAAGGGCGTGATGAAGGGCCGCACAAATAACCCAAAGGGGCGAGACGGTATGCGCAGCGGCAAGGTGGTGTTCAATGAGGTGCATCAGTTTGAGAACTACGATAACATCAAGGTGTTTATCACGGGTCAGGGCAAGGTGGCTCAACCCCGCGTAGGGATATTTACTTCCAACGGAGAGGTAAGTGATGGCCCGCTGGACGATTATCTGGCCAGAGGCAACCGCATATTGTTCGATGGCGAGCCAGACAATGGTTTTTTACCGTTTATCTGCCGCTTGGAAAATAAGGAGCAGGTTCACGATTCGGAAAATTGGTACATGGCAAATCCGTCCCTTTATTATCTGCCTCACCTGCGTCAAGAAATCGAAGACGAATACCGGGACTGGATAGACCATCCAGAGCAAAACGGGGATTTTATCACCAAGCGCATGGGCATTCGGGCCGGGTTTAAGGAAATCAGCGTGACAGATTATGAAAAAGTGAGGGCAACGGCTCGGGAGCTACCGAGTTTGAAGGGGTGGTCTTGTGTGGTCGGGATCGACTATGCGGAGTTATCCGACTGGGCGGCTGTCAATCTTCATTTCAGGCGCGGGCAGGAACGGTTTGATATCAATCACGCGTGGGTGTGCGCTCAGTCTAGGACTTTAAGCCGTATCAAGGCCCCGTGGAAGACCTGGGCCGGACAGGGTTTGCTGACGGTGGTGGAGGATGTGAGCATCCATCCAGACTTGCTGACAGAGTATATCCGGAAGGCGGGAAAGCAGTACAACATCAAGATGTTAGCCATGGATCATTACCGTTGGACGCTGGTTTCCGAATCTTTGCGCCAAGCAGGATTTGACGCCAACGACAAAAGCCGTGTGAAACTGGTGCGCCCATCAGACATTATGATGGTAGAGCCCGTGGTGCAGGAATGCTTTGACCGGGGGCTGTTTTGTTGGGGGGATAACCCGTGCTTGCGCTGGGCAGTGAACAATACAAAGCGGGTGCGCAGCTCGAAGAAAATGGGCGTGGACACCGGCAATTACATTTACGCCAAAATCGATGGAAAAAGTAGGAAGACAGACCCGTGGATGGCGCTGGTGGCAAGCATGACCGTAGAAACGGCTCTGGGAGACGGGCTGCCCGTACAGGCGCCGCCACTGCCCGCCATTGCATTTTAAGGAGGTGGTCTTTTGGGGTTTAGATTTTGGGATTTTTTAAGGCCAAAAAATGGAACGGCAAAATCGGTTGAGATCACATGCAATGAAATGTTTGAAGCAGCGCAGGAGTACCGCATACGGGAGCTTTGCTTCTGGATTTGCGTGGACATGATTGCCAATGCCATTGGGCGGTGTGAGTTCCGTACATTTCGCGGAAACAGGGAAGTATTTGAGCGTGAATATTACCTGTGGAATTATGAGCCGAATGCAAACCAGAACTCAACCATGTTTCTTCATAAGTTGATCGCCAAGCTCTACCAAGAGAATGAAGCGCTGGTTATCAATACCCGCAAACGCGATGGCTATGAGGCTGTGGTGGTGGCGGATGATTGGGAAGAGCCGGAGGACTACCCTAGTAAGCAGAACGAATACAAGGGCGTAGTGGCCGGCAATGTCAGCTATGAAAAAACATTCCGGGAAAGCGATGTGCTGCATCTGAGGCTGAACCATTGCAACATCAAACCTGTCATTGATGGGCTTTACCAATGCTATTACAGGCTGGTGGATGCGGCTATGCGCAATTACCAGTGGGACAAGGGCCAGCACTGGAAGGTGCACGTTGCCCAGCTGGCACAGGGCGATGAAGGTTGGGAGAAACAATTCCAGAACATGATTGAGGCCCAGGTTCGGCCGTTTTTGCAAAGCAACGGTTCTATTCTGCCGGAGTTCGACGGCTATGTGTATGAGAATGTCAGCGGGGCAAACAGCACTAGCGACACGCGGGACATAAAAAATCTTGTGGAGGATATTTTTGATTTTACGGCTCGAGGTTTTTTGATACCGGCGGTACTGGTGAATGGAAAAGTGGAGGGCACAGCCGATGCAAATACACGCTTTTTGACCAATTGCATCGACCCTATCTGCGACCAGCTTCAGGAAGAGATTACACGCAAGCGCTATGGCTACGACCTCTGGAGAGCCGGCGATTTCTTGCGGGTGGATTCTTCCAGCATTATACATTTTGATTTGTTTGCCAATGCAGCCAACGTGGAGAAGCTGGTAGGGAGCGGCGCGTACACGATCAACGATGTACGGCGGGCGGCAAATCAATCGACGATCAACGAGCCTTGGGCCAATGAGCATTATATGACGCGGAATATTGCGACCATGAACGATGCGGCACGCGCCCTATCTGCTCAGGAAGGAGGGAAAATGGATGCGTAAGAATATGTGGGAGATCAAACAGGCTGCGGACGGCCAAAGCATTGACCTGTATATCTATGGTGATGTACAGGACGATGATTATAATTTCTGGACTGGAGAGACGATCCGCAGCGAGACCAGCGCCAATGCCTTTCGGGAAGAACTGGCCAAATATCCAAACGCGACTCAAATTAACGTGTACATCAACAGTTACGGCGGAAGTGTGTTTGAGGGGACGGCCATTTATAATCAGCTGCGCCGGCATCCCGCACATAAGACTGTATATGTGGATGGATTCGCTTGCTCCATCGCGTCGGTGATTGCCATGGCGGGCGACGAAGTAGTGATGCCGCGCAACGCACTGATGATGATCCACAATATGTGGATGTGTACCGTGGGAAACTCTGCCGAACTGCGGAAAGCGGCTAATGATCTGGATATCATCAACAATGCTGGGCGGCAGGCTTATCTTGCGAAAACAGGAGAGAAACTTGACGAAGGCCGATTGACAGAGATGATGGACGCAGAGACTTGGCTGACCGCTGAAGAATGCATTGCCCTGGGACTGGCCGACCGTTACGCGCAGCAGGATGCCGATATGAGCAAAGCGGCCGGTGTGCTACAAAAGGCAAATCTTAACCTTGAGCAGCGCATCAGCCTGCAGAAAAGCTTGGCTGCTCAACTGCGGCAATTGACTGAGGTCAAGCCCAAAGCAGACCTAGATAAGAAAGAAAAACAAGAGCAGCCGGAAGGTGTCGTAAAGATGCTTGCCGGCATTTTTATGCCCCAAAAGTGAAAGGAGAAAAGATATGAAATCCAATGACATTATGAACCGAGAGGAAGTGCGGGGCCTGATGCAACAGGCAATCCGCGATAACGACAATGATGCTTTTGCCAAGGCTTTTGACAAAATGCTGGGCTGTATCGAAACGGACATCAAAGAGGAATACGAACAGCGCGTAGGCGATTTGCAACAGGAGATGGACAGCCGCATCCTGGCCGCCCGCGGTGTGCGCCAACTGACCAGTGAGGAACGCAATTACTTCCAGAAGTTGGGCGAGGCCATGAAGGCAAAAGACCCCAAACAGGCCCTGGCAAATCTCGATGTGGCGATGCCCACAACCACCATCGACGCCGTATTTGACGAATTGCAGACGGCCCACCCGCTGCTGTCCCGTATCAACTTCCGCCCGTCCGGCGGCGCTGTGAAGGTGATCATGAACACCAACGGCTATCAGGAGGCCGCCTGGGGCGAGCTGTGTGACGAGATTGTCAAAGAGCTGACCAGCGGATTTAAGAAGATTGATACCATGCTGCTGAAACTCTCGGCGTTTGTCCCCGTTTGCAAGGCTATGGTTGACCTTGGCCCCGAATGGCTGGAAAACTACGTGCGCCAAGTGCTGTATGAGGCGCTGAGCAACGGCATGGAGGCGGGCTTTGTGACCGGCGACGGCAACGGCAAGCCCATCGGTATGACCCGCCAGGTGGGCGACACCGTGACCGTGGTGGGAGGGTCCTATCCAGAGAAGGCCAAGGTTGCGCTGACAGACCTGTCCCCTGCCACCATCGGCAATTTGGTGAGCATCATGGCTGCCGATCCCAATGGCAAGCCACGCCGCGTGCAGGATGTGATCTTCCTAGTGAATCCTCAGGATTACTTCCAGAAGGTTGTGCCCGCCACAACCATCATGGCCCCCGACGGCACGTATCGCAACGATGTGATGCCATACCCCATGTCTATCATTCAGACCCCGGCACTGAAGCGCGGCGAGGCGGTGATCGGCATTGCCTACCGTTATCTGGCGCTGGCCGGTACATCTCCCGAGGGCCGTATCGAATACAGCGACCACTACCGTTTTCTGGAAGATGAACGCGTGTATCTGATCAAGGCATACGCAAATGGAATGCCCATGGATAACAACGCCTTTATTTTCTTGGATATCAGCGGCCTGCGCCCCGCCACCTATAAGGTGACCATGGTGGATGAGCCTGCGCCCAGCAAGAACGCAAACCTTTCCGACTTGAAAATCGGCAGCCTGACGCTTGACCCCAAATTTGCCGAGGACACCACGACTTACACTGCGACCACGACCAACGCGACCAACACCATTACCGCCGTACCGGCTGACGCAAGTGCCGCCATTGAAGTGAAGGTGGGCGATACGGTGATTGATAACGGCAGTGCGGCCACTTGGACTTCCGGCGCAAACACAGTGGCCGTAAAAGTAACTGCGGCTGACGGCACCACCATCAAGACATACACCGTCACTGTAACAAAGAACTGATGGCGGCAGTACTGCCTAACGGGCTGCTCGACGACGTGAAAAATTATCTGAACGTTACCTGGAACGACGAGGCCACCGACAAAAGAATCGGTGGCCTCACTGCGTCCGGGATGGCGTACCTTGACCTGAAATATGGGGACAAGGCGGATTACACGCTGGACGGTATGCCACGCACGCTGCTGATGGAGTACGTGCGATACGCCCGCGATAGCGCCCTGGATGTGTTTGAAAACAACTACCAGGCGATGCTATTGGGGATGCAGAACGAAAGACGGGTGAAAGCCTATGTGGAGAGCTCCGACCAGGCCCAGAGAGAATGACATCTCTCAAACTTACAGCGACGGCGTGCTGACGGTGTACACTGCCGTAGATGTTGCAAAACCTGGTTATGCTCCTGTAAAAAAGCTGGCCAAGAAAATTGACCTGCGTTATGCAGAGCGGAGGCTTGGAATACAGCGTTACTATGACGCCTTGCAGAACCAAATTCAGGTAGAGCGCGTGCTGCGCGTGCAACGGGCCGGAGATGTGACCAGCCAGGATGTGGCCATCACCGAGGACGGGAAACAATACCGCATCGATCTGGTGCAGTCAGTAGATGCGGTATATCCGCCCAGCATGGACCTGACATTATCAAAAATAATACAGGAACTGAATGCAGAAGACTTTATGGAGAGTGAGCCATGAGATGGTACGATAGAATCATTCGAACACACACAAAGGTAACGGATGCTGTAAGCCATTTTGAACGTATGAAATCAGACCGCTATTTTGTTTGGCAAGAAGATGGTGCGAATGATTTTAACGCAAATAATTTGCATTCAGAAAAAGCCGTTGTCGGGACGACAGATCTGTTCACGAAGCGTGAGTTTGACCCGTGGAAAGATGAATTTGAAGCAGCTTTAAACATGGATGATAATATCAGCTGGTATTTAAATAGTGTTCAGCGAGAAGAAGATACTGGCTTCGTCCACTACGAATGGGTCTGGCAGGTAATGGATGGTGTTTAATATGGCCAAATACCAATTCAAAGGCCTCGATGAATACGCACAATATCTGCAAAAAATCGGAAAAAACACGCCGGAAATTCTCGGTGCGGGCGTATACACAATGGCCGATATTGTTACAAACGAGGTACGCAAGGCCCTTGATGCGCTTCCCGCTGTAGAAGAAAAGTTTGCGGTTGCGGCGTACAAAAACGGAACGCAAACATCCCTCACAAAATCCCAAAAAAAAGGCTTACAAAACAGTCTTGGAATTTCGGGCATGCAGAATGACAACGGTTTTTTAAATGTAAAAATAGGGTTTGATGGGTACAACAACGTACGAACAAGAACATATCCAAAAGGCCAACCGAATGCATTAATTGCGAGAGCAACGGAATCTGGGAGTAGTGTAAGAAAGAAAACACCTTTCATCCGGCCCGCAGTAAATGCGTCAAAAAAACAGGCTATTGATAGTTGCAAGGTAGTTATTGATGAAAAAATTTATGCTCTTGAAAAGAAATGACGAATAAAAAACACTTGAAGGAGAATGTGAAATGGTAACAACTGGTTTTTCAATGCCCTATGTCGCCCAATATGCCAATACAGGCACAACGGTTACTTATACTAGCGGAATGGATTTGGCGCGAGGTGTAAGCCTGTCGCTTGAAATCGATACGGCTGATGATAACAATTTCTATGCCAACAATGTTCTGGCAGAGGTGGAAACGGCACAGTTTACAAGCGGAAAAGCGACAGTTACGGTAGATGGTCTCTCAAATGAAGCGGCTACTTTAATTTTTGGGCTTCCTGCTCCTACATCGCTTGAAGTAGGTGCGCCTGAAACAACTGTACAAATGCAGGGATATGGAGAGGCCATGAATCCTCCGTATGTTGGATTCGGATGTGTCCGAAGAACTCAAATGGAGGGGAAAGTGGAGTACTGGCCGCTTATCCTCCCAAAAATCAAATTCGGGTTGCCGTCTGATGAAATGGACACGCAGGAAAATCAAATCGACTGGCAGACACAAGAGCTTACGGCTGCTATACAGCGTGATGACACCACAGCAAAGAATTGGAAGGTTATTTCTGCGGAAGGCCTTGACACAGAGGCAGAAGCATATGCGGCTGTAAAAGCATTTCTTGGGGGTGCTGGAGCATGAATTTGAGCGTATGCGGCATTGAATATCCGGTGGCATATACAGTCGAGGCGCAAAATACCATTGCAAAACGGTTTGATGGTATAGAAAATATTGAAAAGGCATTTGACAACAGTGATATTGCAAAAATGGTGGATAACGTTGCGTTTATCGCATCGGCGCTGATGTCTGGTGCGGAACACCGGGAAAGGGTGCGCTGTGCGATGTTTAGCATTGAATGTGATGCCAAAACAGCGCCTACGTATGAAATGCTTTGCGCTGTAATGTCTCCATCCGATATCAAAACAGCTATGGAAGTCATCATGGCCGCAATTAAAGAGGGAAACCGTGTTACAGTAGAGGTTCAGCCTGAAAAATCAAAAAACGCAAAGGCCACGCAGTCAAAATAACGGCTGCGTGGCTGCTTTATATCGGATTAAAGTCAGGGCTTTCCAAAGCGGAGGCCCTGACTTCTTTTCCTGGGGAAATTCAGGATTTGTCATCATGCATGGCGATTGCAAATGGTGCAAAGCAAAAAATTAAGCTGACACTTGAAGAAGCGCTGAATGTGAGGTGAGAATGTGGCAGTAAACATAGGGCCAAAAATCGGAATTGACGGAGAAGCGCAATTTCGAAAAGAACTTAATAACATTATACAGCAGTCAAAGACGCTGGCCAGCGAGATGAAAGCGGTTACATCGGCGTTTGATAAAAACGACAACAGCCAGGAGAAACTTGCCGCACAGTCAGCCGTTTTGACAAAACAGATTGAGACACAAGAGCAGCGTATTGAGCAGCTAAAAAAGGGGCTTGCTGCTTCCGCTAAAGAATTTGGAGAAGCTGATACACGTACTCAAAAGTGGAAGCAGGCCGTTAATGATGCTACATCAGAATTAAACAATATGCGCTCAAATCTAAAAGGCCTTGATACTGCGGTTGATGATACCGCTGACAACCTTGATGATGCCGCTGATTCTGCGCTGTCTTTTGGAGACGTTCTAAAGGCAAATGTGCTAAGTCAAGCAATTGTAAACGGTGTAAAAGAGCTTGCATCTGCGTTTAAAGATTTTGCTGTATCAGCAATTGAAAGTGCCGCTGATGTTAAGGCGCAGGTTGCTCAATTTGAACAAACCTTTGGAGATCTTGCGGACACAGCAAGAGAAAAAATGAATGGCGTTGCCGAAGCAACAGGAATCGTTCCTACGAGACTACAAAGCGCCTTCTCACAGTTTTATGCATATGCCAGATCGAGCGGGATGGAAAGTGCACAAGCATTGCAATTCGCAGAAAAAGCATCTTATGCAGCTGCTGATGCTGCTGCATATTACGATAGATCGTTGGAAGAAGCAACAGAACAGGTCTTGGCATACACCAAAGGCAACTTTGCAAATGATGCTGCGTTAGGCTTTGCATCGACGGAAGCGACAAGAACAGCTCAAGCGATGAAAAGCTTAGGGAAAGAATATAAAGATTTAGATGTTACAGCAGGTGAGACAACACAGGTTTTGCTTGACCAAATCATAGCGTCTCAAAATCTTTCTGGTGCTGCTGGGCAAGCATCACGTGAAATGGATGGTTGGGAAAATGTCCAAGGAAATCTGAATGAAACATGGAAACAATTTCAAGCTCGAGTTGGGACACCTGTTCTTGAAAATCTTATCACTATCATTCAAAATATCACATCCGAATTTGAAAACTGGATGAATAATGTTGACTGGGATGCGTTTGGAAAAAATATTGACAACTTTGTAAATGCGCTTATAGAAAATGGGCCTACAATTGCAGGAATTATTGGAACAATTGCAGTTGCCTTCATCGGTTGGAATGTAGGCGCTATGATTCAAGGCGTTATTTCGAGCATCACAGCATTAGGTGGCATTTTGCCTGCACTTAAGGCCGCGATTTTGGGAGTGAATGCAGCATTAAACGCAAATCCAATTGGGCTAGTGCTGACTGGAATCTCACTTTTAGTTGCAGGAATCATTGCATTGTGGAATAACTGCGATTGGTTTCGCGACGGTGTGATAACAATGGGGAATGCCATTGTTAATTTTATTTCAGATGCTGTCGATGGAATCGTACATTTCTTTACCGTTACTGTCCCACAAGCCTTTAACAAGGTGCTTGATTTCATGAAAACAAACTGGCAAGGACTGCTTTTGCTTCTTGTAAACCCGTTCGCAGGAGCATTTAAACTGCTTTACGATAATTTTGAGGGCTTTCGTAATGCAGTAAATAACTTAGTCGAACGCATCAAGACAGCATTTATAAACATGAAAGACGGGATTTCGAACACCGTTAGAAATATCAAAGATGCAATCGTAAATGGGTTTCAAGCTGCAGTGGACTTTATAACATCCCTACCCGGGAAGGCTGTTCAATGGGGCAGAGACTTCATACAAGGTTTGGTTGATGGAATTATCTCTATGGCAAGCAGAGTTGTAGATGCGGTAAAAGGCATAGCAAATACGATTACAAGTTGGCTTCATTTTTCACGCCCGGATGTCGGACCGTTACGCGATTACGAAACATGGATGCCAGATATGGTACAGGGAATGGCCGAAGGAATAAGAGCGAATGCTTATAAGCTTGAAAATGCTGTTGCATCTATGGCCGGAGGAATGTCTGCCAATGTGAACGGAAAAGCGGGCGCGTCGAATATGGGAGGCGTTTATATCACTGTTAATGGCGCTCCCGGTCAAGACGAGAACCGGCTTGCTGATATTATCATGCTCAAAATTCAGAATGCTACTGCACGAAGGGAGGCCGTATGGTGAGCTATTTCATCTTCGATGGGAAGAACAGCCTTGACTATAAAATCGGAATTGATAAATGTCCTGCAAGCAATCATGCTGCGCGTGTGGTAGAAAAGATTTCAGTGCCCGGACGCTCCGGTGATCTCATACGAGATACCGGGGCGTTCTCCAATGTAACACAACCATATGAAATATGGTTTAAAGCCAAAACATGTGGAACGACAGTAGCAGCGCGAAATATTGCATCATGGCTGCTTTCCGGGAATGGATATAAACGCTTGGAGGATTCATACGACCCGGACGTGTTTAGAATCGCACTTTTTTCGGGGCCG
>OHBJ01000142.1_pt1 | contig 37170 bp, 29 predicted proteins | sample 1577241 | NCBI WGS metagenome assembly OHBJ01 (sample SAMEA3541594, study PRJEB24748) | human gut metagenome | biome: human gut; feature: human-associated habitat; material: faeces | place: China | collected 2012 | reverse complement strand
TGATTCTAGACAAGATATCCTCCGAACTGGCATACAACTGTGCCGCAAGATTCTGTGCTGCTCCGGATACCTCTCCAGCTACCATATCCCGGACAGTTGTCTCTAAGCTACCTTCAAGAGCATTAAGTTGCTGATTGACTTGTGTCAAGCTATTTTCTGTAACCGATTTAAACTCAGCGTAATTAGTCAAAGTACCTTCGGCAGCAGAAAGGCGGGTCCCGACATCCGTATAGTTTCTCTCAAGAGTGTCTGTTTTAGAAGCATACAAAGTCAGACTTTCATCAATGCCATCAATTCGATTACCGATATTGAGAAACATCGAGTCAACCTCCGAGCTACGGTAATAACTTTCCAGAGTACTGTTCACTCCGTCAATTGCTACTCCGATTTCAGAATCTATGTAATTCTGAGCGTCAGACTTCTTGTAGTACAACTTTAAATCCTCCGTCAGACCATTGATGGAAATTCCCATTTGGGTAGTCGTCTGTTCAAGGTTATCAGTCTTTTCGACATAAGCATCTATACGTCCATCAATAGTAGAAATAACCGTATTCATCTCAGTCTTAAAAGATTCAAGAGAATCGGTAGTCAGAGTTAGCGTCTTGATATAAATATCACCTGAAAACTCCAGTATAAAATCTCCTGTACCATCCCAATCACCGGACCATGATTTAGTTGTAAAATCACTGTTAGCTGAAATACTTTCTTCCACGTAAAGAGCAGAACTGGTAAAACCGACCTTTATTGTACCAGATGTTTTACATAGATACCGCAGAGAGATATCAAATTTCTCCACCTTATCAGGTTTGTGATTTAAGTCTTTATTTAGTTGTTTAACACCGCTACTTTTGACACGCAGCATATACTGATTATTGTACAAGACGATATCAGAAACATTTGATTTCTCAGAGTATAAGTTGGCATTGACATTGACCATTTCTCCGGAAGCCGAATAAACGTTCACTGCTGTGGAATGTTCCCAATATGTCATATCATAGACAAAAGAGGCATTTTTTAAATAGTTATCTTTCTCAGACACATCATAGCGCACAGAATTAATCTCAGCACGAATGTTTGCATCTGTAACCTGAAACTTCGTAAAAATGTCTTCCCCGGATCGGAGCATAAAGTCTCCTCTGAAATATCCATTATCGCAGAATATACCGTAATCCTTTAATTGTCTCCAATACGGAGTGGTAATGCCAGAGAGATTTCCTATACGTGTTCTTGTTGCGTTTTCAGGATCAGTTTTCATACCATAGACTATGTCGATGTAAGGACCATTCGCTTCTACAGAGGTATGTTTGATCAATCCTTTGCGATCTACATCAGTCATACTGTCTACGCGAACAAGCGTATCGCCTTCTCTTACATCATTTTCAGAGCCGACGAAGTTTGAATAAGTAATATAATCAGCACTAATTCCTGAAACGACAAATTCATACTCCTTGTTAACAGAAAAGTTTCCTTCATCAAATTGCTGGACCATGATATAGTCTCCCGTCCGAAAAGGGTTGTATAATTTTCCGTTTTGAGTATCTATGTAGATTCGCATATTTGTCTTATCAATGCGGAGTACTTCAATCATATCCGTAGTCAGCCGTGTACCATTCTCTCCGAGAAGTTGCGAGACTATCATTTCATAGACGCGCATTCTCTTGCGTATGTCCAGTTCATCTATTTCAAGAATAGTACGCAATTCTTTGATGCCCCCGGAGTTAACAAACTCCTTCAAGTATATAGCCCATCCTTGACCATTCGGATTCCCTGATATAAACTCAGAGGAAGACAATGACTTTTCAAATGTGGCAGTATCAGAGAATATCGCAGCCCCTAAGACCTTAAGTGTCTCCATCTTTGCTTCACCTTTGACATTGATGCCTTCCAAAAAATGTATTAACTTTTGAGCTGTATCTTCTACGAGTTTACTCAAATAGATTCCTTCTGCAGTTTCCTGAGTGGAAATCTTATGTAGCTTAAAATGTTCTCGACCGTCAGATTTGGATATAGCCTTATCCTCAACCAGTACATATATATCCTCTTGCCCTTCAATAGATATTACTTGACCTGCATACGGCATATAAGGTTCCGCATCTGTGTTGCGGGCATATTCCGTAGCCTCTTTTATAGATGCCCATGTCTCCGTAGAATCTATAGGATAGGGATTCGTACGTCTATATTGATGGGGGAAAGAACTTCCGTTTATCTTAACCATTACTATACTGTTTTAAAAGTGAATGAATCGGGATCATTCAGACCCGGTGTCTGAATCACCCACATTTTATAATTTATTTCGTCTTTACCATTCGCACCAGCTACGGATATCGCTTTCGGTCCCGAACATACTTTGCCATTTTCGATAAAATTTCCATAAGATGAGGCAATAGAAATGTCACAAACACTGTCAGATGGCACGCATACAACAACAATTTTCCAGTTAGATACCGGAAACTGGTACGTGCCAGGTCCTGAGTACAAATCATTCGATCCTAGCGCCCGCACATCGTCCGATGTTTTAGGGATGGAGGAGCATACTCCGGCAAACCACTTACGATGTACATTCACATTGATAGAATCACTCAATACCTTTCTGGGCAATACATCATCCTCACTGGCTGCATAAATGACATTGGCAATATATGTTTCTTTCTGCGTATAAAAACCATCCAACTGCCTTGTCGCTGTCTGCACACCACCTACTTCTTCCGAAAAATTGAGTTTATTATTCGGATTACCATCATAGTAAGCTTGTTCCATAGGACCTTGACTATTTCTAACAGCAGTATATGTTATAAAACCTTTCGGACTACCATATTCAACATCCTTATTTGTAGATATCTCACTTCTCAACTCCCCTGTTGATTTCTGCGATATCAGTTTTATAAATGCATCTACTACCGTAGTTCCTCCAAGTATTATATCACCAGCCTTGAAGTAGCCTACTCTATCCACTGTCACTTCTATATTCCTTGGGAATACAGCGTTTGTTCCTTCTATACCGGAAGAAGTTCCTCCACCGGCAATTATCGACAACCTGTCCTTCTCCTTTCTATAAGTCAAAGAGTCGATTTTGCTTTCAATCTCACCGAGACGTGAATATGGTGCGGTTTCTCCCACAGTGTATACAGGAGAATCATAAGGGATATCAAGACTATATTCAAACCCTATAATACGGGAAATCCGGGCTTCTTCAAAATATGCTTTATTGATTAGCTTTACTTTCTGACCTACAGTAAAACTTTTTGCAAACCCTTCATCCTGCTCCCCTGTTTCGGGATTAATGCCATAAATATAGTCCGACATCATGGTATTGGTATAGGTCGAAGGATCTTGTTTCAGTTTCTCAATGTACTCTTTAGCCCGTTCTTCCACCTCCACTTCGGCATTGGGAATCATTACATCGGAAACAAATTGAGGATCATACCCGTAGAGAACATATGTGTCTCCACCTTGATCCGTAGGATGTAAAATGTCATCAGGAAGCATTCTTCCGTAATTATCGTTGCGTTTAATTTCGTAGACTTGTGCATCCCGGTTCCAGGTACCGTCTTTTAAATGTTCAGGTTTGGGCGCATCATCTCTTACTTTATCATAAGGATTAAATAAGACTTCGAAATCCATACCCGCTAAAGGTCCTGACAAGAATTCTATTCTCAGTTCCTCAGAATCCAGTTTGTAATCCTTCGAAAAGTGAAATCCGGGATCGTCATCTTTAAACCTCCATGCCAACCAGTCTTTTGACGTTTTTGTTCCATCTGGGTTATCTATAGTATCAGTATATGTATGAGTTGTTACCATATCCGTTACCCCTTCACGCTTTGGATAGATATCATCAAAAACAACGATCTGTTCTACAGCCTCCTCAGCTTTCATATCCGGGTAAGCATCAATATATGTCACTCCTTCGGGCATCAGGAGATGTCGGGTTGCAATTCCTTCAGCGATTTGAGTATCTTTATCATCTGAAAAGTAACTTACCGGAACCTTACTTTTTACGATATTATCAATCGTATATTTGTCACCAATAGAAGCTGTAACTCCTTCCGGAAGACGTAAAATATTTGCTGTCTCTCCAATATGAAAATCCGGATTATAGATAGCATCAAATGTCTTTCCACTATTTACTCCAGAAAGAAAGGTCACTGATGTGGCGGCAGACTTTCCGGCAACAAGCTCCATGTCTAGTGAAACCCTAGCAAAAAGTCCAATTCCCATCCCAATCAAAGTGTTGTCAAACTGTGGAACAAGCAGATAGGTACGTAATTTAAACAGTGATGCTCCCAATCCCGGTGCAAATTCTTTTGCTATGGGAAATGATAAATTTATTTCATGTTGTTGGTTTTCATTTAACGTAACAGTATTGCTACCTATAAGGATTTCCTTTTCAATGCCATCCTGCAAATAAATAAAAGATACACGAAAAACGTACTCGCCTGCCGGAAGATAATCCCGAGGAAATGAAGGCTGACCAGGCATAGGCATATAATAAGTACCAGTACCAAAACTGATACCGTTACCTTTATCAATGATCTTATAAATACTGCCGACTAATGTATCAACTAAATCATTATTGTTGGAGAATTCTCTATGATTACTGTTTAACGTCCCTGTTATGATAGGATCAATAACGTGTTTTTCTTCTGTTACTATATCACTAGGGAAAAAGTCAGTTACAAGTGACCTTGCCGTATCAGATAAATCCCTGCCATTAATATCCTTTACATCAAAAACCAGTTTTTTACGATACGTTAGCGGTATGTTGCGGGTAGATCCGAAAGCATAAATACGTGTTGCGTACGTACTCTGGCTATCACTTCGATCCATCTTGCCAACATTCATTCCAAGTTCGAAATCTACCGGATCACCATTCTCGCAACGACCAAAGTGAATCTCATTTTTAACTACCCACCATTCACATTCAAAAGCTTCTGCCATCTGAGAGAGGGCGTCAATCAGATTTGTGCTGTCATAAGAAATCAACTTCGAAGAAGTATTTACCGAATCGTCTATTGTGCATTCGAATGCTTCGCCTTGATATTTATACCCAAGCACCTCCAGATTCTTAAGAAAAACCTGCATATGTACTTTTAGACTGTCAGTAAGATTCCAACTGGCTTCACGTCCTCCATTTTCAGGAGTAAAGAAAAACATTTTATTCTTCCACTTCCAATAATAAGCATCCAGCCGCAGATTATATTCATAAGCACCCGTTTCTATGTTATAATCCGGCTTATACAAATCTACAAGCTCAAACATGCCAATTTCATGGTCTACATTATCTCCCAGAGAAAAAGGAATAAGCTTATCCAAAGAGAACTTCAAAGTAATATAATCCTCCTTCATCAACAGGAACTTACGCTTGCTCCCTTGATTTATGGGAGTAGAAAAGCGTATATTTCCGGATATGTCTTTAATATCTATCATACTGTTTTCGTTCTATCATTAGGATTCGGTTCATATAGTTTCAGTGAGAACTTTCCAATGCCGCGCATAAACTGGCTGAATTGGCTGCACGATTGATAAATCGTTTTGTACACGACTTTAGGCTGATATTTGGTTTCTATCTCAAGTGCGCCTGTTGCCAGTTCTTCACAAAAGCTATTGTATCTCTCAAAAAACTGTTCCTCACTGGAAGCCGTCAGGTTAATCTGAAGAGTCAGGTTTCTCACATCTACCCTTGGATTGGCGATGACCACCCGTTTTCCATGTTCCAGCCGACTCTCGTTTTCTATAAAAGTTTTGTTGGAGGATGGTGTCATTAGTTCGGATAATGCATTATTATCCATGCTTATGCCCCAAGTAGTGTAGGCATCTTTACCGTTAATGCGCAATTCGTCTTTCATATCATTATATGTTTTTTGTATTTCTATCTATATTATCCAGTTTCTCTCCAAATCCCAGTAGTACTTTTGTATACTTTGCAATATCTTCCAGATGCCCGTTTGACATAACAGCCAAATTCCTCATATCGGTTAGAAGCAGGTTACTATCAGAAGCCGTGGTGCATAATGAAGACAAGCTCCCCAAAACAAACAGCATTGAATTCTTGATTTCCTCATTAGATATCTGCAAAGCAGTAAAACGTCCATTAAGTTCATCTCCTGTATCCTGAGACATCGCAGCAAATCCTTTCTGAGTGGAAGATTGAGAAGACGACTCTTCACCAGAAGACCAACCGAATTGTTGCATTAAAGCATTGCGCTCTTCCAAAGCATCGGAAACAATGCCATTCCAGCTTTCTTGCAAATCTGCATATTCCTTTTCATCAATACCGCCTGATTCATTGGCTTTAGCAGAAGCTTTATACCATTCATTAATTCTAGACTTATAATTGTCAATCAGCATGGAATTAAGAATAGCTTTCTGCATATACTTCTCAAAATTATTGGCAAACTCTTCTGAGGAAGAATCCATATCAGACAATGCATCCAGAAAACTACTAAAGACATCATCAAAAGATACTTGGGTTAACGATTCATTCAGAAGATCTCTCATTTCTTCCGTTTCCTCATTACATGCAATTATTTGCTCTAAATATTCGCGTACATCCCCATCTAATTTTGCCCAAAAAGTAGGAGCATCCCTTTGTAGTGTTGCAAGCTGCTCAGCTGTTAAATCAAATAATCCAGTCATTCTATTCCCAATATCATCGGGATTCATTCCTATTGAATTGGCAAAGTTGTTCCACTCTGCCCATCCTTCATTATTCATACCCTTACGCATTCGTACGCCGATAGAATGAGAGCCTGCTGATGCTCCAGCATTCAAACGCTCCTTGCCAAGTGTTCTTGCTGCATCTGCTTGTTTTTCAATAAGCTCTATTGCTTTCTGAGAGGCTTCTACAGCAGCCTTTCCTGTCAATGTTTCCAATAGTTCTTTCTGCTTGCCAATAATTACATCAAGCACTTTCACATAGCTCTCGTAGTTTTCCTTGGCTGTGTCATAATCAGAATAATCAGCACCAAACATATCTGCTATTTTGGTAGCCACCTGTAATGCCGCGCCAATGATAGCTAAGATAACAGAAGCTTTCTCTACAGTTTGTATAGAAGTGGATGCTGCCTGTGCTGTTCCACTCATTGCCGTCGAAGAACCATTAGCCAACATTACAATACCATCAATCATTTGCAATGTAGATGATGCTATCCCCCCGGCAGCAGATATGATCTCTCCGGCAGTACCTCCTACTGCATCACCAATCTCATTAAATCCACTTTCTACATTTCCTAATGTCTTATATAATTCTTGCCATTCTTTTATACCCCGCTTTTCAGGAGCTGTCTGAGTCTCGTTAGTTTTCTCACTAATTTCATTTTTTAATGAAGATACCTTTGCTCTTTGTCCCGCCAGTTTAGGATCATTGGGACTTAGAAATTCAGATCGCTGGAGCTCCTGCTCTGCTTGAAACAGTAATTTCTGTAACTGTTCCAAACTCATATTTGCTATGCTATTAGTCCACGACTGAAAAGAATCCTCGCGCATAGCAAACTCACTATCAACAGCCTCCAAGGCTCCTTCTTTCTGATAATCATGTTCTGCAAGTGTTTCTTTAGAAGCTCCTGCTTTTCTTAATGCTTCTCTTTCCTGTTCAAATTTCTGTTGTACAGCAAGACGTTTTTCTGTATAACCTTGATATTTTGACAATATTTCTTTATAGTATACTGATATATCATTCCCTTGTCTCGCAACAGTTTGTTTCAATATATTAGCAAATGCACTCTTTTCATTTTCATTCAGAGATACAGTCGATTCATCAAAAGTTTTACCTTCATTCTTTGAATTAGCTTCGAATATAGTTTTTTCCAAATCAATTTTCTTTTGGAGATAATCAGTTTTTAATCTTTTTAGTTCTGCTATTTCTTTTTGATGATTTAACTCCATCTGAGCTAGCTTTTTCTCTTCTCCTTCTTCCATAGCATCAATTTCAGCCTGAGCACTTTTATTCTCTAGATCTTCTATTAAATTTGATCCTTCTAAGTCCTGCCTATTGTGTAAATCTTCCTGCTTTTGTTTATTATCTCCAGAAAAGGAAGCCTGTTTATCATAATCAGCACCAGTCCTAAGCTTATACAGTTCTTTTAACTTATTAAGCGTTTCGTTTGCTTTTTGTAATTCACTATCATCAGCAAGACCGTCTTGTGCTTTTTTTCGTTGATTATTTATATTTTCTTTTACTTTTTCTATCTCAGAAACTAATTTTTTTAACGTCTTAAGACCTTTAATTTCACCGTTATCCGTTTTCTCCGCATTATCAAACAATATACCTGCAACCTCTTCATCGGTGATTCTGAACTTAGATTTATATTCTTCAAGAACAGTTTCAGTAGCCTTAGTTTCCTTACTTATCTCTGAACGCAAGTTAAACACATTGTTCCTAAAGTCAACTAAACCATCTTCTGCATTGTCTCCCCATTTCATATCCCAAAAAGTTGCACTTTTCAAATCCTTTATCACATTCGGAGACAAAGCTTTTCCACTCATCGCACTATCAAAAAATTGATTATATAAGTTCCCGCCTCTAGTCTGACCAAACTTTTTAATCAATGTATCATATGCAACATCTAACTTTTCACTAATTGTTTTATCAAGATTCTCTTGTTCAGTATTAAAGAAAAACTCAAACTTTCGTTGCCCAATTGACAAACGCATATTTTCAACTAATTGAGCATACGAAGTTGAAAGATTACCGACACGATCAATCTCTTCGTCAAGACCAATATAATACTGACCGTAATTATCAACTATAGTTTTTTTTATTTTATTATACTCTTCACTTCCTTTCTTCACTTCTATCAATTTTCTTTCTAAAGAAGATAATTTAGAAACTTCAGAAGTCAGACTTTTTTCTACATTCATATTTGCTTCATTCAAACGACTATGAGCTTTTTCCAACTCAGTTTCAGCAGTAGTCACTTTATAAATTGCGTACCCAAGTCCCACTACAGCTGCCGCAATAAAAGTGTATGGATTTTGAAGAAGCGCAATAGTATTTGCCTTTATTGCTCCTGTAAACAGTTTTGTTTTTGCAGCAGCTAATGCTTGTGATTGGGATACAACCATTCCTGCTTTAGCAGCTAACAACATCTCCAAGTTAGCCTGCTCCATCACTATAAGATTCAATCTTTGCAAAGCAGTAATAGTTATTAGAATTGCTTTATATGACCCATATACTATTACCAATTCTGATACTGCTTTACCTAATTGCTCATAATTATCCAAAATATATTGAGTTCCATTAAGAGATTCATTTATAATTCCTTCCTGAGATTGGCCCACTTCATTAAGCATTGACTCCCATGCGTCACGTATGTTCTCAATCTTGCCAGAAATAGTTCTAGATTGTTCGTCCATTAAACCATAAAACTGACCGCCTTCATTTGTTAAATTACCTATAACTTTCTGTACTTCAGGAAAACCTATTTTACCTACAGACACCAGTTCAGTTATTTTAGCAGTTGTTACTCCCAACATATCTGCAAGACCTTGAAGCATAGGAATGCCAAATATCGTAAACTGGTCAATATTTTGTTCATAAAGTTTTCCTTGTTCCATTACATTTCCATACAGTTCAATTAACTGTTCTAGTGGCAACCCCATACCTGATGCAATATTACCTAATCGAATTAATGTATCATTAACTTGTTCAAATTCTGCACCATACTCAATCAATAGCTTTGCTCCAATAGCTAGCTCCTTTAAATTAAAAGGAGTTTCTGCAGCTGTCTTTATTATCTGAGACATTAATACATTCGCCTTTTCTCGATTTTTCAATAAAGTTGCAAAAGAAATCTCAAGCTGTTCAAACTCACCACGTACACGAACAACGTCACTAGCAAAATCTTTTAAAGTTTCTGTTCCACCAATAATATCCAATGTTTTCTTTAAAATATTTGCAAAGTCACTGTTCGCATTATTAGCCTTTTTAGATTCAAGCGCTAAAGCATGAATAGAAAAGCGCATTTGTTCAGCCTTCATGATAAAATCATCACTATTTACTCCAATGTTAAATGTTAAATTTCCCATATTATTAATCTTTCAAATTATTATTAGCCAAAACTATTGCAAAGCTTAATCAATATAAAAAAAAATGTCCTCAAGCTCGTGACATAAAGATATTTGTCACATAATTTATCATTATATCAATATTTCATGCAATATCAAGCAAGTTATTCTATTGATAGGAGAATCATTACTCAAGAAAAGTAGCATCTACTCTCAGTATTTATCTTGGCAATTATCGAATTCCAATAATTATCATTATTTTTGCCTAGAGAAACAAATGATCACATTACTATTAAAATCAAAAGTAAAAACCATGAAACAAGCACTACAACTATTTATAATCACATTGCTAATAGTCAGTTGTACTAAAAAGCAGTCGAATCAAATTGAACAATACGATTCTATGATCTTTACCGATGCAGAAATTAGAAATCAAGAAATACAAGACTCATTACAGCAAGCAAGACTAGACTCTTTGGCCTTAATTGCTTGGGGAGATGCTAAATTTGGTATGAGTATGAAAGAAACTTTATCTACTAATGCATTCAAAAATGGGAGAAAACAACATGGTGTAGATGAAATTACAATGAATTTTGATCAAGAGTTCAAATTTAAAAAGCTCTTCGAACTTAATAATTTAGCGGGAATTTCAGCTTATTATCAAGAAAATGAATTAAAAAGAATCAGCATTAAATCTTATTATGTAAGAGCTAATTATATAAATGAGCTAATAATGGATTGTAACATTTTTGCCAAAGAATTTACTAAAAAGCATGGCTCTCCCTCATTTCAAAAAGGCAAAACCAATATACTGGACTTTACTGTCGGAAAGGAGTTTACTTATGCAAAGTTCAAAATGAAAGACAAAAATATTGTCATAAAATTAGGAGAACTTTATGATGGAGGTAATTATTATTATATCATATACATTGAAAATGACAAGTTCCCCAAAAAGAAACATGTGAAAACAGAAAAGGAAAAGAAAGAGGAACAAAGAAGAATGAAAGAAGCTAAAGAAATAAAAGAAAACTCCTTCTAATCATTAAAATACAAGGCAACTAACTCACAACGAACTAGTTGCCCTTTTTCGATTCTTAAAACAGAGTTACTACATAAAATTCCCTATACATCTAGTTGGGATAGATCTTGTTAAACGTTAGGAAAGCCTATCTTTATTCTACCCTCTTGTAAGTTCCATCTTCTGAACCGTTCTTTATCTTTAATATATCTTTTGAAAATAAACACTCCCATACTTTTTTCTGTCCTTTGAGCTTATTTCCATCATCAGAATAGGTAATTTCAATATTTATATTATCACCTGAGATTTCATACGTAAATAAATAGTTAGTTAAAAAGCTAGCTCCGTTAAGAAGCGCATAATACCCGGTTCCATCATTCTCAAATTTTAAGTATTTGTGAGTTCCTTCCGTACCCGTTGACCATGTTCCTACCAAGTGTTTCGAATCTAAGTCCATCCAATCATCATCATCAGAAGAACATCCCCCCAATACTATTGGACACAATAAAATCATAAAAAAAAGAATCTTTTTCATTACGTATAGATATTTAATTTGTTTGTTCGGCAAAGGTAGGAATAATATTAATGTCATACCAATTATCTTTCAAGCAATAACATATAACATATCAAGCATTAACATCTCACTTCTCAAGTATTAACTCTTGATATATCAGGTATTAATACTCGACAACTCAAGTATTAATACCTGATATATAATTTCACATAGAAAAGAGCACAAGCTATAATATCCATTTAATACATGAAAATTATTAGAGAATCTTTTTGGCATTCAATATATTCTACCTACCTTTGCAGCATAAATTAACACTGATGCTTTGCCAGCAAAGCGGCAAAACAAACATAGGGAAATATACATTGTGGGACAAATAGATAGTGGGAAATGCTATTTGCCTATATAAAGCTTAATATAAACATGACTAAAGTAAAAAGAAATTCCGCTTAATTTCTAAGCAATGAGATAATTATACACATACCTCAATAATCGTGCATTATCTCCATAGTTATTAGATCAATTAAACATATTCAAAAAATTCGACCAAAGATTTAAAACCAGATCTTTGGTAATGAACCTGCAAAACAAACTTTTAATAAGCATATAAAAATGAAGAAAATCTTACTACTATTGGCTATATTGCCAATGTTCATGACATCATGTTCTAATGATGACGAATCCACCGAACAAACTTTCTTTGTAAACGTGTACACTAAATGGGAAGACTCAGAAGAAAAAGTTGCTAAAAAAGCCTTTCTGTACATTTACGAAAATGAGAACAAAAGTATCGACAACAGCCAAAGCACTATCTCTGTTGTTAATGACGGACTAATCACATATACGGACGGAAGCAAATCTTCCAAACCCAAATATGCTACTAAATTTCAATCCGGTGTATTCAATATTGAAAATATGCCCAATGGAGAATACATATTATGGGTTACCTATAGGGAAGAATATGGGGGGCGTACCTATTCATCTTACAAAGCAATCAGCGTAAACCACGATTATAGAGGGAAAAGTGAAAAGAAGGTCTTTCAAACTTCTATGCAAGACCAAGGATTGTATGTATATCAAAACTGGTAATCAGAATTAATATTAACCCTTTTCTTAGAATCTAAGAAAAACAAACAGCTATTGTATGAAAAGAATTATTTTGAGTGCTCTAATTGGATTAATGGCAATTAGTGCAAGCGCACAACTTATGCGCAGTGAAGAACTGGAAAAGTACGCTAAAGAAAAATTTGGCGACAAATGGGTAGATGCGGCAGCAAACATAGGTTCACAACTTGCACTGGACAAAAACAACTCTCTGACATATACTCAGGTTATTGAATGTGGAGAACAAACCAAAGAAAAATTGTATGTTACTCTTAACCATTGGTTTGTAGAATCTTTTAATGACGCAAACTCTGTCATTCAACTTAATGACAAAGAAGAAGGAGTTATTATCGGCAAAGGTTACCTTTCTGATATTGCAGGACACTTAGGCGGAATGAACGCATATAATGTCAGCGTTCACCCTATTATTAAAGTGGACATCAAAGATAAAAAAATTCGTGTGACCTATACCGTACAATGTTTTGAGGTGGAGAAAGCTGTAGGAGGCGGTGTCATGTCTGCTCTGTCAAACACCAGACCTTCCATATCCACAGAAAAATGGCCGCTTGAAACCTGTTACCCTTTCATTGAGAAGGATGAACATAAAGCGAAAAAGACTTCTTCAAAAGCATTAGTAATGACTCATGCATACTCTAATGTAATTATGGATAAGATTGAGGAGGCTGTGAAAAATGGTCTTGCCGGCAATGAATCTGATAATTGGTAATTAATAAATTAGCGCATCTCGAACGAACGAGGTGCGCTAAATATCCCACCGAAATAAGCTTATAGATTTATATATTAAATTCCCAATATAGACTTAAGTTCCTGCAGATCTGCAGCTTGAATACTCCTTGATTTAGGAGACTGAGGAACATACACCACCATAATGAAACCACTTTCAACGGATAATCTAACCCCCATATTATATTTATCCGAATCATTATTGATGAAGTAATATGCACCATCACTATCCTTCCCTATTACCTGATATCTCTCTGACAGAAATTTAGCTATTTCTTCAGTATACGAATAGGAAAGAGCTATAGCTGAAGAAGTTAATTTTCCATTCTCAAACAGATAAGCAACGCTCTTTACAGCACTATTCTCGCCTCTGTATCCCAATGTACTTGTTTTATCCTCCAGAATAGTACGTTTCTCTTTAGCCTTAACAGTTGCCTTATCCACACCAAATTCCAATACAGGTTCTGTGTAAGTGCTATATTTAGCATTTACCACAACTTCACACAGCGCCTCTCCATTATCTGAAGTTGCAGTGATAATTGTTTTTCCAACATGATTTCCTTTGATTATTCCATCCTCACTTACTTCAGCTACAAATTCACTCTTTGAACTCCAAGTAGCATTGTCGTTTACCGTTACTTGTTTTGTGTCGCCCGAATACAAAGAAACTTGATTAGCACTCAGAGTTAGTTTCCCATCTTCACTTTTACTACATCCGGCAATCACTAAAACAGCCGTCATTAAAAATAAAATCTTTTTCATTACTTGTTAATATTTAGCCAGCTTATTTCGTTTGTGCATTCATTTTACCAATTCATATCCCACCTATGAATCCTTTATGTAAAACGTGATAAACATTTGGCAAAGATACAAATAACAACAACATAACAACACTAATCCGTAATAATTATTTCTATAAATTACTCACTAATCATTCTCCTTATCAAATCTCTATTCCTCGGATCATCCGCATTGATCACCTCGCCATCTCCCCGACCTAACTTTTTACGTTCTTCTTCGCTAAGATACACAGTAGTAACAGCATCGGCAAACAACATATTCAGATTGACATAGCTAATTCCCCAAAGTACGTAGTCCATTGTCCATCCATAGCGCTGGCAGGCAAAGTCTATCAGCAGTCCATAGATACTCTTTCCCCCGAAAGTGATGCTGCTCCCCTCTCCCTTTATCCTGCTGATTCGTGTTTTCATTTCCCGGTCTGCATCGATACCAAAATATCGGATGAACTCTTCTATCTTATCACTCGAAAGGATAATAGTCAAAATGGTAGCCAAATCTTCCACCGACGCTTCATCCTGAAAAAGCCTGGCACGCCGAAGTACTTTCTCCATATCCAGAATACTCTTTCTATCGTTGAATGTAGAGTAAGCAATGACCTGACAGACAGATTCCGTTTTCTCTTGGCAGATTCTCAGCGTCTCAACAAGCGGATTAATGGCCAGAAGCTCCATATTGACATCCATCGAGAGATACAAGTTCTTCAGTATTTGCATCTTACCCAAAGTAGAAGGATAGAGACATAGTTTATTCTTACCGATACTAAAACTGATCGCTTTTTCCACGATAGCATCGGATATGTTGATTTCGATTTCTTTATTTATGTTCATAGCGGAATTTATAAAAGAAGAGCGCCATGACTAGCGCTCTCCATTGACGTAAAAAGAATCTTATTCTGCCGGAGTAGCAGGAGTATAAGGTTTCACCTGATCACCGGTGGCAGGTTTCAATACATCTACCGTGTATTTCCACTTCTTACCTTCGGCGGTGTCGTATGATTCTTCTACAGAAACCACAGAACGTTCGATCAGGATACCTTCGCATGTTTCATCTTCCGGAGTAAGACGGAAAGCATACTCGCCTTCAACTACTCCGTCAGAGTCCTTGATCGGTTTTTCACGACCTTTAGCCGCACGGATTTCAAACTCGAACGCATAAGTATTTCTGGCATACTTCACTGCTTCATTTTCGCCTCCCTCTACCTTTGCTTCTTTCTTTTCACCTTTGGTAGGAGTCAGTTTCGTTGAACTTTCCACCGGGTCGCAACCTAGTTTTGTCCATTCTGACGGTGTAGCTCCGTTCACACATTTTCCAAACTCAATTGTGGGTTTTCCCCAAGATAATTGTGCCATAATTTAAATTGTTTAAATTTTTAATTAATAAATAATATATAAAAAAGCTAGCTTTAAACTGTTCTTTCTTTTGAATCACAGGTCCTGTTTTCTAATTCGCTGGTAAAAGTACTGCCAATATCAATGACTGGTAAATTTTCAGTTCCCCCAGCCGTGACATCTTACCCGAAGTCATAAAATAGGATTTTGAGGTATGATTCCGTTCTCTTTCAGACGACTCATAAATTCGTCACATAGCTGATTTACAATCTTTCTATACCCTTTGTAAGTGGTATAAAACGATTTTATTAATTTGCAAAGATTGGAAACAGCAGACGGGGAAGTAAATCCGAATAATTGTGCCAGCTTATCCCGAACACCACTTACTATTCTTCCGCCAACTAATGCAATAGGAGAATAAAAAAATAAGATAACGAAAAGAAATTGTCCTTTCTGATCGGTATTCTGTACTCCTGCTTCCTCACAGCAACCGGACAATTCACAATACCATTTATACAGCATGGGTATATACTCCAATTCTGTTAGTAAAGGAGTTGATAATGCCATTTCCCTCTCCATCAATCTGAGCTTCTCTTCATGTATTGATTTCAGTTCTTCAATTTCTAAAAATTCCTGTAACATAGCCTGTCGTTTTTAAGATTATTACTTTATTAACTCTTCTCTTATGTGAGTTTCTTTTTCTTTCTCTTCGATGCGCTTAGTCCACCCCCACATCATAGCAGAGTAAATAGCATTCGTGTACAAAAGAATCTCTCTCCCACTCGTGAGAAACTCTACCCTAAACGCTGCATTCCTCGCAACGGTCCGCAAATTCTTTTTTATATCCATAAAGACATTCATTTTGGTTGTTCAATTCAATAATACAAACTAGATGTTGAGAATATTAATTAGCAGTCAATTAGCATATTATATTTTAAGGTCGTGCCATCTTTTCATCTATTGTATGCATTGTTTGTTGATAATCCGATAAAAATACTATCATTATTAATGTTTGAATAAAATTTACTATACCAAACCATGACATCAAAGACAAAGTCACAAAATAGATTTATTCTCTTGTTAGTCCGGTACTTATTCTTACCTTTGCATCGTCTTAACCGACAAGATGTTTTTACCAATTCATAAGGAAGAGTTAATTGTTTTTCCCACACAAACTAAAAATAATCCCTTATCTTTTAGCAACTTCATCTGTATGAATTAATCTGTTGCACTTGAGCAACCGTCCTGTTATACTTGTGCAATATTCCTGTTACACTTGTCTATCCCGGCTATTACTCAACTGCACCGCAAACAATGGCTATTGAAAGGAGTTATTATGAGCATACTTTACAAAACAACCCGCTTCGCGGATACATTCACAGGAGATAAGGAGACAAATGTCCGGGTACAACTGCTATCATGGGATACACTGGACACCAAAGCATTCGTAGAATATCTGGCAACCAAATACAACCTATCCAAAGGAGAAGCATACAAAAGCCTCAGCATAGTACTGGAAGGAATGGAAGCCGTACTGAAAGACGGAAACATACTCAATCTGGACGACTTCGGCAGTTTCTCTCTAAACGGAAATTTCTGTGAAGACAAAGAGCCTGACGAAAACCACAGGGCAGAATCCATCCAAGTGAAAAACGTAGTTTTTAAAGCGGACAAGAATCTAAAAAAACGTATTTCAGCTGCCGGATTTGAGAAGTACAATCCAAAGAAACACAATAAACGGAAATATTAATTGCATGGAATACGATCGAATTTACTCCATCCGGAAAGGAGAATACTTTGCGGATGCGCTAAAACGTGCAGGAAAAGATTTTATTCCTACCAATTGCATCATCAACAAACTGCTGCCGGGACTGGGTGCCACGCACTGTGAACTCACAGCACCACGCAAATCCATTATCATCGAACCGAATGTACCCGTCATCGAGTCGAAAGCAAAGGTACATAAGAATGCACTTGCTGTCTATAAAGGTGTAAGCATCCGGCAGATCGCCGACTTTCTGGAAGCAAACCGGGAGAAGGATTATAAACTACTGACTACCCCCGAAGGCTTCAACAAGATAAAGGAAGCCATGCAAACGGTGGATATAGATATGTATACCGAATGCTTCATCTTGTTTGATGAATGCGAGAAGCTGGTACAGGACGTGCACTACCGTGACTCTATCCGCGAACCGATGAATGATTTCTTTCGTTTCCAGAACAAGGCACTGATTTCCGCTACACCTATCGTACCCGAAAAGGACAGTCGTTTTGACGGTTTCATGCGGGTATTGATTCAGCCGGATTATGTCTATCGGCAGAAACTGAAACTGATTACTACCAACAATGTGCTGGAAACCCTGCAGGAAGTGATTGAAGCCAAGAGAGGAACTGTCTGTATTTTCTGTAACAGTATAGATTCGATAGACAGCTTCTACCGGTTGATACCCGAACTAAGCAATGCCTGCACATTCTGTAGCGAAGACGGACAATACAAGCTCTGGAAAGGAAACCGCCGCAAAAAGTCAATGATGATCACCGAACTGGAACGCTACAATTTCTTCACCTCCCGCTTCTACTCGGCGGTAGACATACTCTGCAAAAATCCGCCTCATGTGATTTTCGTCAGTGACTTGTATGGTGCCGCGCAATCCGTTATTGACCCTGCCACCGAGGCAATCCTGATTATCGGACGTTTCCGGGGCGGAGTCAACAGTGTGACACACATCGCTTCTATCCGACCGGAACTGGAATGTATGTCTTCTTCTGAAATCGATCACTGGATTCAGGGAGCTTCCACCATTTTCAACGGCTGGAAAGCGCAACTGGCACGAACTACCAACATAGGCGAACGCACCTTACTACAGGAAGCCATCGGAGAAAACTCTTACCTCCCTTATCTGGACGAAAACGGAAAGCCGGATTCGTTTCTGATAGCCAACTTCTATGAAAAGGAACAAGTGAAACGCTTGTACACCTCTGCCGATCTGCTGCACCTTGCTTACGAGCAGACCGGATATTTTGTCTTCTCGCACGAAGAACGCCTGATGCCGGTTTCGGATAATGAACGCATGGCTATCCAGCATCGTCTGGCAAAGAAAAAACGGGCAGAACTGATCGTCCGGAAACTGGAAGAGATGGAAAAGATGAGCAAAGCTACCGACAAGAAAATACAGAAAAGGTATCAGCGTATGTTGATGAATCTGATTACTTCTACCGCCGACAGGTATATATACGACTGTTTCTGCCGCTTCGGAGCGGAATTTGTAAGGGAAGCCGATTATAATGAGAATAAATTGCGGACAGCACTAAATGTGAGTAGCGAGCATACGATTAAGAAGTCCGGACAAATGCGGACATATATCCAACGTGCTTTTCCTGTGGGTGCTGAAATATCCGTGCAGGAAGCGAAAAGTATGCTCAGACAGGTATATAAAAAGATGGGATTAAACACGGGACGGGGCATAACGACGAAAGAACTGGAACAATATGCGGAAATAGAAAACAGCAGGAATCGCGAAGCCAGAATGATTAAAATACTGAAACACAAATAAATGAAAGAAAAATGCAGTTTTGATCCGGAAAAAGACAAAAACATCCTATAGTTTTTTGCAAACTTATTTTAAAAACAAGTCATTTTCAGGGGTAAACCACTGATTACAAACGCTGTGACATTTTTGTTTATCCCCGTATAATACTTAGAATAAAGACAAAAATGTCACAAGCGGCTAATTCTATTATTTACCGAATCATGAATACTTTTTCAAACGCCTGCGTGCAAAGAGGGCCAAAGCAAGCACAACACACAAACCCGCTCCCCATATCCATAACAGTAAATCTCCCCCTTCGGTCTTTCCATAAGAGTGCAAGCCGCTCAGGTAGTAGTTTACTCCAAACCAAGTCATGATAATGGAGAGAATGGAGACTACGGACAGCAAGTTGAAACACCAAGTTGTTTTACCTTTCAGCAGCGGGATAAAACGGATATGAAGTACCAGTGCATAGACAACAATAGAGATTAAAGCCCATGTTTCTTTCGGGTCCCATCCCCAGTATCTGCCCCATGAGACATTTGCCCAGATGGCACCGAGGAAGGTTCCTGCCGTCATAAAGAATAAGCCGAGAATCATTGCCATTTCATTCAGTAAGGTAAACTCACGGATACGGAAGAGAAGCTTCACCCGATTGGTGGCAGAAAGCAGATTCATCAAGATAAGATTAAACAGTCCCGTCAGCGCACAAAGTGCGAAGAATACATAGCCGATCATGATAATGGCGACATGAGACATCAGCCAATACGACTGAAGCACCGGAACCAAAGGAGTTATTTCCGGATTCAGATGGTTCAGTCCTGCCACGAAAAGCATGATTCCGCCTAACAGTCCGGCAAGCGCAGGGAGAATACGGAAACGCCGGGCAAACAAGAGGCCTCCGCCAACGAGCAGCCAGGAAGTGCAGATCATTGATTCGTAAGCATTCGCCCACGGTGCACGTTCGGAGATATACCAGCGCAGTAAGACACCGGTCGTGTGTGCAAGGAAAGCAGCGATCAGAAGAACAATCAGTATGCTGCTCAGTCTGCTCCCCCATTTGAAATCCGCGATAATCTCTCCGCAGGCTATGAAAAGTAAGATTCCGCCCAAAATCAGGTAAGCCAGACGACACCAGAAGAACAGGTTTAACTGATTATAGAGAAGCTCCGCTTTTACTCTCTGATTGTCAATAGCGGGAGTTTTACTTTTAGCTTGCTGGAAGATATGCATCATATCGACAATCTTGTCCGCTTCTTTCCAGTTATTAGTGCGGACACCATTACCCAATTCGTAGATATACCAATCCATGATTTTAGAAACAAACAGGGAATCCTTATCATGAAAGACGGTTTGTTCGTCACCTGCCGAGTACCATTTTCCCTGAACGTCGTTTTCGTCCGGGAAGAGAGGCAGAAGTTGATGTTGCATAATACGGTAGACAATATTCACCGATTCATCCAGTTTTAACAAATCCGAATCCATTCGTTTCCGTTCTGAAGCGGATTTTGCATAGATGGCATTCACTTCATCGGTCAGCACATAATTGCCGTCGGCATCAAAGACATCCTGCCATGCGATGTATTTGCCGTCTCTTCCGAACCGTTGAAGAATATCTTTATTATCGACCTTGATAAAAGGATAGCCACCCCACTCATCCGGAAAAGCGAGAAGATTCAGAAAGAACTGGTCTGAATTGATGCTGTTCAGCTTGTCCGCTCCGTAAAGTTTGCGCAGAATGGCGGAAGTGTAACTGTTGACAGGTTCAAGGCGACCATTAGGATTGAGCAGTACCAGACTGCCGAATTTCCGGGCGTGCGGGGCAGGAATGCAAGGTAGCTGCGAAGAAGAAAGCGTTTCCTGCGCATATGACGCCTGTGTACCCAAAGCACCGGATAAACCTAAAAAGAGAAGCAGACAGAAAGGAGCATTCTTTTTCATCTCCCCCAGTTCCCTGCGCAAACGCCCGAAACGGGACTTCTTACTGAACAGAGTCAGCACAAAGCCGGCAAACAGCAGGAAATAGCCGATATAGGTAATCTGCATACCGGGACGGTCATAACTTACGGACAACACCGTTCCCTGCTCATCCGGATCGAACGAAGACTGAAACAAGCGATAACCATCCACTTCAATCACCTTATTCATCCGGACCGTAGCCTGCAAAGGAGCTTCATTCTCCTTCTTTATCACCAGATCGCTTTCATAAGACATCGGACTGTGAGAGCCCGGATAACGCTTTAACCGGAAATCATCGAGAGTGACAGAAAAAGGCAGGGAGGCATTTCCCATCCCTGCCCCTTCATCGCGCATCATGCGGTCCACCGTTTCCCCCTCACGGATGTGCATGATTCCTGTTACTCCTGCATAGTGAGTAACAGCCGCCCCCAACCAAATAAAAACCAAAGCCCCATGAAAGATCAGACTTCCTTTACTGATTCTTTTGAAATAACCTCCCTGAAGAAACATGGCCAACAGATTGACAGCCTGCAAGAGTTGCAACAAAATAAACCACGGAGCATAATAAAAGTATTCGCGCGCAACGGCCGGACCGGACGAATTTTCCACAAAAGTGGCGATTGCCAGTACCAACGCATAAACTCCCGCTAATACGTACATCAAAATCGGAGAAGCGATCAATCGAATCAGTTTCATCAGTTTTCTGTTTTTACAAATAAGCAATACCTTCTATTTCTACAAGCAGTTCTTCCCTGCATACATCGGCATAAAGATAGACAATAGGAACATCGGGACAAAGTTTGTCCATATCTTCTTTTACAATCTTCGCATCCTCTTCATGCTTCAGATACACACGGAGAAGTTCCAGCTTGCCGGAATGTTCCGGAAGTTTCTCTCTCCCTTCTTCCAGACCAATCAGATGCTGGATATTCTCCAGTGTGATTTCCGTCTGCACAAGCACGTCGCCCGTCACGATACTTTCTTCACCACGAATGGCGGCTGTGCCGGATATATAAATCATCTCCTGTTGATGATCGGACAACGATTTGCCTCTTTCAAACTTGGGAGTTCCCTTCTCCGCATCCGTCCGGTGGCTGATCAGGACTTCATCCGAATAGACATGGGCAGCTCTCTGCCAGTCATTATCCAACGGGATAATCTCTATTCCTCCTTTGACGGCATTGAAATCGACTAGTATTCCACCATGCTGCGTCCCGATTCCTGTGGCTGCCGGATATCCGGAAGCCCATTCCGAAGAAGCATAAAACTGCGAACGTATATCATTAAAATCCTGATAACACTGATTGCCGTACACAATATCCGTGATGCGTTCCAGATAATTCCACTGGCGGACAATATCACCGAAGCTCATCTGCTCCGCTTTCAGAATTTCTTCCGCTTTCCCGAACACCTGCTCCGACTGTTCGCGGACAGGAAGAGTCAAATCGTCGGCATAAAGTCCTCCCGCTATTATTTCCCGATAATGACCGGAAGTAACCCGAAGGTAGCGGACGGAAGAAGTCATCTGTTCTTCTACCGTCACTTCCTCACCGGCAGTTGCCGGCAACGAATGGACTTCCATGACCAGTTCTCCCACCAAAGGCTTTTGGGCTACGAGCGAAAGAACCGGACGGGGAGAAACGAAATGATCGTCCACCCATTGTTCCAGAAAAGACCGTTGGAGCTGATATTCCCGATTATCCTCACAGAATGTAAAGAATACAAGACGGACCACTTTTCCCCCATGTTCCTTTCCTTCCCCGCGAACGGCTGACAGAAGTAATTCTTCCGCCATTCGTTCCCAGCTCTTTCCTGCCGCTTTATAGATTTCACATTTTATCCGATAATATTTCATATTGCAAACTTCAATGTTTTTTTTATGCCACAGACATCAATTAATGATACGAAGCTACCCCCGCCGGTTTGTCTGTACTATATACGGAAGACATCGTCTGTAGTTCCGGAGTATTCTCCAGAGAGTAGAGCACATTCTTCTGGCGGTCTACCAGCAGCAGATGTACTTTCTCCTTCGGGTTCACGTGTCCCGTCCAGTTCGTAATCAGGAAACGTCCGTCGGAGAAGTACTGAAAACCTCCGAGAAACTTCAAAGGCTTTCCGGGAATATCCGCATTCGATATTTCCCAGATCGTTTTTCCTTCTGGAGTCACTTCTATCAATCTGGGGTTCTGATCTTTATCGGCAACAGCTATCAGCGTATGTCCGTTAGGCAGACGAGTCAGAGAATGAGGACCGCCGGGAACATCCAGCTTCCACACCACCTTGCCGTTTGCATCATACTCCTTCACACACTGGTCTCCATAATGAGCTACGAGGAAATGACCGTTATCCAGCCGCCGTGCATTACGCATGAATGCGAATCCGCCATCCTTCACACCTTTCGGCAGGATGCAGGTTTCTTTCACAATCTTCCCTTTGGGGGATATCTCCAGCATCCGTCCTGTAACACATTCGCCAACGAAAGTATTACCATTTTTCAGGCGTTGGCAGGCAAAGACCGGACTTTTTGATTCATAATGGAAAATGGTATCGTTCTGACGGGTCATTTCGAGCACTCCGTGTCCGGTGGTGAAGAGGATATTGCCGTTAGGCAATATCCACAAATCATTGGAATCGGGCGCTTTGTGCTTCCACACCATTTGGTTGTTTTCCATCACAAATACGATTCCCTGCGAATAATCGGCTCCGGCAAACGTCTTGGTCTGTGCAAACAGAGAAGAGGCAGAGAGCAGAAGCGACAAAAACGCAACACTACATATCTTTATCATTATTATTCTAAGTATTAATATAAACAGATATCTTCTTTACAAAGACAACACATACTCTTCCAGTTCTTCCAATTCCTTCTCAGTGACAGGCTTATGAGGTCCGTGAACTTTCAGCATATCCTTCATTGAATAGCTGCGCCCGTCATAAAGATAGGGAGCTGTACGCCAGCATTCATTCAGTGCCGGAACATCCATAGACAGTCCCTTGTCCGGACCCGTTGTCCAGTCTACCTTATACTGTTTCTGATCTGTATAGTACTCTCCGGAATGGCAGCTCGCACAGTTTTCCTCAAAAATCTTCTTTCCCTTCTTTGCCTTACCGGAAAGTTTACCGTTCACAAGGTATGGGCTTGGCAACGGTTTCAGGGATTTCAGATATTCGTCGATGGATTCGTATATTTCGTCTTCACCTTCCATAAACAGAATATACTTCACACCCGAACGTACCGCTACTTCGGCATTCTTACGGATACCGGTCGCCATACAGGGCGGAGTCTGATGCGAAAGCAAGAGTGTCTTGGTATTCTTCGGATTTCCCATGCCGTCATTCAGCAAGTCCCAGTTAAGTCCGTCCATGCGGGCGTCATTCGGATGACAGGTAGCACAGCTCTGCCAGTTCTGGAAACAAATAGTAGCGTCATGGAAATACATATCACCCTTTCCGACTTTCGTGAAAGCCAGCGGTGCACCCAAAACCTGCTTCTTCAGATTCTTGCCGTTCAAATCCATAGACACCAGTTCCGAAGTATAATAGTTGGCTGTGTAAATCTTATCTCCGGTAGCAACCACCGAACGGGGGCCTTTCCCCTGTGTCGGGATAAAGTCGCGGATACCATATAAGAATCCCGCATCATTCGGAATATTATTCCATGACTTCACGGAAGGAGTCACCATCTCCCCCTGCTTTGCCTTCGCCAAACGTTCGTGCAAAGCAATGCGGTCAATACGAACCAGCTCCTGACTTCCGGCAGCAGCTACGATAATCTGTTTATCATCCGGAGTGACAATCACCGACCACGGGTTGGCGGCTCCCTTCTGGGGAGTGTCCAACAATACGGAAGTCAGCAGTTTTCCAGCTTTCAGGTCGATAATGGACAGCGTGTTCGTAGCCATCCATCCGCGGTCCAGCTGATTGGTAGGCAACTGATAACGGGCAATCAAGTGAGTGACATACGCATACGTCTGATTTTTATCTACCGCTACAGACTTCGCATCGGTAGCGCCGTTCGGCAACATGATGCGTCCCGTCACCTTCTTTGAAGGGACATCTACGATATCGAGCTGCACTGCAATAGGATAAGCCGTAGAGGACATTTCCGGCAGATTATTGGCAATCAGCAGGCAAGAGTCGCCCGCAAACGGAGCCATAGCCACCGGTTCACGACCGACCGCAATCTTTGTCTTTACCTTACGGGTTGCCGGATCAATTTCCCACAACTCATTGTTGAAGCGTTGTGTCACCCAAAGCGATTTGGACACCGGACTGTACAAGATATCCGAAGGCGTAGCACCGCTCTTTGTTTTTGACTGCACCGAAAGTTTCTTTCCATCCAGTTCGTACATCATGCCGGTGTTTCCGTCGCATACCACCCAAAGGTTGCCGGACGGGTCTTGTGTCATGGCGTTGACGGGCGAGGAAAGGGTCACTTTCTGTTCCGCCTTCTGTCCGTCGGACGACATTTTGATTAATTCATTGCCTGCCCTGTTCGTTACAAACAAGGACTTTCCACTGTCCGCCAGAAACAAACGATCCGGCGAAACCGTCTTTGCATCTTCTTTCCAACTAGCGCAAAGAAGTATAGCTACGATACTAACAGGTATCAATATCTTTTTCATTATTTCTGTTGTTTAGTTTGAAGAGATTGAATGTACTGGCGAATATTCTCCTGTTCCTCCATGCGGGCTTGTTTCCGCTTCTTATCGTAGCGGTCGTAAAACTCCCGATCATGATCCGACCAGTTGTTCGCTTCCCGGTAGTCACCGATCTGAGGAACGAGCAAGTCGATCCAGAGAGAAACTTTACGTATCTCCTGCGGTGTCAGCTTCGTACCTCCATGACCCTCTTCCAGACGCTTGATCAGATTACTCTTGTTGGACCCTGCAAAATAAGGAGGCAACAAAGTAGGCTGGGACAAAGCACTGATCCAGTTTACTTCAGGATGATGGGCATCGCCTCTCCATGCTCTGTCGGGACCATCCGGACGGGCATGCGTCAGACTGAGATATGAGTCCGTATATCTTCTTTTACTCTGTTTGTCCACTACCTTCAGTTCTCCTTTCAAGCTCATCGGGTGTTTCACTCCGTCATGACAAGAGATACAATTTCGGTCCCAGATAGGCTGAATCTCTTTCAGATAGCTGAAGTTACGTTCTCCCATTTCATCTTCCGGAGCCAATGCCTTGATTCCTTTGTCCATTGCCATGGATACCCGATGACCTGCCACCGGAACCGTATTCTTGTGTTCATGGCATCCTACACAACTCTGAACTTCGTTCGGCTGCAAGGTAGACCAGCTGCGCATCGTCTGCACTACCCTTCCCTTATCGTCCAACGCCTGGAAGTAAAGCGGTCTGCGGGCAGGTACTTTAAAGAAAGCGGAACCGTCGGGATATACATCCGTCACTCCGATCACTCTCTTCACGTCCCAAGCGGCATTGCCGACTCCTACCGGAGAACTTGCCAATGCGCCACCTCCCTCATCATTACCATTCACCTCGCCCACACCGGCTGCACGGAATTGAATTTCTACGATACGAAGCTGTTTGATCGTTCCGGGAGCCACTCCTTTCAAGCCATTCCCTTCATAGATATTCTGCATATAATATACTCCTTCATTCTTCGTATAGTCTACAGAAGTCGAGCGGTGGAACGGACGTTTACGGGGAGCAAGCAAGATAGGCTGATTGCAGGATATCTTCGAATCAGCAACCAGTAATTCGCGTTCTCCGTTTGCATTCATCCAATAAATGCCAAACTCCATCGGATGTCCGATATGGTATCCCAGCGGAGTATAGGAAATCAGAAATTCCGTCTCGTTCAGCGGGAAAGGATGCTGGAACTGGTCAGTAAACTGTCCGTAGCTATCTATACGCTCTGCCTCGGGCTTGCGCACCGGAGCAACAAACATGACACCTTCATTCTCATCTCTTCCGGCTTCGGGATCAATAATACCCAATTTACCGTGCTGGGGATTATGATGTCCCATGAAGACAGTCATCACTTTACGTGTACCGGGAATCTGACGGGTATGCGCTACCGTTGTCGGGAACCAGCTGTTCATTCCGTAATATTCGGCCTGTCCCGTTCCGTCAGGATTCATCTGGAACAGAGGTTGCGCCCATACTTGACCACGGTCATTATAGTCCCAACGAGTGTAAACTACCCGACCATCGTCAAGCAAAGTCGGCGTAGTAGTATGCACCTGGTCGAAACCTACCTGACGCATATAACGGCCTTCACGGTCGCAGAGGTACATATTGCTGACTTCGGTAAACCAGCAATCCACCGCACTCCCGCTACGGGTAGAGTTGAAAAGTATATTCTCATCCGGCAGGTAGATGCCTTCGATATCGGCATGTCCTTTTCCGAAAGTCAGTTGCTTGACCGCACGTGTCTTTAAATCCATCTCATACAAATGGAAATCATCGTCTTTTGCAGACTTCTTCCAGGAGAAAAGCAGGTGCTGACCGTCAAAATGAAGATTAGGGTCACGATATACACCGTCTTCGTCCGTCAGCAGTGTTTCTTCCTCCGCCCAGATACCGTTCATCTTAATCTTCGACAGCGAACCGCCTGCAAAGTAGTTGCACTCGGCACGGGCATCGGAAACGCCTTCGGTATAAGCAAAGAAAGAAGGACGCAACGTTCTGAACTTCGTAAAAACAATCTCCGGCTGATTGGCAGTGAAAGTTTCCAGACGTTCGGCACGTCTTCTCTCGCACGCTTTCAGATAAGACTGGAAAGCCGCTTCAATACTTTCCGGAGTATCATTGACAGCAGTAGTAATATTCAGTTTCTGCATACGAAGGGAAAGCTGCCGGCTGAAAGAACCTCTGAACCAGTTTACATCTTTTCCGTCCTTTATGTCTTTCGCATCATTTCCATCCTGTAGCCACCAGTCATAATAAACCGGATAATCATGCATCAACATCCGGTGTGTATCTCTCACTTTACGTTCCAGCTCTTCCCTGTGATTCTCTTTCTTCTTTATCGTCTGAACCTCTGCAAACTGCTTCTGCATTTCGGCGATAAAACCTTTTGTGTCGGTTGGCTGGAAAGAAGTGTCCTTCGCCTGCCAGGCAAGGAACGGGACGAGCATGCAACATACCATCCCCCACTTCAACCACTTTATTAATTTCGATCTTATCATTTCAAATTCCTGTTTACCTTAAATTTACCTTTCTGAACCGGATATTACAGACCTTTCTTCAACTCTTTGTAAGCTTCTACAATCTGAATACCGCTTGAAGTACCGATGCGGGTAGCACCCACCTGAATCAATGCCAGTGCCGTATCGAGGTCGCGAATACCGCCCGCAGCTTTCACACCGATCACCGGACCTACCACACGACGCATCAATGCAACATCATGCACGTTGGCGCCTGCCGTACCGAATCCGGTAGACGTTTTTACGAAGTCCACACCTGCTTCCTTTGCAATGCGGCATACGGTTTCTTTCTCTTCGTCAGTCAGGTAGCAAGTTTCAAGAATCACTTTACAGATCACACCGGCAGGTTTGCAGATAGAAACCATATCTTCGATTTCTTTCTTTACAATGTCTGTCTGTCCCTTCTGCAAAGCACGGACATTGATGACCGTATCAATTTCGGTAGCTCCCTTGGCAATGGCATCACGGGTTTCGAATGCCTTGCACTCTACGGTATTCTGCCCCAGAGGGAAACCGATGGCCGCTCCTACACGTACACCCGAACCTTCCAGCAGTTTGACACAGGTTTCCACTTCCGCAGGGTTGATGGCTACCATCGCAAACTGATACTGACGGGCTTCCGCACAAAGTTTTTCAATAGGAGACGCATCACCGAAAGGTTTCAGAAAGGTATGGTCAATCATTCCTGCCAGTTGTTCTACTGATAAATTTGCAATCACTTCGTTTATATTTTTCTTTTCCATTGTTTTGAGTCGTTTAATATGTTAGTTAATTGTTAGTTCTTAAAAAGTCAATACACATTTCAATACTTCACCCCGCTTCACGGCAGCGAAGGCTTCTTCTATTTCTTCGATTTTGAAACGGTGTGTGATGAAGTCGGAAGCGGAAAGTGTGCCTTCTTCAATCCATTGTGCCAGCGTGGTCATAGCCGCTTTCTCTTCCGAACGGGTAGGCCACTGGTGCATATGCAGGTCGAAGTTGTAAGGCGCTTTCGACAAATCGAATGTCGGATTCTTCGTCATGACACCATATACACAGACATCACCGCCCATTTTTACCAACGGCAATACGGAATTGACTACTACATCGAGCCCTACGGCATCAATCACGGCATCGTATGAACGACCGGCAGCAGCTATAAACTCCGGCGTGCTGATTTCAGCAGGTGTATATCCGTTGTCTGCTCCCATCCGGCGGGCTACTTCCAGTTTGGCAGGAAGCATATCGACGATATCAATCTGACCCAAGCCGAACAGCTTGCCCAACTTGACGAAGCTCAGTCCTACAGGACCGGAGCCTACCACTATCACTTTCTTTCCCGGAGTCAGGTTGAAATCCTTGAAAGCGCCCAGCACTTCACGCCAGGTGCAAGAGATCACCGCTTCTTCCGGCTGCACATGAGCAGGAACCGAGTTCTGAATTTCAAAGCTGTCCCAGCATCCCTGTTCGGGGGTAGCCAGTCCTTCTTCTTTCAGTACCTCGAAATCGTTCACCACTACATATTCGCTGAAACCGCCCCAGCCGCTGTTAATACCCTGCGCGCCAAAGTCGGAGATCAGACCGCCGATAGCACGGTCGCCTACTTTAAAGTTGCGTACCTTCTCGCCTACAGCCACTACAATTCCTGCATTCTCGTGTCCCAAAGCCAGAGGATAAGTATCTACTCCGGGAAAATGTCCCGCAATCAGTTTGCTGTCGGTCGCATTGCACAGTGCCACCATTTCTGTTTTCACCAACGCCTGATAAGCATTGATGACAGGAGTTTCGACCTCTCGTATTTCTATTTTGCCGGGAGCCGGCACAATTACAGATTTCATCGTATTCTTATTCATTTTTATAGGTTATAGTTCAGTTTTTGCTATCTCTGTGTACATCTCACACAAGGCGTGATAAGCCTGATCGAAAACAGGCATCCACGCTTCGTACTTCTTCACGTTTTCGGGAATAGGCTGCACCGTCTGCTCGATACGGACAAAACGGTCGATTACAGAGAAATCAGGGAAAACACCCGCACCGATACCCGCAAGGATGGCCGCTCCCATCGAAGTTGCCTCTTCGAGATAGTTAGGCACACGGATTTCCGCCTGATAGATGTCCGCCATCATCTGACGCCAGACAGGATTCTGAGCACAGCCGCCGATCACCGTCATGCGGTCGATAGGAACATGCTTGCGGAATATATTGATGATAAATCCGAGATTCAAGGTTACTCCTTCCATTACGGCACGCAACATATCACCATGTTTGTGTCCCAGCGTCAGACCGATGAAAGCCCCTTTGGCATCAACGTTCCAACGGGGAGTACGTTCACCCAGCATATAGGGAAGGAACAGGAGTTTATTCGCACCTATCGGAGAAGCAATGATCTGCTCGTCGATCAGTTCGAACACGCTGCGTCCCGATTGAGCTGCCAGTGCCTGTTCATTCTGGCAAAGCTGGTTGATCATCCAGTTGTAGGATGATCCTGCCGCCTGCATCGTTCCCGACGGATGCAGCATACCGGGCACTACATGCGCCCAGTTCATGGTACGGCGTTGTTCGTCTACAATCGGCTTTTCGACCGTCAGTGCTACCCAGGAAGAAGAGCCCAGATAATTGTACGCAGTGCCCGGAGCCACACAGCCGACACCTACTCCGGCACAGCTACCGTCGCCGCCGCCACAGATGACGGGTGTTCCGGCAAGCAGTCCTGTCTCACGGGCAGCTTCGTTGGTGATTTCTCCGATCACGTCAATCGACGAACGGACTTCGGGGAATAAAGAAAGATCGAGCTCTGCGGCTTCTATGATCTCTTCACTCCATTGCCAACGGTTCAAATCGTAGGCATTGGTTCCCGATGCATCCGAAGGGTCTGTGGCGATAGTACCGCACAAACGGTAGTTGATGTAATCTTTCGCATTCAGCATTTTGGCAGTCTGCGCAAAGATTTCCGGTTCGTGCTTCTTTACCCACATCAGTTTCTCCACAGAGTAAGAGGCGCTGATCCGATGTCCCGTGATTTCGTAGAAATGGAGAGGGTCTATCTTTTCGGTCAACTTTGCTTCTTCTTCCTGCGAACGCTGGTCGCAATAGAGCATGTGCGGACGAAGCGGATTACCGTCTTTATCTATGCAAAGACATCCCATCATTTGTCCGCTAAGAGCTACTCCGGCAATATCATTGGGTGATACCAGTTCGAGAAGTGCCTGTGTTGTGTCAACGATGGCTTTCCACCAATGGTGCGGATTCTGTTCCGCCCGGTTGCCGGAAGCATAGTCGGTAGGATAAGCAGCGGTACGCGAAGCTATCAACAGCCCCGATTCATCGAACAAAGTGGCTTTGTTCCCGCTGGTACCCAAGTCATGTGCTAATATATACATTTTATATTTTCCTTTTCAGTTAATTGAATTAGAGTGCCGCATTCGTGTATCCGGTAAGGCCGACGAAGATTCCTCCGACGATGCCGCCCAGTATAATAACTACCCAACGGGGAAACGCTTCTTTCAGCAATCCGCCGCGTGTGCCTTTCGGTGCGCAGAGCACGTCTGCAAAGATGAATCCCATCGCAATCGCCCATCCCATGTCTACCCAGGGGGCACTGCCGCGATTCCCCTGATGGATCAGGCTGAATTGCATCGGCAAGCCGTCGGCATCATTCAGCAATCCGGTAGAGAAGCCGAATCCGGGCAGTTTATGATTGACCAGCCAGAATGTTCCGATGATAAGGGCGGCTGCCATGAATCCGCCTATCGGACCGAAGTCCTTCACCAGCTTGGGCCAGCTCATCAATACGGTAAATGTCACGGCAAAAGCTCCGAAAATAGTGGTAATGATTCCGGCATGATACATACCGAACATCTCATTATAGGTTTGTAACCATTCGCTCATTGTGTTCTCCTCCTTATTTTATCTTTCGGGCACAGTCGCACGAACGGATTTTCCAAACTACAATTCCCGCCAGTGCACCGCCTATCAGACAACAGACCAGTGTAGGCACTGCATAAAAGAAATTGGTAATGTCTCCCTGAAAGCGGACGATTCCCCAGGCTATACCGGCAGAACCGATACTCGATAAAATGAGAAATTTTCTTGATGAGCATAAAAAGGAAGAAAAGTCACAAAGTACAGAAAGTCCAGAGACATATATTAAGATTTCAAGGACAAAATCACCAGACAGTATTCCTGTTAATGGGTGATAAGCACAAGAAAGTACAGGAAACCCGCACAAAGTCCAAGGACAAAAACTATAACATTTCAGGAGGTAACAGACAGCACTATGGCTGCAATTGATAAACGAGGAAGCACATTCAGAATCAGAGTTTTCGTTGGTACTGATATGAATGGTAAGAAAATTATGAAATCCACAACATTCACTCCGCCGACAGACGCAACACCGAAAAAGGCTGAGAAACTTGCTCAGGAGTTTGCCTTTGAGTTTGAACGTCACATGTGAGATATAAAATCGTAAAGATAAAGAACATTTGATCTTTCATAAACGGACGTTTTAATTGGATAAAAAAATATCTCTTTAGCTGGACAAAGATAATTATTTTTCTTTTTTTAAAACAATTATTTTCAATCTATGCGGCAGAGTCCGCGAAAATAAAAATCTGATTTGGAGGAAAAGAACATGTTGAAGCGCAAAAAGCTCCTGGCGGCCCTGCTGGCTGGCACGATGATGCTGAGCCTGGCCAGCTGCGGAAAGAAAGCCGACACGTCCGGCGACACCACCGACACATTTTCCACGACAAAGGGCTTTTTCCCCTCCTGACGCAAGCGCTCAGCCAGCGCCGCCACATAGTCGTTGCGTTCCGTTTCCGGGATGGGGCCCACATAGTGCTCCTCCACGCCGGAGAGCTTGTTGAGCAGGATGTTGCCCGCAAGGCGCGTGGGCTGATCGTTGTTGTGCACCAGAATACACTTGAGCCCCAGCCGGCAGCAGGCGGATGCGGCGATAGAGCACAAGTTGGAGTTCTCCTGCCCGGAGGCGATCACCACATCGCAGCCCTGCGCCTGTGCCTCGCCCAGCAGGTATTCAAGCGGACGGACCTTGTTGCCGCCGGAGCCGACGCCGTTGAGGTCGTCGCGCTTGATGTAGAGCGGGCAGGTATTCAGCTTCCGCTCCAGACGCGGCAGACGGTGCACAGGGGTAGCAAAATCGCACAGCCTGCTGCGCGGAAAGGCTGTCAGGGCAGCTTCCAGTTCGATTCCTGTCATATGCGCACTCCTTAGAGGGGCTTGCCGGTCTGCTTGTCGTACTTCTTGCACTTGAGCGTGAAATGCACCGTCTCATTGCTCTTGAACACACCGAAGCCGATAAACGCCGTGACGACCGCGAGAATGGGAGAGAGCAGCGCGATCAGGTTGAAGGGGAGATACTGGGCGACGGACACGCCGAACAGACCCGTATACAGGATGGCAGAGGCGTCCCAGGGCACGATGGAGCCGAGCACGGTTCCCGTGCACTCAAGCGTGCGGGACATGACGCAGGGATTGACGTCCATATCGTCGAACGCGTTTCTGAACGCGATGGCGGGAAGGCTGAGGGTGCAGGACTGACCCGCGCCGCCAAACATCAGCACAATGCCGGTCACGGTCAGGGAAAGCACCAGACCGCCGACAGACTTGACAACCTTGCACAGGCTGTCCATCAGGCGATGGAGCACGCCGGTGCGCTCGAAAATACCGGAGAACATACCCGCGCCGATGCACAGGAAGATCGTTTCCGCCATACTGAGGGCGCCGCCGCGGGAGAGGAGCTTGTCCACATCCGCATTGCCGGTTGCGCTCACAAAGCCGTTGATGGCAGCGGAGATCACATCGTTCAGGGAAGCACCCTGGAAGACCATCGCCCAGATGCAGCCGATGACCAGACCTCCGGCAAAGACGGGGATGGTGGGCTTGCGCATGGCGGAGAGCACCAGAACGAACAGGAGCGGCACCAGCATCAGCACGCTGACATGGCAGGAGCCGAGCAGGCTGTCGGAGAGGACCTTCACGGCGGAGAGGTCAACGTCGCTCGAGGCGTAGCGCATCCCCAGCAGCCCATACACCACGATGGAGATGAGCGAGGCGGGAACGGTCACGAAAAGCAGGGAGGTGATGTGGTCGAACAGCTTGACGCCGGAGGTCGCGGAGGCCAGCAGCGTGGTATCGGACAGCGGGGAGAGCTTATCGCCGACCAGCGCGCCGGAGATGATCGCGCCCGCCGCCATCTCAACGGGAACGCCGAGACCCTGCGCGATACCGATCAGCGCGATGCCCATTGTGCCCGCGGTGCCCCAGGAGGTACCGGTGACGATGGAGGTGATGATGCAGATGATGAAAGCGATCGGCAGGAATGCCTTCGGGTTGATGAGATTCACGCCGTAGTAGAGCATGGTCTGCACGCTGCCGGCGGAGATCCACACGCCGATGAGCATACCGATGAGGATCATCACGATCACAGTCTGGTTGACGCGGCCAATGCCCTTCATGGCGGACTCTTCCAGCTCATCCCAGGAGTAACCGAGGTAGATGCCGAAGAGACCCTCCACGCAGATCGCCGCCGTCAGGCCGAGCATAATGCTCACGCCCTGGAAAATGAGGGTCAGCAATACCGCGAGCGGCAGCAAGAAGCCGAGCAGTGCCAGTCCCGTGGACAGTTCTTTCTTTGCTTTCACTGTAATTTCCTCCTTCAGATAGAATGTGGTTTGTCGGATCGTTTTCAGGCGTCGAGCTCTGCGATCGCTTCGATCTCGCACAGCACGCCCTTGGGGAGCGCACGCGCCGCCAGGCAGGAGCGCGCGGGCTTCTGGGTGAAGTATTGCTCGTAAACGGCGTTGAAGGTGGCAAAGTCCGCCATATCCGCCAGATAGCAGGTCGTCTTGACGACCTTTTCCATGCTGCTGCCCGCAGCGGTCAGAATGGCGGCCACATTCTTGCAGGACTGGTGCGCCTGCGCCTCAATGCCCTCAGGAATAACGCCGGTTTCGGGAACAGCCGGGATCTGACCGGAGGTGAACACCGCCCTGCCCATGCAAACTGCCTGAGAGTAGGGGCCGATCGCGGCCGGTGCCTGAGTCGTTTCGATTTTTTCCATAAATTGTCTCCCATCCTGCCGCTGGCGCGGCATAGTATTTCTTGCCCTGACAGCCCAGCACACACATATGAAATAGGCTGCCGGTCAGGTTAACTTTAGCTTAGCAATGAATTATAATTTAGTCAATAGTTTTTTTCTCATTCACGTTAAATTATCTCATTTGCATTAATTTTTATTAGGTTTTTGTTGCACTTTGCCATTTTTGGCGGTATAATAGAGAAAAGATTTGTTCAAGAAAGGATAAAAACCTGTGGCACCAAAAAAATTTGAGCTGACAGAAGTGGATCGTGAGATCCTTCGATCCTACCAATATATGCTGGACGGTCTCGCGCTCTATCTTGGCGACAGCTATGAGATCGTGCTCCACAGTCTGGAGGAGCTGAGCCACTCTGTAATTAAAATCATCAACGGTCATTACACCAAGCGCGAGGTGGGCGCGCCGATCACCGACCTGGCGCTCTCCATGCTGCACGACATTCAGAAAAGCCAGACCCCGCACTCCATGGTCTACTTCAACAGGAGAGAGGGGCGCACTCTTAAATCTGTGACGATCCCGGTGATCGGCGAGAGGGAGCGCATCATCGGACTCGTCTGTATGAACTTCCAGTGCGATGTGCCGTTTTCGCAGTTCATCTCCACATTCCTCCCCACCACCTCCGACCTGACCATATCCCGAGAGACCGAGAGCTTTAATGCCGACATTGATGAGGTCATCTCCACCGCGATGGCAAAGGCGAGAGAGAGCGTTTCTGCATCGCCGAATATTCCCTCCACCAACCGCAATAAGGAGATCATCCGCCAGCTCTACCAACAGGGCATCTTCAACATCAAGGACGCAGTCGTGTATGTCTCCGCCAGTTTGGGGATCTCAAAGAACACGGTCTATCTGCATCTTCGCAACCTCAAGCACGAACTTCCGTCGTAACGCACGCGGGAGCGCATCGCAATACTGAAAAAGCAAAAAAGCAGCCGACCTCCCTCCCCTCCCCCGGTAAAGCCCGCCAAGTCCATAAATACAAAAGGATCCCCGAACCGTTCATTGTCAGACCGGTTCGGGGATCGCTCTTATCCTTGCGCTCTGCCGTTTACTGCGTCATTTCGCAGTCAACGGTCTTGAAGATCTGAATTGTCCTTACCGTAGTCCTCTTCAGAAATTCCCAGATGGAACACCCGACGAACGCGGGTCTCGTCCAAGCCATGAATCGCCTCGGCAAGCTTCTCCGCTCGGCGGTTATCCTCGTTCAAAAGGAGAATGTTGTGCCGCAGCGCATAGATCGCGGGGGCAGCGGCAGCGCCGCCCTGGCGCAGATCTTCGCCGAGCAGGCGGCGCGTCTGGCGAAGCTCATAAATGAATTCTTTGCTCCCGCAGACCAGTGAGCCGATCGGCGCGCCAAAATCCTCGGACACACAGAACATACATCTGTCGGCATACTGCGCGATCTCCTTTGCCTCCACGCCGAGCGCGTGCGCAGCATTGAAAATTCGTGCACCATGTCAAGCAGGCGATAGAACGCACCGACCATCGCAACGATCTCAATTTGAGGTAAATGGTCATCTTCTGCGCGAAGGGCTTTACGCCGCACCGGGAAAAAAAGGCCTCCCCCTCCCCTGCCCCGATCAGCAGTGATCGCTCCGGTGAAATCCGATTTGATTTCGTGCAGCGCCTTTCCCCCGCTTTCGCCGAATTCCGACTCGGTTTCGTGCAGCGCCTTTCCCCTGCTTTCGCCGAATTCCGACTCGGTTTCGTGCGGCATCTCCTCCATCTTCTCGACGAATTCCGACTTGGTTTCGTGCGCCCGCTTTCCCCTTTCCCCGACGAATTCCGACTCGATTTCGTGCAGCGCTCTCCCCTGCCTTCGACGAATTCCGACTTAGTTTCGTGCACCCACGCTTCCCTGTTCCAGCTGATTTCCGACTTGGTTTCGTGCAGACTTCTTTC
>OHBJ01000140.1_pt1 | contig 37423 bp, 31 predicted proteins | sample 1577241 | NCBI WGS metagenome assembly OHBJ01 (sample SAMEA3541594, study PRJEB24748) | human gut metagenome | biome: human gut; feature: human-associated habitat; material: faeces | place: China | collected 2012 | reverse complement strand
CAGAAAGATACGCGTTTCTCAAAATGTATTTCACAGTTTGAATCCCTGTGAGGTAAGCAGTCTTGGGGAAATCCGAATAGCTCTTAATTATATCTAAAGTTTTGCCAGTCAAATTAAAAAAACATTACCTTTGTGACCGAATTTTTCAATAATGCCAGAAGGTGATTCGTAGATTATTGTATATTATACCATTTGCATTGTTCTTTATGGCTGCTACGATGCTGGTGCAGGCAGCAGAACGAAATTTTGTTGTGGTGATAGATGCTGGTCACGGAGGAAAAGATCCGGGAGCACGAGGGAAAATCATCAACGAGAAATCTATAAATTTATCGGTAGCCTTAAAGCTGGGAAAGCTCATTTCCAGTAAACATTCAGATGTGAAAATTGTTTATACCCGTAGTACTGACAAATTTGTAGAATTGGATGAACGTGCAGAAATAGCCAATCGGAATAAAGCCGATTTGTTTATATCCATCCATACGAACTCGGTGGCTAAGGGGAATCAGGCAAAAGGAACGGAAACCTATACATTGGGTTTGGCCCGTACGGAAGAAAACCTGGCAGTGGCGATGCGGGAGAATTCGGCGATTTTACTGGAAGATGATTATCAGCAGAAGTATGAGGGATTTGATCCGAATTCGACGGAATCGTATATTATATTTGAGTTTATTCAAAATAAGCACATGCAGCAAAGCGTTGCCTTTGCTTCTGAAATACAAACCCGTTTTGCTTCGTCGAGACGTGAAGATCGGGGTGTTCGCCAGGCAGGTTTCTTGGTCTTGCGGAAGACTAGTATGCCGAGCGTATTGATAGAAGTCGGGTTTATTTCAAATAGAGACGAAGAACGTTATTTGGCTTCAGAATCCGGACAGCAGCAATTGGCCAAGGCGATATCCGATGCTTTTGACCGTTACAAGCAGGAGTATGATGCCCGGCAGGCCGGTTCGTTGGGAAAAGGAAGAGCTGAAGTCAGAGCAACTGTTACGGAATCTGCTGTACCGGCCGTAACAATGGGAGCAGAGGATACGAATTTTGATGAGAATCCTCCTGCCGGAAGTGAGGAAGATATCTTGCGGAAGAAGAAAGCCCGTCTGGCAGCTCAGGCGAAAGCCGAAGAAATGTCTTCTGAAACGGTTTCGCAAGAGCCGATACAGACCGGTACGATTTATAAGATTCAGATCTTGACATCGGATAAGCCGCTTTCATCGAATTCTCGTTTGTTGAAAGGCTATGATCCGGTTGAATGCGTAAAGGGAAAACGTATTTACAAATACTTTTACGGATCAACGTCAAGTTATAAAGAGATTAAGCAGCTATGGCGTAAAACCGTAAAAGACTTTAAAGATGCATATATTGTAGTCTTTAAAGACGGAAAGCAGGTAAATAATTAATTTGAAACTAAAAAAATAACAGGATAAGATGAAAAAAGTATTCACCAAAGAAGCAAAGATAGGATTAGTGTCAATAATCAGCCTGATCTTACTTTATTGTGGAATCAATTATTTGAAAGGTATTAATTTGTTTAAGCCGGTAAATCACTATGAGGTCGTATTCTCGAATGTAAAGGGTGTTACTATTTCAAGCCCTGTTTATGTAGAAGGATTTAAAGTCGGTCTGGTACGTGAAATCCGTTACGATTATGAGTCGAAAGATAAGATCCTTGTGGATATCAGTCTGGAAGATGAGATGAAGATAAATAAGGGAAGTTATATAAGCATCGTCAATAGTTTTTTGGGTGGTGCTGAACTTCATATCCATTTGAATAAATTCGTTTCAGATTACTATAAGCCGGGAGATAGCATTGAAGGACGGATGACGGAAGATATGATGCAGTCTGTTCAAGAAGATCTGTTGCCTTCGGTTGAGGCCATGCTGCCGAAGATTGATTCAATCTTGGGAGGTTTGGAAAAGATCGTGAATCATCCAGCTTTGACTCAGTCATTAGAGCATGTGGAAAAATCGACAGCCAACCTGGAAGTTTCAACTCGCCAGTTAAATCAGTTGTTGGCAAGCGATGTTCCGGTGATTGTTTCGAACCTTAAAACGATCACTGCCAATTTCTCGGATGTGAGTGGCGAGTTGAAAACATTAGATTTGCAATCAACTGTTCAAAGCATCAATGCTACGCTCGCTAATCTGAAAGTGACGACAGAGAAGTTTAATTCGAAGGACAATACCTTAGGTTTGCTTCTGAACGATCGGGCTTTGTATGATAACTTGAATGCAACCACAGATAATGCCTCAAAACTATTATTGGATTTGCGTGAGAATCCGAAGCGTTATGTGCATTTCTCGGTATTTTGATTAGGAGAAAAGAATATAGAAAATTTACTTTTGTCTTTCTGATTTTCGGATATTCTTTTTGATGAATCAAGGTGGTAGTATAAAATCTTCTTTTTTAGAAGGATAGGCTTTATTGTCTGTTTGCTTTCTGCTAACCGGGTTTTGACAAAATGATAATGAAAATTGGGCTTTTGGTTTAATTCTTCTATCTTTAAAAATGTAAATATCTGATTATTAGAATAGTATATTAAGCTGTTGAGATTAAGCTAGATAAATTTATTTGTAAATTACAAGACAAATAGGATTTTTTTTTTTAGAATTTATTTCTAAACTTTGCAGTCCGAATAAGAGCGAAAAAAAGTTTTGGGAGAAATAAAAACGATGCAGTCTGATTGTCAAATATTGTGGAATAAGTGCCTGGAAATTATTAGGGACATCATCCCGGAGGAACAGTTTAATACGTGGTTTCGTCCGATAATTCCTTATTCATTTAATGAAAAGAAGGAATTTAGGATATTGGTACCCTCAAATTTCTTTGGTGAATATATAGAAGCTAATTTCCAGAATTTATTGATGCCTGTTGTCCAGCGAGTAATGGGGGCTGAGGTGTCTTTGATATATCGTGTGGCTACTTATGGTGATGTGACAGATGAAGGATCTATGATGGATTGTCATCCGGAGCCCACTGTAAAAGCTGCTCCTGTTCGTTCTACTGTACCTGGTCTGTTTGATCAGCGTGCTCCTCAGGATTGGAATTCTTACTTGAATCCTAAATATAGTTTTGATAACTATTTTGAGGGAGAAAGTAATAAGTTGGTTCGTTCAGCCAGTGAGGCTATTGCCCAGAATCCGGGAAAGACTGCCTTTAATCCGATGTTTATTTTTGGTGCATCTGGTGTGGGTAAAACCCATTTGTGCCATGCAATAGGTAATCGGATTCAGGAACTGCATCCCAATAAAAAGGTGTTGTATGTATCTGCACATCTGTTTAGTACCCAATTTACAGATGCTGTTCGTAAAAACAACGTAAATGATTTCTTGTATTTTTATCAGGGCGTTGATGTGTTGTTGCTGGATGATGTACAGGAATTTATTGGTAAGGATAAGACACAGAATACGTTTTTCCATATATTTAATCATTTGCACATGCTGAATAAGCAGCTTGTTTTGACATCGGATAAGCCTCCGGTGGAACTTCAAGGTATGGAAGAGCGTCTGTTTACCCGTTTGAAGTGGGGATTGACAGCCGAATTAAGTCGTCCGGATTTGGATTTACGAAAGAAAATCCTGAAAAATAAGATGAGCCATGATGGTATCGTAATACCGGATGACGTATTTAATTTTATTGCAAACAATGTAACGGAAAATGTTCGTGATCTGGAAGGCATATTGGTTTCATTGATGGCAAATTCATTGGTGAACAACAAGGAAATAGATATGTCTTTGACCAAACGTGTGGTAAGTTTATCCGTTCGTTTGGAAAAGAAGCAGATTTCGGTTCAGTCAATTCAGGAAACTGTTTGCAAGTACTTTAATTTGGAGCAGGCTGCTATTCAAACGAATTCTCGTAAACGTGAAATAGTTCAAGCACGCCAAATAACCATGTACTTGGCGAAGAAATATACAGATTGTTCTTTCTCTCATATTGGGAAGATTGTTGGAAAGAAAGACCACGCAACAGTTTTGCATGCGTGCAAAACTATCAAGGACCAGATAGATACCAATAAGTCTTTCCGTACTTCTGTTGAAGAAATCGAGAGTCTACTGAAAGGTTAATTCTAGATATTGTAATTATTGATTTATATAAATGAATAGCTGTGGAACGTAAAATCTATACTTTTGACGAAGCTTATAAGGCATCGTTAGAATACTTCACCGGTGATGAACTAGCGGCGAAAGTATGGGTAAATAAATATGCCTTAAAAGATGCTTTTGGAAATATTTATGAGCAGTCGCCGGTGGATATGCATTGGCGTTTGGCCCGTGAAATAGCTCGGATTGAGAATAAGTATCCAAACCCATTATCCGAGCAGGAACTGTTTGATCTTTTTGATCATTTCCGTTATATAATTCCTCAGGGAAGTCCGATGACAGGAATCGGAAATGATTATCAGGTTGCTTCCTTGTCCAATTGCTTTGTCATAGGTTTAGACGGCCCGGCTGATTCATATGGAGCTATTATCCGAATTGATGAGGAACAGGTTCAGTTGATGAAACGTAGAGGTGGTGTGGGACATGATTTATCTCATATCCGTCCGAAAGGTTCACCTGTGAAAAATTCGGCTTTGACCTCAACAGGTCTTGTTCCTTTTATGGAGAGATATTCCAATTCTACCCGTGAAGTAGCACAGGATGGCCGCCGTGGAGCCTTGATGCTTTCGGTATCTATTAAGCATCCGGATTCAGAATCCTTCATCGATGCTAAAATGGTAGAGGGGAAAGTGACAGGAGCCAATGTTTCCGTCAAGATTGATGATGAATTCATGGATGCTGTCATCCATAATAAAATGTATCGTCAGCAATATCCTATTCATTCGGATCATCCAGAATATGTAAAAGATATAAATGCTGCAGCATTGTGGGAAAAGATTATCCATAACGCATGGAAGTCGGCAGAACCGGGAGTCTTATTCTGGGATACTATTCTGCGTGAATCTGTAGCAGACTCGTATGCTGATTTAGGATTCCGTACTGTATCAACCAATCCTTGTGGTGAAATACCTTTGTGTCCGTACGATAGCTGTCGCTTGCTGGCAATCAATCTTTATTCTTACGTGGTTAATCCTTTTACGAAAGATGCTTATTTTGATTTTGATTTGTTCAAGAAGCATATCGGATTAGCTCAGCGTATCATGGATGATATTATTGATTTGGAATCTGAAAAGATTGAATTGATATTAAAGAAGATCGAATCAGATCCTGAATCGATGGAAATTAAGCAGCCGGAGCATTATCTGTGGGAAAAAATTCAGCGAAAGACTTTGATGGGGCGTCGTACCGGAGTAGGTATTACGGCTGAAGGTGATATGCTGGCTGCATTGAATTTGCGTTACGGTACAGAAGAAGCTACTGATTTTGCAGAGAAGGTTCAGCGTACATTGGCTTTGGCGGCTTATCGTTCGTCAGTGAATATGGCAAAAGAACGTGGTGCTTTTGAAATATATGATGCCAAGCGCGAAGAAAAGAATCCGTTTATTAATCGTATAAAAGAAGCTGATCCTTCCTTGTATGAGGATATGGTGAAATATGGTCGTCGTAATATCGCTTGTTTGACCATTGCTCCTACAGGAACGACCAGTTTGATGACACAGACAACCTCTGGAATAGAGCCTGTCTTTTTACCCGTTTACAAACGTCGTAGAAAAGTAAATCCGAATGATGCGGATGCCCGGGTTGACTTTGTAGATGAAACAGGTGATGCTTTTGAAGAATATATCGTATTTCATCATAAGTTTGTGACTTGGATGCAGGCCAACGGTTATTCTGTAACGAAAAAATACACGCAAGAGGAAGTTGATAGTTTAGTTGAAAAGTCTCCTTATTTTAAAGCAACTTCAAATGATGTAGATTGGTTGCAGAAAGTCCGGATGCAAGGACGTATTCAGAAATGGGTTGATCATTCAATTAGTGTGACTATTAATCTGCCCAATAATGTGACGGAAGATTTGGTAAACCAATTATATGTTGAAGCTTGGAAAAGTGGTTGTAAAGGTTGTACGGTTTACCGGGATGGTTCTCGCTCGGGCGTGTTGATCGCAACAGACAAGAAGAAAAAGAAAGATGATTGTAATTGTATGCAACCACCGGTCATTGTCTCTACCCGTCCTCGAGAATTGGAAGCAGATGTTGTTCGCTTTCAAAATAAGAAGGAGAAATGGATTGCATTTGTTGGTTTGTTGAATGGCCGTCCATACGAGATCTTTACTGGATTAGCTGATGACGAAGAAGGAATTATGGTTCCGAAAAATATATTAAAAGGTTCGATCATCAAGAGCTACGATGAAGATGGAAAGAAACATTATGATTTCCAATTTAAAAACAAGCGGGGCTATAAGATGACAATAGAAGGATTGGATGGTAAGTTTGATCCTGAATATTGGAACTATGCTAAACTGATTTCCGGAGTATTGCGCTATGGAATGCCTATTGATCAGGTTATTAAGTTGGTTCAAGGAATGGACTTAAGCAATGAATCAATCAATACATGGAAAAATGGAGTTGAGCGAGCCTTGAAAAAGTATTTGCCTAATGGTACGGAAGCTAAAGGACAGAAATGTCCTAATTGTGGTCAAGAAACCTTGGTTTATCAAGAAGGCTGCTTGATTTGCACTAATTGTGGAGCTTCTCGTTGCGGATAAAATCTATATAAATAATTATGTAATAGTAACCTTCTGATTGATGCAATTTGTTTTTGATCAGAAGGTTTTTTATTTATTTCTGCTTGGGTGAATTCTTTTCAGGAAGGCGACTGGTGTTATCCATGGTACATTTCCCGTTGAAAACAGCGTTCGGTTCAATTTCTATATTAGGAGCTGTAATATCTCCTTGAATTGTTGCGGTCGCTTTTAATACGAGTTTGGTACTTACATGGATGGAACCAGTTACATTGCCATGTATTTCAGCATTGTTTGAAGTGATGTTGCCATTGACACTTCCTTTAGGGCCGACAACGATTTTTGCTTGGCAAATGATATCACCTTCGACTTTTCCATCAAGTCTGAAGTCTGTATCTGTAGAAATGTTCCCTTTAATCGTAGTTCCGGCAACTAGCACATTGTGTAGGCCGTTGCTTGTTTGTTCTTCGTTCTTTTGTTTGTTTCCAATCATAAGGCAATTTATAGCGAATGTTTTGCAAATATAGACTATTTTTTTGCAGAGACGTTTAATTTAGGCTATATTTAAACCCGAATTATGAGTTAGAAAAACTCCATAAATGGAATGTTTTGGTATGACAACTAAGATTGAATTAAAGTCAATGAGATTTTATGCTTATCACGGAGTTGATCCACAGGAGACTCGAGTAGGCAATTGGTTTATTGTTGATTTGATGGTAACAGTCGATCTTGTTCAGGCTATTGAAAATGATAACTTGGATAGTACAATTAATTATGCAGAGATATATGAGGTTGTTAAGTCGGAAATGAATGTACCTTCAAAGTTAATTGAGCATGCGGCCGGCAGGATTCTAAAATCATTGAGAAGGCGTTTCCCTCAAATAGAACATATTCAGCTTAAGCTGGCTAAACAGAATCCTCCATTTGGAGGCGATGTACAAAGTGCAGCAGTATTATTGGAAGATTAAAAGGAATTATTTCAAAATAAAAGGATAAATTAAAATGTATATGGCGTATACTAATAATGTAATGATCGTTCGTCATGGTCTGTTGGCTAATTTGGTGAAGTTATGGAAAGAAGACCGATTGGTTGAAGAAATTGACCGTTTGCCGATAGAAATGAGTCCTCGTCGTGCGAAACCTAAAGGGAGATGTTGTATATATAAGGAAAGAGCCGTCTTAAAATACAAGACATTGCCGTTGTTGGGTTTTGATATGAGTGACGAAAAAGACGAGCTGACCCCTTTATCAAGTTATGCTAGTCAGGCATTGGAACGCACAGAGAATCAAAAGGAAAATTTGATGTGTGTGATAGATGAGGCTTGTTCTTCTTGTGTTTCGGTCAATTATGAAATAACTAATTTGTGCCGTGGTTGCGTAGCGAGAAGTTGTTACATGAATTGTCCGAAAGATGCTATTCATTTTAAGAAAAACGGGAAAGCCGAGATCGACCATGACACCTGTATTAGCTGTGGAAAGTGTTATCAGAATTGTCCATATCATGCGATTGTTTATATACCAATACCTTGTGAAGAAGTTTGCCCTGTCAAAGCAATTAGTAAGGATGAGTATGGAGTCGAACATATTGATGAATCGAAATGTATTTATTGTGGTAAATGTTTGAATGCTTGTCCTTTTGGTGCAATATTTGAGATATCTCAAGTTTTTGATGTCTTGCAGCAAATTAAGAAAGGGACAGAAATTGTTGCTATAGTTGCTCCTTCTATACTGGGGCAGTTTGGATGTTCTAAAGAACAAATCTATGGTGCATTAAAGCAGGTAGGATTTACGGATATAGTGGAAGTGGCACAGGGTGCGATGGAAACGACAAGAAATGAGGCCGAGGAATTGAAGGAAAAACTTCATGAAGGACAAGCCTTCATGACAACAAGTTGTTGTCCTTCCTATATTCAGTTAGTGGAAAAACATATTCCGGACCTGAAGAAATATGTGTCGACAACTGGTTCTCCTATGTATTATACAGCCCGGATGGTGAAAGAGCAAAGACCTGATGCTAAAATTGTGTTTGTAGGACCTTGCGTAGCTAAACGAAAGGAAGTGAAAATGGATCCATGTGTGGATTATACGCTGACTTTTGAGGAAGTTGCTTCTATATTTACAGGAATGGGAATCAACTTAGATGTTGTTAAGCCATATTCTTTGTTGTCAACAGCATCCCGTGAGGCGTATGGATTTGCTCAAACCGGTGGTGTTGTGAATGCCGTAAAAGTTTGCTTGCAGCAAGATTCTGTCAGTGCGATTCAGATTGCAGGTCTGAATAAAAAGAATGTGTCCTTACTTAGAGCATATGCAAAAACAGGAAAGGTGCCTGCTCAATTTGTCGAAGTGATGGCTTGTGAGGGCGGTTGTGTTACGGGACCGAGCGTTTACGGAGATAAGTCGGTTGGTCAAAAACAATTATTGAAGGAGCTGGCTAAAATAACAAGTGCGAAGTAACATAGGCTTTCAAAGAATTTGATGATTCATAGGTTGGAAATGCTTCGGGCAATTTTTTGATCCTTAAACGATATGGTTTCGAAAAGGATTGTATCTTTGTAGGATGTATTGCAGAATAAATAGCATTTGGATTTAAGTTTTTAGAAGGAATGAAACGTATTATAGAAATATGCGCCAATTCAGCACAAAGTTGCGTGGAAGCTGAAGCAGGAGGTGCTTCTAGAGTAGAATTGTGTGCTGGTATTCCAGAGGGAGGAACTACTCCTAGTTATGGGGAGATAGTCATGGCAAAGCGATTGACTTCCCAGATAGATATTAATGTAATTATTCGCCCTCGGGGTGGTGACTTTTTATATACGGAAGCTGAGATAAATTCAATGTTGTTGGATATTGAATTATGTAAGCAACTGGGAGTTCATGGTGTCGTATTTGGGTGCTTGACGAAAGAAGGAGACATTGATGTTCCTTTGATGCAGAAATTGATAGAAGCAGCCAAACCTTTATCTGTAACCTGTCATAGGGCGTTCGATGTTTGTCGTGATCCGTTTAAGGCGTTGGAGGAGTTGATAGCGTTAGGATGTGATCGGATTTTGACGTCTGGACAACAATCAGATGCCGTTAAAGGTATTCCTTTGATTAAAGAACTTGTAGAAAAAGCAGCCGGACGAATTATTATTATGCCGGGTTGTGGTGTGAGAGATACCAATATAGTTCAGATTGCACGAGAGACTGGTGCTGTAGAGTTTCATACATCAGCAAGAAGCATTGTATACAGTCAGATGGAATTCAGAAATGAAAAGGTTCCTATGGGCAGTAATAGTGTCTCGTCTGAATTTGAAACGGTACAGACGGATCGTAAAAAAGTGGCCCTTTGTGTCTATGGTGAGGAGTAAATAGATGCGGTGAAATAAGAATTTGGTGTAAATACGAAAGAAAAACGAAAAGAATGGAGCTTATTTCATGAATTTTGTTTTCCTTTGCGAAAAATATCATTTTGAGGTGAATTTAATCATAGAACAAGGAAACACATCTACGAAGGTGGCTATCTATGCAGAAGGTAATTTAAAAGCATCTTTTGTGTATAAAACTTTTGATAAGAGTAAGTTAAAGCCATTGTTTGATGTTTATTCGTTAGACAAAGGTATATATTCGACAGTTGCCGATGTGGATGAAGATTTAATAGCTTATTTAAAGGAGCGTCTTTCTTGTTTTATTTATTTTGATAACGATGTTCGATTACCTATCACTATCAAATATAAAACACCTCATACATTGGGAAAGGATCGTATTGCGGCTGTTGTGGGTGCTTATTACCTTCAGCCGAATCGGAACATTCTGATTATCGATGCGGGAACGTGTATTACTTATGAATTATTGGAAGCTTCCGGTTCATATTTGGGTGGAAATATATCTCCGGGTATGACAACGCGGTTCAAGGCTTTGAATGATTATACTAAAAAGTTACCTCTGGTAAATGAGAGGGAAGAGGTTCCTTGTTGGGGAACTTGTACGGAAGATGCTATCCGGGCCGGTGTGGTGAATGGCATAGTGTTTGAAATGGATGGGTATATTGATAAAGCAAAAGAATTATATTCTGATGTTTTGGTTTTTTTAACGGGTGGACATTCGTTTTATTTTGAAAGCCGGTTAAAAAACTCCATCTTTGCAGACATTAATTTAGTGTTGACAGGATTAAATAGAATCTTAGAGTACAATGTTGAAAATTGAAAAGTTTATTTTGTCGGGAGTTTTGTTGTTGACTCAATTGTCGGTTTGGGGCCAAAACAATACAGCATCTCCATATACCCGTTTTGGATTTGGAGAAATAGCTGATCGTTCTTTTGGGGCTGGCCGTGCAATGGGAGGTGTAGGGATAGGATTGCGTTCTCCTGAACAAATAAATCCGATGAACCCTGCATCTTATAGTTGTATGGATTCTTTGACCTTTATCTTCGATTTTGGAGCGTCAATGAAAGCATCCTCGTTTAAAGATCAATCGAATCAGTACAATCATCTGAGTGGTAATTTAGAGTATATAGCTCTGCAGTTCCCTATAACCAGATGGTTGGCAATGAGTGCCGGGTTATTACCTTACTCGTTTGTTGGTTATAAGTTTGGAGAAGTTTCAACTATTGGAGATGAAACTTATCAGAATACTTATTCAGGAACAGGTGGATTAAACGATCTCTATGGAGGTTTGTCTATAGATATATGGAAGAAGCGTTTGGCTGTTGGTGCGAACTTTGGTTTCTTGTTTGGTAATATAAATCACTCGCAGTATTTAGCTTTTTCGTCGAATGATAATTCTTCTTCTTCACCTTATATGAATCAGCGTGTTCGTCAGATGAAGGTGAGAGATATGAAGATGGATTTTGGTTTGCAGTATACACATCCTCTGAGTGCTACGGAAAGTTTGATTTTTGGATTGACTTATTCTCCGTCAAATCAATTGGGAGTGAAGACTTATGATACAATTGAAAAGTTAAGTGTGACTAGTTCTGGAACTTCTGTGATTGAATCTTCTACAGATACAATTCAGGGGCTTCGTTATGACTTGCCTAATTCTTTTGGAGTTGGTTTGTCTTATATGAAAATAGATAAGCTGTTGTTGGCTGCCGATTTCTTATATGAAGATTGGAGTAATGCAAGCTTTATGGGAGAAAAAACATTCCAGAATCGTACACGTTTTGCTATCGGTGCTCAGTATGAACCTAATGCAAGAGCTAAAAATTACTTTAATCGTATTCGTTATCGTGCAGGTTTTCATTATGGTGATTCTTATATAAGAGTGAATCAGTCTGAGGAGAACGGAAATAAGGGATACGGTTATAAAGAATATGGCGCAAGCCTAGGTTTGGGATTGCCGTTGGTTGACAATCGTTCAATAGTGAATGTTTCGTTTGAATATGTTAAAGTCAAACCGGAGCATGTATCTATGATTGATGAACAATATTTTCGCGTGACGGTGAATTATACATTTAATGAACGTTGGTTCTTTAAATTTAAATTGGATTAATAATATAGTTAACTTTAATTGAAAAATAGATATGAAGATCAAAGTATTATTATTAGCTCTTGGCTGTACAATGGGAACATTGGGAGCATACGCCCAAAAAGGGGTGGACAATGGAACTCAGTTTGGATCTGGTGAAGACAGTGTACGCTGTATCACTAACATTAGCTTGTTTGTACCTTATGCAAAAGGTGGTAATTTTAAAGACGCCTTAGAATTTTGGAAGATTGCTTACAATGAATGTCCGGCATCTACGAAGGACCTTTATTTGTATGGTGTACGAATCGTTTCTTGGCAGATTGAAAACGAAAAAGATCCTGCTAAGAAAGCTCAGCTGGTAAATGATTTGATGACAGTTTATGATAAACGTATCAAATACTTTGGAAATGATCGTAAGTATGGTAAAGATTGGATCATAGGAAACAAGGCTGAAGATTATGTAAAATATGCTGGTGACAATTTGGATGCGAATGCATTGTATGATTGGACGAAGTCTGCAATTGACGAAAAAGGTGACAAATGTGAAGTAAAGGCTGTTTCTTATTTTATGTTTGCTTCTTTGCGTAAAATGCAGGCAGATCCTAATTTCAAAGATCAGTACATTCAAGATTATTTGAAAGCAGCAAGTATCATTGATGCTCAGATTAAGGTTGCAGAATCTGCAAATAATGAAAAGGAATTGAAGACATTAAAGGCTTATCAAACAGCTGTAGAAACAGGTTTTGCAAACAGTGGAGCTGCTGACTGTGAGACTTTGCAGAATGTATATGCATCAAAGATTGAAGAAAATAAGACAAACTTGGATTTCTTGAAGCAGACAATTGCATTGTTGCGTAAATCTCGTTGTCAGGAAATTGAAGCTTATTTTGCTGCCTCAGGATATGCTCATGCTATTGAACCGACTGCAGAATCTGCAATGGGCTTGGCAAAACAGGCTGTAAAGAAACAGGATTATGAAACAGCTATCAAGTTCTTTGAAGAAGCTGCTAATATGGAAAGTGATGCAGCTACTAAAGCTGAAGACTATTATATGATTGCTCTGTTGACATTTGATCAGAAGAACTATTCTAAGGCAAGAGAATATTGCCGTCAGGCTATTTCTTTGAATGCTAATTATGGTGCACCTTATTTGTTGATTGGCAAAATGTATGCTGCAACATCTAAGAGTGTTTATCCGAATGATCCGGTGTTGGCAAGAGCCGTATATTATGCTGCTATTGATAAATTCCAGAAAGCTAAATCTGTTGATGCAAGCTGTGCAGAAGAAGCTAGTAGCTTAATCTCTTCTTACAGTGCTCACCTTCCTTCTACAGAAGAAGTATTTATGCACCCGGATTTGGAAAAGGGTAAATCATTTACAATTGGTGGTTGGATTGGAGAATCAACCGTTGTTAGATAATTATATATGTTGGAACGTTTTATACGTGTGACAAATATTTTAAGCATAACAACTATCTCGATGGTAGTTGTTATGCTTCTTTCGTTTACAGTTTCTTGTTCTAAAGAAACTAAGGATGTTGTTAATGCGACGTATGATCCTGAAAAAAGTTATACCATGAAAGCTACTCAGGTTAACACGCTGATATCAGATTCCGGAATAACACGTTATCGGATAGAAGCTGCTGAATGGATCGTTTTTGGTAAAGCAAAAGAACCATATTGGTATTTTCCTGAGGGTATTTATGTGGAAAAATTTGATACCTTGTTCCATTCAGAGGCAAGTATCAAAGCGGATACAGCTTATTATTTTGATAAAAAAGGCTTGTGGCATTTGATTGGAAATGTTGAAGTTGAAAGTCTGCAAGGGGAGAGATTTGATACTTCTGAATTGTTTTGGGATCAGAAAAAAGAGAAAGTTTATTCAGAAAAATATATTCGGATTCAGCAGGAAGAACAGATTATTACGGGTGTTGGATTTGAATCGAATCAAAATATGACGCGTTATAAGATTTTTAATTCTCAGGGAGAATTTCCTGTGGAAGATACTCCTCAATCGCCAACAGATTCTGTTCAAATGGAAAAGAGTTTGGCTGTTGATTCTTTAAAAATGAAATAAGAGTGGAAATATTATTCAATATATTAGTATCATTAGCTTTTTCTGCCTTTTTCTCAGGGATGGAAATATCGTATGTCTCTGCCAATAAGTTGCGTTTTGAATTGGATAAGAAGGATAAAAGTTTGACAAGTAAAATATTGGATGTTTTTTTCCATAATCCGAATCAATTCATTTCGACAATGTTGGTGGGTAATAACATCGCATTGGTTGTATATGGTTTACAAATGGCCATTTTACTTGAACCCTGGATTGCTCAATTCGTTGATCAAGAAGCCTTGATTGTCTTAATTCAATCGATAATTTCTACCATACTGATATTATTTACGGGAGAGTTTATACCTAAAACGATCTTTAAAATTGATCCTAACTTTTTCTTGCGTCTTTTTGCTCTCCCTCTATACCTTATATATATACTTTTATATCCAATCTCGAAGTTCTCTTCTTTATTGTCTTTTCTGATATTGAGAATTGCGGGTGTAAAAAACTTGAAAGACTCAGGTGTTTATACTTTGGGTAAAGTGGATTTGGATTATTTCATTCAGCAAAGTATTGAAGATGCACCACAGGATTCGGAAATGGATACGGAAGTCAAGATTTTTCAGAATGCTCTTGAGTTTTCAAATGTGAAGGTGCGTGATTGTATTGTACCCAGAACAGAAATCGTTGCTTGTGATAAAGAGGTTTCAACGGATGAACTTCGTTCCCGCTTTATTGAAACGGGACTTTCCAAAATCCTTATCTATGATGAGAATATTGATAATATAATAGGATATATACATTCTTCGGAGTTATTTAAACATCCTGATAATTGGTTGGAACAGCTTTGTAAGGTTTCTATAGTCCCCGAGACTATGGCGGCTAATAAATTGATGCGTGTTTTAATGCAAGAAAAGAAAAGCTTGGCTGTTGTAGTGGATGAATTTGGCGGTACATCTGGTATCGTCACATTGGAAGATTTGGTGGAAGAGATTTTTGGCGAGATAGAAGATGAACATGATATGAAAAGAGAAGTTGCCCGTAAAGTCTCTGAAAATGAATATTTATTATCTGGTCGTATGGAAATAGATACCTTAAATGAAATGTTTGGATTGGATTTGCCAGAATCAGATGATTACGTAACAATTGCAGGCTTGATTCTCCATTATTACCAGAAATTCCCGAAGCTGAATGAATCCATAGAATACGGTAAATATACTTTTAAAATCGTTAAGGCTACAGCGACTAAAATTGAGTTGGTACGGATGAAAGTTCGTGTATAAGTGAAAAAAAATGAGTAAAATGATGTTGCATGTCCTTTTTTTCGTATCTTCGTGCTCTTAAATTGAAAATGCTAAAAAGATAGATATAAACTTTAAAAATAAAATAAGATAAATGGCTACGCTAGAAAAAATTAGAAGCAAAGCTGGACTGCTGGTCCTTGTTGTGGGATTAGCGTTGTTCGCTTTTATCATTGGAGACTTTTTGAACTCAGGTTCAACCTATTTTAGACAAACACAGGAGCGTGTTGGTGAAATTAACGGTGAGGTAATTAGTATTCATGATTATCAGGCTCGTGTAGATGAAATGACCGAAATGTATAAAATGCAGACGGGATCTACAAGTCTACCTGAAGAGTATTTGACTCAGATCCGTCAGAGTGTGTTTGATGCCATGGTGCAAGACATTGTCTTAGGTGAAGAAACTGAGAAAATCGGAATGGAAGTATCTCCAGAAGAGTTATTTGATATGGTTCAAGGTGAAAATATTTCTCCGATGATTCAGCAGATGCAAATGTTTGTCAATCCTCAGACTGGTGCATTTGATAGAAATGCATTATTAAATTTCTTGAAGACGATTGACAACGATAATATTGCAAGTATGCCGGCTGAACAGCAGGATCAATTGATCAAAGCTCGTAATTTCTGGTTGTTCTGGGAAAAGAATATCAAGCGTCAGCGTTTGGAACAGAAGTTTACTACTTTATTGGCAAAGGCTGTTTCTGCGAATAAGTTGGATGCCAAAGAATCATTTGATGAAAATGCCAAGAATGCTAACATTGTATATGCAATGCAATCTTATTCATCTATACCTGATTCAACCATTGAAGTAAGCAAGAGTGAAATTGAAAAGCTGTACAATCAGCGTAAAGATCTGTATAAGCAGAAAGAAACAAAGGTTATTAAGTATTTGTCTGTAGACATTCGTCCTAGCCAGGAAGATTATAACAATGCTCAACAAGATATCGAATCTTTGAAATCTGAATTTACAACAAGTCAGAACGTAGCAGACATTGTTAATGAAAATTCAGAAGTACCTTATATGGATGTTTTCTTTACTGACAAGGCTTTTGATCCTGAATTGAAGCAGTTTGCCACTACGGCAGAAGTCGGTGCAGTATATGGACCGGTATTTGAAAACGATAAATACAGAATGTTTAAACTTGTAGCTAAGACTACAGCTCCTGACTCTGTAAAAGTAAGTCATATTATGTTGGCTGGTCAAACAGAAGAAAGAACAAAAGTGTTGGCTGATAGTTTGATGAATGAAATCAAAGGTGGAGCAGATTTCGCTGAATTAGCTAAGAAGTTCTCTGCTGATCAGGCAGCTGAGAATGGAGGAGAATTAGGTTGGTTTACTGAGGCAACTGCTTTGAGAGGTGTCAATGAGGAATTCAAAAATGCTATCTTCTCAACTCCGGTAAATCAAGTATCAGTTGTAAAATCAATGTATGGAACCCATTTGGTGAAAGTAACAGAGAAGACAGCTGATGTTGCTAAGTATAAAGTTGCTGATATCGATATGACGGTATCTCCAAGTTCTAAGACTTATAGCAATATTTATAATGAATTGAATCAGTTTATTTCTAAGAACCGGGATATTGCAAAATTGGATACAGCCGCTAAATCAGCTGGATACAATGTGATTTCTAATGTTTCTATTACTCCGGATAATCAAGTATTAGGTTCAATTAAGAGTTCTCGACCTGTCATTCGTTGGGCTTTCCAGAATGAAAATGGAAGTGTTTCTGAAATTTTTGAATGCGATGACAAGTTTGTGATAGCTGCTATCGAAAAAAGTATTCCGAAGGGTTATACTCCGATTGAAGTTGTAGCACCTTCCTTGAAAGCAGAATTGGCCGCTCAAAAGAAAGGGGATAAGATCGTTGCTGATTTGACAGCTAAGAATTTGACTTCTTTGGATGCTTATGCACAGGCGATGAATACTTCTGTTGACAGTGTTAAGTTCGTATCTTTTGGAACACGTCGTATTTCCGGAATTGGTGTTGAACCGAATATGAATGCAGCTGTATCTTTAGCTAAAGTAGATCAATTGAGTGCACCTGTAAAAGGAAATAATGGTGTATATGTGTTTAAAGTAATAGCTGAAAATACAGACAGCAAAGAATATAATGAAGCAGATGTAGTTCGTTCATTGGATGCTACAAATGCTTATCGGTTCTCTTATCAGGCAATCCAGTCTTTGGTGAATAAAGCCGATGTAGAAGATAACCGTATCCGTTTTTATTAATTAAAAGAAGTACTGTAGGGCCTTTATAGGCTTAAAAATATAAGGTCATCTTGGAGTTATCCAAGGTGGCCTTTTGTCGTTTATAGAGAATATAGTCTGTTTGTGATTCCTAGTGTGCGGAAAAAGGTAAATGATATACGTAGATATGAAAAATGAAACCTTAGAGAATTGATGATAAAACTCATTGGAATTGATTGTAAAAGTAACGAGATTCATTTTAGAGGTATGATAGGATCTTACTTGGTGTTTTTCTCCCTTTAGCTTGAGGTTAACCTTACGACTTATGATTTATAACTTGTTTATAAGTTTTCAGTAGGAAAAAGCTTCTTTTCTTTCTTATTTTTCGTGATGCTTGTTGAATTATAAGCTAAAATATAATCTTAGATAATAAATTATAACTATCAATACGTAAGTATATGTATCTTATATAGGCAATATTTTCTTTTGATATGATTAATAAAGATTAAATAAGTGGTTTGATCTATCATTTTGTCAATTATTATTTGGTGATAAGGAAAAACGTATGCATCTTTGCAGTGTCAAAATAAAACAACCTATAAAACAAAAGTAAGATATGAAAACTCAATCTTTTTCAAAAAGCATTATTACATTAGCATTAACATTCGCCTGTGGTTTGGTTGCAAATGCAGCTTCTCCTCGAAATTATTTATATGACACAAAGGAAGAAAATGGTTTGATTACTTCTAAAACTATTTTTTTGCAAGCTGATAATGGAATGTTGGATAAACAAGTCAAATATGAATTTGTCTATAATGAAGCCGGTAAAGTGGCTGTAAAGAAAGCTTACCGTTGGAGTGAAAACGAAGGGAAATGGCTTCCGTTCTATCAGACAAATTATACATACGACGATAAAAAGCAAAATATTGAATCAACTTATGGCATGTGGAATAAAAAGACTAAACAGTTTGATTTGAATAAACAGACGATGAATATTCCAGCCTCAAGTTATAATGAGATATTTTCTTAAATGAAGCAATTTACTATTTATTAGAAGCGATGATTATTTCATCGCTTTTTTTATGTTTATTTCTACGGGTAAACTTGAAATTATTATTATTTTCGCATCAGTTGAATTTAATATTTATCCTATGAAAAAGTATGGTTGTTTTGTGGCTGTTTTACTATTGCTAGGTTCAACGTCGTGTGTTACGAAGAAAAAGTATCTATTAGCAGAAAATGGTCGGTTAGAAGCTTTACAGCGTGAAGAGACACTGAAAAAGCAATTGGTAGATTGTCGGGATGAAAACGATCAGTTGTCTGCCAGATTAACGCAATTGATGCGAGATACGGCAGATATGCGTCGGAATATCCGCAGTTATCGGGAGATGTTGAATACGAATCTGGGCGAACAGGATAAACTAAATGAGTTGTTGACAAAGAAAATGCAAGAGTTGGATGATCGTGAACGTACGATCAATCAGTTGCAAGACTTGATCAATGCTCAGAATGAAAAGGTTCAGAATATCTTGAAAAGCGTAAAAGATGCCTTGATGGGCTTTAGTAGTGATGAATTGAGTGTGCGAGAGGAAAATGGGAAAATATATGTGGCCATGTCAGACAAATTATTGTTCCAGTCAGGAAGTGCTACCGTTGATAAGCGAGGCAAAGAAGCTTTGGCCAAACTGGCAGAGGTCTTGAATAAACAGAAAGATGTTGACGTGAATATAGAAGGACATACTGATGCGAAACCAATTCATACAGCTCGCTTTGCTGATAATTGGGATTTAAGCGTGATCCGTGCCACCTCTGTAGTCCGGATCTTAACGAAAGAATATGGAGTAAGTCCGATGCAAATTGTTCCTTCAGGAAGAGGAGAATACTTGCCTGTAGCAGATAACGAGACAACAGAAGGGCGCAGTAAAAATCGCCGAACAGAAATTATAATTGCTCCTAAATTAGATGAATTACTCAAAATCTTGAATTAAGTGTAGGAGGAGTAAAAAAAAGGATTGGTTAATCAGCCAATCCTTTTTTGATGTGGGTAAAAGGAAAGAAAAAATGTAGATTGGTAGATTAATTTTTTATTAAAATTGTATGACGGAAAAATTAAATCTTTTATATTTGCCCTCGAAATAAATGTGACCATGTGAAAATAAAAATATCGTGATGACACAAATTAAGATTAAATATTTTGAAAGCTCAGATAAAAGGTTAGCCAGCCAGCCAGCCAGCCAGCCAGCCAGCCAGCCAGCCAGCCAGCCAGCCAGCTTAATTCTATACAAAATATATGTGGTGGAAAGCCCGTGTACGGATAGCGTATGTCCGTGCACGGGCTTTTTGCGTTCTTTTGCCTTGATGCAAAAGGACCCAAAAAATCAAGGTCGAAATCAATGGAGAATTGAAAATGGAAAATTGACAATTCAACATGATAACGAACCCCGCAATTGTAGAGACGTGGCGTGCCGCGTCTCCGGGTGATGGGATAAATAGAATATTTAAATGTTATCAGACGTAAAAAGGAAAGCCTTTAGAATCTCTAAAAGTTAGCAATTGTAAAAGAGAGAGCCTTTAGAACTTCTAAAAGTTATCAAACGTAAAAGGAAGAGGTTTTAGAACCTCTAAAGGCTTGGATTTTTGAAAGTGATTGCTTTTAGAGTCTCTAAAGGCTATCAAAACGGAAAATGAAGGGTTTTAGAGCCTCTAAAGGCTTGGATTTTTGAAAATGACTGTTTTTAGAATCTCTAAAGGCAGTCAAATTGGAAAATGAAAGGTTTTAGAGCCTCTAAAGGCTCGGAATTTTAGAAATGACTGCTTTTAGAGGCTCTAAAGGGAAGAAAAAGAAAAAATAACAGCTTCCAGAGTTTCTGGAGGTGAAATTTAATAACAATTAAACGCTTTGGTTATGAAGCAGGTAAAAGTTTTTAAGGGTACTTTGTGTAGCCTGTATACAAATGCCGTCCATGCGGCTTTCATGCAGCGCATCTATGATGAGTTGCATTCGTTACTGGACCGTGAGGAAAAACTGCACATCTCGGATGCGCTGATGGAAGAATTCAACGCGTTCATCGGGATGGAAACGGAACTGAACAAGGAGGCGAAGCGGTTGCTGAATACCTCTACCCGTGGAACTACGGATCAGGAACGGGATGATGTCGTGGTGTATATGTTGCAGGAGATGAAGAACGCCGCCCGTTCGCCAATCGCTGCCAAGAAGAAAGCCGGCGAAGCTTTAGGTCCGGTTGTCGATGCGTATGTGGGGATTCAGAACGAGGCGCAGGATGCCGAAACGCTTTCGATCCGTGGCTTGATTCTGGATCTGAAGAAAATGGAGAATGCACCGCACGTTACGACCTTGGGATTGGACGAAGTGGTGGCGAAGCTGGAGGAGTTGAACAACCAGTACGACCGCGAACGGAAAGAACTTTCGTCGAAAACATTGGCGGATAAAAAGGAAAATTCGGTAGCCATCCGCCCGAAAACAGATGCTGTGTTGAATCGTATCCTGGATTTGATTTATGCCAGCGAAGTGTTGGCAGTCGAAGAAGAGACGGGCGACCAGGCTTATATCGAAACGGAGATAGATGCCATCAACGTGATTATCGATGAGTATCGGACACGTTACAATATGAGTCAGGCGCAGAAAAAGGCGAATAAGAAACCGGGAGAACAGCCATCGGATGAAAACAAAGGCGATGGCAATCTTGAATTTGTTCCGGTAGAGAAATAAGAAAACGAATGAATGAATCATCTTATTGTTAAATCTATATTAAGAAACTATGATTGGAAAAGTTAGTAAAATCGGATTGGCGTTGATGGGTGCCATGTGTCTCCCCAACGTCATGTACGGAGAAACAATTCCGGCCAGACCGTTGGGCGCCTCAGTCCAGCAGGACGGTAAATTGACAGGTAACGTGGTGGACGAGTTCGGTCCAGTAGCGGGCGCGACCATTATGGTGAAAGGAACGACCAATGGTAATATTACCGACTTGGACGGTAACTTTATGTTGGAAGGTCTGAAGAAAGGCGATATCATCGAAATCTCCTATGTAGGTTATACCACACAGACCATTGAATATACAGGGCAGGCAACGCTGAACATCACGCTGAAGGAAGACGCTGAGGCGTTGGACGAATTGGTGGTAGTCGGTTACGGTACGATGCGTAAGTCGGATGTGACCGGTTCTATCGCGACAGCGAAAGGAGAAGAATTGACAAAGCAACAAAGCTTTAGTGCATTGGATAACTTGCGTGGTAAAGTTTCAGGTGTTAACATCTTCTCCAACACAAGCCAGCCGGGAGCATACAGCAACCGTGTAATTATCCGTGGTATGGCTACCATCAACTCTTCTTCAGATCCGTTGTATGTTGTCGATGGTGTTGTCATGGAAAACTTTGCCTTGGTTAACCCGAACGACATCGAATCTATGGAAGTATTGAAGGATGCTTCTGCAGCCGCTATCTATGGTGCCCGTGGTGCCAATGGTGTTATCATGGTAACTACCAAGCGTGGTAAGAAAGACGGTGATGGTATTACTGTAAGCTATCAGGGTTCTGTCAGTGTCAGTTCAATGGCTCGCAAGATGAAAACCTTGAACGCACAGGAATGGACAGACGCATTCATGCACGGTTTGGAAAACGAAAACAAATACCAGGGCACGAACTGGTCTTTGAATCGTACAGACTGGTTCAACGATCCTACCTATTTCGATGCAAACGGTAATCCTCTTTACGATACAGACTGGCAGGATGAAGCTACCCGCAATGCGGTTTCTCACAACCACCAGTTGAATATCCAGCAGGCAGGTAAGAACTCTTCGATGGGTGCATTCTTGAACTTCACAGATCAGGAGGGTATCGTCAACAATACGTATAACAAACGTTTAAATGCGAAGATGACTTACGATGCGGATCCTACAAAGTGGTTGTCTACCTCAGTGAACGTGATGGTTAACCACACGTGGGGGCGTTATACACCGGAAGATTCGGGTGGACAGGATGCTCGTCGTACGATGATAGAAATGTTGCCTTGGCTGCCGGTTTATGAACCTAACACAGGCAAATATACCACAAGTACTTCTTCAACGATTAATGATGTATTGGGATTTGAAGGAATGTCAAATCCGGTATTCATTTTGGATAAGCAGAAGCGTATGAAATATAATACGCAGATCTTCGGTAATGCTGCGTTGACATTCCATCTCTTGGAAGGACTGGATTTGAAGACCCAGTTTGGTATGGACTTCCACAATATCGACTATCGTGGATATTCTTCAAAGGAATTGAACAATATCTCCATGCCGAATGGTTGGGCAGACTTCAATAATTCACAGACGATGTACTGGCAGGAAGAAACTTACTTGACCTACAATAAGACTTGGGCAGAACATCGCTTGAATGCAATGGCAGGTCTTTCTTGGCAGGAACGTACCTATCGGTATAACAGAAGTTATACGGAAGGTTTCTTCGATGACTTCTTCCAAGACAACAACATGGGTCTTGGTACACTTCCTGATTCTCCGGAATCCTCTTGGAACCGTTGGGCGATGAACTCCTACTTCTTGCGTTTCGCTTATACTTACAAGGACCGTTACTCTGCTACTGTTACAGGTCGTGTAGATGGATCTTCAAAGTTTGGTGAAAACAACAAATATGCCTTTTTCCCATCTGCCGGTTTGGCTTGGAATGTATCTCAGGAAGACTTCTTGAAGGATAACAACTATATCAGCAACTTGAAACTTCACACAAGCTTCGGTTTGACAGGTAACTCTGAAATCGATCCGTTCAAGTCATTAGGTCTTGTTTCTTCAGGTACGACATTGTTTAACGGTTCACGTGTCCCGTCATTGTATGTAAACAACATGCCGAACCCGGATTTGAAGTGGGAAAAGACGGCTCAGTTTGATGCTGGTGTTAACTTGGGCTTGTTCCAGAACCGTTTGAACTTCGATGTGTCTTACTATTTGAAGAATACAACCGATTTGTTGTTGGATTGTCCTGTACCTCATTCAACAGGTTACTCTACTATATTCAAAAACATCGGGTCTGTTCGTAACCAAGGTTTGGATATCATGATTAACGGTACACCGGTTCAGGGAGAATTTACTTGGAACTCTACTTTGAATCTCAACTTCAATAAAAATGAGATTACCAAGCTGGGTGAAACGGACGCTGATATCTATATGGATGACTGGGTTAACGGTGGTACTATCCTTCGCGTTGGTGAAAGTATGGGTAGCTTCTACGGAGTTGTTCGTGAAGGCATTTGGACGGTAGAAGATTTTGAAGCAGGAAAGTGCGAAAAGACGCAGATTGGTCACGCAAGACGTAGCGAGTCCAAGCAGATTCTGGGAAAAGGTTTGCCAGACTGGACGGGAAGCTGGATCAACAATTTCTCATACAAAGGTTTCGATTTAACGGTTGATATGCAGTTCGTTTGGGGTGTTGACGCATGGCAGCGTTTCATGCACTCAACTTACGACCGCTTCGGTATCACCAATGGTTTGGAAAATATCTTGTATGATGCCTACGATGGTACAAACCCGAATACCATGCAGCAGATGATCTACTTGGCAAACTCTAATCACAAAGGTGGTGATACAACCAGTGACTCTCAGTGGATTTGCAACGGTTCTTACCTTCGTCTGAACATGCTCCAGTTGGGTTATACATTCGATTCAAGCATCGCTAAGAAGATGGGTCTTTCTGGCTTGCGTGTTTACGCCAGCGGTAACAACTTGTTCTTGATTACAGCAAGTGACTTCTTAGGCTATGATCCAGAATCAACTTCATCAACGTCTAAGTTTGGTCAGAACATGACATTCTTCTCATATCCGAGAGCCAGAACATTTACATTCGGTGTTAACGTAACATTTTAAGTAGAATCCTTTATTAAGACAAGACAAAAATGAAAAAAATAGTAACAATAGCAATTGCATGTGCTGGAGTATTAAGTTTCTCGGCATGTAATGATTTCTTGGATGAGAGTCCGCGCTCCTCTATGGCAACGGAATCTCTCTTCCAGACACAGGAAGGAGCAGAAGGTGCTATCTACAACCTTTACAGAACAGGTGCTGTCAGCAATTATGTTGGTTTTGGTAGTGCCTACGTCAACACGTTCGCTTCTCTGCCTGAAGAATTAACTGGTTATTTTACTAACAGTTATGAGAACCAGGAAATTCAATGTAAATACAGCCGTGAATTGACTCGCCAGGAACACACCATTGAAATGGCCAGCAAGATGGATGGCGTTTGGGATGATTGTTACAGAGGTATCAATCGTGCCAATCAGGCTATCAAATACATTCCTACTGCAACCTATACAGAGTCAGGTGTTAGTGAACGTCTTTTGGCTGAAGCTAAGTTCTTCCGTGCTTTCAACTACTTCTATCTGGTGAAGACTTTTGGTGCGGTACCATTCTATACCGAACCGTATGAAGCTGCTGAAAATATGGAATTGCCACGTACTGAAACAGCTACTATCTATGCTCAGATTGAGAAAGACTTGAAGGAAGCTATTCCTGATCTGACAAATGGTCGTTTCACAGATAGCCATCATATTACTCAGAATACAGCCAATATGTTGCTGACCGATGTGTATATGTATCAGCACAAGTATTCAGAAGCAGCCGAAGCCGCTAAGTCTATCATCAACTCTGGTCAGCATAGCTTGTTGCCTAATACAGACAAGGGCTTGAATAGTGCATACAACCAGTTGCGTACTATCGACAACAATCCTGAGGTCGTTTACTCATACGAGCACGATGCTTCCATCGCAACAAGCGGTTGGTTGCCTACTTATGCGTTCAGTGCTTCTGCTGTTTCCGTATTCGACAAATATTCAATCTTCGAACGTACTCACGGTCCGATTGATCGTTATCTGAATATCTATGAAGACAACGACCTTCGTATCCAGCCTCAGCAGTTCTTTGTTTGGGAATACACCAATACAACAACCAACAAGACTTGGACTTCTGATGTCGCTGGTTGTTGGTACTACTTCGATCAGGAAGCAATGGAAAGTTCGGGTAAGGGAAGCAAGGACTGGAACATCTATCGTTATGCAGAAACATTGCTTTCTGCTGCAGAATCAATTGCTCAGTCAACCGGTGTAACGGCTGAATCAGCTAACTATCTGGCACAAGTTAAGGCTCGTGCAAACATGGATGGTAAAACTGTTGATGAGATTGCAGCTGATTTGCAAACTTTAGGTAAGCAGACCTTTATCGAAGAATGCTGGAATGAACGTTTACGTGAAATGCCATTAGAATTTAAGATGTGGGATTTGTGTGTACGTGTAGGTAAGTTCCCGAATATTTCAGAAACAACGAAAGGACAGATCACTTGGGTTGATTTGGTTGGTGCTAAGAATGCATCTGGTTTCACTATTAAAGATACGGATTTATTATGGCCTATTTCTGTAAATGAAATTCAGCGTAATCCGAATTTGGAACAGAATCCTGGATATGCAAGAGAATAAGATTTTATACAAATAATAGGTAGATATTATATTTTAGAGAACCGTGCCCATATAATTTGTGGGTGCGGTTTTTTATTTGTAGAATTTGGTGTGAGAATAGTTCATACCAGACTATGTCTGTTTTGGAAATAACTTCCAGTTCTTAAAAGGGGATTTTTGTGATCCTACCTTTAAGAACTGGATAATATATTTAATCTTTACACATAAAAGCAAAATATAATATATAGGAGAAGGCTAGTAGAGGAATGATAAAACCGATTGCCATTTGATTTTCTCCGATATGTCCCATCAAGATGGGACTGAAAGCTCCGCCTGCTACACTCATCACAAGGTATGAAGAAGCTTTCTTTGTTTTACTTCCCATACCTTCCAAGCCTAAGGCAAAGATGGTAGGAAACATGATAGACATGAAAAAGAAAGAACAATATAGAGCATATAATGATATACCTTCGATGGATGAAATGACAAGTAGCATACAGATTATACTGAGGAATGCATATAATCGTAATAGTCTGTTGGGTTTTAGCCATTTCATGGTGAAACTACCGGTTAATCTGCCGAACATAAACAAAGCCATTCCTCCGAATGCCAGGAATTGGGCCGCTTGTGTATTACTGATGTTGGAATCTATTTCTGTTACATAGTTGATAAAGAAACTGAATATTCCTGTTTGAGCTGCACAATAGCATGCTTGGGCAATGACGGCTCGTACAAATTGTTTGCGCTTCCAGAGTGGAATCGTTGGAGTCATTTCCTTTAGTGTTGATTTCTCATCAGGAAAGGCTTCATCTATAATTTCTTCTTTTATTTCTGGCAAATGAATGAAGCAGAATATCAGTGCTACTACAATGACAATTGTACCTATTAACAAGTAGGGCCTTGCTAAAGCAAATTGGTCTCCTTGTTCTGCCCCGAATATTAGTAGTCCTCCAACGAATGGACCTAAAATCCAACCTAGGCCATTAAATGATTGGGATAAGTTAAGACGTTGTGCTGCTGATTCCGTAGGACCAAGTACGGTAGAATAGGGATTCGCAGCCGTTTCAAGCATACACAATCCACAGGCTATGATGAATAAAGCTATAAGGAAAGGTGATGCCGAATGTATCATCACTGCGGGAATGAATGAAAAGGCTCCTAAGGCAAATAATAGTAAGCCGAAGATAATTCCTCGTTTGTAACCGAATCGTTTCATAAAGCTACCTGCTGGCAAAGCCATTAGAAAATAGGCAATATAAGTGACGAATTGTACTAATCCGCTTTCTGCTTTGGTCATGGTGAAGGCTGTCTGAAAATGTTTATTCAGTACATCAAGCAGACCATGGGCGAATCCCCAAAGTAAAAACAAACAAGTAATTAAAATAAAAGGAATCAAGTAAGATTTTCCGTTCTCTGCACGGAAAAGAGATTTGTTTGTTTGCTTCATTGTTTTTGAGTTTCACAAGTTCATTTTATGAAATAGCATCTTGGATAGGCATCTGTCAACCGTAATGACGATCCTGAGCGTTGGATGTTTAATCGTTCGAACACTAACTTTGTTGAATCAGTTGTGTATTCAAGCATAGAAGCATACTTCTCTTCGGGAATAGAGTCTAAAGAATTTATTCCAGCCTTTGAGAGTTGGAGGTTCTGCAGCTGAGAGTAACTTATGCTTAATACTAATTTGTCTTGTATATAAATGTATAGGCTGTCATGAATGGAATGAAAGTAATTCCCCTCATTCTTGTATGGGCTTATAAAATAGGCTTGATGATAAGAAGAAATATCGGTTGGTTCATCACTTTCTATCGAAATAAACTGGATTTTACTTGATGAACCATCCTCTGAATGATCTCGCCCTTCCTGAGAATGTGTCTCAATATCTTGTATTGAAATACCGGGTAGGTATGATATTCCCATTATAACAATAACGGCTGTCCAGGCAATAGTATAATAATGGAAAGCTCTCTTGATAAAGAAAGATAGGGATAATAAAGTCAATAGCAAGACAACTACTACCAGATAAACACGAGGTATGGTAAATCCATACTGAGAAATGCGGTAATAAATACCAATCCAGCAAAGTATCAGGGTCGGTAATGCGATCAGACTTGCATGCCGATAAAACCAATCATAATATCGTTGGCGCAGAAATGGCTGGCAACCTTTCAGCAAGAACAGTAACCCGACAAATCCGGTAACCAGATAAGCTATCTGTCCTTTGGGCAAATTCATGGTAAGTCCTATCCGGATTATATACAAATATAAGATACCACTATAAATCAGTAAAGCCGGAGACAGGATGAAGTTTAGTAGGAAAGACAAGAAAGAACCGAAAGTCTCTTTGGTTTCTTCTTTCATGGAATTGAACTGAAGAAAAAACAAAGGCGCCAACAATCCGTAGGAGAAAGCTTGCGTATATTGGATTATCTGTTCGGACGATCCTTGCCAGATATCAAATATATAGCGGATAGAAAACAAAATCGATAACAAGACACTCCAGGCAACGGATGATAGAAAGACCGTAATGGCAATGAGTTTGATATAGTTTAATAACGAGTAGATGAAACCTGAGTCCTCTTTCTTATTGAAGGATAGAATATAAAGGAGTTGTATCGTTCCAAATGTGAAAATATAACGCAAAGAGATGTTTTCGTTTACCCAGTAAAATGGTATCAGTAATAAAGGACTGATGTAATATAGTATCTTTAACCAGCCTGAAGTTTTGTGATGCAACATGCAGGTGACCAAGAATACCATCGGACTGTATCTCAATATGGTTTGAATAAACTCTCCTCCGTAATTTTCCAGACTACTCCATAGTATGAAAAAAACACATGCCAGACATGCTTCTATCGGATTGTGAACAATGATCAGTCTTAATCCTTGTATAAATTGTTGGATCTTGTTATGCTCTTTCATTGGTTGATAGCTTTATAAATGGCTTTACCCCATAATTCTCCCAAATCTTTGGCTCCTTCTTTGGTCGGATGTAAGAAGAATGTGCCGGCATTACCGTCTTCGTGTTGAAATTTATCATCGTTCTCTTTAAAGAAGTCAAATCCTTCTGTGTCTCCCAAGAATACTTGTCCCGGGTTTGTCTGAGAATAGGATTCAACCAGTTTCTGGATTTCCGGATAATAAGATTGGAGGCGGAGTAATCCTTCCTTCAAATACATAGCCCCATTATAGGTATTCGGACTATACCAGATAGGCCTATTCAGCACAATTTTGCATCTGGGATAAAGTTCGAGCAGCTTATTGATGATAGTTGCCATGTTTTGATTGTATTGTTCAGGTGAAACCGGACAGCCATGTGTGCCTTTGATGGCGCTGTCGTTCGTACCCAGCATGATAGAGAAGACCATTGTTGCCCAATCTTCGTCTTTGAACTGATCGGCAGCCTGTTGCATTTGGGTAAACAGGGTTTGGGTTTCAGGTAGGTAATCAACCGTTGTACAACCGCTAACACCTTGGTTGGAGTATTTTACCTCGCCAATACCCGGTTGTTTCCCTAAATATAGTGCTGTATAAACAGGGGGAGCATTGTGAGTCGGATCGGATAAACCGGCTCCATATGTAATGCTGTTACCGATGAATATAATATTCAAATGTCTTTTTTCTAAGGCTTGCATACGACCGCTGCAAAGAAGCAAAGCGAACAGACATAGTAATTTTAGATAGTTCTTCCTTTTCATAAGCTTCTCAACTTATTAATTGATTTTGACATACAAAGAAACATATTATTTTTTAAATCGCAAAAATGCCCGTATCTTTGTACGATATATTGGAATATAAATTATATGAACAGACGCTTTAGCTACCAGAAAACGAGACAGGCGGGAAAAGCTCCGCGTGGAAGAAATGTTACGATAGAACAAGAAACGACGTTACTCCCTTTCTTGTTTGATTTATTGAAAGAACAGAGCCGCTCTTCGGTGAAGGCTTTGTTAGGACACGGTCAGATATTGGTCAACCAGAACGTGACTACGCAATTTGATACTCCGTTAAAACCGGGTGATGTCGTGACAATCAGTTATGAGCGAGGAAAAGTTGCTTTTAATAATCAGTTGTTGAATATTGTGTATGAAGATGATTTTGTAATTGTCATCAATAAGAAAGAAGGCTTGCTTTCTGTTTCAACAGCCAAGGTTCGTGAGCGTACGGCATATCACATTCTAAGTGATTATTTGAAGAAGAGTGATCCTCGAAATAAGATATTTGTCTTGCACCGCTTGGATCGGGAAACATCCGGACTGATGATGTTTGCAAAGACACGTGCCGTACAGGAAAAGATGCAGGCTAACTGGAACGAGATGATTACCGAACGGACGTATGTGGCAGTCGTGGAAGGACGTCCGGAAAAAGATTCGGATCTGTTGACGACAAACTTGCAGGAGAATGCTGAAGCTCGGGTTTATGTCGTTGCCGAAGGCGGTAAGGAAGCCATCACGCGTTATCAGGTGTTACGTACGAATGATAAATATACGTTGCTGGAGTTGAATCTGGAAACCGGACGTAAGAATCAGATCCGTGCGCAAATGGAATATATTGGACATCCGATTGCGGGTGATTATAAATATGGAGCGGAAACAGATCCGACAGGACGTTTGATGCTTCATGCTCAGCGTTTGTATTTTATACATCCGGAAACAGGCGAAGAAATGCGTTTTGATACACGTATCCCGGATTCATTCAAATCGTTAACAAGTAAAAACTGGTAAATACATATTATTTATGAAGAAATTTTTGTGTTTGTGGCTGCTGACTTTAGTTGCCTGTTTAGGACAAGCTCAGATTTTGACGCCTGTCAAGTGGAAAATTAAATTAGACGATTCGGAATCAGTCGAGAAGACATTGACCTTCACGGCTACCATCGATAATGGCTGGCATTTGTATGATATGAATTTGCCTGAAGGTGGTCCGGTTTCAACGTCTTTTGCATTCGAAACCCTTGAAGGTGCCAAATTAATTGGTAATCCGGTGGCTTCGAAAGAAGCGACAACCGTATTTGATGAACAGTTCAATATGAATTTACGGTGGTTTGCCAAGAATGTTTCGTTCACACAAAAGATAGAAGTGACAGATCCGAAAGGATTGAAATTGGAAGGTTATGTGGAGTTCATGGCTTGTAATGACGAGAACTGTCTGCCTCCTGAGAAGGAAGAGTTTTCTTTCGACAAGAAAAATATAGATGTAGAGAAGACTTTGGCAGCCTTGGCTGCTAAAGGCGAAACTCAGCCTGAAGAACCATTAGTTGCAGATACTTCTGAGGAAACAGCAGAACAAGCTCCGGTAGCGGACGAGAATAAGCCTGTTGCTCCAACCAAGACTGCAAATAAGACAACAACAGTTGGAAATACGGATTTGTGGGAACCGGTAATTGATGAACTGAAAGCTTTTGGAGATGCAACAATTACAGCGGCTGATACCAGCTGGTTGTTTATTTTCTTTGCCGGATTCTTAGGCGGTTTGGTTGCTTTGTTGACTCCTTGTGTCTGGCCGATGATTCCGATGACGGTAAGTTTCTTCTTGAAACGGACAAAAGACCGGAAGAAAGCTATTCGGGATGCCATGACGTATGGTGTTTCTATTATTGTGATTTATCTGGTAATGGGTTTGCTGATTACAGGTTTGTTCGGAGCTAGTGCCTTGAATGATTTATCGACGAATGCCATCTTTAATATTATTTTCTTCCTGTTGTTGGTTTTGTTTGCGGTTTCTTTCTTTGGAGCTTTCGAACTGGTATTGCCGGCATCATGGACTAATAAGTTGGATAGTAAGGCAGATTCTACAACAGGTATTATCAGTATCTTCTTCATGTCGTTTACCTTGGTACTGGTTTCCTTCTCTTGTACAGGTCCGATTATCGGTACGCTATTGGTACAGGCGGCTTCTATGGGTACAGCTATCGGACCGGCTATCGGAATGTTCGGTTTTGCTTTGGCCTTATCTATTCCGTTTAGTCTGTTTGCCATCTTCCCGAATATGTTGCAGAGTATGCCGAAATCAGGTGGTTGGTTAAACTCTGTCAAGGTAGTCTTAGGCTTCTTGGAGTTGGCTTTGGCATTGAAGTTCTTGTCGGTGGCCGATTTGGCTTATGGCTGGCGTCTGCTCGATCGTGAAGTCTTTATCGTTTTGTGGATTGCCATCTTTGCTTTACTCGGATTCTATCTGTTGGGTAAAATCAAGTTCAGTCACGACAGTGATTTGAAATATGTATCTGTTCCACGACTGTTTATGTCAATCATCTCGTTTGCGTTTGCTATTTATATGATTCCTGGTTTGTGGGGTGCTCCGTTGAAGGCGATCAGTGCTTTTGCTCCTCCTTTATATACTCAGGACTTTAACTTGTATGATAGTGAAGTTCATGCTGCTTTTGATGATTATGAGCTGGGTATGGAATACGCACGTAAGAATAACAAACCGGTTATGATAGACTTCTCTGGTTATGGTTGTGTCAACTGTCGTAAGATGGAGGCTTCGGTTTGGACGGATGCTCGGGTGAAGGATTTACTGGAAAAGGATTATGTGCTGATCACTTTGATGGTAGATGACAAGACGAAGTTGCCTGAACCTATCCAGATAGAGGAAAATGGCAAGAAGCGCACGTTGAAGACGGTAGGGGATAAATGGAGTTATCTGCAGCGAAGTAAGTTTGGAGCCAACGCCCAGCCGTTCTATGTGACGCTTGATGGCGAAGGTAAACCTCTCGGACCTTCGTATGCGTTCAACGAGGATGTTTCTTTATACATTCAGTTCCTCGAAAACGGATTGAAACAATTTAAATCGAAATAAGTGAGGTAGTAGGAGAGGAGAACCAAAACAATCGGTTCTCCTTTCTTGCTTTTATACACGTAAATATTATAAAACAAATCAATATGAATAGTACAAGAAGTGAAAAGCTGGAAGCATTCGGCCGTTTGCTGGATATTCTGGATGAATTGCGGGTTAAGTGTCCGTGGGATCGTAAGCAGACCAATGAAAGTCTGCGTACCAATACGATTGAGGAAACGTATGAACTTTGTGAAGCGTTGATGCGCGACGATGAGGTGAATATCAAGAAAGAACTGGGAGATTTGTTGCTGCATATTGTCTTTTATGCCAAGATTGGAGACGAGAAAGGTGAGTTCGATATCAAAGACGTTTGCGATAGTCTGTGCGATAAGCTGATCTTTCGTCATCCGCATGTATTTGGAACGGCAGAAGCAGATACTGCCGGAAAGGTAGAACAAAACTGGGAACAGCTGAAATTGAAGGAGAAAGGTGGGAATAAGACCGTATTGGGTGGCGTTCCGGCTTCCTTACCTTCAATCGTCAAGGCTCACCGGATACAAGATAAGGCTCGTAACATCGGATTTGATTGGGAAGAACGCGAACAGGTATGGGATAAGGTAAACGAAGAGTTTAATGAGCTGAAGGCTGAAATAAATAATATGGATGCCGACAAGATGGAAGCTGAATTCGGTGATTTGTTCTTCAGTCTGATTAATGCTGCCCGTTTGTATAAGATCAATCCGGATAATGCGTTGGAAAGAACGAATCTGAAGTTTATCCGAAGATTCAATTATTTGGAAGAAAAGACCAAAGAGCAAGGTCGTTCGCTGAAGGAAATGACATTAGCCGAAATGGATGAAATTTGGAACGAAGCGAAAGCAAAAGGGTTATAAATAAAAAAGGGGACCGACATCACGTCGCTACCCCTCCCTAAAATTAAACGCCAAAACTAAATCTAAACAAAAAACACAAATAATGATAATATCTAATTAAATCTTTACTTATTTCTTTCTTTCATAAAAATGCGTGCAAACTTCATTTCCGCATTCTTATATCTGTAAAGCTTTTCTGGCGAAAGAATCTTCCTGAATTTAGCGTAATATTCTTTTTCCAGCTCAGCTTCTTTCATATGCACCTCCAAACAAACATCAATGGCTTGATTGAAATCTTGATCGGTTGGCGATTCTTTCTTACGTAATTCCCGATTTATTTTCCGGCATTCCATACTGGCTTCGAATTTTTTATGTTCCAATTCATTTGTCAGAGGAATGAATGCTGCTGCTTCTTCAGGCGTCAGCTTCAGTTCTGCCGTAATAAATGCATTTTTTCTTGATTCGTAAGCACCCCGATCAAAGCCTTTATGCTGTTGAGAAGGTTGAGCGATCACCTCTGTGATCTGCATTACTGAAAACATCGCAAATATATAAACAAATAATTTATTCATACTCTTCTTTTGGTAAAAAAAAGTTAATACATCAAATTATTTTATCTGATCCTCTCCATCCAAGGATTCTTGTATCAAAGCATCTGTATATTGATTTTCCAGATAATGCAAGAATTCTTCATCTTCATCATAGGAAGCTTCGATAGCAATCATTTTAGAATCAGCAGGTATGCTGGATCTTACGAGCAACGATGTCGTATCTCGTCCGTCGGTATGGCTTGAATCAAAGCGGGCAATCGTTTTAAAGAATAATCCCAGGCCGGCAAACATGGCTGCCATGTAAAGGAATGGACGCAGGCGATCCAGAAGAGAAACTTGTTGAACTTCCGGAATATGTGTTTCTTCCGGAATTTGTTTCATAATCCGATCTGTCAATCCTTCCAGGTATCCTTCCGGTGTGCTGAACGGATTTTCCTTGAGTTTGTTTTTCAGATTATTGTCTTCTATCTTCATTGTTCTCTTATTTTTTATATTACTATTGACACTTGTCGGGGACAAAGGTTTAAACATCTTTTGTTAAATATTCCTCGACTTTTTTGACGGCATGGTGATAAGATGCCTTGAGGGCTCCTACCGATGTACCCAGAATTTCCGACATTTCTTCGTATTTCATGTCATCAAAATATTTCATGTTGAATACAAGCCGTTGCTTGTCGGGCAACAAGGCGATTGCTTCCTGTAATTTCCGCTGGATGTCATCACCGCAAAAGTATTCGTCGCTTCTCAGTCGTTCGAGCAAGAATACATCTGTATCATCTATGGATATGTTGTTTTGTGTACGTTGTTTGTTCAGAAACGTAATACATTCGTTGATGGCAATTTTGAAAAGCCAGGTGGATATTTTGGCTTCCCCTCTGAAATAATCAAGGTTTGTCCATGCTTTTAGGAATGTATTCTGCAACAAATCGTCGGCATCATCGTGGTTAAGAACCATTTTTCGGATTTGCCAGTACAACTTCTCTCCATACAAAGATACTACTTGCGAAAAAGCTTTTCTTCGCTTTTCCGGATCCTGAAGATGGATAGCAATATCTTTTTCTATATCTAGCATGTTTGATTCATTTGCTGGCAAACTTACAAAATTATTCCTGTTTATAAAGGAATATCTCCGGAAAAAATACGATTGGGAAACTCTTGGGCTTAGGTCGTATCGGAATGTCAATCGGATCCATATACAGCCGGGAGAATGCGAAATATCTTATTCGTATTGTATAGATCTGTTTTTCAGGTGATTTATTCCTGATTTTCGTTTACTTTTTACCGTTTCACCTAGGTGGAACGGTCGTATCACCTAGGTGGAACGATCGTATCACAAGGGTGAAATGATCGTCCCACCCGGGTGAAACGGTTTATGGGTAACGAGATGGAGGCGAAAACTTTTGGAGAGCACGGAATGCGGTTCCCGATTATAAAAGGAGAAACCGATTGAAAACCGGATAAATAGCAGAAAAATATGAAATAAAACATTGTAGTATCAAAAGTATTTTATTATCTTTGCACCCGCAAAATGCTAATACAAACAGCTTAATTAAAATTATTATTTCAAATGGCAACAAGAATTAGATTACAAAGACACGGTCGTAAAGGTTATGCTTTTTATCAGATCGTAGTTGCAGACAGCAGGGCTCCACGTGATGGAAGATTTATTGAAAGGATAGGTTCTTATAATCCGAACACTAATCCTGCTACAGTAGATTTGAACTTCGATAGAGCTTTGTATTGGTTGCAAGTAGGTGCTCAGCCAACAGACACAGCACGTAACATTCTTTCTCGCGAAGGTGTTTGCTTGAAGAAACACTTATTGGAAGGTGTAAAGAAGGGTGCGTTCGACGAAGCTAAGGCTGAAGAAAAGTTCCAGGCATGGAAACAGAACAAGCAGGCTTCTTTCGAAGCTATCAAGAACAAAGACGCTGAAGCTGCTAAGGCTGCTAAAGCTGCTCGTTTGGAAGCTGAAAAAGAAGTAAACAAAGTAAAAGCTGAAGCTCTGGCTCAGAAGAAAGCTGAAAAGGCTGCTGCTGAAGCTGCAAAACAAGCAGAAGCTGCTGCTGAAACAACTGCTGAAGAAGCACCGGCTGAAAGCGCAGAATAATTCGTGCAAAAGCTTAATAAAAGGAGAGTATATCGTATGTGTCGATATGCTCTCTTTTTTTATGCGTAAAAAGGGGCATTCATTCTTGCCGTTCAAAGAACTGTCTGGATATAAAAAAACAAGGTTACAAGCCTCTTGATCCTGATAAGAACGGACTTGTAACCTTGCCAATACGTTGTTGGTTTATTTCTTCAACAAGAAATTATCGATTTGTTTTACCAATTCTTCTTTCGGCAACGCACCTTGTGATATCATCGGGTCGCCTGTTTGCGGAACGAACAGCATGGTCGGTATACTTCTGATACCAAAAGCTGTGGCCAATTCCTTTTCTTTGTCAACATTAATCTTGTAAATAACGATTTTGCCTTTATATTCGGCTGCCAGTTCCTTTAAAATAGGAGCAACAGCCTTGCAAGGTCCACACCAATCGGCATAAAAATCAATAATACACGGTTTGTTGCCTTCGTAAACCCATTTATTAGGATTCTTTTCGTAATTGAATATTTTGGTAAGGAATTCAGCTTTCGTCATGTTTATCACTTCACCTTCAGCCGAAGTCGTTGTTTCGGTTGCTGCCTTTGGCGCATTCTCAGTCACCTTATCTGTTTTTGCTGACATCGAACAACTGAAAGCGGCGCATACAGTCAAAATAAATAGCGAGCTTCTTAATTTGTGCATAAAGTACTTATTAATGAAATTATTATCGTTCTGCAAATGTAACAAATATAATTCGGGTAAGGTTTATTTCCATGCATGAATTATGAAGGAGAGAGGAAAAATCAGAAAAATATGCTTCAAAAATTTGCAGATTCGAAAATAATCCTTACCTTTGCACCGCAATTGAGAACAAAACAATTGCAAAACATGTTGGAAACGACTGGAGAGATGGCAGAGTGGTCGATTGCGGCGGTCTTGAAAACCGTTGAACTGAGAGGTTCCGGGGGTTCGAATCCCTCTCTCTCCGCAACAAACGCTGAAAATCAGCAAATTGTAAAACAAACACCCAGTTTTACACCCAAGAATGTAAAGTCGGGTGTTTTTGTTTTA
>OHBJ01000138.1_pt1 | contig 37583 bp, 29 predicted proteins | sample 1577241 | NCBI WGS metagenome assembly OHBJ01 (sample SAMEA3541594, study PRJEB24748) | human gut metagenome | biome: human gut; feature: human-associated habitat; material: faeces | place: China | collected 2012 | reverse complement strand
TCAAACTGACGAAGCAATGACCGTTTACGTAAGGCTTGCCTGTATGGCAGGCATGGTCATGCAACAGAGAAACAGCATCGAACTTCTTGCCGAATTTCGGTACCGTCGTATCATCGACACTGAGAAAGACCGGTTCATTCTGTAAGGCCGCCGGAATCAGGCTGCAAGCCAATTGTGCTGTTTGCAGGCGGAGAGAATGGCTCGTCACCGTTTCGTTCTGAAGCGCCCGGTAATAACTATTTAAGCAGCGATGCGTCACCTGGGACAAAAAATTCCGATGAAGAAAGCGAAGAGATGGGAAGGCCTGCAAGGCTACCTGAGCGATGACCAACCAGGTCAGTAGGAATCGCGTTGGCCGTGTCGCCGTAGAAAAATATGGAGAAAAGAAACGAAACAGACTACCAATAATCGAATTTTCGAGGTATAATGAATTCATCGCGTAACTCCTTTGAGATGATGTGTTTTAGCAGATTCATTATACTTCAAAGTGTGGTTACGCGATATTTATTTGTTCAAAAAGTTGTAAACTGCTGTTCTATTTTCTAAGCTGCCTATGCGGCAGTTAACTTTATTTTTCTGCTATCTCTGCTATCATAGTTCAAAAGGAGTTTTCTAAGCTGCCTATGCGGCAGTTAACTGGAATATGGATGATGTGAAGAATTATCTCCATTTCTAAGCTGCCTATGCGGCAGTTAACTATGTTCCCTCTACAACATTATATCAAACGCGGTTTCTAAGCTGCCTATGCGGCAGTTAACTGGCATGAAAAGCACGTATAATAATAGTGTAATTTCTAAGCTGCCTATGCGGCAGTTGACATACCACTTGACGCTGTACTTCCACATGCGCATTTCTAAGCTGCCTATGCGGCAGTTAACGTTCTCGGCCTATACCGTCAAGCTCGCTTCTTTTTCTAAGCTGCCTATGCGGCAGTTAACGCCCTCATTAGTTCCGATAATCAAAGCTTATCTTTCTAAGCTGCCTATGCGGCAGTTAACCCCTCATTTTTGTAAGCTCATCGACACCACAATTTCTAAGCTGCCTATGCGGCAGTTAACAACGCTCTGTATGCCCTTCTAAGGCCTTTTACTTTCTAAGCTGCCTATGCGGCAGTTAACATGTACCCGAGCAGGCCGGATGCAATACTCATTTTCTAAGCTGCCTATGCGGCAGTTAACAACATCTAAGGCTGTTGTCTACTGTACTTTTGTTTCTAAGCTGCCTATGCGGCAGTTAACACGCACCCATGTATATTATAAATTTTTCAAATTTTCTAAGCTGCCTATGCGGCAGTTAACTGCCAGCTTTCTCTGAGCCCTGCTGATTTGACTTTCTAAGCTGCCTATGCGGCAGTTAACGCTGTCATATCTGGAACCTACATGGATATGGTTTTCTAAGCTGCCTATGCGGCAGTTAACTATAGGTACTTGACGAGCCACCAACCAAGTAATTTCTAAGCTGCCTATGCGGCAGTTAACGTAGCTACCCCCAATACCCCCGATTACCATTATTTCTAAGCTGCCTATGCGGCAGTTAACTAAGAGGCTGGGCCTCTTAGGGGCTAGTAGTATTTCTAAGCTGCCTATGCGGCAGTTAACGTATGCGACCTGATATACTGTACACAACAGAATTTCTAAGCTGCCTATGCGGCAGTTAACTAGACTGGTTATGTATGAAAATATTTCGGAATTTTCTAAGCTGCCTATGCGGCAGTTAACCTTCCTTCATTTCATCTGTATTCTTTGGTTCCTTTCTAAGCTGCCTATGCGGCAGTTAACGTAAGCGCGTGGAGCGACGCCGCACCGGACAATTTCTAAGCTGCCTATGCGGCAGTTAACTAGAAAATGAAGACTTTCTTTCTTCACATGGTTTTCTAAGCTGCCTATGCGGCAGTTAACACCAATCTATATAAATTGCTACTTGTCTTAGTTTTCTAAGCTGCCTATGCGGCAGTTAACTTAGGTGGTATGACACAGGGATTGAATTTATATTTCTAAGCTGCCTATGCGGCAGTTAACGGATGCTCCGCAGCAGATGAGCGTGACGGACTTTTCTAAGCTGCCTATGCGGCAGTTAACCTCTTTTTGTGTGTCTTTTTCTCTTTAGAGAATTTCTAAGCTGCCTATGCGGCAGTTAACTCCATCAATCTGAGCATGATGGGTCTGCTGTTTTTCTAAGCTGCCTATGCGGCAGTTAACAGGAGCATGGAAAAGTGCTGTAGACCTGAGCATTTCTAAGCTGCCTATGCGGCAGTTAACTGGTTGTTCATATGTTCAGTGAGGGGGTGAATTTTCTAAGCTGCCTATGCGGCAGTTAACCGATTGTATCGGCGACTACAAGGATACTAAGATTTCTAAGCTGCCTATGCGGCAGTTAACCATATGATATAATAAGACTGTAACAACCGTTTTTTCTAAGCTGCCTATGCGGCAGTTAACATGGCTTAATAGAGCCAATGAGGGGACTTTAGTTTCTAAGCTGCCTATGCGGCAGTTAACAATGGCATTCTGGGACTTTGCACAAGCTACTTTTTCTAAGCTGCCTATGCGGCAGTTAACGCGCTACCAGTATCTCGGCTATTTCCCGACCCTTTCTAAGCTGCCTATGCGGCAGTTAACTAGTTGGAACCACTCCCCTGAATCAAGGTACTTTTCTAAGCTGCCTATGCGGCAGTTAACTAGCTACATGTAGTATCATACAATCAACGCGATTTCTAAGCTGCCTATGCGGCAGTTAACTTCATGCTTGCATATGAAGTGCGAACACCATATTTCTAAGCTGCCTATGCGGCAGTTAACTTTTGCTAATGATATCACGTTTTTCTTCATCATTTCTAAGCTGCCTATGCGGCAGTTAACGCAAATTCTTTAAAAAGATTTCGCTCTCCTTTTTTTCTAAGCTGCCTATGCGGCAGTTAACTAAATTTCCCATCAGCATAAACGGCTTTACGATTTCTAAGCTGCCTATGCGGCAGTTAACGGCACTCGTCCACGATAGGCATTTTGCCGCATTTTCTAAGCTGCCTATGCGGCAGTTAACACTATTTTTTGTAGATAGGGCAAATAATAAAATTTCTAAGCTGCCTATGCGGCAGTTAACTTGTTTTATGAATGGGCTTGCGGACGACTTTATTTCTAAGCTGCCTATGCGGCAGTTAACGCTGAAAGAATTTGATCCGGAGCTTCCGGCATTTTCTAAGCTGCCTATGCGGCAGTTAACATGTATTTCGTCCCATCGAATGCCATGAACTGTTTCTAAGCTGCCTATGCGGCAGTTAACGCTGCCGTCGGGTATCGGGTCATTGCCAAACATTTCTAAGCTGCCTATGCGGCAGTTAACGCGGTCGCTTCGGCTTGCTGGGCGTATGTCTGTTTCTAAGCTGCCTATGCGGCAGTTAACTGGGACATCGAGGTCCGGACCCAGGACGGCTGTTTCTAAGCTGCCTATGCGGCAGTTAACGCTAAAATTTCTTTTTCCTTGATAGCGTTCGCTTTCTAAGCTGCCTATGCGGCAGTTAACCTTCCTGGTATTTTTTGTTGGCTTCGATTTGATTTCTAAGCTGCCTATGCGGCAGTTAACTAAAGGCCTGCAAGAAAAAGTTGGCAATGATTTTTCTAAGCTGCCTATGCGGCAGTTAACTATGATAAGAGGTAATGTTGTGCTATATAGTATTTCTAAGCTGCCTATGCGGCAGTTAACACGGCGTGACACTGAGTGCCGGCGAGACGGTCTTTCTAAGCTGCCTATGCGGCAGTTAACAGAAAAAAGCCCTGGACCTTGCGCACCCAATCTTTCTAAGCTGCCTATGCGGCAGTTAACGGCGGATTTATGTCTTTGCCTGCGGTACTGATTTTCTAAGCTGCCTATGCGGCAGTTAACTGGCAGCCGACGTAAAATTAACCGAAAGAACATTTCTAAGCTGCCTATGCGGCAGTTAACTGATTCCTAAAAATATCGTTCTGTGATTCAATTTTCTAAGCTGCCTATGCGGCAGTTAACTATGCAAAGACCCCAAAACACTACCATGAGCATTTCTAAGCTGCCTATGCGGCAGTTAACGAAGCGGATTTAAGACACGTTAGGCGCATCCATTTTCTAAGCTGCCTATGCGGCAGTTAACGCCGACGCGCTGGAGAGCGCGCAGCGGGTACTTTTCTAAGCTGCCTATGCGGCAGTTAACTGTAGACGTCGACAGTTTGTTTGTCTGTGTTCTTTCTAAGCTGCCTATGCGGCAGTTAACGTGGCAGGGGATGAGAGTCCCATGGAATTTCTTTTCTAAGCTGCCTATGCGGCAGTTAACAAGTGCCGCTTCCCCTTTAACGTACACATGGTTTTCTAAGCTGCCTATGCGGCAGTTAACAGTAGTCTTTTGCGCAAATATCCTTATGTTGCTTAAGCTCGCAGCGGGTTACCCTTATTTAACCAAAATTTTAGACACTTGTCAAAGCCCTTGATTTACAAGGCCTGCGAACAACGGAAAATTTTTTGGTCAAAAGTCAGGGACCGATGTTTCAGTACTGAACCCATATGCAGAGAATCCTTCGCAGGGCTGCTCAACTGCTTCTTTTTTTTGGATGAACAGGCTGAAGCGATGGTGGTTGGTCATACTCTCCAATTGGATATACGGATATTGAACCTTATGAGTAAGTGCCGGGAAAAGCTTTTGCGCTTCTTCTATCGACATATCGTGCCGTTTTGCATAGCGTCTAGCTTTTCGCATCGCTGTGGCCTCTGGCTGATAGCGGCTGTACGTCACGAAGCCTTTGCATGCTCTGACGGGGACTGGACGAATGGCTTTGATTCTCACATAATCTGGTGTAAAGCGCTTCAATGCCTCAGTCAGATTCAAATGCTGCAAATCTGATTCTTCTGGAGCAAGCAAACGAAGTTGATGTCCGAGTATCGGCGGCTCATTGGAATACTCTGGAAAGGCTACGCCACATCGGATAATCCCCTGTTCATCCTTGCTGTTGACTAATGCCAAATGAACCTGACGGTAGACTTTAGACCAAAGGAAAGAAGCGGATATGTCTTCTGTCGGCTGCAATATAACATCTTGGAAGAACCACATATCAATCATTCCTTTCCACTTGCACCAAATACGCCTCCACGAATCAGCATAGCCATTACGTAATGTGCAGCTTCCGGGCTGTCAAAATCAGCACCCAGTGAATATTTATCAAACAGCGTATAAAAATCGCATTTTTCTTTTGGATTGCGGAACGCCTTACCCAGATTCGTCACAGTGCCATACGGTTCGACAGAAATTGGTCCTACACCATCCTTCGTTTCATATGCATTATACCAGGTATCAATCGTGCGAATCGCATTGCCGAGTTTCTGAGAATGCATTGCCGCCGTGCCGTTCACTTCATACAAAACTTTACTCTTCTTACCTTTCCCTTTGTCAAGACCTTTCCCTTTGTCAAGAATGAGTTCTTCGCTGGGATAAACTTCCTGTCCCTTGCCAATCTTGGCAAAAGCTGTAATTTCCAACAGCAGATACGGGATTTTGCCAGACAATGCCGATTCAATCTGTTCTGCTAATGTTTCAACTGTTGCATCACTGTTGTCAAAATTCTGCAGAGAATAATCATACGAATGGAACAGCCACTGCTTATCGTCAGCTTTTACTTGTACTTCCAGTTCTTCTGCACCAACGCGATTCCGCCAGAGGAAGCGCGCATTAGCCAGATTCAGCGCATACCGTTTAGCCAGTTCACCAAAACCATACTGCTCCGTATAACGATCCCCCATCTCCATGATTTTTGCTTTATGGTTCGAAACATTACAAGCTGCCGGCACAGCCGCACCTGGCAGGATTTTCATCGTAAACGTGACTTTTAAAGTATCCTGATCCATCGACAACGAGGCCGCATCAACAGTCTGCAGATTAGGTTTCTCTACTTCTGCATTGAGCTTTGCAGGGTCATTGGCCACGGTTGCTTTCAAACGATTGGAAATCGTACCCCGGACGGATTTCTCGCGCAGAGGAAGGGCGGTCGCTTTACCCTGACGATCATCCCAGGTTGTCCCATACATTAAACCATCTGAGAGAACGATTTTTTTCTCAAAAGATAATACCGTTGCTAAGCCCTTCGCACTTGACTTTGCCATAATTAATCCTCTCCTTCATTTGATTCATTTATACAAACATATAAGTCATTATCCTTATCATAATGATAATGCCACATCATATCATCAATACAATCAAACCGATGGGCCATCTTGAACTCGCCGAGTGTCAGCACGGGTTCTGCAAAGCGATGTAATGTGCCCGCATCGCGCTGATTCGCAACGTGTCCGAGTGGGGTCAGCCCTTTGAAGCCTGTGACGATGGGTACCAACCAGCCTTTTTCCTTGCGTGGCTGTAAATACCAGGAGTCCTGTCCGTCATCATATTCATAGTGCAAAGCCAGTAAATCCAGCATCGCCTGCAAGATATCCTGCTGATTGTGCTCTTCATTCTTTTGTTTCAGTAACTGCCGACGTTCTACCAAGACATATCCTGGCATGAGGCTGCGAATTGCACGGCGCACATCTCTCTCATTTTCTTCATCAACCAAGAGAATCCTGGAATTTCGTGTCGAAGTTGATTCCATAGGATCCTGTATTGGCAAAAAATCAAGGATATCTCCGCCCGCAATCTTCATTCCCATTAAGGTCTCTGCCGTCTTCTCAGTAAAAGTCGATAAGCTGCTCAACGCTAGTCCATCTACTTCAATAAGAAGCGATACCGTCAAGTGGACTCTCGCTTCCTCGATAAACGGAGACCGCTCAAAGGAAGCACCTTTTTTTCGCAAGGGATTCGCAGTAATAATCACCGAGTTCACATAGTCGCCTGGCCCCTTATAGGTCTGAAGGTCAAAATCATGGCAGGATACAGCCAACTTCGTCAAACGGATGTCAGATAGGGATTCACACTGCCGGAGCTTTCTTTCAAGCGCATGCATGGCGCCCAGCCATGCAGTCATGGCAGGAAAGCCAATCGTGAGAGGACTACTGAATGCATTTGCATTGTGGATTTTGACCTGCCGCAGCAACAAATACTTTTTCATTCTATCCATCCTTCTCTCACCTCCTGCTTTAGGACATCCTCCATCGTCGAGGCAAAGGCATGCATCTCCGCGTCAGAAAGCGAAATCTCTTTCAGTTTCTTATCGTGGCAGAATCTACTGTAAGCATTCACGAGCCAGCGGGCAAAGTCCAAGCAGACCGGCCAAATCCAATCCATGTCGACCTGACGCTGACTCCCGTAGGCTGCATCCAGCCAAACCGCCTGCTCATCGGACAGCTCTGTATTCTTGCTCCAACCAGCAGGAAGATCCTGCAGGCGATTCGCTTCATACAGGATGACCTCAACAAAATCCAGGATGATATTCTCCCGGCGCTCTCGCATCTCAATATTATGGCGCTGATCTCGAAATAACGTATCGAGATCAGCCAGCGTATCACTGAATCTGCGCCAGTAAAGTGAATCGGAGAAGAAATTCCTTTTTGGTAACCTTATCTTGCGTCCACTGAGTACAGGTGGTTGGGAAGGCAAAATAGCTACCCCAAGAGATGTATTCCGACAGCTCATGTTCTGCGGCTGTGATCCTCCAAATGCAGCACGTGTAATATTAGGGAATATGCAATGTGACTCTCCGTAATGTTCCGACTTTTTATCACGGCATCTTCTCTGTACTCTGAATGCCGTCTCAATCTTCTCCGTTAAAGAGAACATCGTCACCACTGGTGAGATGACCGTCAATAGATGATAGTCATCTCCACCTATCGGAAAATACACCTGCCGCAGACGAGTGTCTGTCTGTCGCGACACTTCCTGTGGCTGAATCTCAAGAACTTTCTCTCTCAGCGGTTCATAAGCAATCCCCAGAGATTCAATCTCCTTACGAATGAATGGTGCATCTTCGCGAAAGTATTGCCATGCTGTCTTTGCAGTAAGGTCTGCCTTTTGCTCTTCTGCTGTTGCTTTTTGAGAAAACTTTCCTACTAGGAATGAAGCAAAGGCCATATAGGCAGCACCGCCTTTTACAACCAAATCATCTTCGGCTGTTATGTCAGCTGTTGTCAAATATCCTTGACCAATAGGCTGACTGTCATCGTGTATGCTGATTGCAACATCCGGATTGGTATAGCGAGCAATATGCGATACCGCTCTACAACGCTCTAGGTTCGGTAAATTGCTTTGTATCCACTCAGCTGGGGACTGTTTCTTTTTTGCCGCTTTATCGGCAATATAAGTTGCTATTGATCCCATAATCTTCCCTCCTTTATCTTTATTATACCACATCTTTTTTTATTTCTCAAGATTTAAATATGGCTTTATTAATAAAATCCTAAAGAAAATCATATGAGCTGCCTATACGGCAGATTATATTTTCTCAGGATTTAAATATTTACTAAGCTGCCTGCACGGCAGATACTACTGATTCATTATAACAGAAACGAGCTAAACTGACTATCCCTTTCTTTCCTTCACCAAGATGTGAAATGCTCCCAACTGGTCATCATACCAGTATGTCCTAGCAGATTCATCTTCATAACCTGGGAGAGTCAACTGACCATATCGCTCGGATATGCGCTGAAGGACCTCTCCTTCTTCTTCATCAGAATACGTTCTTCTAGCAGCTTGCGCTTGAAGAGATGACATATAAGAGCGCGGCAGCCAGAACCGTTCTCTGTAAGGATGCAGCTTCTCCTTAGGGTATAGTCTCAGATTGCACATATCCTCGTATGGTATATATTCACCATTATCTTTTTTGTAGAAGCCCAGCATTCCTTCCCCCGCATCGTATCGATAGCACAGGTCTTTATCAGGAACCCCTGCACGGAATGGACACAGATACTGTGGTAAGCCGGTCATCCACCAGCAAGTCTGCTGCCAGCCACCCACTTTGTCAGGTGATTTATCATCAAGACTGCGCCAATCTGCCAATCTCCGGTGTTCCAGGTCAATCAATCGCGACTGAGGACACAGCGGTCTTGGAGTCTGCACACGGGGGATGGCATCGATATGTGTCCAATTATCGGCAGGCACTAAATCCTTCATATCATGGCTCTGCAACAGGTAATGCGGATTTTTTTCGAAACCGGGTCTACAGAAGACGGCCCTCTGTCCGGAATTTACCATTCCCTGCCAATTAAACTGCATAACACCGATATTCGGGGCAGATATATCCTGCAGACACGGACGATGACGGTATACACGTCCTGCCAGCTGGATAATCGAGCGATAGGAAGATGGCTCTACGATAGCCCAATCAAAGTCATGGTCACGTCCAATTTCTTCTACCGGGGTGGCAATTACCAAGAAAATACACCGCTGCTTTTGACTCCTATCCAAATGGTCACGAAGAACTGTATCTTGGAATGAGACCGGGGCTTCCTTCTCTTGCTTGCGGCGCAAGACATGGTCAAGGTACGTTTCCTGTTCATGGCGAAGCAGTAAAACCTGACGGCTGTGATAACACATGAGGAAAACCGCTGTATCATCTGGCCAGTCAGCCGACAGCAGGGAAAGCGCCATATTGACACAGGGATTGATATTGGCAAATCGAATAAGGCCAAAGGATACTTCCTTGCCGGTCTTCTCATCAACTACATGATGTACCTCATGTAATTGCAGGACAGCTTGCTGCGTCACCACAACATACGACTGCCATGATGTTTCTTTCGTTGCCTGCGGCTGGCAAGGAAGGACGACAGCTTTCCGCTTCACGACTTGTGTCCGCAATTTCTTGACGCGCTTCTCAATAAAGTTCTTATGGGCCAACCCATGCTGGTTCGGCTGCTGCAGCGGTATGGCGGAGGATGCAGAACGGAACTCATCCACCCAGACAGCAGTCATCGATTTCGCCTGGTCTGAAAATGCATTATAGCAGCACAGGCCATCCTGATAAGCCTGATACATTCCCTGTGCCAAGTCCGGCGGAATCGTCGCAGAAGACAGGATTACGTTGCGGCCGAGCATTCCCGCTAAATGAACCAGCCGGGCGACGGCTGTCAAATTCTCCGGCGAGAAATCATCCACTTCATCAATGACAAGGTCGGCTGACATTATCCGCAGGAAAGGCAATAAGCCTCTCCCTCCACGCGTCACCTCCGTGGCGCGGATAATCTGGTCGATTGTCGCAACCAATACGGGCTTGAACAGGAAGGCGCCATTTTTCCTCGCCTGCGGATTTCTGCGCCCATCCAGATAAATATCCAGATACTTCAGCTGCTCATGTGTAAAATTCTCCTCGAAGGAAAGCATATCTTCCAAAAGTTCTTCTTCTCCAGAGCCACCAATCTCACAAGAAGACCCCTTCTCTTCTGAAACTACAGTATCCGCAGCATCTGACTGTTTCTCCTGGCGATACAGTTCCTCAACAGCCGAGGAACCAATAATCACTGCCAATTCATCCTTCGTCAGATGCATACGCTCCCGATATTCACTGCCGGTCTGGAGCGTCAACGAGCGCAAGCCCAGTGCCAACGTATAACGCATGGACTTACCATCTGGTGACAACGCCTGCATCAGTTTGGCATTGGCGGTGGTCTTGCCACAGCCCGTACTTGCCATGTTCAATATGAACCAGGCCTGCTCCGCTCCCTCCTGCTTTGCCGCCTGGATTTCACGGACTGCTTTATCCTGCCATTGATACGGCGCTTTTGCCGGTGTAAACCGCACGGTGTCCGTCACATCCATCTCACCTGCAAAGAGAGGCAGCTGGTGCGCGATATTGACAGCTTGGGCAGCCACTCGGGTCAAATGAGAGGACAGTTTATCACAGAGCTTATCTCCATCTGTATTGGCATATAAAACCTTTTTCTGCTCCTCAAGCGGTATATCCGTCTGACACTTCTGTGAAGAAACAAAATGGTCAGCCAGCATCAGGGCTTCTCGCGCATATAAAAGGAGTGGCCGCAAGGCCAAGCTTGAGTCCGTATAGAGCTGTTGCAGCTGTGCTTTTTCTCGAAGCAGACGTGCCATCCATTTTTTAACAGCCTTATTCCAGTTGTCATCATCCAGCAGGAAGCCTTTTGAAAAAGAAAAACAGTGATTCTTCTCTGCTGGTATAACGCCTTCATACCCCCATCCAGCTTTGATTGTCGAAATGAGGCTCTCCAACGACATGGGCGGATCTTCTGCACAGATTTTGCACTCCATCTCATTGCGAGTCAGTGGCATGCGATGATGCGACAGGATAAGCCAGACCAGCATGCGCATGATTGGCGGCATCTTCGGCAATGCCTGCGCATGTTCGCTCTGCTTCTTCATCTCACTCTTCAAGGTGGTCTTTTTCAATTTGCCCTCCAAGAAGAGGCGCATCCAGGCATCGTCATCCTGCGTGTCTCCACTGATTTTCGCTACGACTGCCAGCAATTGGCAGGAGACCCACTCATGACGATACGGGTCTTTCTCCATCGATGACGACCGCAGTTTTTTCTGGAAGTGATCGGATGATTTACCCCAATCATGAAAAAGCGCGGCAACAGATACCAATGCTTTGAGCAGAGACAGATATGGCCAACCACCCTCCCACTCCTTATGCAGGATATTTTTTCGCGTTGTATTGACGGGCACCAGGCCTTCTTCATTGAATTTATCGCGGTTCCCCACCACCCACAGGAGCTGACTGCGATTGCGCGAGCGAATCCAGCGGCAGGACACCGCCGTGCTTTTTGTCGCACTCCGGCGCAGGAGCGTCCTGACCTCCTGTACGCCTTCCTGTGTCATGATGGTCTGCCATGTATCATTTCCGATGCGGTCTGCAAATTGATCCAAGATGCGGCGAACCGTCAACAAGGCTTTCTTCTCACTTCGGCTGGTAAACAGTACCATCATGATACGGATCCCTCCTTCCCCCACAATTGGCTCACGTGCTTTACTTCTTCGAACAAAAAGTCCAGTACCTTGTGTTCTGTAAATTTCTGAAGGCAATACGAACGAAATTCCTGATCTCGGAGATCATCTTCAGCGCAGATAAATGCGCCCGGCAGGACAATGGCATCTTTCACGAGATCGGCAACATCGAATACCAAGGCACCGCGCCGCGTCTTCCCGTGCATGACAGCAAAGCCATGCGGTATCCCCAATACCCAGAGAGTGACTGCAGCCAGGCCATAGGCCAGGTAATTGCCATGATTCAAGAAGATATTGGCCTTATCTCCCGCAGGAGCATCATGAAGTCTGACAAAATCTGGCATATCGACGTGTTCGCTCGCATATTTATAAAGCGCTTTCGTAAAGATTGCCTCACCTGCCAGCAATTGTTTGATATCCACAGCTTGCCGGATGACCCGATGAAAACGATGCATAGCCGACTGGATCTCATCGTCATCTGCATAGAAGCCCCAGCTCTGCAAGTCGCGATCTTTCTGCCAGACCTGCTCGATGAACTGGCATCGCTTCAGCTGGAACTCCTTCGCCGCTGTTAACCGCTTATCTGCCTGAAACCAAAAGGAAAGCCATCCCTGTACATATTCCGTTGGCCGGTATTCGCTCTGAGGACTGAGCCATTCAATTTCTACACCCGAAAGCAATGGGGTCCCACCATTACCACAAAACCCGACCATGACGCCAGCCATAGCTAACATCCGTATCGCAGCTTGCGTAATAGATGTACCAGTCCCCAACAGCAACACCGTCGTATTGGCAATCGGTATATTCCAATACTGATTTTCCCGCTTCCCCTCTGTCAGATAAAGTACGCGCCCATCTTTCTGCATAACTCGGCACTTTTCCAGATAATAGATATTCGCCCTCTTAGAATGTAGAATGACTTTTAAATTTGATGCTTCAATTTCTGATTTTGTCATGCCATCACCTCTATCATTAGCGTAAATCCGTCGTTTTCAAAAACAACGATACATGCTCCTTTCAGCGTAATATATGCTTTTTCCTTTCAAAGTCTGCACTCATGAAAAAATTCTTCTTATATCTTATAATAGTTTTTCCTCATTGTACACTATTCATATCACAGAAGCCACTCACTTCAGTCGTGCTTCCCGTTCTCACGAAAGGCCTGAGCCGATACGCGGAGCGTAAACCACCGAATGAAATTATGATTTGTCTGACTAACTCCCATTTCTAAGCTGCCTACTCTAAGCTGCCTACACGGCAGTTAACTTGTATCCTTGAGTCTCCAACATTCTTTTTCTTTCTAAGCTGCCTACACGGCAGTTAACGCGGTCCGCCCGGATTTAGAGAAGGCTGTCAATTTCTAAGCTGCCTACACGGCAGTTAACATGTTGGTAACCGTCGGCGCATCCGGTGCTTTTTTTCTAAGCTGCCTACACGGCAGTTAACGAATACATGCGGTTCTGGCTGGACCCGAACACTTTCTAAGCTGCCTACACGGCAGTTAACGACCGCTTAGTACGTGGCGCCACAACGTGTTTTTTCTAAGCTGCCTACACGGCAGTTAACTGGTACTAAAAGGAGTGGAAGAAAATGCTAATTTTCTAAGCTGCCTACACGGCAGTTAACTTTGATTACTGGAAAAAGCATGAGGACTTACATTTCTAAGCTGCCTACACGGCAGTTAACATAATCAATGTTTTTCTGATAGAAGGCCTCGATTTCTAAGCTGCCTACACGGCAGTTAACAAAAACGGGAAAGCCCTTCGACACCATATAAATTTCTAAGCTGCCTACACGGCAGTTAACGGATGAGCAATAAAACCATTGGAGAATTTCTATTTCTAAGCTGCCTACACGGCAGTTAACGCATCGACGGGTGAAAAAATGGGCGACCTGAATTTCTAAGCTGCCTACACGGCAGTTAACCATAATATGATTACTCTCTAAGCTGCCTGTGCTTTCTAAGCTGCCTACACGGCAGTTAACCCATCGTCCGGCCTGGTAGCCTGCACCGAGATTTTCTAAGCTGCCTACACGGCAGTTAACCAGTTAAATAATTTGCGTCGTCAATACATCCTTTTCTAAGCTGCCTACACGGCAGTTAACCGACGAAAGACGCTTTCCAAAGCGCTACCGCTTTTCTAAGCTGCCTACACGGCAGTTAACGCGCTGGAGTACAACGGGGAACCCACATCCATTTTCTAAGCTGCCTACACGGCAGTTAACCGGCGTCTTATTGGCCTGGGCGGCTATTTCCTTTTCTAAGCTGCCTACACGGCAGTTAACGATATCCTTGATGTCCCCGCTTCGGTATGCCATTTCTAAGCTGCCTACACGGCAGTTAACAAAGTGTATGAGCCCAAAGAGCGGACCGTCGTTTTCTAAGCTGCCTACACGGCAGTTAACAGCTGGTTCGCCGCCTTGTCCTTCCGGTAGTTTTTCTAAGCTGCCTACACGGCAGTTAACGTCAAAAACGCGGTTGCTTGCCCTCTCCTGTGTTTCTAAGCTGCCTACACGGCAGTTAACGCTAAAGCCTTTGCAGACGCCGACAATATTATTTTCTAAGCTGCCTACACGGCAGTTAACGAAGCTACGGATAAACGCGAACAGGATGCCCATTTCTAAGCTGCCTACACGGCAGTTAACCAACTTGATAAATGTCATGGACTTTTTCGTCATTTCTAAGCTGCCTACACGGCAGTTAACAGTAGTTTTTTTTGCGCGGAGAGCCTCATTTTTCTTAAGCTTGCGGTAGGTTACTCTTATTTAACCAAAATTTCAGGCATTTGTCAAAAGGCTTGATTTACCAGGCCTGCAGGCAAAGAAAAAATTTTAGGTCAAAAAATCGCGAGTCTGTCGCGGCGGAACGCCGCATCTGAATCCGCGGCGGCCTGCGAACTGCGAACGGCGGCCTGCGTCCTTTAATCATTTATGTTCCACTTTATGTGTCACTGCGCTCAAGGCCGCTGCGACGGGACCCATACCGCGCAGGACCATGGGGAAAAAGAGGAAGAGGACACCCATGGCGCCGACGTTGGCCGAAATGACGATGACCGCCATCCCGGGCTGGCAGACGGTCCCAAAGAGAAGACCGTTCGGGCAATTCGCCTGAACGGTCTGTCCGGCATCGGGGCCATCTTCCATGCGCAAGGTGACGATCTGATCGCCCACACGGCTTCCGTCTTCCTGCAGATTATCGCAGACAATATCGACGACGCGGGCCTTTTCAAAGACCCGGCCATCGCTGTTGACCAGCTGCGGCTTATCAACCTGGTTATACTGCCAGAGGAAGAGGCCGCCGGCCGCCATCAGCACGACGATGACGACCAGGCGGAACCAGCGGGAGTGGATCATGCTCAATTACGTAAAAATGTCAGTCCTGTTCATTTCCCTTCTGCCGCCAACAGGCCGCTTCGACGGTATCCTTCTCCACGCCTTCCCCCTTTTCCAGGGCACGGGCATAATTCTTCATGCCCTCTTTATAGCCAGACGCAGCCGACTGGGCGAACCAATACGCCGCCTGACAGAGGTCATGGCGGACGCCGTGGCCGTCGCGATAGAGGACGCCCAGGTTATTCTGAGCCGGTCCGTCACCAGCCATGGCAGCTTCGTAATACCAGTGCGCCGCCAGTTCCCAGTCCTGGGGGACGCCGCGGCCCGTCTCATAGAGGTATCCCAGGTTGTTCTGGGCAATGGTCTGGCCCTTCCCGGCGGCCTGGGCATACCAATAGGCGGCCTGGTCGTAATCCCGCTTGCCGGCATAGCCGAACTGGTACATGATGGCCGTATTGCACTGGCCGTCGGCATCGTCGTGCCGCGCCGCCCGGCCGTACCAGTGCAGGGCCTGGGCATAGTCCTGGGGCAGGCCGCAGCCCGTTTCATAGAGATGGCCCAGATTGTTCTCGGCTGCGCCGTAGCCTTGACTGGCTGCCCGGCGGTACCAGTACACGGCCTGTTCCAGGTCGGTCCCGGTCCCCAAGCCGTGTTCATACTGATAGGCCAGGTTGTACTGGCTGGCGGCGTGGCCCTTCTGGGCGGCCCGGTGATACCAATAGATAGCTTTCCTATATAAAACATCTTTATCTTCTATATCCGCATCGAAAGCTTCAAAAAAATAGTCATCGCCCATGTCACACTGCGCTTGAGCATCGCCTTCAAAAGCTTTCCGTTCTTTTTCGTCCATATATCCGTCTCCTTTCTGACAAAATAAGTGTAGCTAAAGGTTCCTTCCTTTGTCAAATATTTTTCTATTTTTCTTTTTGTCCTATTGACTTTTTGACTTTTGACGATATAATAATACTAGAGCTTGAGGAAAGCTCCTAAGAATGATTACTTCCACCATAAGTAAGGAGGTCTTAATTATGGGAAACGAAAAATATACGCAAAAGGTCATTGAAGCCTTCCAGTCTGCCCAGCAGATTGCCGCGCTTCATTATAACCAGGAACTCTCATCGGTCCATATGCTCATGGGCTTGACGAAAGAACCGGAAGGCCTGCTCAATACGATTTTCTCGGAATGTCACACTGACGTCCCCATGCTCCAGGCCCGCTTGGAACAGTTGTTGAAGAAAATCCCGTCTGTCAAAGGCTCCAGCCAGTTGTCCATGTCGACAGAAATGGTCCGTGTCATCGGCAAGGCTCAGCAGTTGGCCGACTCCATGCACGATGAATATATCAGCACGGAACATATCCTCATGGGCATCGTCAGCGAAAGCGACGACGAAGTCCAGCAGTTGTGCCGTGAATTCGGCTTGACTCAGGACAAGATCATGAGTACCATTAAAGCCAACCGCAAGGCCAACGTCAACAGTGATAACCCGGAAGAAAACTACAAGGCCCTGGAAAAATACGGCCGCGACTTGACCGCTGCTGCCCGCCAGAATAAATTGGACCCGGTCATCGGCCGTGACGACGAAATCCGCCGCACCATCGAAATTCTCTCGCGCCGCCGTAAGAACAACCCGGTCCTCATCGGTGAACCGGGTGTCGGCAAGACGGCTATCGTCGAAGGCCTGGCCCGCCGTATCGTCAGCGGCGACGTCCCGGAATCGCTGAAGAACAAGACCCTCTACTCCCTCGATATGGGTTCCCTCATCGCCGGTGCCAAATACCGTGGCGAATTTGAAGAACGACTCAAATCGGTCCTCAATGAAATCGCCAAATCGGACGGCCAGATTCTCCTCTTCATCGATGAAATCCACACTGTCGTCGGTGCCGGCGCCTCTGAAGGCTCCATGGATGCAGGCAACATCCTGAAACCGATGCTGGCCCGCGGTGACCTGCGCTGCATCGGCGCTACGACGCTCAATGAATACCAGAAATACATCGAAAAAGATGCCGCTTTGGAACGTCGTTTCCAGCCGGTCATGGTCGATCAGCCTTCTGTTGAAGACACGATCACCATTCTCCGTGGTCTGAAAGAACGCTACGAAGTCCATCATGGCGTCCGCATCCGTGATAAAGCCCTGGTCGCTGCCGCCGTCTTGTCGGACCGCTACATTTCCGACCGTTTCCTGCCCGATAAGGCCATCGACCTCGTCGACGAAGCTGCCGCCAAACTGCGTACGGAAATCGAATCCATGCCGACGCCGATTGACGAACTGCGCCATAAGATCATGCAACTGGAAATCGAAGAACAGTCCCTGAACAAAGAAACGGACGACGCTTCCAAAGAACGCCTGGCTAAGATCACGGAAACGAAGAACGAACTGAAAGAAAAAGAAAGCAAGCTCAAAGCTCAGTGGGATAAAGAAAAACAGTCCATCCTGCGCATGCAGGGCCTGAAGAAAGAAATCGACGCCGTCAAGAGCGACATGGCCCAGGCAGAACGCAATTACGACCTGGCCAAGGCTTCGGAATTGAAGTACGGCAAACTGCCGGAACTGCAGAAACAGTTGAAGGAACAGGAAGCCTACCTGGCTGAACACCAGGATTCGCAGCTCCTCAAAGAAGAAGTCGGCGAAGAAGATATCGCCCAGGTCGTCAGCCGCTGGACGGGTATCCCGGTCACCAAGATGATGACGGGCGAACGGGAAAAACTCCTGCACCTCGACGAAACGCTGCATAAACGGGTCGTCGGCCAGGACGATGCCGTCCGCGTCGTGAGCGATGCTATCATCCGCGCCCGTGCCGGTATCAAGGATCCGAACCGTCCGATTGGTTCCTTCATCTTCCTCGGCCCGACCGGTGTCGGCAAGACCGAACTGGCCAAGACCCTGGCTGAAGCCCTCTTCGATGATGAACGCAACATCATCCGTATCGATATGTCGGAATACATGGAAAAACATACCGTATCCCGCCTGATCGGGGCTCCTCCGGGATATGTCGGCTATGATGAAGGGGGCCAGCTCACTGAAGCCGTCCGCCGTCGTCCGTACAGCGTCATCCTCCTCGACGAAATCGAAAAGGCCCATCCGGACATCTTCAACGTCCTCTTGCAGATTCTCGATGATGGCCGCCTGACCGATGGCAAAGGCCGTGTAGTCAACTTCAAGAACACCATCATCATCATGACCAGTAACCTCGGCTCCCACGAAATCCTCGAATCGAAGGATTACGACGAAGCCAACAAGAAAGTCCGTGAACTGCTTAAACAGTACTTCCGTCCGGAATTCCTCAACCGTGTCGACGACATCGTCGTCTTCAAAGCGCTCCAGAAAGACCAGGTACGCAATATCGCCGCTATCCTCCTGGAACGCCTGGGCAAACGTCTGGAAAAACAGGTCAAGATCCACCTCACCTGGACCGACGAAGCCCTGCAGGAATTGGCCGACAAAGGCTTCGACCCGCAGTTCGGTGCCCGTCCGCTGCGCCGCCTGATCACGCATACCGTCGAAACGGCCCTGAGCCGCGACATCATCGCCGGTACTATCCGTGAAGGCGATACAGTCACCATCGGCTACGACGGCAATGGCTTCACCTTCACGCCCATGCGTGCCCATGCCGCGTGAGTGTGGCGAGCTATTAGCCGTTAGATGTTAGCTGTTAGTATGTGGAAAACGCTGTCAGACACTAACCCCTAGCTGCTAGGCCCTAACCCCTGGCAGTGGCGGTCAGCGGCTAGCAGTCAGCTGTCAGCAGTGAGTGGCTGGCGGCTGGCGCATAAAGGACCCGTTCCTGATGCAAAAAAACATCGGGAACGGGTCTTTTTTTCTGTTTACATTAGCCCGAAAACAGTATATAATAAGCTGTAACTAAGTAACGGGTGGAGATTTATGAATAACACATTAGGAAAACATGTACTCATCGATTTTTATAACTGCAAGGCTTCCTTTTCGGAGGCCGAAGATTTGCAGCCCTTGGTAGATCGCGCGTTCGACCTCGTCGGCGCCCCTGTCGAAGGGATTACATTCTTCCATATCGACGACGAACTGACGTGTATTGCCGTTTCCGGCAACGCACATATTTGTATTCACGCCTATCCTCCCCTGTCCTACGTGGCAGTGGACATCTACAGTTTTAATATCGACCTCAAGACGAGCCAGATCATGAGCACCCTGAAGGTAAACCTCCGCTCAGACCGCATCAAAGCGACAAGTATCCGCCGCGGTGATTTCGGCTCTATCCGAGACATGCGCCCGAAACGCAAATCGAAGATCACGACGGCACGGCGCATGAAAAACACCGGTGCACGCATCAAGAAGACGAGTGTGAAGATGTTCAACATCCTCCGCCATCCGCAGAAGGTACGCCGGGCACATCGGACGACGAACAAGTAACACGTTTGCAGATGAAAGGGTTTGTTGGTCATGTATATGGTATCGTTAAAACAGGCTGCGGGCATTGCCCGGGAAGAAATGACGTCCCTCGACGCCATTACAGCGGAATTGCTCAATTTTATACAGTTGAAGAGTCAGTGCTTATATATGCATTCCCTGCAGGTCGCTAACTACAGCGTCAGCGTCGCCGCCAAACTGACGCTGCCCAAGAGTGAAATCGAACAAGTGAAATACGCAGCACTCCTCCATGACGTGGGTCTGCTCTTCGTGTCTAATACCCTGCTGGCCAAGATGTCCTACCTCAACCGCTCGGAAAAGGCGCAGTACAAGCGCCACGCCGCAGCCGGCGGCAACATGCTGGAAAACATCCCCTGCTGCCAGGACATCGTGCCTTACATCCGCTATCACCACGAACACTGGGACGGCTCGGGCTTTCCCAAACACCTGCGCGGTGCCAATATCCCCTTGGGGGCGCGCATCATCGCCGTCGCCGATTACTACGACATGATCATCAACCCGTCGGCAGAATTCTGGGCGAAAACCAAAAAACAGGCCGTCCGCGAACTCTTCAGCGCGTCAGGCCTGCTCTTTGATCCGGAAGTAGTCAAAGCTTTTATTGAAACATTAGGTTAATAACAAATTGTAATCACTAAAAAAGCGCTGTCGCATGAAGACAGCGCTTTTTACGTTCATCGTAGGTCGTTCATCGTTCATCGAATTGAAGAACGCCGGCCGCCTGCGAACTGCGTTCATTCTACGGTGCGCCGCTGGCGATGACGAGGCCCGTCACGCTGGCGGCGCCTTTTTGTTTCAAGGCATGAGCGCAGGCTTCTAAGGTCGCACCAGTCGTGAAGATGTCATCGACAAGGAGGATGTGTTTTTTACCGACGTCGATGGTTTCTTTGACGGCAAAGGCATCGTGGACGTTCGCTGTCCGCTCATCCCGCCGGAGCTGCCATTGGACTTTCGTCGGCCGCAGGCGCTGCAAGGCGTCGCACCAGGTCCAGCGGGCCGAGGCCCAGTCGCGAAAGAGGGCTTCGGCCTGGTTGAAGCCGCGGCGCTGTAATTTTTCCGGTGCCAGCGGCACGGGGACGACGACGTCGATGCGGGCGAACCGTTCCGGCCAGGGGAAGCGGTCGAGCAGGGGCCGGCAGGCCCGGCACTTCCCTGGCTTGCCGTTATATTTGATGTCGTGCAGGACATGGCGCATGGCGCCGCGGTAATCGGCCAGGCAGTAACAGGCACTGAGGTGCCTCACAGCCGGCGGCTTGTTGATGCGCCGGGGATGCCAGATGGCAGCCAGGCAGGCCGGGCACCAGTCGCCATCATGGGTCACCATGGCGCCGCAGGACGGACAGCGCGGCGGATATAAGAGGTTGAAAAGCTGCGTGATCAGGGACATGGTCTTCCCTCCCTAGACGATGAGTTCTCCTTGCAGGCGCGGGATGAGCAGTGTGAAGCGGCGGCTCGTGCGCTGGTTCTGGACGGCTGTCTGGACGGCCCGCTTGGTGCCGACGAGGATGACTTTGCGCTTGGCCCGGGTGACAGCCGTATAGAAGAGGTTGCGCTGGAGCATGATGGCGTGGCTGTTGACCAGGACCATGATGACCGTGTGGTATTCACTGCCCTGGCTCTTGTGGACAGTAATGGCATAGGCCAGGGTGATTTCATCGACTTCCTGGCCTTCGTATTTGACATCCTGTTCGGGATAGCGGACATAGACCATGTCCTTCTGGATGGCAAAGATTTCACCCATATCGCCGTTGAAGACGCCTTTTTCATAGTCGTTGTGCTTCTGCATGACCTTATCACCGACGCGGAAGACGACGTTCTTCCCTTTCAGTTCGGCCTTCCCTTCGGCCGGCGGGTTGAACCGTTCCTGGATGAGCTGATTGAGGTTATCTACGCCACAGGGGTTCTTATACATCGGCGACAAGACCTGGACGGCGAATTTATCGCCCGTTTCCAATAATTCGCTGTTATAGAGGGCGCTTATCTTTTCGGCGCCGTCGGCTTCGTTGTCGATTTCGACGAAGCGGAATTCCGTGTCTTCATTGACGACGGGCAGGCGGCCGCTGTTGATGAGATGGGCATTGGTGACGATGCGGCCCCCTTCTTTCTGGCGGAAAATTGTATCCAGGCGGACGACCGGGACCTGACCGGACGAGATGATGTCGTGCAGGACGGCGCCGGCCCCGACCGACGGCAGCTGGTCGGCGTCGCCGACGAGGATGCAGCGGCACTGCGGCTTCAGAGCGCTGAGGAGATGGTACATCATTTCCATGTCGAGCATGGATACTTCATCGACGATGACCAGGTCAGCCGGCAGCATCTTCGTTTCGTTGTATTCAAAGACCTGCATGGCCCCGGCGTGGCCGTCGGGAACGAGCAGGCGGTGGATGGTCTTGGCCTTGCGCTGCGTCGTTTCGGTCAGGCGCTTGGCCGCCCGCCCCGTCGGTGCACAGAGCAGGATGCGCAGGCCTTCCTGTTCGGCCAGGCGGATGATGGTCTGGACGACGGTCGTCTTGCCCGTCCCAGGGCCGCCGGTGATGACGGTCATGCCGGACTGCAGGGATTTCTCTACGGCTTCGCGCTGCTTGTCGGCCAGCTCGAAATGGCGCGCATCCTGCCAGCGGTCGAGGAAGAGCTGGACGTGGGTCTTCATGGGCAGGGGCTTCATATTCCCCATTTCGCCGATGCGCCCGGCAATATATTCCTCTTCTTCATAGGCTTCCGGCGTGTAGACGTACAAAGTCCCTTCAAAATCGGCCGTACAGAGCTGGCCCACTTCGATGGCTTCCCGGAGGATGTCGTGCAGCCCCAGGGCATCGGCCTGGAGGATGAAAGCCGCCCGCCGGACCAGTTCCGTATCGGGGATACAGACGTGGCCATTCTGGGTCATCGTCCGCAGGACATAGGTCAGGCCGGCGCTGAGGCGCTGCGGGTCTTGCCGGTCCATGCCGTAGGCCAGGGCGATCTGGTCGGCCGTCTTGAAGCCGATGCCGTCGATTTCAGCGATCATGCGGTACGGTTCTTCCGTCAGGACGTAGTGGACGTCGTCGCCGTATTTCTGCAAGAGCCGGCTGGCATAACGGCCGGCGACGCCGTGCTGTTCCAGGTCATAGGCGATGTCGTTGACCTGTTTTTCTTCATAGAAGGATTCCGTAATGACAGCCAGCTTCTTAGGGCCGATGCCTTCGACTTCCAGGAGCCGCTGCGGGTCTTTTTCCAGTACGGCCATGGTATCCTTGCCAAAGGCTGCGACGACGCGGTGGGCCAGGGCCGGTCCCATGCCCTTGACGGCGCCGCTGCCCAGGAAGCGTTCGATGCCGTCGACCGATTCGGGGATGATGCGGCTCCAGCCGTCAGCGGCGAACTGGCGGCCATAGCGCTTATGCTGGACCCAGTGGCCCTTCACTTCCAGGCGGTCGCCGACGAGGGGTTTCGTCCCGTGGCCGGTGACGGTATACGTCGCATCATCGTCTTCATCGTGCAGGCGGAAGACGCGGTAATCCGAATCGGGCGCTTCAAATAAGAGGCGTTCCGCAATGCCTCGTACTACGATTTGTTCCATCTTCACAGCCCCATATGCTCCCGTTCGTATTTCTTGCTCTCATCCATGATGCACTGATAAATACGCCGCAGATACGGCGACAATTCCTTCTGGACGGTCAGATTGGCGATCTTATCCAGGACCTGCCGTTCCCGGCGGGGGTCATAGATTTCCATATGATGTTCCTTCTTATAGGCGGCGACTTCGGCGACGACCTGCATGCGCCGTTCCAGTATTTTCGTCAAATCCCGGTCCAATACGTCGATTTCCCGGCGACATTCTTCTAATTCCATACACTAGCCCTTCCCTTCTGCATAATATCTTTATTATAGCAAAAAAAGCGGGTTCAGGCCATTTTATTCATCTTGTACACTCTATGCAAAATCGGATTTGAAAATTAGTAACCCTCTCATCGCCTGTATGCGATTTCGTAGGGGACGTCCTGAACAAGGCGTCCCGCTGAGAATCCTGTGAATAGCCAAAGTTTATGACGATGCCAGAATGGGCTTTGATGAAATCTCGCAACGGGCCAAAAAGGCTTGGGACAGCCCCTACGCAACCCCAATCGGGGTTAGTTGATTGTTTTGTTTCTGTTTATCTTTCGTCTCAGCTATAATTTTTTGCATACAGAAACAGGACCTGTGCACAGTTATGTGCGCAGGTCCTGTTTAGGTAATCCCGATTCAATTAGTGAGCTCTGGTCAACAAGGCCACGGACTCGACGTGATGGGTCCGCGGGAACATGTCCACGGGCTGTACTTTGGTGGTGTGGTAGCCGTGCTGGTCGAGGTAGGCCAGGTCGCGGGCCAGGGTGGCCGGGTTGCAGGAGACGTAGACGACGCGTTTGGGTTTGCTCTGGGCGATGGCTTTGAGGACCGGTTCGCCGCAGCCGGCCCGGGGCGGGTCGAGGACGATGACGTCGGGACGGACGCCGTTTTTGATAAGTTCCGGCAGTTTGTAGATGGCGTCGCCTAAGATGAACTGGGCGTTGCCGACGCGGTTGTCTTTGGCGTTGCGGACGGCGTCGCGGATGGCCGGGGCGACGATTTCGATGCCGTAGACCTGCTTGGCTTTCTGGGCCAGGAACAGGGTGATGGTCCCGGTGCCGCAGTAGACGTCGGCCACGGTTTCGCCGCCTTTGAGGTCGGCAAAGTCCAGGGCCGTTTCATAGAGGCGCTGGGCCTGTTCGCTGTTGACCTGGAAGAAGGACTGGGCGGAAATGTGGAAGGTCAGGGGTCCGATGGAGTCGTGGATGGTCCCTTTGCCGTAAACGGTCTTGGTCTTGGGTCCCAAGATGACGTTGGTGTGGCGCTTATTGACGTTCTGGACGACGCTGGTCAGGCCCGGTATGTCCCGGCGCAGGCGCTGGACCAGGTCTTTCATGTGCGGCACCATATCGCAGGCCGTGACCAAGCAGACCATGATTTCACCCGTATGGACGCCGACGCGGCCCATGATGTGGCGGACGATGCCCGTCCGGGCGTCTTCGTCATAGGCGGGGATCTTGAAGTCCTTCATCCACTGGCGGACGACGGCGACGATGGCGTTGTTCCCTTCTTTCTGGATAGCGCAGTCCGTCACGTCGATGACTTCGTGCGTAGCCGCAGCGAAACAGCCGATAGCGACTTTGCCCTTGCCGGCAGCGGCGACGGGGAACTGCATCTTATTGCGGTAATGCCAGGGCGTATGGGCGCCCAGGGTCGGCAGGACGTCGAGGCCCTGCAGGTGGCCGATGCGTTCCAGCGCATCCCGGACCTGCTGGCGCTTTTCCTTCAATTCCCCTTCATAGCTCAGGTGCTGGAGCTGGCAGCCGCCGCAGCGGTCGTAGACGGGACACTGGGGCTGGATCCGGTCCGGCGAGGGCTTCAGGACTTCGACCAGGGAAGCCGTGGTATAGGTCTTCTTGACCAGGGTAATGCGGGCCCGTACGGTTTCACCGGGCAGGGCGAAGGGCACGAAGACCGTAAAGCCTTCATAGCGTCCGACGCCTTCACCGCTGCTGCCCAGGCGGACGATGGATATATCATAGGTTTTCCCCTTCTGGACGGGGATTTGCCGTGTTTCTTTCATGGGATTCCTTTCTATTTAGACGATGATTTCGCTGATGACCGGTTCCTGGACGGGAGCCTGTTCGGCTGTGACGATGATGTGGTCGGCGACCTGCCGGGCCAGGTCCATCATATCGGCGCCTTCCTTGCCGTACAAGGTGAACAGGGCTTCGCCGGGACGGACCGGGTCATAGAGCTCTTTGAACAGGCGGATGCCGACCATGGGGTCGATGGCATCTTCCTTGCGGGCCCGGCCGGCGCCCATAGCCATGGCGATTTCGCCGAGGGCCCGGCCGTCGATGCGGGTGATGTAGCCTTCATCGGTGCAGACGGCCGTAAAGACCTGGGGCGCCTTGGTGAGGGGCCGCTTGCCGATCCACGACGTACTGCCGCCCTGGGCCTTGACGAATTCCCGGAACTTAGCCAGGCCCTTGCCGGAAGCGACGAGGTCGCGGATCATGGCTCTCCCCTGCCTTTCGTCCTGGGCCTTGCCGCCGACGATGAGCATCTGGGCGCCGATGGCTTCGACGACTTCCATGAGCCGCCGGCCGCCTTTGCCCGACAGGGCTTCGACGGCTTCATCGACTTCCAGGCAGTTGCCGATAGCCGTGCCCAGAGGCGCTTCCATGGACGTGACGACGGCCCGTGTCGGCCGGCCGGCCAGGTTGCCGATGCCGACCATGGTCCGGGCCAGTTCCCGCGCCCGTTCTTGGGTCTTCATGAAGGCGCCGTCGCCGTATTTGACGTCGAGGACGATGGCATCGGCACCAGAGGCGATTTTCTTGCTCATAATCGAGCTGGCGATGAGAGGGATGCTCTCTACCGTCGCCGTCGCGTCGCGCAGGGCGTAGAGCAGCTTATCAGCCGGTGCGATTTCGCCGGACTGGGTGATAAGGGACAGGCCGATGCGGCGCACTTGTTCCAGGAACTGTTCTTCCGGCAGGACGACGTGGAAGCCGGGGATGGATTCCAGTTTATCTGCCGTGCCGCCTGTGAAGCCCAGGCCGCGGCCGCTCATCTTGGCGACGGGGACGCCGGCTGCCGCCACTAAGGGCGCGACGATGAGCGTCGTCGTATCGGCAATGCCGCCGGTGCTGTGTTTGTCGACTTTGATGCCCGGAATGGACGACAAGTCGACCATATCGCCGGAATGGGCCATCGCCAGGGTCAGTTCCTTCGTTTCTTCATAAGTCATGCCCTGGAAATAGACGGCCATGAGCCAGGCCGCCGCCTGGTAGTCGGCGACGCGCCCTGCCGTATAGTCAGTGATGAAGCGCGAGATTTCTTCTTTCGTCAGGACCTTGCCGTCCCGTTTGTGTTCGATGCAGTCGATGGGCCACATAGGATCACCTCAGTTCCGATAAAAAGCTGGTACCGAATTCAAGGCCTGTCAGGCCGAAATTATCCATGATGCTCATGCCCAGGTCGGCATAGGTCTGGCGGAGCCCTAAGTCGACGGATTCCTTCAGGGCCGGGCTGTAGAGCAGGAGCGGTACCCGTTCGCGCGTATGGTCCGTGCCGTGCCAGGTCGGGTCGTTGCCGTGGTCCGACGTGATGACCAGCAGTTCGTCGTCGTGGATTTCCGTCAGGAGCTGGCCCAGTTCCTGGTCGAAGGCTTCCAGGCAGTCGGCATAGCCCTGGACGTTGCGGCGGTGGCCGTACATGCTGTCGAAGTCGACGAAGTTGGCCATGAGCAGGCCCTTATCCTGGCGATGGGCTGCCAGCTGGGTCCGCAGGGCTTCCATGTCTTCGTGGTTGTTGGCCGTGTGGTACGATTCGGTCAGGCCGATGTGGGCGTAGATGTCGCCGATCTTACCGACACCGACGACGGCATAACCCGCTTCGGACAAATAGGAGAAGACCATTTTCCGCTTGGGCAGACGGCTGTAATCGCGGCGGTCGCCAGTGCGGACGAAATGGCCCTGGGTCCCGATGAACGGCCGGGCGATGATGCGCCCTACTTCATAAGGGCCGACGCAGACTTCGCGGCGCGTAATGTCGCAGATGCGGTATAATTCTTCCAGGGGGATGACGTCGTTGTGGGCGGCAATCTGGAAGACGCTGTCCGCCGACGTGTAGACGATGGGCAGGCCCGTGCGGAAATGTTCCGGCCCCAGGCGTTCGATGATTTCCGTGCCCGACGCGATTTCATTGCCGATGTAGCCGTAGCCCGTCTTTTCCGTAAAGGCTTTCAACAGGTCCGGCGGGAAGGCATCGGGGAAGGTCGGGAAGGGATTTTCCACGGGGTTGCCCATGAATTCCCAATGGCCGCTGGTCGTATCCTTGCCGGCCGAGATTTCCTGCATGAGGCCATACGAGCCGACGACATCGGCCGGTTCCTCATGGATATGGGCGACGCGGCCCAGACCCAGGCGGCGCAGATTAGGCACCTTCAAGGGTACATTGGCGTCGATGTGGCCATACGTGTCGGCTCCTTTGTCGCCGAATTTTTCGGCATCCGGTGCATCGCCGGCGCCGACGCTGTCCGTGACGATGACGATGATGCGATTGAATTTCATAGGGTTCCCTCCTTATAATCCCGGCAGATATTTGCGGGCTTTTTCAAAAGCTGCGATAGTCTTGGCATCGGTGATTTCGTTCTTATCGATGAGGTCTTCCATTTCCTTGGGCGTGTAGTATTCGACGTTCATGAATTCGTCGTCGTCGAGGTGCTGCTTCCCTTTCTGGAGGCCCCGGGCCAGATAGAGGTAAATCCGTTCACTGCAGAATCCCGGCGACGTATAGGTATAACCTAGGGGCAGGATTTCCGAAGCCGTGACGCCTGCTTCTTCTTCCAGTTCCCGGGCGGCGCAGTAATCGGGCGATTCGCCGTCGTGTTCGATTTTGCCGGCCGGCACTTCCAGCATGGCCTGGGCGGCGGCATAACGATACTGGCGGACGAGGATGATCTTGCCGTCATTGGTCAGCGGCAGGATGGCGCAGGCGCCGAAATGCCAGACCGCTTCGCGCGTGGCCGTCTTCTTTTCGCCGCCCTGGCCGTCGTCGATGGAAACCGTATCGACCGTGACGTGCAGGACCCGGCCCTTCATGATTTCTTTACGAGAAACGAGTGTTTCTTTGCTGATACTCACTTGATTCATCATCCTTTCAAAAAAAGGCTCCCCTAATAGGGGAGCTGGCAGCCGCAGGCTGGCTGAGAGGTTGTTTTTTCAGTGCAACCCTTCCGGCCCGTTGGGCCACCTCCCCTATCAGGGGAGGCAAAACCCTCCAGATAGGTATATTATCTCATTTTCACTTTTTTACTTTCCCGTGCTGCCGATGCCGCCAGTGCGGATACCGCTGGCAGCGTCGTCGTTGACGGTCAGGTACTTCATGAAGATGCCCTGACCGATGCGTTCGCCCTTTTCCAGGGTATAGGCCTGATTGTTGGTATTGTAATAGGCAATCATGATATGCCCTTCATTGTCGGCATTGTTGTAGTAATCGCTGTCGACGATGCCCGTGCTGTTGGCCAGCATGAGGCCCTTCTTGAAGGCCAGGCTGGAGCGGATGAAGATGGAAAGGTATTCATCGTCTTCCATGAAAGCCTTCAGCCCAGTCGGGACGACGGTGACGGCATGCGGTGCCAGGACCGTCGTTTCTGCCGCTTCCAGGTCATAGCCGGCACTCTTGGCCGTCTTGCGGACGGGAAGATGGATGCCACAGCCTTCATAGGCCGTGACGATTTCAAATCCTCTGCCTGCCATAAGCCCTACCGTTTCTGACGGTCGTGGTTGTGACCGCCGCGGGGACCCCGGCTGCGATGGGACGGGCCTTCGTCGCCGCCGCCCAGGAGGGCTTTGCGGGACAGGTTGACACGGCCCTGGCTGTCGATTTCGACGCATTTGACCATGATTCCATCGCCGACGTGGACGACGTCTTCGACTTTTTCAACCCGTTCTTTAGCCAGCTGGGAAATATGGACCAGGCCTTCTTTGCCCGGCAGGACTTCGACGAAAGCGCCGAAGTTCATGATGCGCGTGACTTTGCCGACGTAGGTCTTGCCGACTTCGACGTCTTCGGTCAGTTTTTCGATCCATTCTTTGGCCTTCTGGCCGCTTTCGCCGTCAACGGCAGCGATGTATACCAGGCCCGAATTGTCGATGTCGATCTTGGCGCCTGTTTCTTCGGTGATCTGCTTGATCATCTTGCCGCCCGGCCCGATGACGTCGCGGATCTTATCCGGCTTGATGTGCATGGAGATGATGCGCGGAGCGTAGGGAGAGAGCTCCTTTCGCGGTTCACTGATGACCTGCATCATCTTGCCCATGATGTGCATACGGCCTTCGTGGGCCTGTTTCAGAGCCTGGGCCAGGATTTCACGGCTGAGGCCTTTGATCTTGATATCCATCTGGATCGCCGTGACCCCTTTCATGGTACCGGCGACTTTGAAGTCCATGTCGCCCAAGGCGTCTTCCATGCCCTGGATATCGGTCAGGATAGTGAAGTCATCGCCTTTGGTGACCAGGCCCATAGCGACACCGGCAACGGGCGCTTTGATGGGCACGCCGGCATCCATCAGGGCCAGGGTGCTGCCGCAAACGCTGCCCATGGAGCTGGAGCCGTTCGATTCGAGGACTTCCGATACGACGCGGATGGCGTACGGGAATTCTTCTTCACTGGGCATGACCTGGGTCAATGCGCGTTCTGCCAGTTTACCGTGGCCGATTTCACGACGGCCGGGACCGCGGGACGATTTCGTTTCGCCGACGCAGAAGGACGGGAAATTGTAGTGGTGCATGTAGCGGCGGTCTGTTTCCAGGCCGACGCCGTCGATGTGCTGGCATTCCGACAGCGGAGCCAGGGTGCAGAAGCTCATGATCTGCGTCTGGCCGCGGGTGAACAGGCCTGTGCCGTGAGTGCGGGCAAAGAGGCCGACTTCGCAGCTGACTGGACGGACTTCGTCGACACGGCGGCCGTCAGGACGGATCTTGTCGACGGCGATCATGTGGCGGACGATTTCCTTGATCATCTTCTGCGTGACTTCAGCGACATCATCGGCGTTGTCCGGATAGATGTCGGCAAAGTGTTCATAAATGTCGGCTTCGACAGCGTCCATCTTTTCTTCGCGTTCGACTTTGTCAGCCGTGAAGATAGCCGTCTTCATGGCTTCTTCGCCATAAGCGTGGACAGCTTCGACGATATCTGCCGGCGGTTCTTTTTCGACGAATTCCTGTTTCGGTACGGAAATCTTGTCGAGGAAGCTGAGCTGGAATTCGACGACTTTCTTGATTTCTTCATGGGCGAACATGATGGCGTCCAGGACCTGTTCTTCCGGGACTTCGTGAGCGCCGCCTTCAACCATGAGGATGGCGTCTTTTGTACCGGCAACGACGATATCCATGTCGCTCTGTTCGCTCTGGGCGACGGTCGGGTTGATGATGAACTGGCCATCGACGCGGCCGACGCGGACACCGGCAATCGGGCCGGCAAAGGGGATATGGGACATGCACAGCGATACGGATGCGCCGATCATAGCGGCGATTTCCGGTGCGTTGTCATGGTCTACACAGAAATCATAAGCCACGACGTGGACGTCATGACGGTATGTCTTCGGGAAGAGCGGGCGGATCGGACGGTCGATGAGGCGGGCAAAAAGGGTTTCCGATTCAGGCGGTTTGCCTTCGCGTTTGATGAAGCCGCCGGGAATCTTGCCGACGGAGTACATCTTTTCTTCGTAATCGACAGTGAGCGGGAAAAAGTCAGCGTCTTCACGCGCTTCCTTCGAGCCCGTAGCCGTGACGAAAACGGCCGTGTCGCCATAACGGACCAATGCGGCACCGCTGGCCTGTTTAGCCAGTTTGCCGACTTCAATCACCAGCGGGCGGCCGGCGAAATCCATTTGGAATTTCTGTTCTTCCATTGTTACCTCCTTGAATTCACAGGTGATAGGCACTAGTCCAGGAACATCGGCGATATACCCAGGCTACAACCTACCACCCTGTGTCCTGAAAAAAGAGGCTGATGCAGTCACATCAGCATCAGCCTCACAGTATGCGAGATTATTTACGCAAGTTCAATTTTTCGAGAATTGCACGATAACGATTGAGATCGTGTTTCTGCAAGTAACCGAGCAAGTTACGGCGCTGGCCGACGAGTTTCAACAGGCCGCGGCGGGATGCATGGTCTTTTTTATGGCTGCGGAGATGTTCCGTCAAATAGATGATGCGGCTCGTGAGGAGCGCAATCTGTACTTCCGGAGAACCCGTATCGTTTTCATTGGCACCAAATTTAGCTACGATTGCTTTTTTTTCTTCTACGCTTAACATTGTATCTTTCCTCCATGTGTAAAAAAATTGAATCTATTCGCAAAGTGCTAAGTGATCGTCGGAGTCATCGAGACACCGAGCACCCGTACGACATAGCTATTATACTATACCCGGGCGGTTGTGTAAAGGGGATTTTCGTGGTTCGTGGCTCGTGGCTCGTAGGGGCCGTCCTGTAAAGGCGGCCCGCTTGTGGGAATTCCGTGGTTCGTGGCCAGCGGCTAGCAGCCAGCTGCTCATATGGCCTTGTCAAAAAGGCCGCTTTCGCTTATACTATACTAAAAAGGTTGTATTTAATATTTTGTTAGAAATAAAGGAGCGCTATTTATGAAGAAATATGATGTCATTGTCATCGGTACGGGGGCAGCCAATATTGTGACCGATGCGGCCCTGGCCCAGGGCTTGCAGGTGGCTGTCATTGAACGCGGCCGGTTCGGCGGGACTTGTCTGAACCGCGGCTGTATCCCGACGAAGGTCATGGTCACGACAGCCAACCGCATCCGCGAAATCCGCGAAGGGAGCCGTATCGGCGTCTTTGCCGACAACGTCCGCCTGGATTGGGATATCTTGTCCAAGCGACTGTGGGAAAAGGTCGATGAAAGTCCGGCTATTCAAAGTTATTACGACCAGTTCCCCAATGTCGACACCTTTAACGGCACGGCGTCTTTCGTCGACAACCACACCGTCGCCATCGCCCTGAATGACGGCAGCAGCGTCACCTTGACGGGCGATAAGGTTTTCGTCGCCACTGGCGGCCGGACGAATATCCCTTCCCTGCCGGGCCTGGAAGAAGCGGGCTATTTGACGTCGGAATCGTTCTTTGGCCCGTCGTATCCGAAAAAGCCCTACCAGAGCCTGATCATCATCGGCGGCGGCCCTATCGGCTGTGAATTCGCCCACGTCTTCGACGCCGCCGGCACCCAGGTCACGATGGTCCAGCACAATGTCCGCCTCCTGCCCAAGGAAGATCCGGCCGTATCGGCATTCATCCTCAAGCAGTTCCAGCGCTACGGCATGGACATCCGCCTCAATAAAGACACGGTTTCCGTCAGCCAGCACGATGGCCTGAAGGTCCTGTCCTTCCGCGACCGCACGACAGGCGAAGAAGGCGAAGTAGCTGCCGAAGAAATCCTGGTCGCTCCGGGCATCCGGCCCATGACGGAACTGCTGCACCTGGAAAACACCGACGTCCGCCTGGACAAGCGCGGCTACATCGAAACGAACGAATTCCTGGAAACGACGGCTGAAAATATCTGGGCCCTGGGCGACGTCAACGGCCTGGCCCCCTTCCGCCACAAGGCCAATTACGAAGCGGAAATCCTGGCACACAACCTCTTTTCCGGAAACGAACCGGAAACGTGGCGCTGGGCCGATTACGATGCCGTGCCGGCCGTCACCTACACCTATCCCGAAGCGGCTCACGTCGGCCTGACGGAAGACCAGGCCGTGAAGAAAGGCTATGACGTCGAAACGGCTATCAACCACTATTCATCGTCGGCCAAGGGCTACGCCATGGGCTACGAACCGGGCGATGAAGACGACGGCTTCGTCAAATTGGTCATCGACAAGAAGACGAAATTCATCCTCGGCGCCCACATCGTCGGCCCCGAAGCATCCATCCTCATCCAGCCTTTCATCAATAACCTCATGAGCGGCACCCACGTCGTCCATCCCATCCACGAAGACATCGCGTCGCCGACGGTCCAGGCCCTGCGGGCCAAACCGCTGACGCGGACCCTCAATCCCAAATCGGTCTACACCTTCAGCGAAACCATGACCCCTCACCCGTCCCTGTCGGAAGTCGTCATGTGGACGCGGTATTATTACGAAGGGAAGTAGGAAAAAGCGGCTGTCCTTTGAAGACAGCCGCTTTTTAGTGGCTAGTGGCTAGTGGCTAGTGGCTAGTGGTTAGTGGTTCGTAGGGGCCGTCCCAAAGGGCGGCCCGCTTGTGGGAATTCCGTGGCTCGTGGTTCGTGGTTAGCGGATGGGGTTTTATTTGTAGGGGCGACCACGTGCCTTTTCAGCCCGTCAGGTCATGACTGTAAGGAATGGCAGGACGGTTGCTGAAACGGACCGCAGTAGAGGGGGCGCCCGTTGGATATGGGGACGATTTCTCCAGAAAACTGATTGGGAAAGCACACATATTCTGGAGCGGGCTTGCTGCAGCAAGCCCCTACAATTCCAGGGACTAGCGTAGCTAGTTTTTAGTTGCTAAGGCAATGCGGACCAGGGTCAGCATAATCGGGACTTCGGTCAGGACACCGACGGTCGTCGCCAAGGCTGCCGGGCTGGTGACGCCAAAGAGCGCAATGGCTACGGCAACGGCCAATTCAAAGAAGTTAGAAGCGCCGATGAACCCGGCCGGTGCGGCAATGTCGAAGGGCAGTTTCAGCAGCCGGCAGGCTCCATAGGCAAGGAAGAAGATAAAGAAGGTCTGCAAGGTAAGGGGAATGGCGATGAGGACGATGTGGAGTGGATTCGATAAGATGACCTGGGCTTGGGAGCTGAAAATGATGACCAGCGTCAGCAACAGTCCCCACGTCGTTGCCGAATCGAATTTGTGTACAAAGTGCTGTTCAAAATAATCGAGACCTTTTCGTTTGACGACAGTCATCCGGGTCAGGATACCGCCTGCCAGAGGAATGACGACGAACAGGAAGATACTGACAAAGAGGACACTATAAGGAACCGCAACTTGTGAAACTCCTAAAAGGAACTTGACGATAGGTACGAAAGCGATGAGAATGATTAAATCATTCGTCGCGACTTGGACGACGGTATAGGCCGGATTCCCTTTGACCAGTGTACTCCAGACGAAAACCATGGCCGTACAGGGAGCCGCACCGAGCAATACGGCGCCAGCCAAGTATTGCCGGCCCAGGTCCGCAGGGATCCACGAACCAAAGAGGACGAAAAGGAAGAACCAGGCAATAGCATACATGGTAAAAGGCTTGATGAGCCAGTTGGCAATCCAAGTGACGAACAAGCCTTTAGGCTGGCGTCCTACGGCTTTGATGCTCTGAAAGTCGACTTTCATCATCATCGGATAAATCATGAGCCAAATCAAAATGGCAATGGGAATAGAAATCCCCATGACCTGTAAGGTATCTAAAAAGGCTGGCACAGCCGGAAGGGCATAACCGATGGCTACGCCGACGACCATGCATAACAAGACCCAAAGGGTCAGATATCGCTGAAAAAAACTGATGCCTGCGTGTGATTCATGTTCCATGATAACGCGCCTCCTATAAATAGATAAATTGAAATATATGAATGTTTAATATCTGAAAAAGGGCTTGCTACACGATGACAAGCCCTTTTACTACAAACTACAAACGCTCAACTACAGACTATAATTTTCCCAGGACTTCCCCGCGGACTTCGTCGGGGCGCCAGGCGATGAGGGCCGTGTGGCCCTGGGTGTGGTCGTCGACTTTGTTGATCCAGGCGATTTCGTGGGACGCTTTGGCTTTTAGCAGGGGGCTCGTCGTCCGGGCCTGATAGAAGGATTTGTTGATGACCCACCATTTCGAGCGCAGTTTCGTCCGCTTCAGGTCCGCTTCCAGGCGCAGGGCTTCATAGACCGGCGTCGCTTCGGGCAGGGTGACGATGACGACTTCTGTTTCGTCCCCTTTCAGGCGCGGCAGCAGGTGCTGTACTGACGGCGGCGTCGAACCGTGGGTCCGGCGGATTTCCCGGTCGTAGCTTTCCGTCGATTCCAGGAGCAGCAGCGTGTGGCCTGTCGGCGCCGTGTCGATGACGACGATCTGGTCGTCGGCCGCTTCGACGATGTCGGCAAAGGCATGGAAGACGGCAATTTCCTGGGTGCACGGCGAGCGCAGGTCTTCTTCGATGTAGGCCAGGTCCGACGGGCCCAGGCCGTTGGCTTTGGCCTGGCTCAGGACTTCATCCTGGTATTTCTTCAGCTCTTCCCCTTGGTCGATATGGCTCAGGGTCAGGTTGTCCGTCTGGCTGACGACGTACTGCAAGTGAGCAGCCGGGTCGGTCGTCGTCAAGTGGACGCGATGGCCGCGGCGGGCCAGGCCCAGGGCGATGGCGGCAGCGACGGTCGTCTTGCCGACGCCGCCCTTGCCCATGGTGAAGATGACCTTGCGCTGATGGGCTTCCAGGTCGTCGATGACGGCCTGCAGGGGCTGGACCCGTTCCAGCGTCAGTTCCGTCGCCGCTTCCTTCACTTCCCCTTTGAGCAGGGCCCGGACGTGGTCCAGGCCGGTGATGTTGTACGTCCGCAAGGGAATCTGGAAGCGCGGCAAATCGGCGATGGCTTCGGGTATGGCCTTCAGGGCGGCCTGCTGTTTTTCGTATAACGTCTTGGTCGCATCGTCATCCCACGAGGCCAACAGGCCGTTGACGATGAGCTGCTGGTTGGCAATGCCCAGGGCGGCCAGTTCCTTCGACGCCCGGGCCGCTTCTTTCAGGGGCAGGGCATCGGGACGGGCGACGAGGAGCATCGTCGTCCTGTCCCCGTCGGCCAGGGTCTGGACGGCCTGTTTATACAGTTCTTTCCGCGATTCCAGGCCCGACAGCTGGCCCAGGCAGGACGCGCCGTGTTTGCTCTTCTGGATGAACTGGCTCCACGCCGACGGCAGCTGCAGCATGCGCAGGGTGTGGCCTGTCGGCGCCGTATCGAAGATGATGTGGTCGTAGCCACAGGCAACGGCTTCATCGGTGAGGAAATTGGTGAACTCGTTGAAGGCGGCGATTTCTACGGTACACGAGCCGGACAGCTGTTCTTCCATGTTGCGCAGGGCCGCTTCCGGCAGGAGGCCGCGATAGGGCCCGATGACGCTTTCCCGGTATTCGGCCGCGGCCTGGACCGGGTCGAGGTTGGCTACGGCCAAGTTGGGCACGGCGGCGATGGGCGTGGCCTTATTGGTCAGTTCCATGGAAAAGACGTCTTGCAGATTCGACGCCGGGTCGGTACTGATGAGCAGGACCTTCTTACCGGCATCGGCCAGGGCGACGGCCGTGGCACAGGCGACGGACGTCTTGCCGACGCCGCCCTTGCCGGTCAGGAAGAGGTATTTCGTCTGGACGACGTGAAAGGGATCGTAGAGGATCATTTACAGTCACCTCCGCAACAGCACGACGGGCTTTCCGGTTCCGCCGGCGTGTCACCGCAGCAGCACGACGAGGCTTCGCTTTCAGCCGGTGTATCGCCACAGCAGCAGGAAGCTGTTTCTTCGGCGCTGTCGCCGCAGCAGCAGCTGTCCCCAGCGGCCTGAGCGGCTTCGAGGATGGCCGGGTCAAAGCCGATGAGGCTGGCAAATTCATCATTCGTCGGATAGCGGCCGGCAAACTGGACGGCGCCGTCGACGAGGATGAGGGGCAGGTCTTCAGGACCGTGGTGCTGGAGGAAGTCCGTCACGGCCTTGGTCTGGACGAATTTCAAGGGCGCACTGGTCAGGTTATAGCGGCCGACGTCGATGCCGTGCTGTTTCAGCGTGTCCAGGACCGTCGATACGCGCAAGAGTTCCGGATCGATAGACGGACCGCAGAGACCGGTCGGGCAGCACATTGCTTGTTCAAAGATTTCCATATGTTTCATGATGAAAGACCTCCTAAAGAGAAATTTATATATTTACATTTATCAATGTATAAGCTGAAAAAAGGGCCTGCCTCACTGGCAGCGGCAGGCTTCGTCCTCTGCCGGCACGGCACTGGGCTGGAATAAGTCGTGAACGGCCTGTTCCAGGACCTGGGCCTGGGCGCGGTTGAGGGAATAATAGACCCACTTCCCTTCCTTGCGGCCTGTGACCAGCTGGGCATCGCAGAGGATCTTCATGTGGTGGGACAGCGTCGGCTGGGACAGGTTCAAGTGTTCCAGGAGCACACAGGCACAGCGTTCCCCCTGCCGCAAGAGCGACAAGATGCGCAGCCGCTTTTCATCACCCAAAGCCTTGAATACGCGGACCGCTTCCCTTTCCTCCATCACGGCGCCTCCTTTCATATCGAAGTTTATCAATCTATAGTTAGAGTATAGCAGACACATTGACGTTTGTCAATGTGTCTGCTAGCGGCTCGTGGTTCGTAAACCAATCGCGTTCATTTGGGAAAGCCATTCACGGGATTCCCACAAGCGGGCCGCCCTTTGGGACGGCCCCTACGAAAGCGGTCCATAGG